>Ga0213875_10001564_pt1 | contig 14657 bp, 13 predicted proteins | sample BarmaccomBMRX_R8_FD_160105 | JGI IMG/M metagenome (GOLD analysis project Ga0213875, IMG submission 160105) | Root-associated microbial communities from Barbacenia macrantha in rupestrian grasslands, the National Park of Serra do Cipo, Brazil - RX_R8 | ecosystem: Host-associated > Plants > Roots... | reverse complement strand
TGGTGAGCGGGCTGCCCGCTTTCGCCGTAGTGGACATGGCCAATCACTCCTAAAGGGGTGTGTTGACGAAATTTCCGGTCGTGGGGTGCCAAGCCAGCTCGTTGACGCGGTGGCGCGGGTCCAGGTAGTACAGCCGCGTCCACCAGCCGTCGACCCCGTAGCAGGTCAAGGCGCTGCCCCGGGCCGCGGTGGCCGCCAGGCGGTGATTGACCCAGTCATCGTCGGTCCCGGCCAGCTCATTGATCCGGGCCTGGTTGTCGAGGTAGTACAGGCGGGTGTGCAAGCCCCCGGCCGCGAAACTGGCCAGGGCGCTGCCCGGCATCGCGGTCACCAGCGGACTGACGATCTGCTCGTCACCGCTCCAGGCCATTTCGCTGATCCGGCCGTGGTGGTCGAGGTAATAGACCCGGATGCTGCCGGTGCCTTCCCGGGTGAAGCAGGTCAGCGCGCTTCCGGGGGCCGGGCTGGTGCCTTTGATGGCGTCGTTGGTCATTGCGTCCGGATCGGCGGGGTCGGTCTCCGCCAGCACATGCAGGGTGTGATCGGTGGCGTCGACGTAGAACACCCGGACCAGACCGCGCGAGTCGATAGTGCAGGTCAGGCCGCTGCCCGGTGCGGCCTCGGCCGGCGGCACCGGCGCTTCCGAGAAGGTCCCGGCCAGGGTCAGCAGCCGATGGACCTGGCGATCGGCGCCGACGTAGTACAGCCGGAAGCCATTCGCGAAGATGGAGATGACCGGGCTGTCGGCGGCCACGTGCCATTGAAGGGTAAACGGGTGCCAATTGCTGTCGTACTTGAACAGCTGGACGATTTTTGCGCGCGTGCCGACGCAGTACAGGAGGATGTCACTGTCGTCAGACCCGTAGCACGTCATCGGGTTGTTCAGCGCCGAAAGAGAAAGGCTCGCCGGCCGCCAGCCGGTGGCCGTCCGGGCCAGCTCGCTGACGCTGGAATTGCTGGCGATTAAGTACAGCCTGGTGCCGGACTGACCGACCGCCAAGCACGTCAGCGGGCTCCCGGCTCGCGCTATCGTCGCCATGGCCACACCCCCGGGCCAACCTGACGGGGGTGCGGATCTGAGCACGCTTTCAATATTAATAATGAAAACGTTTTCGCCAGTCCGGCTCCCGCTGAAATTAAAATCAGTATCACCCGGTCAAATGCCAGTGTCAATCCGGTATCTGCTGGCGATATTCGAGTTACCGCGCTATTAGAGAGCGGTCTCCACACCATCTCCACACCATTTCCATTTGGTCTCCACGCAAAATGATTAGCGGCTGACCCCGGCCGTCGGGACCCGCATAACCTCAGCCGGCCGCGTCTTCGGCGGGGGAGTCGTCGGCGGCCTCGTCGAGCGGCGCTTCCTCGGTGGCGTCGTCCGGAAAGTCCTTGGGATCGACCTCGTCGGGCGCCCAGTCGGGGGCGGTGCCGGTGACGGCCCGCTCGCGGGCGACGCGGATCGCCTCGGTCAGCGTGGGCAGATCGAACGCGCCGTAGTGGCGCTGGCCGTTGATGAAGAACGTGGGAGTGCCGGACACCCCGGACAGGTCGGCCGACTCGACGTCCTGGGCCACCCGGGTCTCGTACACGTGCCGGCTGATTTCGTCGCTGAACCGGCCGGCGTCCAGCCCCAGCGACTCGGCGTACCGGGTCAGGTCGGCTATGGTCAGCGCGTCCTGGTGCTGGAGCAGCAGGTCATGCATGGGCCAGAACGCGCCCTGGGCGGCGGCCGCCTCGGCCGCCTCGGCCGCCAGCTGGGCCCGCGGGTGCACGTCGGTCAGCGGCAGCTGCCGCCAGACGTAGCGGATGGTGGTGTCGGTCAGGATGTCGCGCACCACCGGCTCGGCCTGGCCGCAGTACGGGCATTCGAAGTCGCCGAACTCGATGACCGTGATCAGCGCCTGCTTGGGGCCGCGGATGTGGTCGTGCTCGGGGTCGACGGCCGGGATCAGGTCCTGGATCAGCCGGGTGTCGCCGAGTAGCAGCCGGGCCCGCCGGTCAGCCGGCAGCAGCTGCGTCACCCGCAGCACCCCCCAGGTCAGCCCGGCCGCGATCAGCACCGCCGACAGCGCCCCGAGCTTGGCCTCGGCCAGGTCCTGGCCGGTGAACGCCCGGGTGGCGATGAGCAGCGCGGCGGTGAAGCCGATGCCGGCGATCGTGCCGCTGCCCAGCACCGCGGCCCGCCCGATCGGCGGCCGCACCTGGCCGTGGGTCAGCCGGGTCACCAGCCACGAGCTGAACGTCACCGCGATCGGCTTGCCGGCCACGTAGCCGACCAGCACCCCGAGCGTGATCGGGGCGGTGTAGGCAGTGGCCAGAAAGCTGCCGTTCAGCACCACCCCGGCGTTGGCCAGCGCGAACAGCGGCACGATGAGGAAGCTGGTCCAGGGGTGGTAGAAGCTCTGCAGCCGCGAGTTGGGTGACAGCGCGGCGGTCAGGCCCTGCCGGGCGGTCCGGGCCAGCTCCGGGGTGGGCTGCTCGCGGAACCGCCGGACCAGCCCGGTCGCGTCCTCCAGGGCGGAGCGGGACGGCGTGTAGGCGGGCACCGCCAGCCCGATGGCCAGCCCCGCCACCACCGGGTCGACGCCGCTGGCGCGCAGCGCGCCCCAGACCACGATCCCGAGCACCACGAACACCGAGCGCCGCTGCAGATGGAACCGGACCGACACCAGCATCAGCGCGAAGGCGGCGATCGCGAGCACCAGCGGCATAAAAACGATCTTGTCGCTGTAGACGAACGCGATGACCAGCAGCGCGCCCAGGTCGTCGACCACGAACACGGTGAGCACGAACACCCGCATCCGGTCCGGTACCTCGCGGCCGAACAGGGCCAGCAGCCCCAGCGCCAGCGCGGTGTCGGTCGACATCGCCACGCCCCAGCCGTGGGCACTGGCCCGGCCGGCGTTGAACGCCAGGTAGATCGCGACCGGGAACGCCATGCCGAGCAGCCCGGTGACGATCGGCAGCACGAACCGGCGCCGTTCCCGCAGGTCACCGAGGTCGAGCTCGCGCCGGGTCTCCAGCCCCACCACCAGGAAGAACAGCGTCATCAGGCCGCTGTTGAGCCAGGTCCGCAGGTCCTGGTCGATGCCGGCCGAGCCGACCCCCAGGTAGAACCGGGAATGCCAGAACGACTCGTAGCTCGCATCGCTGATGTTGGCCCACACCAGCGCGACCACGATGCCCGCGACCAGCAGCAGCGCGCTGGCCGCCTCGGTGCGCAGGAACTCGCGGAGCGGCGCGGCCCGGTCCCGGGCCCACAGCGTCTTGCCCTGCCAGCGTGGCAGCGCGGCGGCTACGTCGGACACCTGCGGCGGTCAGGGCTTCCGGGCGACGACCGCGTAGCCGGAGGACGGCGCGACCGGATCGGCGGGCTCCGGCCGCCACTGGTGCATCTGCACCAGCCCCGGCTCGATCACTTCGAGGCCGCTGGTGAAGCGGGCCACCTCGTCCCGGCTGCGCCGCCGCATCGGCGCCGCCACGTGCTCGTTGTACCGGTCGGCGGCCCGGCCCGACCGCTCGGCCTCGACGTCGCGGGCCGGGTGGGACAGCACCAGGTAGCTGCCGGACGGGACCGCGTTCATGAACGCGGCCACCAGGCGCCAGGGGTCATCCTCATCCGTGATCAGGTGCAGCACCGCGATCAGCATGACCGCGACCGGCTGGCTGAAGTCGAGCGTCCCGCCCGCCCGCGACAAGATCGTGCCCGGGTCCCGCAGGTCCGCGTCGATGAACATGGTCGGGCCGGCCACGCTGGTCAGCAGGGCCCGCGCGTGGGTGAGCACGATCGGGTCGTTGTCGACGTAGGCGACCCGCGCCTCCGGTGCCACCGTCTGGGCCACCTCGTGGGTGTTGTTGGCGGTGGGGATGCCGGTGCCGACGTCGAGGAACTGCCGGATCCCGGCCTCGGCGGTCAGGAAGCGGACGGCCCGGGCCAGGAACCGGCGGTTGGCGCGCACGTTGTCACGGATGCCGGGCTTGGCCTCGAGCACCTTCTCGGCCGCGGCCCGGTCGGCCGCGAAGTTGTCCTTGCCGCCCAGCCAGTAGTCGTACACCCGGGCCGGATGGGCCACGGTCACGTCGATATCATGCGGGGCGGGAGCCGCGTTCTCCGGCACCACGCTGTCGTACCAATTCCGGGCCATGCGCGCCCCCTTCTGCCGGGCCCAGCCTAGCGTGATCACTCAGACCGGAATGGGCAGGTACGGGCGGAAATGCCCGGCTACGGCGTCGGTCACCGCGGCCGCGTCCTGATCTACGCCGTCTACTGTGCGGCCAGGTCGAGCAGGAACGGAATGGTCTGGTCGGCCGGCCGCCGGTACAGGTGCTGGACCGCGATGATCACGGCCGAGGCCTGGCACCAGGCCCACAGCCGGTCCGGGTCGAGCCCCGGGATCAGGCGGCCGAGTTCGGCGACCCGCGGCTCCAGCTGGTCGCGGGCGCGCGGGGCGAGTACCCAGTCGACGGCGTCGAAGGTGGGATCGCCGACGCTCGGCCGCGGGTCGATGGCCACCAGGCGGCAGGGCGAGCCCGCGACCAGGATGTTGGCGAAGTGCAGGTCCCCGTGCACCAGCCCGGCCGGGACGGCCCGGTCGGGGCGGGCCAGCGACCGGGCGAGCTGGTCGCTGCGGTCGATCAGCTCCGGGCTGACCAGCGGGGCGACCCGCGGGCTGGTGCGCCGCCGCCCGATCAGCCCGAAGATGAAACCGATTCGCTCGCTGAGCGGCGGCAGCTCCTGGATGGACGCGGCCGCGCTGACCCGCAAGCCGGTCAGCAGCCCGGCCATCTCCTCGGCCGACGGGCCGCGGGCGGCGTCGTTGAGCTTGGTCCCCGGCCGGAGCCTGGCCAGCAGCAGGGCACCCACGTCGAGGTCCGCGTCGAGCAGGCCGACCGCGTGCGGGCTTCCGGCCCAGGCCCGCAGCGCGCAAGCCTCCTGGCGGGCTATCTCCGGATCGGGCGTGAGCTTGAGCACCACCTCCCGCCGTCCGCCCTGGCGGCCGAAGAAGACCCGCGACGTCGAGCCCGACCGCGCCTCGTCCAGGTCCAGCCGCCACCGGGCGCAGCACCGCGCGACCAGCTCCGGCAGGCCCGCGCACCAGGCCCGGGCCCCGTCCCCGAACCGGGCCAGCAGCCGCTCGCGGGCCGGCTCGTTCAGCACGAATTCGGGTTCCAGCACCCGCCCATCACAGCAGACCAGGCGCCGGCCGGTGTGCCCGCAGTGGGATGAGGGGGCACACCGGCCGGACGAGAGGCCGGCGCCGTCCCGTGCCTAATGGTCCGGCGCCGGCGGGGTCAGGCCGCTGGAGAAGGGTCACGCGGCCAGACCCGCTCGGCTTCGTCGGGCGCGGGCTGCGCATCCCGCTGGCTGACCTGCAAGTAGCCGACCAGCAGGACGAGCGCGACGACGAAGACGGCGGTGGTGGGCAGGTCGCCGAAGTTCATGCCGCTGAGCGAGTGCGGCTTGCTGAAGTAGTCGGCGAAGGAGGCACCGAGCGGGCGGGTCACGATGTAGGCGAACCAGAACCCGGCCACCGGGTTCAGGCCCATCCGCCAGGCGACCAGCGGGATCACGATGATGACCGCGAACATGACCCCGGAGGCCAGGTAGCCCAGGTGGAACGTGGTCGCGGTGAGGTCGCCGAGCGCGGTGCCGAGCGCGAACGTGGCGAACACGGTGACCCAGTAGTAGACCTCGCGCCGGGTGGTGAGGATGCTGTGGATCGACAGCGTGCCCTCGCGGCGGTACCAGCGCCAGAACACGACGGCCAGGACGACCGCCCACAGCAGCGTGGTCACCGCGTAGGGCAGGTGCAGCTCCAGGTGCAGCACATCGGCCGCGCCGGTCCCGAACGTGGCGATGGCCAGGGCCAGGTACCAGTAGGCGACCGCCACGTAGCGGCGGGTGCGGAACTGGAAGATCACCGCGGTCACGATCAGCAGCAGGTCGACCACGGCACCGATCATGATGTCGTGGGACAGGTAGTCCGAGAACGCCTCACCGCCCGCCGTGGTGAGCAGCTTGACCACCCAGAACAGCAGGCCGATCTGCGGCACCTTGGCCGCCAACGGCTCCGGGCTGATCCAGCGGGCAATGGCTCGCACGAGTGTCGTCTCCTCTGATTACACGTAAAGGGTCGCGCGGATCGACGGGTTATCGGGCCGGCCGGGGCGGGGCCACCCGGACCACGACGTTGTAGGTGATCAGGGCGATGGCCAGGTGCATCGCCACCAGCACGAGGACCGCCCGGCCGGGCTGGCCGGACAGCCAGATGTACAGATCGGGCAGCAGCAGGACGATGGTGACCAGCACCGCCAGCCAGCGGTAGACCCAGCGCGGATCCGCGCTCAGCCGGACCACCACCGGCCAGCCCAGGCTGGCGATGACCACGCCGATCACGGTCAGCTTGGCGTAGTCGCCGAACTGGAAGTGCACGTAGCCGCGGGTGCTGGGGAACAGCGCGGTCCCCGCCCGGGCCAGCAGCGCGTCGGCCAGCAGGCAGAGGCCGACGCTGAGGACGGTGGCGGCCGCCACCGCGATCGGGTGCGGCGCCCGGTGCCGGGGCGAGAAGTCCAACCGGGCCAGCGTCATGGCCCGGTCCATCACCGGAGACGGCATCGTCCTGCTTTCCCCTCGTCAGCAGGGCAGCCGCAGGCCACGACCACCAGGATCTACTACCGGCAGTGTAGTAGACGATTGGCGGTGGGCGCCTTTTATCTCAGTGAGAAGTGGTCGCGGAGCGGGGTGGAGTGGTGATGGGCGGCGACCCGTACCACTGACCGTTCAGGGCTGGCCGAATGCTGGCGGGCGGCCACCGTCCGGGCCGAGACCAGCTGGGCGAACTCGATCCGGCTGTGCACCGCGAACGTCAGCGTGATCGCGATCGCGCTGGAAGCCACCGCCAGCCCCAGGGCCGAGGCCGCCGCCCACGGCCGGAACCGGGGCGGCAGGGTGGTCAGCGCGTGCACCCGGGCGCTGACGTCGGACTCGGCCACCGCCAGCCGGAACCCGCCGGGCTGGGACGGCCGGGACGCGGCCAGGCTGGCGCGGGCCAGCGCCCGGGCCACCACCAGGCCGTCACCCACCTCGCGGGCGGCCAGCTGATCGGCCCACAGCTCGACCGCCAGCCGGACCTGGCGGGCGGCTGGGCGCAGCAGCGGGTTGGCGGCGGCCGCCAGCGAGGCCAGCAGTACGTAGCCGGTGTGGTAGCGGCGCAGGTGGGCGGATTCGTGCGCCAGCAGCGCCCGCCGCTCGTCGGCCGGCAGCAGCCGCAACATGCCGGTCGACACCACGATCGCGCCGCCGCGCAGCGGCACCGGCAGCGTGAACGCGGTCGGGTGCTCCTCGGGGGTGATCATGAGCTGGTCGCTCGCCCGCGGCAGCTGCCGGCAGGCCCGGTGTGCCCGGGTCAGGTCCCAGCCGACCCGCGCCAGGTAGACCAGCGCGCTGGCCAGCAGTACGGCGGCCAGCCCGGCGGCGGCGACGCCGACCGCGGCCGGCAGCTGGGTCCAGGCCCGCAGCCGGTCATCCGGCCAGCCGCCCAGCGCCGCCACCAGCGGCAGCCGGGCCAGCACCATGAACCCGGCCAGCGACAGCACCAGCCCGGTCGCCAGCGAGGTGGCCAGCGCGGTCAGCGTCAGCAAGGGCGCGGCCACCGGTGGGCTCAGCCGCCTCGACAACGGGGTCGCCGTCAGCGCCAGCAGCAGGCTGCAGGCGAACGGGACCAGGCCGAGGGCGATCATGCCTGATCCGGGTCCTCGCCCTGGGTGGCCTCCCGGTCGGCGCTGGCCAGCAGGTTGGTGAGCAGTTCCTCGTCCTCGGGGCGCAGGTCGGCTACGAACCGGGACAGCACCCCGGCCCGGTCCTCGCCCGCGTCCAGCAGCCGCAGCATCCGGTGCGCGGTCATCGACGACTGGGCGGCGCCAGGTCCGTCCGGCAGCTCGTAGGCGTACCCGCGGCCGGCCGGCTGGCGGGAGATCGCGCCCTTGGCGTGCAGCCGCGACAGCGTGGTCATGACCGTGGTGTAGGCGAGCTGGTCGCCCAGCTCGGCCCGGACCTCGCCCGGTGACAACGGCCGTCGGGCGGCGGCCAGGCACGCGAGCACGTCGCGTTCGAGGGCGCCACGCGGCCGTCCCGGTGGTGCGGCAGCCACGGCAGCTCCTAACGACAATCAACGACGGCGCCATCCACTGACCGTCATCTACTACAGTCGTTGTAGTACGACGCCGTTTGTCGTGATCAGTGTAGGCCGGCGGGGAGGAAGTTACCTATGGACCCGATTTACCACATGACCTACCTGCAGGCGGTGGTCATCGGGCTGATTCAGGGCCTGACCGAGCTGTTTCCCATCTCCAGCCTCGGTCACACCGTGCTGATCCCGTCCTGGCTGGGCGGCAGCTGGGCCACCCTGGTCCGCCAGGAGAGCCGGGCCGAGAGCCCCTACCTCGCGTTCGTGGTCGGCCTCCACCTGGCCACCGCGGTCGTGCTGCTCGGCGTCTACGCCAGGACCTGGGTCCGGGTCATCCGCGGCTTCTTCACCAGCATCGCCCGGCGCGAGGTGCGGTCGGCCGACCAGAAGCTGGCCTGGCTGATCGTGGTGGCCACGATCCCGGTCGGGCTGGTCGGCCTGGTGCTTGAGCACCCGTTCCGGGTGCTGTTCGCCAAACCGCTGGCGGCCGCCATTTTCCTGATGATCAACGGCGGCATCCTGCTGACCGGGGAAATCATGCGCCGCCGGGCCCGCCCGTCGCTGGTGGACCCGTCAGTGGCGGCCCGGCCGGAGGGACCGGGGGCGGCCGCCGCCCGCCCGGCCACCCCGGATGCCCCCGAACAGCCCGGCCCGATGCTGGACGAGGCGGCCGAACAGCGGCTGGCCGGTCTCGGGGTCAGGAACGCCCTGTGGATCGGGGCCTCGCAGATCCTCGCGCTGCTGGCCGGGATCAGCCGCGAGGGCGTCACCATGGTCGGCGGCCTGACCCGGGGGCTGACCCACGAGGACGCCATGCGGTTCTCGTTCCTGCTGTCCACCCCGGTCATCCTGGCTGCCGGGGCGCTCAAGATCAGCGACCTGACCGGTTCGCTCGGGGCCGGGGTACGCGGCCAGATCGTGGCGGGCAGCGTGGCCGCCGCCGCTACCTCACTGTTCGCGGTGCTGTTCCTGGCCCGCTACTTCCGCACCCGGACGCTGGTCCCGTTCGCCGTCTACTGCCTGCTGGCCGGCCTGGCCAGCGCGATCAGGTTCGGGTTCTTCTGACCGGGCTGGCGATCAGCCGGTCCGGGTCACCTTCGTCGACGGTCCAGCGCTGGCCGTTGACGGTGACCTGAGCCGGTGGCTGCTCGCCGGGGATGCGGGGCCATTCGGCCCGGGTCAGCGGGGCTGGGCCGGTGACGGTGATCTCGGCCGCGCCGCCGGTGACGGTCAGCGCGATCCGGGTCTCACCCCGGTCCTCGTGCACGCTGGTGGTGCCGCCGTGACCGCCCCACACCTCCAGCGCCAGCGCGGCCGGCTCGTCGGCGGCGCGGTCGGGACGGCCCGGGTCGACCGGCAGCAGCGCCCCCCGCCGGACCAGTAGCGGCGCCTGCTCCGGGGGCCGGGTCAGCCGCTCCCAGCGGCCGCCCTGGTACGGGGTCCGGGTCGCGTAGTCGATCCAGTCCCCGGCGGGCAGGTAGACGTCCTGCTCGCCGTCGGCGGCGGTGACCGGCGCCACCAGCAGATCCTCGCCGATCAGGTACTGGCCGTCGGCGTCGCGGGCGGCCCGCTCGCCCGGGCAGGCCGCGATCATCGGCCGCAGCCAGGTACGGTGCCGGCGGACCGCCTCGGCGGCGGCCGAGTACAGGTAGGGCAGCAGCCGGTAGCGGGTGGCGACGATCTGCTGGGTGACCGGGTACACCCCGGGTGCCTGGTCCCACGGCAGCCGGCTGGTGTCGCCGTGGTAGCGGTTCAGCGGCGACAGCGCCCCGAACCAGGCCCAGCGCAGGTACAGGTCGGTCGACGGGGTGCCGTAAAAGCCCCCCACGTCGTGGCTCCAGAACGTGCCGCCGGTGATCGCGTAGGACAGGCCACCGCGCAGCGTGCTGCCCATCCCGCCGTAGGTCGAGGCCGGGTCGCCGCCCCACTGGGCCGCGTGCCGCTGCCCGCCCAGGTGGGACGAGCGGCCCCAGACCAGCCGGTAGCCGTGCACCTGCTCGGTCACGGCGGCGGCGGCATCGTTGTAAAGCAGCGTGTAGACGTTGTGCAGGTCGGCGCCGCTCGCGCCGTTGGCGGCGACCGTACCGGGCGGCACCGCCTCGGCGAAGTCGGTCTTGAAGACCGCCGCCCCGTCCTCCAGCAGCCCGGTCAGCAGGCCCTGCCACCAGCGCACGGCCTCGGGGTTGGTGAAGTCGACGATGGCCATCGCGGGCACGTCCCGGTCCTCGCCCCACACGTCGCCGGTCCAGGTCGTGCCGTCCGGCCGCCGCAGGAAGTACCCGGCCTCGCGGGCGGGCGCGAACCGCGGGCTGTGCACGCTGATGTAGGGGTTGATCCACAGGCAGAGCCGGAACCCGAGCTCGCGCAGCTCGGCCGCCATCGCCCGCGGGTCGGGGAACGTGTCCCGGTCCCAGCCCAGGTCGGACCAGCAGCCCGGCCGCTGCCAGAACGGGTCGACGTGCAGCACGTCGGCCGGGAAGCCGTCCCGCCGGATCTGCCGGGCCCGCGCCAGCAGCGACTCCTGGTCGTCGGGCTGGAAGCTGCCCGAGACCCAGGTGCCGAACGCCCAGCGCGGCGGCAGCGGCACCGCCCCGGTCAGCGCCCGCAGGGCCACGTGCGCGTCCTCGGCCCCGGGGGCCCGCAGTACGTAGAACTCCAGCACGTCGTCGGGGACGACCACCGACACGGTCGAGTGCGAGGTGGCGGCCAGGTCGATCTCGGCGGCGGCGCCGCTGTTGACCAGCAGCCCGTAGCCGCGGGTGGACCAGAAGTAGGGCACCGCCTTGTAGACGTGCGGACCGCTGACCCCGAGCGCGTCCTCAATCCAGGCCACCGACCGGGTGCCGCGCTGCCCGAACTGACCGAACCGCTCGCCCAGCCCGTAGAACTGCTCATCCGGCCGCGCTTCGAAGCTGACGTGGTAGGCCACCTCGCCGTCGGCCAGCGCGGTGCCGCCGAACGGCAGCGAGCACGGCCGCCCGCCCACGTCCACGTCGTCGTGCTGCTGGGCCAGCAGGACACGGCCGCCGCCGTCCTCGAACCGCAGCGACCAGGGGTCGGGAGAGACCACCGCGACCAGGTCGCCGGCGTTCACCCGCACCTCGCCGGTGGGCAGCTCGGCCGCCTGACTGGCCGGGGCCGCAGCGGCCGGGGCGGCGGCGGCCGGGCCGCCCAGGTCCCGCACCAGCGGGAGGGCGGCCTCCGAGCGGGGCCGCTGCGATCCGTCCCGGCTCAGGCTGACCCGTACGACCCCGGCCGTCACCGCCGTCACCTGGACCGTCAGCGGCTCCCCGTCGCTGGCCAGCCCGGTGAAGGTGGCCCGCCCGGGCCCGGCCGCCACCACCCGGGCGGTGGTCAGCGCGGCCGGCGGGCTGGGGGATTCGCCCGCCGCGGGCGGCAGGTCGCCGACCTGCTGGTGGCGCCGGATCAAAGACTGCAGTGGCAGCAAGGGTCCCCCCAGTAAGACTCAGTCCGTGAACGTGGGATCCGCCCCGTGCACGGTCCGGGCCCGGCCCTTGGGCTCCTCCCAGTCCTCCTGCCGCCCCAGGGCGGTCAGGTCGAGCAGGGAGTAGGAGCTGCCCAGGGTGTCGGTGCCGCGGGCGAAGGTGGAATAGGTGTGGTAGATCTGCTCGCCGTCGCGCAGGAAGCAGCTCACGCCGGGCAGTTCGGTGCTGTCGGAGTCGCCGAGCGCCTCGGGGAGGGCCCGGTAGTTGTAGTCGAGCTGGGGCCGGGATTTGTCCAGGGTGACCTGGAAGTCGTAGTTGAAGTCGCTTCCGTATGAGGAATACCACGGCACCGTCCACCCCCGGCTGGCCGCGTACCCCTGCAGCTTGGCCAGCGGCGCCCGCGAGACCAGCACGAACTCGGTGTCGCGGGACCGCAGGTGGGTGAGCACGCCGTCGGCCAGCTCGTCCACCCCGGCCGTGCAGCCCGGGCAGGCCGCGTCCCAGCCCGGCCCGAACATCACGTGCTGGACGATCAGCTGCCCGCGCCCGGCGAACAGGTCCGCCAGGCTCGCGTTGCCGTCCGGCCCCTCGAACACGTAGTCCGTCTCGACCCGCACCATCGGCAGCCGCCGTCGTTCGGCGTTCAGCGCGTCCCGGGCCCGGGTCTGCTCCTTCTCCGCCGCCAGCAGCCGCCGCCGGGCCTCCAGCCACTCCGTCTGCGACACAACCTGAGGAAGACTCATCCTGACCTCCTGAGCAGGGTTCCGGTCAACTCTGGAAAGGCAGACCGCCCCCCGCCCCGGAAATCATCGGTTCGTCTTCGCAGGCCCTAATGGCCCGGTCCCGGGTCGGCGATCGATGGCCTTCGAGGCGGGACGGCGCGCGGGACTCACCGCCGGCCGGGCCCCCCGTCGCTGAAGATCGCGCCGATCTCCTCCCAGTCGGTCTCGGACAGATCCAGCGCCACCACCTCGCGCACCGCCTGCCACTAGGCCGGCTTGCTGGGGGACACGATCGGGGCGGTGACCAGCGGGTGGGCCCGCAGCCAGGCCAGTGCCAGACCGGACACGCTCACCCCGTGCCGCTCGGCCACCTCGCGCAGGGCGGCCACCCGGGCCAGGTTGGACTCGGTGTGCATGCCCGCGTAGTAGCGGTCGCCGGCCACCGCGATCCGGCTGCCGGGCGCGGGTGCCCGCGCGTCCAGGTACCGGTCGGACAGCACCCCGCCCGCCAGCGGTGAGAACGGCGTGTAACCGAGCGGCTGGCTGTCCACCCGGGCACGCTAGCAGGCGCAGCCCCGGCCGCCCGGACCTCCAGCCGGCGGCCTAGCCGAGGGCGGCCCAGAACGAGCAGTGGTGCTCGGCCGCGAAACCGGTCTCGTTGACCGGCTGCGGCGGCACCAGGTCGCGCCACACCGGCTGCGCCACGCTGAACCGCGGCCAGCCTCCACCCGGGCGGCCGAACTTGGCCAGGTTCGTCCAGTAGCCCTTCATGATCGCCGCCAGCCGCTGCTGGCTGGCCGACAGCATGGCCGGGAACGCCACCGTGTTCAAGCTGAACAGGTACTGGATCTCCGAGGCGTGGGCGGCGCCGTACGGGAAGCCTTCGGGCGGCAGGTACAGCTCGGGCGCGTTCTCGTCGGCGAACTCGTAGGCGTAGGTCGGCACGTACTTGGCCAGCGACTCCTCGGCGGCCAGGCCGTTGCAGGCGAAGATCGCGTCGGTCCCGACCGCGCCCAGCGCCTCGGCCGGGCTGGCGTAGGCGGTCAGCGGGTACTGGGCCGCGATCGCGGCCGCCACCGTGGCCGACACCCCCAGCGTGCCGGCGATCATCGACTGGTAGTTGGCGGCGGTGACGGCCGGGCCGCCCTCGGCCTGCTCGAGCCCGACGAACAGCCGCCACTCGTCGTGGTTGGTGCCGATGATGACCGGCACGTGGTTGAACTGGCCGCTGCTGAGCGCGGTGCCGATCGACTGGGGCAGTACGTCCCCGTCGATGTTTGGCTGGTAGCCGCCCGCGCCCGCGTTCTGGTCGGCCAGGATCGTCGACACCGGCACGCTGCGCAGGCAGGCGGCGGTGTTGCTGGCGCAGCCGACCTTGGCCGCGAACGCCGCGCCGGCCGATTCGGCGCTGGCCAGCGTGGCCTGGGTCAGCGCGTAGGTGCCGCTCTCCACGATCGCGTGCTGGAACAGCCCCTGGGCGCCCGGCGAGACCAGCTGGGACAGGGTCGACAGGCCACCGGCCGACTCGCCGAACACGGTCACGTTGCGCCGGTCACCGCCGAACCCGCCGATGTTGCGCTGCACCCAGCGCAGCGCCGCCTGCTGGTCCATCAGCCCGTAGTTGCCGGACGGCCCGCCCGGCTGGGCCGCCAGCGCGCTGTCGGCCAGGAAACCGAGCGCCCCCAGCCGGTAGTTGATCGTGACCACGACCACGCCGTCCCGGACCAGGGCGGCCGGGTTGTAGTCGTTGCTCTCCCCGGTGACCAGGGCGCCGCCGTGGATCCACACCATCACTGGCCGGTTCCGGGCGCCGCCGGCCGGGGTGTAGACGTTCAGGTACAGGCAGTTCTCCGACGTGCTGGCCAGCCCGAACGGCGACGCCGACTGCGGGCAGTGCGGCGCGAAGCTGGTCGCCGCCCGCACGCCGGACCAGCGGGCGGCCGGCTGCGGCGGCTGCCAGCGCAGGTTCCCGACCGGCGGGGCCGCGTAGGGGAGGCCGAGGAACTCACTGACCCCGGCGGCCGAGCTGCCGCGCACGAAGCCGTCGGCCGTGCCCACCACCGGGCTGCCGCTTCGGCCGCCGTTGTTCCCGCCGCTGCTTCCGCTGGCGGCGCTGGCCCCGCTGGCCACCACCCCCGTCGCGGCCAGGGCGGCGGCCGCCGTGCCGGCCGCCAAGCTCAGTCGCAGATACTTACGCCAATGACGCCAGCTGGTCGCGAAGACGCGCATCGAACCACTCCGTTCGAGGGCGGGTGTTCCCGGGCCCGACTCTAAAAGAACTAGCCCGTACTTTAAAGGCTTCT
>Ga0213875_10001563_pt1 | contig 14667 bp, 11 predicted proteins | sample BarmaccomBMRX_R8_FD_160105 | JGI IMG/M metagenome (GOLD analysis project Ga0213875, IMG submission 160105) | Root-associated microbial communities from Barbacenia macrantha in rupestrian grasslands, the National Park of Serra do Cipo, Brazil - RX_R8 | ecosystem: Host-associated > Plants > Roots... | reverse complement strand
CGGGGCTGAGGGCCATCTACCTGTCGGGCTGGCAGGTGGCGGCGGACGCGAACCTGGCGGCGCAGACGTACCCGGACCAGAGCCTGTACCCGGTCAACTCGGTGCCGCAGGTGGTCCGCCGGATCAACAACGCGCTGCTGCGCGCCGACCAGATCGCCTGGTCCGAGTCGCCGGACGGGGCGACAGCCACCGAGTGGCTGGCCCCCATCGTCGCCGACGCCGAGGCCGGGTTCGGCGGCGTGCTGAACGCCTTCGAGCTGATGAAGTCCATGATCGCGGCCGGTGCGGCCGGGGTGCACTGGGAGGACCAGCTGGCCTCGGAGAAGAAGTGCGGCCACCTGGGCGGCAAGGTCCTGATCCCGACCAGCCAGCACATCAAGACGCTGAACGCGGCCCGGCTGGCCGCCGACGTGTGCGGCGTGCCGTCGCTGGTCGTCGCGCGGACCGACGCGCAGGCGGCCACACTGCTCACCGCCGACATCGACGAGCGTGACCAGCCGTTCGTCACCGGTGAGCGGACCGCCGAGGGGTTCTACCGGGTGCGTAACGGGATCGAGCCCTGCATCGCCCGCGGCCTGGCCTACGCGCCGTATGCGGATCTGCTGTGGATGGAGACGTCCAAGCCCGACCTCGACGTGGCCCGCGAGTTCGCCGAGGGAATCAGGAACGTCTACCCGGACCAGATGCTCGCCTTCAACTGCTCGCCCTCGTTCAACTGGCGCGCACACCTGGACGACGAGACCATCGCCAAGTTCAGCAAGGAACTCGCGGCCATGGGCTACCGGTTCCAGTTCATCACCCTGGCCGGCTTCCACGCCCTCAACCATTCCATGTTCGACCTGGCCCGCGGGTTCGCCGACGAGGGCATGCCCGCCTACGTCCGGCTCCAGCAGGCCGAGTTCGCGTCCGAGCAGGCCGGCTACACCGCCACCCGGCACCAGCGTGAGGTCGGCACCGGCTACTTCGACCTGGTCACCTCGGCGATCTCACCCAACGCCGAGACCGTGGCGCTGAGCGGCTCCACCGAAGCCGAGCAGTTCCACGCCGCCTGAGAGCCGGTACTTCGCCCGCGCCCTGGGGATCAGCCGTATTCGGCGGGTCCCCAGGGTGGCTGGGATCGCGTGGGCGTGTCGGCGTCTATCTGCGGCTGCGGGCGGGTCTGGATCCAGTCGCTCATGAGCCCGTGGCTGCCGGCCATCGGCTGGGTCCCCTGCAGCCCGGGGAAGCTGCCCTCCGGGTTCACTGCGGCGCCCGCCAGGCGCCTGCGCCGCCGCCAGCGGGACGGCACGCACAGCGGGACGATCATGACCGCGCCGACCAGCGCTAGCAGCCCCGTCTCCAGCAGCAGGGTAAAGCCATGGCCGTAGGGGCGTCCCCGCAGCGGGACGTAGCGGAGCGCGCGCTGCGTACTGACCAGGTACAGGGCGGTCCAGCCCAGCAGGGCGAGGCCCGGCAGACCGGCGGCCAGCGGCGAGACCCACGGCAGCGCGATCAGCAGCCCAGCCAGCAGCCCGACCCCGGCCAGCACGGCGAACCCCTCGACGAGGCCGCGGTGATGGATCAGAGAGGTAGCGCCGAGCGGCTGCCCCATCTTCAGCCAGGCCCAGGAGGCGGCGAAGAAGACCGCGGCGGCCGCGGCGATCGCCAGGATGACACCGATCAGGTGACGCATGCCTCTCTCCCCTTTTTCTCTGCTCTGGGCAGCCTACGGCGGGGACCAGCAGGCGTCATCATGTGTTTCTCAGCCTGTCATTTTTTCGCCGCGCGGCCGCGGGCCAGCATCACGCGCAGCCGGTTCAGCGGCTCGAGCAGGCGGTAGGCGGGATAGGCGCCGCGAGCCACCAGCCGGAACTTCATCCCGCGGGCCCCGGGCGGGAACACGAACCCGTCCGGGCGCCAGCGCCGGAAGTCGGCTGTCATCCGGCGGAAGAACTCACGGCGCCGCCGCCCGGGCACGAGCGGGAGCAGCGTGGTGTAGTGCCAGATGGCGCGTTCGAACACCGCGGCCCGCAGCCGCGGGCTCAGCGGGGCGGAGGACCCCGCCCGTTCGGCCAGAACGGTGAATACCTGGTCGTAGGCGCCGAAGATAGCGAAGTTCGCGGCATCCGGGGCGGCCAGGAACGAGCCGCGGCGCCCGCGCCGGTACCGGTAGCACACCCGGTCGAGCACGCCGATCTGGCGCGCGGCCAGCAGGGCCATCGTGCTCACCAGCACGTCCTCGTGCGGCGCGGGGCGGCCGAAGTCCACGCCGAGCCCGGCCAGGAAATCCCGGCGGAACACCTTGCTCCACGCGGTCATGGTCAGGTGGATAAGGGCCGGATGACCGGCCAGCGTGCCGGTCTCCGCGTCCCGGAGATAGCGCGCGCCGCCGCTCGGGCTCGTCGTCCCGTCCGGGTACAGGTACTCGAAGTCGACCAGCAAGACGTCGGGCGCCAGCCGGGCCAGCGCCGCGGCCACCGCGGCCAGCCCGCCGGGGGCGATCTCGTCGTCGCCGTCGACGAACCACACGTACTGCCCGCTGGCCTCCTTGGCGCCCAGATCGCGGGCCGGGCCGGGACCGACCGCCACCGGGTTCGTGATGACCCGCAGCCGGGGGTCGCGGCGGGCGGCCAGAATCTGCCCGGAGGCGTCCGGCGACGCGTCGTCGACCGCGATCACCTCGATCTTTACCAGGTCATCGCGCCCGGGGCCGCCGGGCGGGGCGTCGCCGAGGATGGAGTCGAGGCACCGGTCCAGGTAGTCCGCGACCCCGTGCACCGGGATGACGACGCTGATCAGCGGCATGGTCCGGAACGATACCCGGTGTGGTTCGCGGGTAGCTGAATGGCGCGCGACGGGGGCTGGGCCCGACGGGCCAGGGGCCATTCTCTGTAGGCTAGCCCCGTGCGCATCCACGCCATTTTCGGGGGAATCGGCGCGTTCGCCGTCAAGTTCCGCTGGGTCGTCATCGTGGCCTGGCTGGTAGCGGCGGGCGCGATTCCGCACTTCCTGCCCTCACTCAGCAGTGTCACCCAAGGTAACAACAGCGCCTTCCTGCCCGCGAGTGCGCCGAGCGAGCAGGCCGCGCAGCTGGCATCGCCGTTCGGCTCCTCGAACGACACTCCCGTGCCGGTGCTCGCAGCCACGAGCTCAGGCACCCTGACCAGTCAGGACACCAGCTGGCTGGGGACCCTGGCGCAGGACCTGCGGGCGGTGCCGACGGTGGTCTCGGTCAAGGACCTCGGCCGGTCCGGGGACCAGCAGGCCGAGCAGCTGCAGGTGATGTCCAGCGTCGGCGGCGGTGACGCGCCCGGGCAGACCACCCTGGTCGACAACCTGCGCAGCGCGATCTCCAGGGCCGCGCCGCCGGCCGGGCTGCAGGTGCACCTGGCCGGCGCCGTCGCCATCAACGTGGACCAGCAGAAGAAGTCCGGGACCACGGGCAACCAGGTCGAAGGCCTGTCCGTGGTCTTCATCCTCATCCTGCTGCTGCTGATCTTCCGGTCCGCGCTGGCGCCGTTCATCACGCTGATCCCGGCGTTCATGGCCGTGGCCATCGCCGGGCCGCTGGTCGCCGAGGCGGCGCACGCCGGCCTGAAGGTTTCCCAGCTGGCGCAGCTGATGATGATCGTGCTGGTACTCGGGGCCGGCACCGACTACGGGCTGTTCCTGGTGTTCCGGGTACGCGAGCAGCTGCGGGCCGGGCTGGACCCGAAGGATGCGGTGCGGGAGGCCGTCACCCGGGTCGGCGAGACGATCACCTTCTCCGCGTTCACCGTCATCGCCGCGCTGCTGTCGCTGCTGGTGGCGACCTTCCAGATCTACTCCCAGCTGGGCGTCCCGCTGGCCATCGGGATCGGCACCATGCTGCTGGCGGGTCTGACGCTGCTGCCCGCGCTGCTGGCGGTGTTCGGCCGGGCCGCGTTCTGGCCGAGCAAGACCCGCGCCGGTGCGGGCAAGGTGGGCCTATGGGGCCGGGTCGCCACCCGGATCGTGCACCGGCCGGCGATCCCGCTCGTCATCGGCGTGGTCGTGTTCGGGGCCCTGGCCGCCGCGGTGTCGGCGTACCAGCCGGGCGGGTTCGGCGGCTCGATCAGCGCCCCGGCGGGGACCGACTCCGCGGCCGGGACCGCCTTGCAGACCAAGCACTTCCCGGTCAGCGCGGCCAACCCGACCAACCTGGTCTACAAGCTGACCAAGCCGGTGTGGGACGACCCGGGGCCGATCACCACCGCCACCAGCCAGCTGCAGGGCAGCGGCTTGTTCACCGGGGTCACCGGTCCGCTCAACCCGGCCGGGGTCACGCTGACCGGGACGCAGTACACCGAGCTGCACGGCGCGCTCGGGGACGCGACAAAGCTGCCGGCCACGCCCCCGGCCAACCTCGATCCCCGGATCCCGCCCCAGGCGTACCAGCTGTACCGGGCCACCGCGGCTTACGTCAGCTCCGACGGCCTGACCATCCAGTACGAGACCGGCCTGAAGGCTGGTGACCCGTCGAGCACGACCGCGCTCAACGCCGTGCCGTCGATCCGGGCCGAGGCGGCCAAGGTGGCCGGGACGCTGGGGACGGCGAAGTACGGCGTCGGCGGCGAGGCACCGGCGTTCTACGACGTCAGCTCCATCTCCGACAGCGACCTGGCGCACGTGGTGCCGGTCGCGATCGTGGTCATCGGGCTGCTGCTGTGCCTGGTCATACGGTCGCTGGTGGCGCCGCTCTACCTGATCGCGTCGGTGGCGCTGTCGTTCTTCGCCGCGCTCGGCCTGTCGGTGCTGCTGTTCATCAAGCTGGCCGGGGACAGCGGGCTGACCTTCATCCTGCCGTTCCTGATGTTCATCTTCCTGCTCGCGCTAGGTGAGGACTACAACATCCTGGTGATGAGCCGGATCCGGGAGGAGGCTCACCATCTCCCGCTACGGGAGGCGGTCAGCCGAGCACTCGGTGCCACCGGGACCACGGTAACCTCGGCCGGGCTCGTGCTGGCCGGGACGTTCGCCGTGTTCGCGCTGGTCGGCGGGCGAGGTTCGGGTGGGAGCCAGATCCGCGACGTCGGCGTGGGGCTCGCCCTAGGCGTGCTGATGGACACGTTCATCGTCCGCACCGTCCTGGTCCCGTGCACCGTGCTGCTGCTCGGACGGTGGAACTGGTGGCCGTCCAAGCTGAGCCGGACCGGCCCCCAGGAACCCGTCGCCCCACGGGAAGCCGAGCCCGCGGCGCGCGCCGCCGGACCCGCACACGGGCCGGGCTCCGGAGCTGGGTCTGGCTCTGGGGTCGGGCCCGGCTCTGGCGATGGCCCGGCGCGGCCGGCCGGCCCGGCCGCGCTCTAGCCGGGGCTCGCGTATCGGGCGGTGGCCGCGCGGGAAGCGGCGCCAGGGCGACGCCGAAGCGGCGGGCTTAGTCGGCCTGGGCGTCGATGGACACGGTCAGGTCGCGCAGCGCCGGAGCAGCGTCGCGCAGCGTGGCCTGGTCCCCGGCGGGCAGCGCGGCCAGTGCGGTCTGGATGATGTCCTCGTTGACGTGGTGCCAGCGCCGGACCGCGGTGGCCCCCTGATCGGACAGGCCCAGGCTGACGGTGCGCCGGTCGCCGGCCGTGCCGCCACCCGGGGTCCGCGTCACGTGCCCCGCCGACTGGAGCCCGCCGAGCAGCGTCGCGACCGAACTCGGCGCCAGCCGGAGCAGCCGGGCCAGCTCGCTGGGGCGGACACCTGGATGCTCGGCGATGCAGGACAGCAGCTCGAGCTGAGCCACCGACAGCCCGAGGGCGGGGTCGGTCGCCCGGGCCGCGCGCCGCATGGCCCGGCGCAGCCGGGACACGATGTCCGCGAGCTCCGGGCCGATCTGGTCCCCACTGACCTCGGCTGAGCTGACCCCGGCTGGGCTGACCTCGGCTGGGCTGGCCTTGGCTGGCCCGGCGCGCTCCTGCGCAACCTTCTGGTCAGTCGAAAGCACCTGACGGATCCGCCTCCCTGGCGCGCCCGGCACGTCCGCTCTCCGGTGTGCGGCTGGCCATCGCGATCACGGCCGCTAGAGCCGCGACGACGGCGAGCATGATGAATGCGGGCCGCGCCTGTTCCGTTCTAGCATACCCACTATTTCCGGTCAGGTAACTAGGCGATGCCAGGTGCAGAGCCAGCGCCATCAGCGAGATGCCCAGCGTCGTGCCGATCCCGCGGGCCATGCTGACCAGCCCCCCGACCAGCGAGGCGGAAGAGTCGGCGACGCTGCGCATGACGATCGTGTTGTTGGCCGGGATGAAGATTCCCAGGCCCAGCCCGGCCACCAAGAGCCGCGGGACGACGGTCGCCTCGGTCAGCGGGACGAAGACGGAGGCGGCCATGACCGCACTGGCCAGCAGCGCGCCCGCGAAGCCGCGCCGGCCATCGTCCCACGAGCCGGGCAGCACCGCGTCTCCGGCCAGCGCGGCCAGGCCGAAGCCCACCGGCAGGGCGGACAGCAGCAGCCCGGTCCGGGCCGCGCTGCCGGCGCCGTGCCCGAGCACCTGCGGGATGAGCACCAGCGGCCCGAACAGCGCCAGGTACCCCAGCGCCGCTCCGGTCAGCGCGAACGCCAGCCGTCGCGATCGCAGCAGCCACACCGGTATCAGCGGGGAGGCGGTGCGGGCCTGCCGCCGCGCGAACGCGACCGCGCCGGCCACGCCGGCGGCCGCGAGCAGCCCAATCGTCCAGCCGGGCAGCCGCAGGCCCGAGGCAGCGGACAGCACCAGCAGCAGCGCCGTACTCCAGAGCGTCAGCAGCAAGGTGCCGGGCCAGTCGAACCGGTCCGGACGGCTGAACTGGCGGGTCCGCGGCAGCAGGTACCGGCCGGCCACGATCGCCGCCACCCCGACCGGGACGTTGACCCAGTACACCGCGCGCCAGCCCACCGTGGCGGTAAGCAGGCCGCCCAGCGTGGGCCCGAGCGCCAGCCCGGCTGCCTGCGCGCCGGCCTGCACGCCCAGCGCGAACCGCATCCTGGCCTTCGGCGCGCTGGTCGTGACCAGGGCCACACTGTTGGCCTGCAGCATGGCGGCGCCTGCCGCCTGGACGAGCCGCAGCGCCACCAGCGCCCCCAGCGAGGGCGCGAGCCCGCACGCCGCGGAGGCCAGCGTGAACACCGCGAAGCCGCACGTGTACACCAGCTTGCGCCCGGCCGCGTCCCCCAGCCGCCCGGCCGGCGCCAGCAGCGCGACCAGGCCGAGCAGATAGCTCAGCGACACCCACTGCACCGCGGCCACCGGGACGCTGAACGTGTGCTCAACCGCCGGGAACGTGATCGTGACGATGCTGGCGTCGAGCTGGCCCATGAACGCGCCGAAGCAGACCACGCCGACCGCGAGCCACGGCGCCCGGCGGCTTTCGCGGATAACCGCCGGCCGGGGCCGCTCTTTCAAGATACTTCGGTAAGAGAACATTCCTAGCTCAGGCTAGCAGAGTTAGTTCTGTAACCGAACATCCTGCGATCCGATACCAGGATTAACTCCGGACATGCCGGGCGTGGTGCTGGCCTTGGCCTTCAGGACCCGACAGACTCGTGCAAGAGGTCGGGTGGCGTGGGACCTCGAGGCCAGCCGCTCGGCTAAAGTACGCCGGGAGTGCCGGGATGTTCGACGCCGGGCGACGACATGCGACGCCAGGCGAGGACAGAACGGCAGGCGGCAGGCCGGAGCGGAAGGAACGACGATGCAGGAACTGCGCTTCGTCGCGGTGAGCGAGGACGGCCGGTACGCCGTCCTGGCCGTACCGGGGCGCAGCGCACGCTTCACGCTGCCAATCGACGAGCGGCTCCGGGCGGTTGCCCAGGGCCAGACCTCCCGGCTCGCGCAGTACGAGATCGAAGTGGAGAGCCCGTTGCGACCCAAGGAGATCCAGGCACGAATCCGGGCCGGGGAGACGGTAGAGGAAATCGCGGATGCGGCGGGCATCGCGATCGAGCGCGTGCGCTGGTTCGAGGGACCCGTCCTGGCCGAGCGCGCGTACGTGGCCGAGCAGGCCCAGGCCGCCTCGGTCAGACGCCAGGGCGACGCCACCCCAGGGCCCAGACTCGGCGAGGTCGTGACCGAGCGGCTGCACGCGCTCCACGCCGACCCGGACGAGGCGCGGTGGGACGCCAAGAAGCGTGGCGACGGAAGCTGGCAGGTCGAGCTGACCTTCACCTCCGGCGAGCGCCTGCACACCGCCGAATGGCTCTACGATCAGCGCCGCAGGCACGTGCTGCCCGCCGATGACACCGCCGTCCGGATGTCGCTTCCGGGTGCCGAGCTGCCCCAGCCGGCCGAGCCACATCCCGGGGAGGCGACCGTGACCCAGCTGGCGCCACGGCTGAGCCCGGCGGTGGGCCAGAGCGGCGCGGGATACATTCCCGGGCACGTCGGCCCCGGTCAGCAGGCTCCGGGGCACACCGGCGCCGGTCATGGCGGCTCCGGCTATCCGGCTCCGGGCAGCTCCGGCCCCGGCGGCAACGGCGGCCGCCCGCGGCACGAGCGCCCCGCCGCACCCCGGCCGTCTGTCCCCGAGCCGCCCCGCCCGGCCCCGGCAAGCCCGGTCTCCGCCCCGGCCGCAGCGGAGCCCAGGACGGCACGGCACAGCTACCCGGCCGCGGACCGTTCCGGCAGCACGGATCGTTCTGGTCCCACCGAGCGCCCGGCCGCGTCGGAGCGCCCGGCCGCTCAGGTCCAGAGCAGGCCTCAGGACAGGCCGGCGGCCACTCCCCCGGTTTCGCCGGCCAGCGTCGCCGCGCAGGTGTCCAGGGTGACGCAGGCGCCTCGCCAGGCACGGGACACGGTGCCGGACCCGCAGGCCGCCCGGCCGCAGGCACCGGCCGCCGAGCCGCCGCGGGCCGCTGAGCCGTCGCAGGCCACCCGCCCGGCGCGGCCCGACCGGCCCGAGCAGATGGGCGCTTCCTCCCGCCAGGAGCCGGCCCATCGCCAGGAGCCGGGGGGCCGCGAGGGGCCTGGCCGTCCGGCGCAGGCCCCGGCCGCCGCGGTCCCGCCACCCCCGACGCCGGCCGCCGAGCCCGCGCCGGAGGCGGCCGAGCCGGCCGGCCGCTCGGGCCGCAAGGCCGTGCGCGGCAAACGGTCCTCGGTGCCGTCCTGGGACGAGATCATGTTCGGCAACCGCCGAGACTGAACGGGCTCGGTCTATGCCAGTCCCGCCGGTGCGACGGCCGGCGTGGCCGCCCGGTTCGCCGACCGGATCGCCGCGATCGGCCTCAAGCCGGCCCAGGCCGGGCTGCTCCGCCTGGTGACCTGGGAGCCTGGCCAGAGCCAGCAGGCCCTGGCCGAGCGGCGGCGCGATCCGGCGGACCGGCGCCACTACGCCCTCTATCTGACCGACGACGGCGGTCAGTTCATGAAGCAGCTGGGCCAGATCGGCGCGGTCCACGAGGACGACATCTGCCAGCCGCTCACCCCGGCCGAGCGCTCCCAGCTGAACGACATGCTGAGCCGGCTGGCCGCCCACCAGGGCCTGGTCACGGGCGTGCATCCCGGCTACCAGGCCGGCTCACCGCGGCCGCGCTCCTGACAGTGCGCCGCCGGGCTGACAGGAAGCTGTGCGCGTTCTGACAGCGGGGCGCGGCAGGATGCGGATATGCGATATGACGCAACGACTGCTCATACGATCGAGGCCACCGGACTGGTCAAGAGGTTCGGCAAGACCACCGCGCTGTCCGGCGTGGATCTGGTGGCCCGCCAGGGCCGGGTGCTTGGTGTGCTCGGACCGAACGGAGCGGGCAAGACCACGGCGGTCCGGATCCTGGCCACCCTGCTGCGGCCGGACGCCGGCCAGGCCAGTGTGTGCGGCTACGACGTCGTGCGTGACGCCCACCGGGTACGGCAGCTCATCGGGCTGACCGGGCAGTACGCCTCGGTCGACGAGGGGCTGTCCGGCACGAACAACCTGATCATGATCGGGCGGCTGCTCGGCATCCCGCGGGCAGATGCAAGAGCGCGGGCCCGCGAGCTGCTGGCCCGCTTCGATCTCACCGAGGCGGCCGGGCGCCCGGCCAAGACCTACTCCGGGGGCATGCGGCGGCGGCTGGACCTCGCGGCCAGCCTGGTCGGCGACCCCCGGGTGCTATATCTCGACGAGCCGACGACCGGCCTGGACCCGCGCAGCCGCAGCGAGGTCTGGGGCATGGTCCGAAGGCTCGCGGGCGAAGGCGTCACCGTCTTGCTGACCACGCAGTACCTCGAGGAGGCCGATCAGCTGGCGCACGACATCGTGGTCATCGACCACGGTCACGTGGTCGCGACGGGGAGCCCGGATGAGCTGAAGGCCACGGCCGGTGCGCAGGTGCTCCAGGTCTCGCCGACCGATCCCGCCCGGATGGCCGAGGTGGCCACGCTGATGGAGCGGGCGGCCGGGGCCGAGGTATCGGTCAGCGAGGAGACCGGCGTGGCCACCGTGCCGGCAGTCAGCGCCGCGCTGCTGCCGCACGTGTTCCGCGAGCTCGATGACAGGGGCATCGAGCTCGCGGAGTTCACGCTGCGCAAGCCCAGCCTGGACGAGGTGTTCTTCGCGCTCACCGGCCACGGCGCCGACGAGGCGCCCGGAGAGGGTAAGGACGGCGGCGGCGAAGACGGCAAGGACGAGAATGGCCACCGCGAACTGGAGGAGAGCAGCAAATGACCGCGATCGGAGCTCTGGCTCGCAGGCCCGGACTGGCCAGTGGCCTGGCGAACACCTTCACCCTCACCTGGCGGAGCGTCATCAAGATCCGGACGAACATGGAGGACGTGCTCGGGCTCAGCCTGAACCCGATCATGTTCCTGCTGCTGTTCACCTACGTGTTCGGCGGCGCGATCTCCGGCGGCACGCACAGCTATTTGCAGTACGAGCTGCCCGGAATTCTCGTGCTGTCCGTGGTGTTCGCGACCCTCGGCACGGGGCTGATGCTCAACCAGGACATCGCCGGCGGCGTCTTCGACCGGTTCCGCAGCCTGCCGATCCCCCGCTGGGCCCCGCTGGCCGGGGCCGTCCTCGGCGACGTCATCCGGTACATGATCTCGGTCGCGATCACCCTGGGCTTCGGCATGCTGCTTGGCTTCCGCATCACGGCCAGCCCGCTGGCCGCGGCCGCGGGCTGCCTGCTGGTGCTGGTGTTCGCCCTGGCCCTGTGCTGGCTCTCCGCACTGATCGGCCTGCTGGTGAAGACGCCGCAGGGGGTGCAGTACTTCGGTTCGCTGCTCTACTTCCCGCTGACCTTCGGCAGCAATGTGCTGGTGCCGACGCGGACGATGCCGGGCTGGCTGCAGGCGTTCGTCAAGGCCAACCCCATGACCTTCCTGACCGAGGCCGCGCGCGGACTTCTGGTCGGCGGGCCGGTCGCCACGCCCGCGATCCGGTCCCTGCTCTGGGCGCTGGGGATTTTCATTGTCTTCGCCCCGGCGGCCGTCTGGGCGTACCGGCGGCGGACCTAACCGGCCCGCGCTTCCAGGGCACCGTCGATCAGGCGGTAGATCACCGAGTCGAAGACCTCGTCCGCGTCCCGCTGCGGCGGCGGGACGGCCGAGGCCAGCGCCGCGGCCAGGTTCGGGTAGTTCCCGGTGGCCGCGGCGCCGGTGATGGCCGCCACCTGCGCCGCGGCGTGCTGGTCGGGGCTGATGCCCGTGCTGGCCAGTGCCGATTCCATTCCGCCGTACATGATCGCGAAGCCGTTGACCAGGGCGATGAGTTCCATCTTCGCCGTGGTGTCCAGCGCCGAGCCGGCCAGCAGCCCCAGGAAACAGTCGAAATAGGCCAGGCCGCTGGGCCCGGGAACGGGCGGGCGCCGGATCGCATCCGGCAGCCAGGGATGCCGCCGGGTGATGTCGCGTCCCTGCCGGGCCAGCGCGGCCATGGCGGCACGCGGGCTGGCCGGCAGGTCCTGGTAGCGGTACTCGGCACCGGCCAGGTCGGTCATCAGCTGGATCAGGTGATCCTTGGTCGGCACGTAGTTGTACAGCGACATCGGGGCCATGCCGAGCCCGGCCGCCACCGCGCGCATGGTCACGGCCTCCAGCCCCCCGGCGTCGGCCAGCTGCACGGCCGCGGCGGCGATGGCACCCCGGTCGTATTTCCCGCGCGGGCCGCGTGAGCCCTGCTCCGGGATATCCCAGATCGAAATCGGCGTGGTCAGCCCCGCTCACCTCCGGCGCCACCTTATCAGCGTGCGTTGTACGTAGTATGCTGCAAAAGCAGCGTACGTTGTACGTAATATTATCTGGGAGGCGGCATGACGGCGGTAAGAGACGACGGGCGGGCGAACCGGGGAAACCGCGCGCCTGTGCGCCGCGGGACACGCGGGGGCGGTCCCGGGGCGGGCCGGGGGTTCCGGGGCGAACGAGGCGGCTGCCGCGGCGGACGCGGATCATGCGGCGGCTGAGCCGGGAGCTGCCGTCGTCGCAGAACGGTGTGGCGTGGGTGCCAGACCTGGAGATACCAGGGGCCGATGGCGTCGTGCTGCGGGCTGATCATTATGTGCCGGTGACGGGCCAGCCCCTGGGCACCATCCTGGCTCGGTCGCCCTACGGCCGCGGCTTCCCGTGGGCCCATCTGTACGGGGTCGCGCTGGCCGAGCAGGGCTTCCACGTGCTGCTGGCCAGCTGCCGTGGTACCGGCGGGTCGGCGGCCTCGTTCGCCTGGTTCCGGCACGAGGCCGCCGACGGGCAGGCCGTCGTGGCCTGGCTGCGGACCCAGGACTGGTTCGACGGCAGGCTCGGCACGATCGGGGCCAGCTACCTGGGCTACACCCAGCTGGCTCTGGCCGCTGACGGCGGCCCGCCACCCGAACTGGCCGCGTCGGTGATCCAGGTCGGGCTGCACGACCCGGCCGCGTTCATCGTCCCGGGTGGCGCTTTGGCCAACGTGGTCTCCGCCGTTGCGGCCAGCTTCTCGGGGCAGCGCCTGGCGCGGGCCGTGCGCAAGCTGGCCGGCCTGACCGTGCGCGCCCGGCGGTCCCTCCGGGTACTGCCGCTGCCGGCCGCGTGCCGGCGGGCGCTGGCCGAGCCAGCGCCCCCGACCGACGAGTGGCTGGAGCACGACGATCCCGGGGACCCCTACTGGGACCAGTTCCGGCTGGACCTGACGGGCTGGAACGTGCCGACGGCGCTTCAGGGCGGCTGGTACGACGCCACGCTGGACCAGACCCTGGAGCAGTACCGGGCCCTGCGGGCCGGCGGCTGCGAGGTCAGCCTGCTCATCGGGCCGTGGAGCCACACCTCGGCGTTCTCCCGGGACGGGCTGGCCACGATCTCGCGTGACGCCCTGACCTGGCTGAGCGCCCGGCTGGCCGGTGCTGGCCAGGCCCGGGCGGCGGTGCGGGTGTGGGTCGGCGGCGCCGGCCAGTGGCGCGACCTGGACGGCTGGCCCCCGGCGGAGGCGACCCAGCCGTGGTACCTGGCCGGTGCGGGCGAGCTGAGCCCGAGGGCGGGCGGCACCGGCGCGACGTCGTTCCGGTACGACCCGGCGGACCCCACCCCGTCAGCCGGCGGTCAGCTGATGTCGCCCGAGGCCGGGCCGCGCGACAACGCCGCCATCGAGGCCCGGCCGGACGTGCTGGTTTTCACCTCGGCGCCGCTGACCGCCGCCCTGGACGTGCTCGGCCCGGTGCGAGCCGAGCTCACCGTCCGCGCCAGCGCCGGCGGCGCGCACGTCTTCGCCCGGCTATGCGACGTCGACCCGGGCGGCCGCTCCCGTAATGTCACCGACGGCATCATCAGGCTCCGGGCCGGCCAGGAGCGCGTGACCGTGCCGATGAGCTCGACCGCGCACCAGTTCGCGCCCGGACACCGGATCCGGCTGCAGGTCAGCGGCGGCGCCTTCCCGCGCTTCGCGCGGAACCCGGGCACCGGGGAATCCCCGGCCACGGCGGAGCGGCTGGTGCCGACCGACATCGAGGTCCGTCACGACGGGACCTCGGCGCTTTTGCTCCCGGCGCTCTGACCGGCCGTCCCCGCCACCACGCCGGCGGCCTGGGCGAGCGTTTCCTCGCGGGACAGGGCGCGGCCACGGTCGTAGGCGGCCTGGAAAGCCTCCGGGCCGAGCCGGGCCCGCAACCCGTCCCGGGCCGCTGGTGCGTCCAGGCTGGCTTCGTCGAAGCATCCCCGGATGGTGTGGGCGGCGCCGAGCAGGCTCGCGGCGAGCTCGCCGTGGCCGCCGTCGCGGCTCGCCAGCACCGCCACGGCGTCGATCACGGCCGCCAGGACCGGCACCTCGATCCAGTCGGAAGCTTCGGCCAGCGCCGTCGCGAGCAGGGAGCGGCCGCGATCCGCCTGCCCGTCCGCCGCCGTGATCATGGCCAGGCGGATGTGGGTGAGCGCGCGGAAGCCCTGCCACCAGGCCGACTCCTTGGTATCGAGCCAGCGCAGCACCTTCTCGCACTGCCGCACCGCGGCCGCGGTGTCGTTCTGGCCCGCGTACAGTTCCGCGCGGACCAGGCCCAGCCAGATCGCCGAGTCGCTTTCCCGGATGGCGCGCCGGGCCTCGTCGCTCTCGGCCTGCTCCAGGTCGGCCCAGGCCCCCGCGATGTCCCCGGTCCGCAGCCGGATGCCGGCCAGCTTGCCGCCGATGTACACCATGTCGCCCCAGGCGGCCACGCCCTCGCCCAGCCGGGTCGCCTCCTGGAGGTAGCCGAGCGCGGCCGGGAAGTCGGCCCGGAGCATGGCGAAGTCGGCCAGCTGGACGAGGGCGACGGCGATGCCCCAGGGA
>Ga0213875_10001562_pt1 | contig 14669 bp, 16 predicted proteins | sample BarmaccomBMRX_R8_FD_160105 | JGI IMG/M metagenome (GOLD analysis project Ga0213875, IMG submission 160105) | Root-associated microbial communities from Barbacenia macrantha in rupestrian grasslands, the National Park of Serra do Cipo, Brazil - RX_R8 | ecosystem: Host-associated > Plants > Roots... | reverse complement strand
CAAGGCGGCCAGTGGGGTAGTACTGCTGAGTTCCGCAGGCAGCGAGCAGAAGCGGGCCAATGGGTGTTCTGGCGGGATCGATTCGACCTCGTCATGGCTGGCCGCTACCACGAAGTCGTTCCGCTGCACATCGAACTCAGCCCAACGTTCCTGTGCAACTTCGCCTGCCCATGGTGCAGTTGTCGTAGCGCTCGCGAAGAGTGGTCCGAGGACGACGTATTCCGGCATCCCCGCTCGACCCCACTCACGGTGATGCGAATGCCTCGGCTGGAACGGGTCGTTGACCACCTCGCCGACCATCGTGTCGAGGTGATGTGGGTCGGCGGCGAACCGACCATGAACCCGCTGCTCTACCCCGCGGCCGCACGTGCCCACAACCGCGGCCTCAACCAGTGTTTGTTCACCAACGGCAGCCTGTTCCGACCTGATCAGGCCGCGTCCTTGTTTGACTCCGAACTGGTGTTCATCCGGGTCAGTCTCAACGCCGTCACACCGGAGGTACACCAGCGGCAGCACGACTACGACCCCCGCCGCCCGCACGGGCAGCGCGTGTTGGACAACATGGCGCTCCTCGCCGAGCTGCGCGCCGAAGAGCGGTCCCGGACGCTGGTGGGAGTCTCCATCGTGGTAAGCAGCAGCAACGCGGATGACATCCTGCCTACGGCACGCTTCCTCAGTGGCCTGTGCACAGGCGACCGGGACAGGCGGATCGATTACGTGATCATGAGGCCCGCCTTCCCCATCGTCGGCGCACAGGTTGATGTCGACCCTGCGACTGTGGAGACGTTTCTGCGCGAGGCGGCACCCGACTCGCAGACCCGTCGGCTTCTCGCCGATGCGGGGATCGAGGTCGTCGTCCCAGACGCCTCGGTGAGCGCGGTCGACGCCATGCCGGACGATGACCTTGGTTGCCTGGCCGCCGGCTGGTTTGGCGAGGTCACTCCATCCGGCGACATGCTGCCATGTTCCGATCTGTATGGAGATCCCGGCTTCTACATCGGCAACATCGCCAACGACTCGCTGACCGACATCTGGACCAGCGACAGGAGGCACGCGGTGCTCGGCGAAGTACGCCGAGGGCAGTGCCCGTCCACCCGGTGCCCGGCAAACGGGCGCGGGCACCACCTCAACCGGGCCTTCCGCCAGGTCGAGACCTTCCGCCGCAGTGATCGGCTCAACGAGGTCGCGCGCTGGGCAGAGGACCTTCGGCGCGTCGTGCCCGTGCCCGAGCATTCGTTCTTCCTATGAAACGGATCGTCATGACGGAGAGCGATCTGTGACGCCAGTACTTGAGCCGGAGATGAGCGATCTTGAGTTGCTCAGGTGGGTACGCCGGACCCTGCATCGATGGCCCGAATTGGGTCATGAGGAGCACCGGACATCAGCATTTCTAGAAGGCGTCCTCGGCGGGTTCGGCCTTCGATTCTCCCGGCCTGCACCGACCAGCCTGGCTGTCAGCCTCGGACCAAGTGGCCGCCCAACCGTCGCGTTCAGAGCTGACCTGGACGCCATCGCTCGTGCCGAGGAGACGGGGCTGCCCTTTGCGTCAGAGCGGTCCGGTGTCATGCATGCCTGCGGACACGATGGGCACACGGCGGCGTTGGTCGTTCTGGCTCGCCGACTGGCGCGCCGCCAACCAGTCGCCCCAGTTCTCCTGATCTTCCAACAGGCTGAGGAAGTTCATCCCAGCGGTGCCCGCCGGGTGATCGAAGGACTTGGACCAGGCACCTGGCCGGCCGATCAGGTTTATGGCCTGCATCTGTGGCCCGAACTCCCGGAAGCCACTATCGGCCTCAAGACGGGTGCTCTCATGCCTGGCATCTCCGGCATAACCGTCACCTTCCGCGCCGTCCAGGGCCGGTCACACGGGACGCAGGTCGATGTTGGAGCTGGTGATGCGCTGAACGCGGTGAGCCGCTTCTGCCATATGGTCGAGCGAGTGATACCCGCCGGACGATGTCCGACCACCGAACAGCCAGTCGTGGTCCATGTCGGCATGGCTCAGGCCGGCGAGGCACCGAACCAGCCAGCAGCCCGCGGATCGGTGAGGGCAACCATGAGATGGCTCGATCACGACGCCCGCGTCCGTTGCGAGAAAGATCTGCGTCAGATCGCGGAGGATGTTACCGCCAAAACCGGCGTCGGAATTGACGTCTGCGTGGAGAATGACATCCGACCTCTGGTCCACAATGCGGCACCGGCGGTCACTAATGTGGCCAGCGCCTGCGAGAAAGCAGGGCTCACTGTGGCGGCCAATTACCCCCCAATGCCACTCGGTGTCAGCGACGACTTCGGCTGTTATTTGGACCATGTGCCAGGGGCGCTGTTTCTGGTCGGCTGCGGGACAGGTCATGATGATCAAGCCGACCTCCACGACCCGAAGTTCGACTTTCGGGAGGAGGCACTGCTCCCGGTGGTAGATGTCCTGGAACTACTTGCGCGACAAGACTTCAGCTTGGCGGTCAACCCATGACTCGCGGCCAGTCGACCACACTGGTGATCTCCGCTGAGGCCGTCGAGGCAATCGAGAAGATCTGGACGGACCAACGGATCGACGACGCCCAACTGCGCGAGCCGAAAGCCCAGGACGCGCTGCGTCAGCGGTGGGCCAATCATCTCGGAATCACCTGGTCAGAGCTGGTGGACAACGTTCACAGCACCTTATGTGCACAACTGTGGGTCATCGTCCACTCGCCTATTGGCCGACCGAGCCCAGCACTGTTGGCGGCGCTCGGTACCGCCGTTGGCCGGCTGACCGATCCCTATCGCGCCTCCTGGTCGCGCGTGTTGCAAGAGATCCCCCACAAGTCCAAGTGGACGCCGGATCTGGAGTGGCACACCGATAGCACCGGCTGGCCCCAGCCCAACGACGTCACGGCGTTGACCTGCCTGAAGGCCGCAGCGATCGGTGGTGCGACCGACCTCCTAACGCTCAACACCGTCCAGCGCGCAGGTGTCGACGAGGCTACTCTGACCACCTTGGTCGGTACGGTTTTCGCGTGGCCACTCGATGCCGAACTCGGTGGCGGCCACACGAGCGACGTGATTGTCACGCCTGGGCGAATCCGATTCATGCGGGCGGCGCTACTGAACGCCAGGGATGGGCGCATTCGGGATTCAGCGCGCCAGTTCGCGGACGTCATCGACCAACTGGCACCAGACTATTCCGCCGCTCTCGATCCCGGTGACACCCTGCTGTTCAACAACACTCGTTGCCTTCATCGACGTGGTGAACTCTTCGACCCCGATCGTCAGCGCCTCCTGCTCAGGACCAAGATTTTCTGGCACGCACGAGACGGGCTGCACGGTCAGGCACGCCACCGCGCCATCACGTCGTAAGTTTTGCCAGCTTTTGCTGGGTCGCGGTCAACAATGTCGCCAAGAACCTCGTCGATCTTGCGCATCACTTCGAGGTCGAGCACAATCCCAACCGCTGCGGCAGTCTCCCAGAGTTGCCTGGAGTTGGACGCACCGACAACGGCTGTGGCGACTCCAGGCTGGTGGAGTACCCATGCCACGCTCAGTTGCGCGAGGGTCACACTCAACGAGTCGGCGATCGGCCGAAGCCGCTGTACTCGTTCTAGCACCTCATTGGACAGGCACCGGTTAATTGAGGAGCCACAGACTTCTCTGGCACGAGATCCCTCGGGCCATGGCACTCGAGGCAGATACTTGCCCGTGAGCACACCTTGAGCGAGCGGCGAGAAAGCCAACTGTGCTATTCCGAGTTCAGAACTCGTCGGAATCACGGCTGGCTCAATGACCCTCCACAACATCGAATATTGCGCCTGGTTGGACACCAGGATGATTCCGAATCTCTCGGCAACAGCCTGGCCCGCGCGCAACTGGTCGGCCGTCCACTCCGAGACACCGACATACCGGACGTCTCCTCGGCGGACAAGGTCCGCCAATGCACCGATGGTCTCCTCTAACGGTGTCTCGTCATCGAACCGGTGCGCCTGGTACAGGTCGATGTAGTCGGTGCGCAGGCGTCGCAGGGAGCGATGGCAACTCGCGAGCACATGCTGGCGCGAGAGGTCCTTGTCATGACCCGGCTGATCAGGGCGAAGCCCCACCTTCGTCGAGATGACCACGGAATCGCGACGAACAGCGGACAGTGCCGTGCCGAGGACCTCCTCGGCACGGCCATCCGCGTAGATATCGGCAGTGTCGAACGTGGTGATGCCCGCATCCACGGCCGCCGCGACGCATTCCGCAGCAGCCGCCGCACCGGCGTAGCCCCCATGCGTAAGCCAGTTGCCGTAAGTGATCGCGCTGACCCGGAGATCGTGGATGCCGACCGGGCGGTATTGCACGACGGCTTGCTAGCGGGGCGCCCGCTCGTCGCGTGTCAGGGTCTCCTTGCCGACGTAGGGCACGAGCACGTCAGGCACGCGCACGGTGCCATCAGGCTGTAGCCCGTGCTCCAGGATTGCGGACCACACCCGCGGCGTGGCAATTGCGGAGCCGTTCAGCGTGTTTACAGGAGCCGTCCCACCTTCGGGCCGTCGGTAGCGGATGTTGCCACGGCGAGCCTGGAAATCAGTGAAGTTGCCAACGGACGAGCACTCCAGCCACTTGTCCAGCCCCGGCGCATATACCTCCAGGTCATAGATCCGCGCCGAGGAGAAGGTCAGGTCACCGGTGCACAGGTCGACCACTCGGTACGGCAGCTCCAGCAACTGGAGCGCCCGCTCGCAGTCCGCCAGCAACTCGACGAACCGGTCCTCCACCTCATCCGGATGACACAGCTGCACCAACTCCACCTTGTGGAACTCGTGCAACCGCTGCATCCCCCGAGTGTCCTTACCGGCGCTACCCGCCTCGCGGCGGAAGCACGAGGTGTAGGTCATGTACCGCTTGGGGAGATCCTCGGGGTTGAGGATCTCGTCCCGGTGCAGCCCGGTCAGCGGCAGCTCGCCGGTTGGCACCGCCCACAGATCATCGAGCGTCGTGTTGTACATATCGTCGGCAAACTTCGGCAGGTGCCCGGTTGCCATCGGCGTCTCGCGTCGCACGAAGTGCGGCACGATGAGCTCCAAGTACCGGTCGCGGTGCAGGTCCAACGCGAACTGCACCAACGCGCGCAGCAGCCGGGTTCCGTCCCCGTACAACACCGGGAAGCCTGACCCGCTCAGCTTGGCCCCACGCTTGAGATCAAGCAGCCCCAGTTCGTCGGCGATCTCCCAATGCGGTGGGGTATCCGGGCGCTGCTTGGCCTCTGGACCCTCGTACCGGAGGATGACGTTGTCCTCTTCCTCCAGCCCGACCGGCACAGCCGGATGAGGCAGGTTGGGCACCTGGTATAGCAGCTCGTCCGCCGTCTCAATGGCCTTGCGAAGCTGCTCCTCAAGATCCGCAATCTCCGTCTTGAGTTCAGCGAGCGCCGCCCGCTCCTCGTCGACATTTGCGGCGTTCTGGGACATCAGGCGACCGAAGTCCTTCGAGCGCCGGTTCATCTCGGCCCGCTTCGTGTCCAGCTTCGCGTTGACCGCTCGCCGGTCGAGCACCGCGTCACGCGCACTGAACACGAGAGATCGATCGACCTTCTTGCCAGCAAGACGCTCAGCGACCGAATCCGTGTGGTTCAGCAGCAAGTCCAGGTCGATCAAGATCTCCTCCTGCGTACGTGCCGGAGCCCCGGCCGCGGGTTCTGATGTGGCCCGCCCTCCCCCTTGACGAAAACCATCGTCACCCAACGTGACAGGCTGCCGTCTGGGGGTAACCAGGCTGTGCTTCGTATCACTGTGAATTTTGCCATGCGCCCTCACGAGCCTCCTGCCGGGACACCTGTTCAGCGCGTTTCTGCGCAGACTGCCGCCAGTACGCCGGTTGCTTGCGGGATGGCGACCGGCACAACTGGCAAACAGGGATCATGGTGTCCTGGTCCGCAGGCTGTGACAGACGGTTATGCATTCCCCAGGGTAGACGTGTCGGCCGACCAATGCGTCTACTGCCCCTGGGAACGCTGCCTGGGTAACAGACAGTAGCGAGACCGGATACGCCACTGGGGAACACCCTCCGTAAGCAGGCGGCACTCACAACTATCACGGACGGCGAGCCTCCGGGCCACTGGTTGCGTGGAGTGTCCAACCGTCGTGGAATGCGGTGAGGTGCGGTTGGAGGTGGGCGAGGCCGGGGCATCCGGCTTGGCGCCAGGTGTTGGCCCAGGTGGTGAGGACGTCCGCGGCGTCGGGGTCTCCAGTCGTGATGGTGCTGGTGGCGGTTCGGGTGTCGGTGAGGGCGGCCCCGGTGGGGTGGGCGTGGCCGATGCGCCAGATGGGGTCGCCGAGGGCGGCGGTGGTGAGTCCGTCGGGTTGGGTGGCGAACAGCCAGGCGCGGAAATCGGCGGCGGGCTCGCCCTGTTCCAAGGGGCCGCTGACCTCGCGCCGGTCGGTGGCCAGATTGTCGAGAAGGTGCTGTCCCTGGAGGTATTGCTCGGGGCTGCGTAGCCATGGGCCGGATAGCCAGCAGGCGCGGCCGGTGTCGTCTCGGCAGGCGACGTCGATGCCGTAGGGCGGGATGAGCCATTGGTCGAGTTCTTGGCCGTGCATCTCGACGAACCCCGCGGGGAAGAGTTGGTCGACGTGCGGGTTGGTGTCGCCGGTGAGCCTGATGCGGGTGCCGATGCCGCTCTTGCTGACCGGTGCCAACGCGATCGGTGCGACGATCATGCCTTCGAAGGCGAGCTGGGTGATCCAGGCGGCGGGCAGGTGTGGGGCGGTGGCCCAGGCGATGATGCGATCGAACGGGCCGTGTTCGGGGGCTCCTTGGACGCCGTCGGCACGCAGGATGGTGGTGTTGGGGTAGCCGTGGGCCGGTAGGAGCGTGCGTGCGCGTTCGACGAGTTCGGTGACGACGTCGACGCTGACGATGTGACCCTCGGCGCCGGCGAGGTGGGCGAGCAGGGCGGTGGAGTAGCCGGTGCCGGTGCCGATCTCCAGCACGGTCATGCCGGGTTGGAGATCGAGGCGGTTGATCAGGTCGGCGATGATCTGTTGTGACGAGCTTTGCGCGACCAGGGTGCCGTCCGCGCGGCGGACGAAGGCGTCTTCGTCGATTGCGGCCAGCGCGGCAGTGAGGGCGGGCGAATAACTGGGCATAGTGATCCTTTGTGGGCGGAATGCGGGGTTATACGCGGACGAGGACGTGGTAGGGGCGGTCACGGTGCTCGGGCTCGCCGACCGGGTGTCCGTCGAGCTCGATCCAGGCGTGTGAGGCGTAGGGCATGAGGCGTGCGCCGATGCACCACTGGACCGAACGGCGGTGGAGCCCGGCGAGGATGACGGTGGCCAGGGAGCGTTCCAGGCAAGCCACGCGGCCCGCGCGGTGACGGGCGGCAGCGCGGATGGCGCTGGTCATGCTGGTCGCCTCGGCGAGGGTCGCGGGTCGGCGGCATCGTCGGGTGGTCCAGCGGGCGATGGCGAGGACGCGGCCGAAGCGGAGCCGGAGCAGGCTGCTGGCCAGGGTGAGGCACAGCGGCGCGAGCAGCCGGTCGCGTCGGCTCGCTGGCGATGTGCGGCCGATGGCGTCGAGTGCCATGGGGGTGCTCATGGCGGTCAGCCGGTGGTGTCGAGCAGTCCGCGGTCGCGAAGCTGGGCAACCAGGGTGGTGACGTCGGCGTGGACGCGGTCGGGTGGGGCGTCGAAGCGGGCGGTCAGGTCGCGGGTGATCTGCTCAACGCTGTGGCCGTCGGACAGGGCTTTCCAGATGGCGCTGCCGGTGGGGTTGATGCCGTAGAACCGGCCTCGATCGGTGTCCAGGAGCACCGTTCCGTCGGTGGTGCTGACGTGGTGCACGTTCGGTGCGGGTGCGAGGGCGTTCACTGTTGTTCCTCCTGTGGGGTGTGAGGTTCCCACCATCCGGTGGTGTCGAGGCTGTCTAGGGTGCGTAGCCAGGTTTCGGTGGCGATGACCGCGCCGAGCCCGCCGAGCGGGGCGGTCGCGCCGGCCAAACCGAGTCGCAGGGCCTCGCGGGGGCCGTCGGGGTTGAGGATGTCCAGGTCGGCGAGCCGTGGATGGGCCAGCAGTGCCCGGAGTGTGTCGGCGTTGGCGCGCAGGCCGTGGTACTCGCAGGCGGTGTAGTCGCTCTTGGTGCGCCGGTCCAGTAGACCGGCTGGCATGAGGTCGCCGACGGCGGCGGCCAGCAGCGGTTTCGCTTGGTCGACGGTGGTGCGCTCGACGGCGGTGACGGTCAGGCAGGCGTCGATGACCTGGTTGTCCAGGAAAGGTGCCTGCACGGGGGTGCCCAGTGCTCGGGTGATCTGGCTGAAGCCGCGGGTGGCCGCGCCGTGCCAGCGGATCGCGCGCTGCGCGACCGCGTCCGCGCTGTCGGGACGAACGCCGTTCGGGACCTGGACCGCTGCGGCATAGAGTCGCCCGGCCAGTCCTCGCCGGGTGCGCAGGGTTCCCCATGAGGCTGCTGGGGACAGCGCGGCCCAGGCAAGGTGTTCGGCCAGTGTCCGCCGGGCTGGGGTGGTCAGGTGGGGGTTGGTGAGCTGATCGGCGAGGTGGCGGAGCGTGTCGGGCCACGAGGTGCGGGCCAGTTTGTGCGCGGCGCGGCGAACCTGGCGGGCTGGATGGTGCCGCAGGCGTGCCCATCCGCTGGCTTCGTGGCGCAGTGCTCGCCGATGTCGGGCGCGGGCGAGGTCGCCCAGGTAGGTCAGGCCCGGCGCGGTGAGGACGACGTCGCCGCCGTCGCCGGTCAGGTGGCACTGGCTGTGGTGCGCGAGCGCCGGGGTGAGGCGGTGCCGGGTCCTTGCGATGATCACCGTGTCGAGGCTGGGCTCGTCGGTGACCGGCGTGGAGTCCATCGCGGTGAACGGGAGCGTGGCGTCGTCGCCGGTCATGACGACGTGGTGCAACCGGGGCTCGGTGACCGCGATGCTGCGGGCGAAGTGGACGTCCTCGTCGTTGATCGCGTACGGGTCGGCGTAGGTGACGGCGACCGGCACGCCGCCGGCCTGGGCGGCGAGCACGGCGAGGGTGGAGGAGTCCAGGCCCCCGGACAAGTCCGTGCTCAGGTTGCTCACGCCGTGCACCCGGCGGTCGACGGCGGTCAACAGGGCGTCACGAAGAAGGGAGCGTGCCTCCCCGGTATTGGTCGGTCGCACCGTGCTCGTGAGACAGCGCGCTTGGGCGGGGCGCTGTGGATGCAGCGCCAGCGCGTGGGCGGGGCCAGTGCGTTCGACGCCGCGAAACACGCTGGCCGGTCCGAACGGATCGGGAAGATCGGGGAGGAACAGGCCCGCCGCGACAGCGGCGGGGTTGGTGCCTTCGCCGAGGTTTCGGTGGTGGAGGGCGGCCAGCGGGAGCGCGTTGGAGGCGAACAGGGTGCCCCCGCCAAGGCGGGTGTGGAAGACCGGGTGCAGGCCGGCGCGGTCGGTGAGCACGTGCACGGTGTGACCGTCATCGGCCACCACGGCGTAGGAGCCCGGTAGTTCTTGCAGAACACCGAGCCGGGACTCGGACAGCGCGGCCCGCAGGGCGTGGTGGAGTTCGTCATCGGTTGCCAGGCAGGTGCCCAGGAACGCCGCCCGCACAGGGTATTCGGTGACGGTCCGCACCTCGTCTGCTTCCCAGTCGCCGACTGTCCACAGTGGTCTTGAGGATGCCCATACGGGCGTGCGCCCGGTGGGCAGCGTCGGTGGTTGCGGTGTTGGTCCGACCCAGCCGAGGAAACATCGGGGTGCTGCGGTGCCAGTGCCAGTCATCGGGAACCCTTGCGTGCCAAGGAGCGGAGGCGGCCCGAACACATCTGGTTCGGGCCGCCTCGGCATCGGGCCGGTCAGTAGTAGCGGGCGGTGTTCATGTCAGCCGTGTCGTCGGCGGCGTTGCCGAGGGTGAACTCGGTGACCTCGCCGAGGTCGGTCAGCTCCGGCGGCTCGTAGGGCTGGGTGTCCACATCCATCACCTCCTCTCCGTGTCGGTGGGTGACGCGGTGGTCGGGGGTTCCTGGGACGGCCACACCGGCTCGCGTGCCGGTGCCGCCACGCCCGGCGGTGACTTGCGGTGACGGGGCGTCCGCGACGTCCTGACGGGAGGAGGCGGGCGGATCTGGACGCGGCCAGGCTCGGTGAGGATCTCGTCGACGACCTTCACGACCGTTTCGGCGCGGCTCCAGAGGGTTTCTGGCTCAGCGAACGGGTCGGCCGGGTCGAAGGTGTTGGGGACTTGGGTGGCGATGGCGCACTCCGGTCCGCGGATCATCACCGATTCGACCCAGCCGTCGCGGAATCGGGTCGCGAGCAGTCCGTCGACGTAGCCGAGGAGGTTGGGAAGGGGGACCACCGCGAACCCGATGGCCCGTAGCCGGGCGATGCGGTCGATCGCGGCGCGCCCGTCGTCGGCGGCCTGGCTGGCGTCGTCGTTCATCGTGTCCCACCGCCTGATCCGCCGTCCTGCGTGAACGGCAGCCGCGCCAGGCCCGCACAGCCCCGGCATGAGGCGATCGGCGGTACGCGGGCGTGACCGCTTCGGCGAGGACGTGCTGGACTGATCGCGCGCTGGGCACCGACCAGCCGACCGCGCGAGGATGCATGCGCCATCGGTAGGGCATGTGGCCATGTGTGGTGGGAGGCAGCGCGATCCATGTCCCCCTGCGCCGCACGGCGATACCGGGCTGCTGGGCGAGATCGAGTCGCATCGGTTCGCCGGGGCTGGTCAGCAGCAGCCAGGTGCCGAACGGGGTGACAACGGTCGGTGGCAGGCAGTCAGCGGCGCGCAGCGGCTGCGCCAGCCCCGCTCCCAGGGCGGCAGGGATTTCCAGCGCGTCGGCGACGGGGCCGCAGGCCAGCAGGATCGCGTACGGACGCCGGGTCCACACCTCGTGCGCGACGTCGGCGTCAGCGATGCCCGCGCTGCTCCATGGTTGGGCGACGGGCTCCAGGCCGTCGGCGTGGGCGCTGCCATGCCAGTGGCGAGAACCCTGAACCTGATAGGTGCCCGGCTGGATGGGCCACCCGTGCTCGACGTAGTCGATGGCGGCGTCGCGGATCTCACCGAGAAGCCTGCCCGGCTCCGGATGAAACGCCCCGATCACGACATGATCCTTTGTGGACTGTCTGCGTTGGGCACTATTTCTCCGTCGATCACATCCACGGACTCGCTGGTGTCCAGAGCGCGATGTGCGCGGCGGAGGAACTCTTGGCCGATCGCGATCAACTCGGTGCCCAGCCAGTGGCTGTCGGCGCCGTCCAGGGTGTTGTTGATCAGTGGTAGCGCGCTGGCGGCCATGGCTTGGTTGGTGCGGGCGACACGCGCCAAGAACTCTCGATCTGCCCGAGCCACCATTACCGGCCACCTCCCAGGAGGTCACCGGTAGCCGCTGTGGCCTGACCCGAGCCGACGTGCATGAGCGTGGTGATCATCCACGTCTCGGCGGTGGCAGTGTCATTGGCAGCGCTCACGGAATACCTCCCAAACGTGGCGACGGAACCAGGGCAGGCGGCGGACGGTGATCAGTGCCTGTCGGCGGACGCCAAGTGGTCGACCACGCGGCGAGTCGCGCCGATGACGACCGACCACGGCGGCAGACCGTGGTGTGGTCGGGGTGACTCGATCCACCGGGACGAGCTCGCGACCGTGGTGGGGTTCGGGATGATCACGCGCGCGCCTCGGGGTATGACGTGGACCTTGCGGGCGTGCAGGTCGGCGGGGACGTCGGGCCGACATTTCGTGGCGGGCGCGGTGAGGAAGGTCCACCACGCGCCGCCCAGGTCTGCGATCACCGGCCCGGAGAGCATGGTGATCTGCAGCTCGGCGAACACGCTCGCGCCGAGCGCGGCGGGCATGGTGACGGCATCCAGCACTTGGCCAACAGCCACCGCCAGCCTGCGTGGCTCCACGTCGACCGTCACGGGCCAGCCGAGGAGTTCTTCGTAGTGCGTGCGCGCGGCGACAAGGTCACGCAGCCACTGGGGTGCCGAGGGTGTGGTGGGCGGGCTTGTCAGTCGGACGGTCATGGCTGGCCTCCAGGGGTGGTGTCGTTGGGACAGCGACGCGGGAAGCGATCTCGGCCGCCGATGGCCGAGTGGGTGGTTCAAGCCGGACACGCTGGCGGGCAGCGGGATCGGGTCGGGTCGATGCCAGTTGCGTGGATCGCGCACCGGGCGGGGCGTCGTGGTATTCGGTGCCGGCGAGTCGGTCGAAGTTGAGGAGGGCGTCGCGTACTGCTGCGCGTAGGCGCCCGGCTTCCAGTGGGGTCAGCGCCCACGGCCCCGGCGAGGACGGGATCAGGGTGATCCCGTCCTCGGTCAAATGGACACGCAGGCGGGCTCGTCGGCCGCGCCCGTCGCGGCAGCGCACCGCCCATAGGTTGGGGTCGCGTTGCCACCCCAACCGGGCCAGGAGCCGGATCACCGGCGTCGCGCGCTGGTGCTTACCCATTGCCGGATCACCTCCCGCCACTGGCCGGGGCCGACCCGTACGACCCCGCGCTGGGGGTCGCGGTGCCCAGCCGACTGCGGGAACGACGGGCTGGGGCTGGTCGTACGGGTCGGCAGGCAGGTGCGCTCGGCGTGGCCATCCGCGCGTCGGCGTCGCGCGCGGTCCCGGCATCCGGGTGTTGGCCGCCGTAGCGCACCGGGCTGGCGTCGGTGGAAAACCCGGTGAGCAGGGACGGGTCGGGGCGCCGCTCCTGCTCACCGGGCAACTGGGGACGCCGGCAAGCCGGCGTGGTTTGGTGGAGGGAGGCGGCATGCGCTCGCTGGATGCGTCGGTGCTCAGACCACCAGCTCAGACCGCAGATCGGCGCGATCGCCAGACCCAAGCCCGCCAGCATCGTCAGCCCAACCAAACCCGCGCTAGCCACGTCGGGTGAAGTCACCGCTGTCACCTCCTACCGAGCCAACAAACCGGAACGCGTCGAGTAGCTACCACTCGCCCTTCACATGGCCTATCATTTGGTTACAGTAACCAACATCGCATCAGTGTCAAGGGTTGCGAACAGGTCCGGTGTACGGTTTCCTGTGCGCACGCAGATCGCTTCAGCCGGAAGGAACGGGCATGCCACCCTCGTCTCCCACAGTCGCGAGCTGGGAACTTGCGCTCCGGCTGCGCCAGCGCCGTGACCAGCTGGGCATCGAGGTACAGACGATCACCGCGACACTCGGGTTCTCGCGCAACTACTGGTCGGCTGTCGAGAACGAACGCAAGATTCTCTCCGAGGAGAAGCTCAAAAGCGTGCTGGACGCCTTCGAGTTCGACGAGGAGGAGAAGCGCGAACTCCTGGAACTGCGGGAGGCCGCCAAACTGCGCGGGTGGTGGGCGCGCTACTCCGCCCTGTTCATCGAAGACACGCTGCGCCTCTACGGCCTGGAACACGGCGCTCAGGCCATCCGAACCTACGAGAGCCTGCTGATCCCCGGCCTCCTGCAGACCGAGGCATACGCCCGAGCGTTGATGACCTCCGAGATCACCACCATCCGACAGGTCGAGGTCGACCAGCGCGTGGAGGTGAGGATGCGGCGGCAGGAGAGGATCACCGGCGAGGACCCCTTGCACCTGACCGCCATCGTCAGCCAGGCCGCCCTCATGCAGGAGACCGGCGGGCCACAGGTCCTCCGTGACCAGCTGATCCACCTCGCGCAGGTCATCGAGCAACATCCCGATGTGGTCGACCTCCGGGTCATCCCGTTCACCGCGACCGGCTGCGGCGCGTTCGGGGCGTCGACCTTCCACCTGATCGACTTCGCCAGCACCCGCCTGCCCACCTTGGCGTGGCAGGAGACCGTCACCGCCGCTGGCATCATCGACGACGAGGGGCAGGTACGGGACCTGAGCTTGACCTACGCCGAAGCCCTCGGGCGTACCCTGAGCACACAGGAGTCATTGGACCTGATCAAGCGGCGCATCAGGGAGATAACATGATCGAGGTGAGCTACCCGATGCCCCCCAACGCTCCGAACCACAATGGCTGGTTCAAGTCATCCTTCTCGTCCAACGCAAACAACTGCGTCGAAGTACGATTCGACGGCGACCGCGTAGGGGTCCGGGACAGCAAGTACCGGCGCAATCCCGCCAACCACCCCGGACGGGAACCGATCATCACCGTCACGGCCGCCCAGTGGATGGTCTGGCTGGACGAACTGACCGGGCACGCCGATATGGGCACCAACGGCGTGCTGAGCGTCGAGACGACGCCGGACGGCGGCGCGATCCTGCGCGGAGCCGGCACTACTGTAACGCTGTGTTACACCAGTGCCGAGTGGCAGACCTACCTCGCGGGAGTACGTGAGGGCGAGTTCGACCATCCCAACCTCGCCGCGCTCGCCAGCTGAGCGCCGCGCTCCAGCGCAACGCTCCCGGAACCTCGCTAGCCCCAAGAACCCCTGGTGGTGGAGGTGACGTCGGCTCCCCCCTCCGGCGTCACCCTCCACCAGGCCCGCTGCCCAGGGCTGGCTCGCGAGAACCGCATCCACCCCAACCGCACGCAGGTAAGGCGAAAGGAACGGCCTGACATCGTGTCGACCCCTGACCCGTCCCGGAACCACGCACGCAAACCTGGTTACGAGTTCACCGACATGTTGGACCTGCCGGGCTGGGATGAGCAGAGCATCTGGGGCTACGACGAAGGCATCGGGAGTTTCTTCGCTCAGCTGTGGCGTAATGGCAGCCGCTCCGACGAACCGGAAGTCTGGCTGTCCGGCATGCGGCGTCCGTACCCGTGGC
>Ga0213875_10001561_pt1 | contig 14671 bp, 11 predicted proteins | sample BarmaccomBMRX_R8_FD_160105 | JGI IMG/M metagenome (GOLD analysis project Ga0213875, IMG submission 160105) | Root-associated microbial communities from Barbacenia macrantha in rupestrian grasslands, the National Park of Serra do Cipo, Brazil - RX_R8 | ecosystem: Host-associated > Plants > Roots... | reverse complement strand
CCTTCTGCGCCATGCCCATCATGTCGAGCACCGAGACGCCCTTGCCTTCAAGATGGGCCGCCATGCCAAGCAAAGCGCCGATCGTCACCACGCCGGTGCCGCCGACGCCGGTCACCAGGATGCTGAACGGCTCGTCGCCAACATCCGGCAGTGCCGGTTCAGGCAGGGGCGGCAGGCTCTCCTCGGTTGCGGCGGGGGCCGCTGCGCTGCGCTTGCGCAAGGAGCCGCCCTCGACCGTCACAAAGCTCGGGCAGAACCCCTTGAGACAGGAGAAATCCTTGTTGCAGCTCGATTGATCGATCGCCCGCTTGCGACCGAATTCGGTTTCGACCGGCACCACCGAAACGCAATTCGACGTCTTCGAGCAATCGCCGCAGCCTTCGCACACCAGATCGTTGATGACGACGCGGCGCGGCGGGTCGGGGAAGCGGCCGCGCTTGCGGCGGCGGCGCTTTTCGGCGGCGCAGGTCTGGTCGTAGACGATCGCGGTAACGCCCGGTACCTCGCGCAACTCGCGCTGGATCGCATCGAGATCGTCGCGATGCCGCACCGGCATGCCGCCCGGAAAGGCCGTGCCGAGCGGGTATTTGTCGGGCTCGTCCGACACGACGACCACCTGGCCGACGCCCTCGGCCAAAAGCTGCTGTGCGACCCGCGGCACGGTCAGACTGCCGTCGAGCGGCTGGCCGCCGGTCATCGCCACCGCGTCGTTGAACAGCACCTTGTAGGTGATGTTGACCTCGGCGGCGACCGCGGCGCGGATCGCCAGAATGCCGGAATGCGTGTAGGTGCCGTCGCCGATATTGACAAAGACGTGGTTGGTCTCGGTAAAGGGCGCCTGGCCGATCCACGGCGCGCCCTCGCCGCCCATCTGGGTGTAGGTGGCGGTGTCGCGGTCCATGAACTGCGACAGCCAGTGACAGCCGATGCCGGCGAGCGCGCGGCTGCCTTCCGGCACCTTGGTCGAGGTATTGTGCGGGCAGCCGGAACAGAAATACGGGGTGCGCACAAACGGCACGACCTTGCCGCCGACCTGCCGTTCGCGCGCGTCGAGCCGCGCCAGCCGTTCCGCCAGGAACTCGGCGTCGCCCAGCGCCATCAGCCGCTGCCCGATGACCCGCGCGATCTGGCTGGCGGTCAATTCGCCGTTCGACGGCAAGATCCAGGCGCCGCTCTCGTCGAACTTGCCGACGACCTTCGGGCGGTGGTCGGCCGGCATGTTGTAGAGCTGGTCCTTGACCTGCGCCTCGATGACCGAGCGCTTTTCCTCGACCACCAGGATTTCACTGAGGCTCTCGGCGAAAGCGCGCAGCCCCTGCGGTTCGAGCGGCCACGGCATTGCCACCTTGTAGAGGCGCAGCCCGATCTCGGCCGCCGCAACCTCGTCTATGCCGAGTTCGTCGAGCGCCTGCCGCACGTCGAGATAGGATTTGCCGGTCGTGACGATACCGAAGCGTGGCCGGTCGCTGTCGAAGACGATGCGGTCGAGCCGATTGGCGCGCGCAAAGGCTACCGCCGCTGGCACCTTGTAGCGGTGCAGCCGCGCTTCCTGATCGAGCGGCATGTCCGGCCAGCGGATATTGAGACCGCCCATTGGCATCTCGAAATCCTCGGGCAACACGATGCTGACGCGATCCGGCGCGACCGCGATCGAGGTCGAACTGTCCATCGACTCGGCGACGGTCTTGAACCCGACCCAGCAGCCGGAATAGCGCGACATCGCCCAGCCATAGAGGCCGTAATCGAGAATTTCCTCGACGCCGGCCGGGTTCAGGATCGGGATCGACGCGTCGATAAAGGCGAATTCCGACTGGTGCGCCAGGGTCGAGGATTTGCAGGTGTGGTCATCACCGGCCAGTACCAGCACACCGCCATGCCGCGCCGAACCGGCCGAATTACCGTGTTTCAATGCGTCGCCGCTGCGATCGACACCCGGCCCCTTGCCGTACCAGATCGCGTACACGCCATCGTATTTGGCGCCGGGAAACAGCCCCAATTGCTGGCTGCCCCAGATCGAGGTGGCGGCGATTTCCTCGTTGATCGCGGGCTGAAACTTGATGTGATTGGTTTCGACAAAACGTCGCGCCGCCCACAGCGCCTGGTCGTAACCGCCGAGCGGCGAGCCGCGGTAACCGGACACAAAACAGCCGGTATTCAGCCCGGCGGCGACATCGCGCTGGCGCTGCACGATCGGTAGCCGCACCAAGGCTTGCGTGCCGGTGAGGTAGACGCGGCCGCGTTCCAACCCATATTTATCGTCGAGCGATACTGCCGCCAGCCGCTCGTGCAGCCCACCCTGCCGTTCTTCTGCGTGCAGAACCCCTGAGGGCATGCGCGGCTCCCGCAATCAGCGTTGCAAAGCGACAACCTAGCCGCTGCGGCCCGCCGGCTCAATCGCGGCCGAATCGAGCGCCGGCATCGCGGCACATGCCGACGCGGCATACGATTGCGCGAACCAGCAGTGGGGGGTAATGCTCACCGACTATTTAACGATGACGGCACCCCTGATGACTGCGCCCGTCTTGCCGGCCCGCAAACCTGTCGCTCCGGAACTCATCGCTTCACTGCGGCAACGCTTGGGCGACCGGCTCTCGACTTCGGAAGCGATTTGCGCGCAGCACGGACGCGACGAATCGTACCACGCGCCGCATGCCCCCGATGCCGTCGCCTTTGCGCAAAGCACCGAGGAAGTCGCCGAAATCGTGCGGCTTTGCGCCGAGTACAAGACGCCGATCGTGCCGTTTGGCACCGGCACCTCGCTCGAAGGGCATGTCGCGGCGCTGCGCGGCGGCATCTGCATCGATGTCTCGCAGATGAACCAGGTACTGCGGGTCAATCCGGAAGATCTCGACGCCACGGTGCAGGCCGGCGTCACCCGCAAGCAGCTCAACGAATACCTGCGCGATACCGGGCTGTTCTTTCCGATCGATCCGGGTGCCGACGCCTCGCTCGGCGGCATGGCGGCAACGCGCGCCTCCGGCACCAATGCGGTGCGCTACGGCACGATGCGCGAGAACGTGCTGTCCATGACCGTGGTGTTGTCGGACGGGCGCGTGATCAAGACCGCGCAGCGGGCGCGCAAATCGGCCGCCGGGTATGATCTGACACGGCTTTTTGTCGGGTCGGAAGGCACGCTCGGGGTCATCACCGAAGTGACGGTACGACTATATGGGATCCCAGAGGCGATATCGGCCGCCGTATGCGCCTTTCCGACGATCGACGCCGCCGTCGATACTGTCATCGAGACGATCCAGAGCGGCGTTCCGGTAGCGCGAATCGAGTTGCTCGACGAAGCGCAGATCGACGCGATCAACAAATATTCAAAGCTCGATCATCGCGTCGCGCCGACCCTGTTCTTTGAATTTCATGGCAGCGATGCCGGGGTCGCCGAGCAGGTCGAAAACGTCAAGGTAATCGCCAGCGAGCATCAGGCCGACGATTTCCGCTGGGCCAAGACACCGGAAGAACGCACCAAGCTGTGGCAGGCACGGCACGATGCCTATTATGCGGCGCTGGCCTTGCGCCCCGGCTCCAAGGGGTGGCCAACCGACGTCTGCGTCCCCATATCGCGATTGGCTGATTGCATCGCCGAGACAAAGCGGGACTTGGCGCAATCCAATATTCCGTCGGCGCTTGCCGGTCATGTTGGCGACGGCAACTTCCACCTGATCTTCATGATCGATCCGCACGCGCCCGAAGAGATCGCCGAGGCGTCGCGCCTGAACGAGCGAATGGTCGCGCGAGCTATCGCAATGGAGGGCACCTGCACCGGCGAGCACGGTATCGGTTACGGCAAGATGGAGTTTCTCTTGTCAGAACACGGTGCAGCGGTGTCAGTCATGCAGGGCATAAAGCGGGCGCTCGATCCTGATAACCTGATGAATCCTGGGAAGATTTTCCATCTCTGACGCGTCCTGGACACATCGTGGGCAGAAGCCGTTAAATTGCTCGTCTTGGTTCAACAAATTGCTTCACTGCGGTCTTATTTGTGGCTACTGTTGATTTCAGAAATACGGGCCTCCGGGCTCGGCAACGGCGTAGCATAGGCAGCCGGCACCTCTACCATCACCAGCAAATTCGTCAGTCCACAAGGCGGCAAGGGGATGATTTTGTGCTGATTGAGGCGCCCACCCGGCGCGGCCGGGACACAGAGCAACGAAGCAATAACGTGTGGTTCTAGGGTTTTGGTAATGGAAAAGTCAAATAGAAGGGGCAAGATTCCCCAGTCCGACTGGCCGCTCATCATGGCCAGGTATGAAGCGGGGGAAACACTGGCGAGCATCGCGCGAACTTACGATTGCTCGCCGCCAGCAATCAGCTACGTGGTCAGTCGCAGCCGAACGCGCCCGGGAGCGGCACCGGTCACGGTGCCACGTGCCTCGGAGCCGATTCTGCTCAAGGGTCTGGAAGCCGAGGTGACGGAAGATGGCGATAAAGAACATTCAACGGGGAATGTGGTGACATCCATGGGTGCTGCCACTGGACAACTAAAGTTGCTGGCCGACGCGGAAGAGCAACCGCCAACGCCGCCGGTCGTCGTTGAAGCGAGCGCAGCGCTGGCCGCACACCAGCCGGAAACGGCGGTGCTGCAACCAGTTCGCAACGGCAATGGGAATGGCAGCGGGAACGGCCACGACGCCCGGCATGCCGATGCCCGCCACAGCAATGGCAGCCACAGCAATGGCAACGGGCACGCCAACGGAAATGGTCAAGCCAATGGTGAGCCGCGCCGCACGCTGCATCTGTCACTTGGCAATGCGCCCCCTATCAATGGCAATGCGGGTCAGGCTGCCGATTCGCCGCCTGCTATGCGCAGCGACAGCCCCAAGGTGACGGCACAAGCAGGCCCCGAACCATACCATCGGCAAGCGCTCGCCGAGTCTGCCCCCCGACGCAACGAGGCCGCCAGCGAGAACTTCGCGGGGCGGCGCCCGGAACGGGACGGGTACGGCGACACGCCGCGGGCGAAGGAGAGCAACACCACGTATATCGACAATGATTTGCGCACCCGTGTAAACGACGACATTGCCGCGTTTCTCGCGGCCTTCGATGCGGCGTTGGTGCTGGATTCCCAGGAAAGCCGCACCGGATTGCGCGAGGCCACCGACCGGCTGTTGCGGGCCGGCGCCCGTACCCGCATCGAGCTCGAACGGCTCGAGGCCCGGATACCGTTGCCGCCGCGGGACAATGGACGCGCCGAACCGGCGTGGCGTCACCGTTAGAGGGTGCTGTTTTCCGCCGGCATGTCTCTGAACAATGTCGTCCCTGCGGAAGCATGCGGAAGCAGGGACCGATCGCGGGGCTGGTCTCCTTCACCGCCGGAATGACTGAGTTTGACTGGCGACTGAGTTTGGCTGGCGAGCGCTTCGGCCTCGACGTAAAAAGGGCGCCCGAAGGCGCCCTTTCTGTTAGAGCATGCGCGGGTAAGATCAGCCCTGATCGTTGCCCAGGTTGATCCCGACATATTGCGTAACCCCATGCCGGTTCAGCAGCAGCAACACATTCTTTTGCGGTGACCTGGCGACGTCGCGCAATTTGCGGGCGGCATCGTCGGGTGTGGTGACCGGCTGCTGATTAATCGACAGCAGCACGTCGCCACGTGCCAATCCCATCGAATCAGCGGCGCTGCTGTTGTCGACCCCGGTGATGACAACACCATGCAGGTCCCGCCCGACCTGTAGCTCACGCCGCAGATCGTTGGTCAGAGCTGAAAAATGCATGCCCAGCGCGTCGGCCTTGTCTTCGGTTGCAGGCGCCGAATTATTGTCGGCCGCTGCTACGCGCGGGTTTTCGGGAGCCTCGCCCAACTTAACGTGCAGTTCGGTCTCCTGTCCGCCGCGCCACACCTTCATCGACGCTTCGGAGCCAGGCGCTGCTGCGGCCACCGCGCGCGGCAGGTCGCGCATCTGATCGATGTCGGTGCCGTTGAACCCGAGGATCACATCGCCCTGCTTCAACCCGGCCTCACCGGCGGGGCTGCTCGCTGTCACCGCCGCGACCAGCGCGCCGTGGTCACTGCCATGCAGACCGAGGCTCGCGGCAATCGCGGGAGTCACCGGCTGGATCTGCACGCCGAGCCAGCCACGGGTCACCTTGCCGGTCGATTCGAGCTGCGCCACGATGCGTTTTGCGGCATTTGACGGCACCGCAAAGCCGATACCGACACTGCCGCCATTCGGCGAATAGATCGCGGTGTTTATCCCGATCACCTGTCCCTCCATATTGAAGGTGGGGCCGCCCGAATTGCCGCGGTTGATCGGCGCGTCGATCTGCAGGAAGTCGTCGAACTGGCCGGAATGAATATCGCGGCCTCGGGCCGAGATGATGCCGGTAGTGACACTACCGCCAAGGCCAAACGGGTTGCCGACGGCGACGACCCAATCCCCGACCTGCGCCGCGCCGCTGTCGCCAAACTGCACGTAAGGCAATGGCTCATCGGCCTTGATCTTCAGCACCGCGATATCGGTGCGCGGGTCACGCCCGATGATCTGGGCCGGGTATTTCGTGTTGTCCTGCAGGATCACCTGAACCTTGGCCGCCTCGCCGACCACGTGGTTATTGGTGACGATCAGGCCCGAGGGATCGATAATAAAGCCGGAGCCGAGCGCGATCCGCTTAACCCCCTCGCCTTCGTCGCCGCGCCCCTCGGGCATTTCGCGCGGCATCAGATTGCCGCTGCGACCCTGATCCTCAAAGAATTTGTGCAGGAAATCGCCGAATGGGGAATCGCGAAACCCTTCCGGCAGTTGATCCGACATCTCGCTGGCCACCGCCTTTTCGGTAACCGAGATATTGACCACCGCCGGCAATACCCGCTTCACCAGCGGGGCGAAGCTTTGCTGCGGCATCGCTGGCCCAGTGATCGGCGGCGGTGTGTTGAGTGGTGGTGCGTTTGCCGCCGGCGGGCTCTGCGCCAATGCCAAAGGCGACAAGGCCAGCGCCGCCCCCAGGCCAAAGCCAACTCCCGCCGCACGTATTTTTTTCGGCCAAGCCGGGTTCGTCGAACCCGCCCGCAACGTCATCATCTGTCTTCTCCTAAGCTGGATGATGCCGACTTAGATGGCAGAGACAAGCTAACAGGCGGCTTTCAGCGGGGTTAATTCGCCGTAACCTCAGCCACCATTGGTCAAGGCCGTCTGGCGCATGTCATAGGCGGCGACAGCCGGCGGCACGAGCAGGACATAGTAGGTGCCGGCGTGGGAGGCGCCGCGTTGTCCCTCCACCCAATCCGGCAGCGAGTCGATCTTAACAAAAAGCCGGCTGCCCGGGGTGAGGGTCACATCCTTGTCCTGATTATAATCGAGCCCGACCGTCTGCACGGTGATGTGGTAGGGGCCCGCCGGGACATCGCGGTAAAAGCTGGTGCCGGCCTGGGCATACCCAATTGTGGCGTTGTTCATCGCGACCGCCGGCATGTCCTTGGTGTCTTCCGGGAAAAATACGCGATACACCCAGACCCGCGCCAAGCCCGGAGCCGGCGGCGCCGCCGGGGTCGGCATCTGAGCCAGCGCAGCGCCGGTTCCCAGCAGCAAGATTTGCATGCCGCCGAGCAGGGCTCCTGCCCGCCACCGGCGGCCCGTTCCCCATTTCCGCATCGCACCGCCCCCTCTTCTTCCCGTTCTACGCGCTCGATACCCCGGGCATCCGCCTTGTCGCCACCGTGGCAAGAGGTTGGGGCCTCGTCTACGATGCCGGTTACGATACCGGCACACTCATGGGGAGATCATCGATGGCCCGTTACCGCCCGCTTACTCCAGCCGACATGAACCCGGCCCAGAAACGCGTGCACGAGCAGATCGTCTCCGGCAAGCGCGGCAATTTCGGCGGCCCGTTCCAGCCGCTGATCCGCGCCCCGGAAATCTGCGGCCACGCCGCCGCGCTCGGCGAACACCTGCGCTGGGGCACCTCGTTGCCGGCGCGCCTATCCGAACTGGCGATCTGCATCACGGCGCGGTTCTGGCGCGCCCAGTACGAATGGTTTGCGCACGCCAAGCTGGCGTTGCAGGCGGGGGTGCCAGCGGACGCCATCGAGGCGATCCGCACCGGCGGCACGCCGCATTTCGACAAGGAAGACGAGGTACTCGTCTTTCGCTGCGTCAGCGAGATTTTCAAGACCCAACGGCTTTCGGATGACAGCTTCAACGCCGCGGTGAAGGCGTTTGGCGAGCAGGGGGTCGTCGAGATGGTCAGCTTGATCGGCTATTACACATTGATCGGCAACACGCTCAACGTGTTCCAGGTGGCACTGCCGGAGGGCGAGACACCGCCGTTCCCCGAATAATTACTCGCCATCGGCCGGGCGCGGCGTCAGGCGCGGCCGCGCCGCCACCCGCGCCGACAGGCCCTCGATCAGCCCGACGATCCCCTGCGGCATAAAGATGATGAATAGGATCAGCAGAATGCCGTAGATCGTGTTGGCGGCGCCGATGAAATGCGTGCCGAACAGGATGCGCAAGGTCTCGTTCAACACGATCGTAAACAGCGCGCCGACCGTCGGCCCCAGCAATGTATGCATGCCGCCGGCGATCGCGGCAAACACGATCTGCAACGACACCGATACACCCGACACGACTTCCGGGTTCACGTATTGGATGTATTGCGTCAGCAGGCCGCCGCCGAGCGCGGTCAGGGCGGCGCTGATCATCGTGACGCGCAGTTTCTCGCGCAGGACATTGATGCCGATCGAGGCGGCGGCGATTTCGTCCTCCGACAGAGCCTCGAGCGCGACGCGGCCGATCCCGCGATCGATCCAGCGCCACACAAAAAGACCCGCGACCCAGACCGCCAGGGCGATCCAGAAATAGGTTGCCTTGCCGCTGAACTGGAGCGCGAACCAGGAATGCACGACATTGAGGGTCATGCCGAGCGAGCCGCCAGTGACCTCGCGCGCCGCCACCAGGGTCAGCAGGACGACCTGGCTCAGCGCCAGGGTGACCAGCGCGAAATAATGTCCGACGACGCGCAGGCGGAAGGACGGGTAGCCGATCAATAACGACACCAGAACCGCCGCCGCCATTGCGACCGGCAATCCCAGCCACGGAGTGACGCCAAAGAAATTCCACAGCATCGCCGGCACGTAGGCGCCGATGCCGAGGAACGCGCCGTGGCCGAACGAGGTCAGGCCGAACCGCCCCATCATCGACCACGCGGTGTAGACAAAGCCCCAGATCAGGATCTGGATCGCGATGTGGAGGACATAATCCTGGGTAACGAACGGCAAGAGCGCGAGCAGCGCGATGCCGAGCACAGCCAGGACGCGGGTGGCGGTCACCACAGGGCTCACCGCGAGAAGATCCCTTGCGGCCGCACAAAGATCATCACGATGAAGAGCAGGAAGGCGAGCACGTAGGAGAACTCGATCGAGAAGTAATAGCCGCCGACCGAGATGATCTGGCTCATGATAAAGGCGGCGAGAAAGCCGCCGATCATGTTGCCGAGCCCGCCCAGCACACAGATCATGAAGGTGATCGGGCCAAAGGAATTGCCGATAAACGGGTGCACGTCGTATTGCAGCACCAGGAGGCAGCCGGCGAGCCCCGCCAATCCGCCGCCGATCGCCGAGGTCATGAAATAGACGCTGCGGGCATTGACGCCCATCAGCCCCATGACCTCGCGATCCTGCGCGATAGCGCGGATCGCGGTGCCTAGATAGCTGCGCCGAAGAAACAGGTAGAGCCCGGCGGCGCCGACGATCGCCACGATAAAGGCAAGCAGCCGCGCAAAGCTGAGATCGATTTCGCCAAGGTCGATGATCGGCAGGCGCAGGCCGATATTGCGGAAATCGGTGCCGAATAGCAGCGTCGCAAAACTCTGCAGAAAAAACAGCAGTCCACCTGTCGCGAGCAATTGGTTGATCGGCGCCGATCCCAGGACCGGCTCGATGATCAGCCGATGCACACAGACGCCGAGCAGGGCGACCAGCAGGATTGCCGCCACGGCCGCTGCGAGAAACGGCCAGTGGTAGACGGCGTAGAGCCAATAGATCGTGTACATGCCGCACATCACGAGTTCGGCATAGGCGATCCACACGACATCGATGACGCCAAAGATCAGATTGAGGCCAAGCGCCAGCAACGCCAGCACCCCGCCGAGCAGGATGCCGTTGAGGATGGCCTCGAGAAGAAAGATATCCATCGATTTCCCTAACGGCACCCGCCGCCCAGCCAAGGAGAAATGCCATGCCGGAAACGGCCGCCGAGATTTTGCGACCCTGGCACGATTTTTACCTGCTGCTCGCAACGGTCTCGGCGACATTGATCGGGGCGATGTTCGTGGTCGCCTCGATCGGCAGCAACCTGCTGACGCCAAAGCACGAATCGGGCATTCGCGCGTTCCTGACCCCGACCGTCATCCATTTGTCGGTCATTCTGCTCGCCGGGGCGATGGCGGCGATGCCGTCGCTGTCGTGGCGCATGCTGGGCAATGTCTATGGCGGCGGCAGCATGGCCGGGTTTGCCTATTCGCTGCTGACCGGCTGGCGGGTGATCCGGCGCGACAATATCGAGCGCGTCGATCATTTCTGGTACGCCGCCCTGCCGATCGCGGCTTACGCGATCGGCATCGCCGCGACAGTGCCGATGCTGCGCGGCGGTATGCCCAGCCTCGACCTGCTGGCGGGCGGTGTCTTGCTGCTTCTGATCGCCGCCATCCGCAATTCCTGGGACATGATCATCTTTTTCGCATCGCGCGATAACCTGCCGCCCTCGAATTAGCGCCGCATGCGACCGGTTCCGATCACACGCGATCCTTAAGTCGCATCCCCGGCGAAGCAGGACACGCGGGGTACGCCGTACCGACTGGCACGTGAGTCGCTGACCGGGCTTACAGGCCGACATAGGCCTTCCGGATGGCTTCGTTCTGGCGCAATTCGGCTGCCGGGCCGGAGAGGCGGATGTGACCAGCTTCGAGCAGATAGGCGCGATCGACCAATTCGAGCACCTGCTGCACGTTCTGCTCGACGATCAGCACGGTGAAACCCTCGTCGCGGATGCGCCGCACCAGATTGAAGACGCCTTCGACGGCAAGCGGCGCAAGCCCGGCCGACGGCTCGTCCATCAGCAGCAATTTGGGGCGCGACATCAGAGCCCGACCGATCGCGCACATCTGCTGCTCGCCACCCGACATCGTGCCGGCGAGCTGATGCCGCCGTTCAAGGAGGCGCGGGAACAGGCCATAGACCCAATCGAGCCGCTCGCCGATCTGTTTGCGCGCGGCCGGGATGTAGGCGCCCATACGCAGGTTTTCCTCGACCGTCAGGCGCGGGAAGAGGCGGCGGTTTTCCGGCACATGCGCGATGCCGGCCTCGACGATGCGGTGCGCCGGCAGCCCGGTGATCGGCTCCCCCAAGAGGCGGATATCGCCGCTTTCCGGTGGCAATAGGCCCGAGATGACACGCATCAGCGTCGTCTTGCCGGCGCCGTTGGGGCCGATCACCCCAATCGCCTCGCCGAGCCCGACCGCCAGCGAAATGCCAAACAGCGCGCGGAACGAGCCGTACCCGGCGGCGATGTCGTTAAGGGTAAGGAGATCGGCCACGATCTAAGCCGTAGCCCAAGAAAAAATTGTCGCCCCTGCGCAAGCAGGGACCCACTTTTCAACAACTCCTGACCTCGCCGGTGGGTCCCTGCTTTCGCAGGGACGACAGGTTTGGTTGGAGCAGAACAGTATGGTCATGGGCTCAATGGGGCCCGCGGCCGAGATAGATTTCGGTGACGCGCTCGTCGCGGGCGGCGGCGTGCGGTTCGCCCTCGAAGATTTTTTCGCCATGGTCGAGCACGATCACCCGGTCGACGATGCGCATCAGCACACCCATGATGTGCTCGACCCAGATGATCGTGATGCCGAGCCGCGTGCGGATCGATTCAAGCATCTCGGCGGCGCGTTCCATTTCCGCCGTGTCGAGACCGCCGAGGCTTTCATCGGCCAGCAGCAATTTCGGCTGGGTCGCCAGTGCCCGCGCCAGTTCGAGCTTTTTCAGCGACGCCGCGCCGAGGCCCGTCGCGTCGATCTGGGGGTCGGAGGAAAGGCCGACCATGTCGAGCGCGGTGATGGCGCGGCGCTCCGCCTCGGCACGGTTGATCTGGCCGCTTTGGGCGTAATAAGCGGCCAGCGCCGCGTTCTCGCGCAACGACAATTTGCGGAAGGGGCGCGGGATCTGGAAAGTGCGGGCGATACCGCGACGGCAGACCTCATGCGCCGGGAGACTGGTGATGTCATTGCCGTCAAACCGGATCGATCCGGAACTCGGCGGAAACGTACCGGCGATCAGGTTGAAAGTCGTCGTCTTGCCCGAGCCGTTCGGCCCGATCAGCCCGAGGATTTCGCCGGGCTTGACCCCGAACGATACCGAATTGACCGCGAGGAAACCGCCAAACCGTTTGGCAAGGCCGCTGACCTCGAGCACTCAGCCCATCGCATAGGGCGAGGTGGACGGCAGCGGCAATACCGGGTCCTGCGTCGTGATCTCGCTGGGCCACACCACGGTGATTTCCTTGCCATGGTTCTGCATCACCACCGGCAATGCGCGGATATTCTGCCCCGCCATCGCATCCTCCGGCGGCGCGAATTTGACACCGTAGCCCTGCAGCGTGCCGCCGATCGGAATATCGACCGCCAGCGCCGCCTGCCGCACTGCCTCGGGGTCGGCGCCGCCGAATTTACTGATCGCGATCGGCAGTACCTTTTCCAGCAATATCCAGGTGTTGTTGAAGCCCATTGAGCAGTGGGTCGGCAGTTCGGTGGCGTTGGTCTTGGCCTTGTAGCCGTCGACCATCACCTTGATCAGGTCGCCGATACCCGGCGCCAGTTTCGTCGAGTCGAGCTTTTGCGCCGGCGCCGGATCGATATTGCAGAAATCGTTGACGTCGTCGCCAAAGGTTTCGCGAAGTTTGTCGAGTTGGCTGTACCCGGCGCCATTGCCGATCAGCATCTTGAACTTCAACCCTGCCTCGCGCGCCTGCCGCAGGAACAGTGTGATGTCGGGGTTGTAGCCGGCATGATTGATGATGTCGGGACGCGCCCGCCGCAATTTGGTGACCAGTGACGACAGATCCGGTGTACTCGCCGAGTACGATTCCTTGAGGACGATATTGAGGCCCTTTTCCTTGGCCCAGACCTCGTTGCCCTGCTGCACCGCGGTGCCATAAGGCCCGTCTTCATCAATCAGCGCGATCTTCAGGTCCTTGGGTTCGACGCCCATTTTCTTCTTGGCGTTCTCGACCAGGAACATTGTCGCGGCCTGCGCGTATCCGTCGGAATTGACGGTCGGACGGAAGACATATTTGAGATGGCGGTCCTTCAAGACCGGCACCGCGATCGCACTGTTGATCCACAGGATCTTCTTCTGCTCGTCAACCTTGGCAGCTAGCGGCACGGCCTGGGCGCTCGAATAGACACCAAGGATGATATCCACTTTCTCCTGGTTCAGCAGACGCTCGGCCTCGTTGATGCCGACATCGGCCTTGCTTTGCGAATCGGCACTGACACCGACGATCTTGTACTTGCCGCCGGCGCCGCCCTTGCTGTTCACATAATCAATCGCAAGTTGAGCGCCGATAGACAGCGGCACCGACCCGGCGCCGGCAAACGGACCGCTCAGATCGTGCAACAACCCGATGCGGATGGTGGGTTCCTGCGCAAACAGCGACACGCGCGGCAGGGCAAAAGCGGTCAATCCCGCACCAGCAGCCTGCAACAAGCTCCGTCTGCGCATATAGCCTCCCCTAGTGTTTTATTTGACTGGTTATTGACTGGCCTTGTTTGGCCGCAACGGCGAGACCTGTCAATGGCACTCAGGGAGCCCGTGGCCAAGCAACCGCAGCGCGAATAAATCGCCGACGGCGCCGTTTTGCGCGCCTAGTGTACGCGAGCGCGGGCGATCATCGATTCGAGTTGCCGGGCGAGTTCGGGCAACTGGTAAGGCTTGGGGATAAAGACGGTATTTTCATCGGTCGGCACGCCACCGCGCGAGTAGCCGGAGGCCAGCAGCACAGGCAGATCAGGCCGCAGCCGGCGCGCCTCGCGCGCCAGTTCGACGCCATTCATGCCATTTGGCATGACGATGTCGGTAAACAGGATATCGACAGGGAGATCGCGCCGGAGCAGCGCCAAAGCCTCCGCGGCATTCGTCGCGGTATAGACCTGGTATCCGAGCACCTGCAGCGTCTCCACCGCGATCGACATCACATCGGGATCATCCTCGGTGATGAGCACCGAGCCGAGGCGACCTTGCGTATCGTCATCGGCGTTATCGTCGACCAGCCGCGGGAGATACATGTTGACGGTGGTACCCTCGCCGGGGGTGCTCTCGATTTCGATCTGGCCATTCGACTGGCGCAGAAAGCCGTAAACCTGGCTGAGGCCGAGGCCGCTGCCCTTTCCTGGCTCCTTGGTCGTGTAAAAGGGTTCGATGGCCTTGGCCATTGTCTCTTTCGACATGCCAGTGCCGGTATCACGCACGGAGATCTGGATATACGCGCCCGCCGCGATTTCGCCGAGCGCCTGCGCATCCTGTTCGTCCAGAACCACGTTGCGCGTCTCGATCGTGATCGTACCCCCCTCACCTTCCAGCGCGTCGCGTGCGTTGACCACGAGGTTCAGCAGCGCCGACTGGAACTGGGCGTGGTCGATACTGGCGCTCCATAGCTGGGGGAAGAGGTCGAGCTTGATATCG
>Ga0213875_10001560_pt1 | contig 14685 bp, 13 predicted proteins | sample BarmaccomBMRX_R8_FD_160105 | JGI IMG/M metagenome (GOLD analysis project Ga0213875, IMG submission 160105) | Root-associated microbial communities from Barbacenia macrantha in rupestrian grasslands, the National Park of Serra do Cipo, Brazil - RX_R8 | ecosystem: Host-associated > Plants > Roots... | reverse complement strand
GCCACACGGCCGGAGGTGACCCGCTCGAGCCCGGCCGCGCACTGCAGCAGCGTGGACTTGCCCGATCCCGAGACGCCGAGCACCGCGGTGAACGACCCGGCGGCAAACGCCAGCGACACCCCGTCCAGGGCCGGGACCGCGCCGCGCCGGCGGCCGTAGCGCTTGGTCACCGCGTCCAGCACGACCGGAGCGGTCGCGGGCATCGCATCGGTACGGGCGGTTCTCGTATCGGCTGTCATGACCATGTCCATCAGCCTGCCGAGCCAGCCCGCCCGGCGACATGGTGCCGCCCGCCAGATTCACGGTGGGGTTGTCCCCCGTGCGCCCCGCCCCGGGCCTACGACCATGATCACGTACAGAAAGACGCCGAAAATGACGCCCAGATGCACATGATCATGAAATAGAGCCGAACGGGCTGTGCGCCAGCCCCGCTCAGCACGTGGACCAGCTCAGCCGCCGAGGCCTCAGCCCGCGAAGCAGGCTCAGTGCTGATCGTGGCTGAGCCGGGCCGCCTCCAGGTCCAGGCCGCGCTGCAGCTGCTGGCGGATGGCCGGGGTGACGGTCCCGTCGTCGTAGAGCCGGGCCAGCTCGGCGTTCTCGGCCAGGTTCAGCTCGCGCCGCAGTTCCCGGTCGGTCAGGCCGTGCGGCTCCGGGGTGACGTCTCCTTCGGCGCGGGCCCGGCCCCGGCCGATCCTGGCCTCCAGGCTGGCCCGGGCCCGGTCGATCACGTCGTCGGCCGCGCAGTCACCATCGGCCAGCTCCTCCAGCCGGGTCAGTGCGGCCTCGGCTAGCCGCAGCCGGGCCACTGTCTCCTCGTGCCCGGGGTCGCCCGCCTGGCCGACCCCGGCCAGGCGGACCAGCGGTTCCAGGGTCAGGCCCTGGACGATGAGCGAGATCACGATCACCGCGGTGGCGATGACCAGGATCAGAGCCCGCTTCGGCAGCGGTGCCCCGTCCGCCGACGTGAGCGGGATCGACAGCGTCGCGGCCAGCGGCACCACCCCGCGCGTGCCGGCCCAGGAGATCACGGCGGGCACCGGCCATGTGGGGCGCCGGATGCCGCGGCGGCGCTGAGCGATCGCGGAGAGCGGGAACACCCAGACGATCCGGACCGCGATCAGCGTCCCGGCCACCGCCAGCGCGGCGGCGGGCCACGTCCCGGCCTGGCGCAGGTCGCGGATCAGGGCCGGCAGCTGCAGGCCGATAAGGCTGAACACCACGCTCTCCAGCAGGAAGATGATCGTCTGGTAGACCGAGTGCAGCTGCAGCCGGATCTGCGCGGTGGTGATCCGCGGCCGCCGGGCGCCGGTGACCAGCCCGGCCACGATCACCGCCATCACCGCGGACACATGCAGCGCTTCGCCGAGCACGTATGCGGCGTACGGGGTGACCAGCGCGATCACGGTGTCGAGCACCGGGTCGGAAACGCGCCGCCGCAGCAGGACGACCCCGGCGGCCAGCACGGCTCCGGCGGCGGCGCCGCCCGCCGCCAGCAGCACGAACTGCCCGGCCCCGTGCAGCAGCACGCCGCCGAGGCTTGAGCCGGCGGTGCCCGCGACCGCGAACGAGACCGCGATCTGGAACAGCACCAGACTGGTCGCGTCGTTGAACAGGCTCTCCGCCTGTACCAGGGCCTGCACCCGGGGAGGTAGCGACAGCCGCCGTCCCAGCGCGCTGACCGCCACCGGATCGGTGCTGGCCAGGACCGCCCCGAGCACGAAGGCCAGGCTGGCTGGCAGCGCCGCGACCGCCCCGGCCACCACGGCCACCGCGGCCGCCGACGCCAGGACCAGGCCGATCGCGAGCACGGTCACCGGCCGCCACACCGCCCGCAGCTCGCGCCAGGGCAGCTCCTCGCTGGCCGCGTACAGCAGCGGCGGCAGGACGACCAGGCTCACCACGCTGGGTGTGACCCGGATGGCCGGAATGCCGGGCAGCAGCCCGACGATGAGCCCGGCGATCACCAGCAGGGAAGGGGCCGGCACCCGGAGCCGGCCCGCGAACGCGGCGACCACGGTGGCCAGCACCACCAGGAACAAGATGGTCTCGACAGCGCGCATCCAGCAATCCCGTCCGCTCATCCCAGACTAACGAATGCCGACCAGACTTCCCGGCGCGCCCGACGTCACCTTATCCCAGCCCTGAACCGGGACCGGCTGCCATGCGTAGTGCTGGTAGGAGCGGGAGGCCGAAGCCGGAAAACGACAGAGCACGAGAGGGACGTGATAGTCGTGGGCCGACACCGGCGAGCGCGGGTCATCAGCTGGCTTCAGGTCAGGCTGCGGATCGCTGGCGCGGCGCTGCTGGCCACCTCGGCCGGGATCCACCTGGACCTGTACCTAACCGGGTACCGGTCCATCCCGACGATCGGCTGGCTGTTCCTGACGCAGTTCGTGGTGGGGTTCTCGCTCACCATCGCCGCGCTGGTGAGCCGCAGCCGGCTGGCCGCGGCCGCCAGCGCGCTGTTCGCCCTGTCCACGCTGGGCGCGTACCTGCTGGCGGTGTGGATCGGGCTGTTCGGCTTCAGGGAGATCCGCACCCGGGCCGGGATCGCGGCCGGGCTGATCGAGGTGGCCGCGTTCGGGATGCTGGCCCTGGCCGCGATCACCGCCGCCCCCGCGGGCCAGCCCGGCCGGCCACCGCGGCGCACCCGGGTGCTGGGGCGGATCCAGACGGTTCTGTCGATGCTGGTCGGCGCCGTCGGCGCGGTATCGCTGGGCGCCCTGGCCCTGCTCGGCGTGGCGCTGGCCAACGCGGGCAGTTCCCCTGCGGCCGCGGCCACCAGCGGGGCCACCCTGAAGACCGCGCTCGTCGGCGGCGCGACCGTGCTCACCGACGCCTCGGGCCTGACGCTGTACTGGTTCGCCCCCGACACCCCGGCCCGTTCCACCTGCACCGGCTCGTGTGCCGCCTACTGGCCGCCGGTGACCGGCAGCCCCCAGGCCGGGCCGGGTGTCACCGGCCGGGTCGGCACCATCACCCGGCCCGGCGGCGGCCGGCAGGTGACCTACGACGGCCATCCGCTGTACACCTACATCGGCGACCGCGGCCCCGGCCAGGCCCAGGGCAACGACCTCGATCTCAACGGCGGCCTGTGGTACGAGGCCCGCGTCTCCGGCTGAGGCTTCCGTAGTCGCGAGCCCGGCTTGGTAGGGTTGCTCCCCGGCCAGTACGCGAGCCAGGAGGTCCCGCCATGGTCTTCGGGGCGCGAGCGGCCCGGGCAGCCCACCTGTCCGGTGACGACGCCGTGGCCGCGGCCCGGTACCGGGATCTGCTGCTGATCGTGCTGACGCTGACCACCGGCGTCCTGGACGCGGTGACGTTCGTCCGCCTCGGCAAGGTGTTCAGCAGCGTCATCACCGGGAACCTGGCCCTGCTCGGCATCGCCGCCGGGCAGCGCAGTGGCTCGCTGGCGCTGAACGCGGGCCTGGCTCTGGCCGGCTACGCGGCCGGTGTGGCGGTCAGCAGCCTGATCGCCGGGACGCCGGAGAAGGGCCAGCCGGCCTGGCCGGTGCACGTGACCCGGGCCGTGGCCATCGAGACCGCGGTGCTGGTCGTCTTCAGCGCGATATGGCTCGCCGACGGCGCCGATCCGGCCGGCGGCGCCCGGCTGGCCATGCTGATCCTGGCCGGGGTGGCCATGGGCATGCAGAGCGCCACCGTGCGCCGGCTCGGCCAGATGTCCACCACGTACCTGACCAGCACCCTCACCGGAATCATCACCGACCTGGCGCTGCGTCGCCGCCCGGCGGACGGCGGCCGCAGCACGGGCATCCTGCTGGCCTTCGTGATCGGCGCCGCCGTGGGCACGGTGATCGCCCTGCAAGCGCCCTACTGGGTGCCCGCACCCGTCCTCATCCCGATCGCCGTCGTCCTGGCCGGCTCGCTGCGGCCCCAGCGAGGACGATAGCTGTCTCGAAGTCAGCTCAGAAATTACTCAAAGTATTTTCTTCCCGGACCAATCCGCCTCCAGGCGCGGTCCGAATGCCCCCCATAAGCGGATGTGCGGGCCAGCGGATCCGGTCGTCGTGACGACTGGGACGACGGGCCCTGACACGGCCCGCCGCCCGTACTCCGGAGATAAGGCGCCTCAGCCGGGGCGTCCGGACGGAAGGAAGTACCAGTGGACATCGCCGAACTCGACCAGGAAAGTGCGGAGCTCCTCCCCGACCGGCAGGCACTGGGCTGCTGGAGCTGGGACAGCTGCCACGGCTGGCACCACTGGCACCACTGCTGGAACGGCTGGCAGAGCTGGAATCAGTGGGGCAACTGCTCCTAGTCGGCTATAGGTGGTGGCGCGGGTCCATCCTGCGCCACCACCACCCGCACGCTGCCGAAGGAACCAGATGACCGACCCGGCTCGCCCCGCCGAGACCGCTGGCCCGCTGCGGCCGGCGGACGGCCTGCGCTTGCTGGGCGAATACCAGGGCAGCGGGTTCACCGAGCCGCGTTTCCTGGTCCGCCGGGGAGACGGCCAGGTGATCCAGCTGTCCCGGCTGCTCTACCTGGTGACCCAGGCCATCGCCGAGGGCGGCGCTCCGGACGGCGGCTGGGACGCCCGCCAGGTGGCCATCCGGGCCGGGGCCGCCTTCGGCCGGGACATCACCGCAGACAACGTCTACTACCTGGTCAGCGCCAAGCTTGCCCCGATGGGCGTGATGGTGGTCAGCGAGCCGCTGGGCGGAGCAGAGGCGCCCCACGAGGCGGCGGCCGCCCCATCGGCTCCGCCCCGGGCCAACCTGCTGCTCGGCCTCAGGGCCCGCGGCGTGCTTCTGCCGCCCCGGGCCGCCAACGCGGTCGGCCGGGCGCTGGCCTGGCTGCACTACCCCGTCCTGACCGCCCTGGTGGTAGCCGGGTTCGCCGCCTTCGAGGCGTGGCTGCTGGCGGTCCACGGCGCCATCGGCCCGCTGCTCGGTGTGCTGCGCCACCCCGTGCTGCTGCTGGCCGTGGCCGGGCTGACCCTGACCTCGCTGCTGTTCCACGAGTTCGGGCACGCCTCGGCCTGCCGCTACGGCGGCGCCCGCCCCGGGGCCATCGGCTTCGGGCTGTACCTGGTCTGGCCGTCGCTGTACACCGACGTGACCGACGTATACCGGCTGGGCCGGGCCGGGCGGCTGCGCACCGATCTGGGCGGGGTCTACTTCAACGCGATCTTCATCCTGGTCCTGGCGGCCTGCTACGCGGCCACCGGCCAGCCGGTGTTCCTGGCCGCGGCGTTCGTGGACAACTTCCAGATCCTGCAGCAGGTCGCGCCGCTGGTCCGGATGGACGGCTACTTCATCCTGGGTGACCTGGCCGGGGTGCCCGACCTGCTCGGCCTGCTCGGCCCGATCATGGTCAGCGTGCTGCCCCGCAGGCTCACCCCGCGGGCATGGGCCAGAGCCGGAGCCCGGGCCCGTGGCCTGCGCCGGGGCCCGCGCATCCTGGTCACCACCTGGGTCCTGGTGACCGTCCCGCTGCTGGCCGCGGTGGTGGGCTACACCGCCTGGCACCTGCCCTCGATCGTGACCACCGCGGTCAGGTCGTTCGGCAGCGGCCTGGCCGCCACCCGGGCCGGGTTCGCGGCCGGGCATCCCGCGGCCGGGCTGGCCTCCGGGCTGGACCTGGTCTTCCTGGTCATCCCGCTGGCTGGCCTGGCCTACCTGGTCACCCGGGTGGCCGGCCGCGGCGCCCGGGCCCTGAGCCGGCTCGTGGCCCGGCCGCGGCCCGCCGGCCGACGGCCACGCATCGCGGTCGCCGTCGCCGCACTGTGCGTCGTGGCGGCGTTCGCGGCCGGCGCAGGCCTGACGCTGGCCGTGACGACCGGCCGGGGCGGCGCGCCGGGCAACGCCGCCGGGACCGCCGCGGCGGACCGTGCCCAGGCCGCCGCCTGGATCGCCCAGCAGGTGGACCGGGACGCGACGGTGTCCTGCGACCCTGCGATGTGCGGCCAGGTACGCGCCCACGGCTTCCCGGCGGCCCGGCTGATGGCCCTGACCAGCACCACCGGCAACCCGCTCGGCTCGGCCCTGATGGTCGCGACCCCGGCCCTGCGGGAAACGCTCGGCACCCGCCTGGCCTCGGTGTACGCGCCGCTGGTGCTGGCCAGCTTCGGCTCGGGCGCCAGCCAGGTGGAGGTACGGGCCGTGGCCCCGGATGGTCCTGCCGCCTTTGCGGCCCAGCTCAACGCCAGTCACGCCGCCCTGGTCTCCGCGGGCACGCAACTGCTGGCCAACCGGAACATCCAGGTGACAGCGGCCGCCCGGTCCGCGCTGCTGGCCGGGCAGGCCGATTCCCGGCTGCTGGCGACGCTGTCGGTGCTGGCCGCCCAGGTGCCGGTGCACCTGGTGGCGCTGGAGGGCCGCGCGGCCGGCGCCGGCCCGGAAGTCCCGCTGCGCGGCGCGGAGATCGGCGCCGCCACGCCGTCCGGGCGCTCGGCGGTGCTGGCGTTCCTGCGGGCCCAGCAGGCGCCGTACCAGCCAGCCGTGGCCGCTCTGGCCAGCGGATCCGGCGGCCAGCCAGTGGTCACCGTCCGTTTCGACATCCCGGCCCAGCCGGCCGGCGGATAGCCCTCAGGGAGCGATAGACATGACAGTGCCCCGAACAGCCCGGCGGCTCGCCCTGATGCTGGCGGCCGTGGCCCTGCTCCTTGGCCTGCCCGCCGCCGCGGCCTCGGCCACGATCCCGGCATCCGGCGGCGCCGGCACGGGCAGCGGCACGGGCTGGATCCGGCTGGCTCACCTGTCACCGGACATGCCCGCGACCGACGTGTACCTGTACTCGTTCGGCAACCCGGACGCGCGGTTCGTGCTGCACCACGTGTCCTATGGCACGGTCTCGGCCTACCGGACGGTGCCGGCCGGTGACTACGGCGTCGCCATGCGGGCGGCAGGTGCCCCGGCCAGCAGCCAGCCGGTCCTGTCCGCCAGCATCACGATCGCGGCCGGCCACGCCTATACCGCGGCCGCGGTCGGTCCCCGACCAGGCCTGCGCCTGCAGGTCCTGACCGACGACCTGACCACCCCGGCCGGCAAGGCCCTGGTGCGGGTGATCCAGGCCTCGCTGAAGCAGCGGACGGTGACGGTCAGCTGGGACGGGCAGCAGGTCGCGGCCGGACTGGCCTTCCCCGCGGTGACGTCCTACCGGGCCGTGACACCGGGCACCGAGCGCGTGTCCGTCCAGGCCGGTGGCGGGGACGCCAGCTCGCCTGTCGGCCTGGCCGCGGGTTCGGTGCACACCCTGGTGGTCCTGGACGGTGCCGGCGGCCTGGAAATCGACAATCTGGAAGACGCGGCGGGCAGCGCCCAGATGCCCGCGGGTGGCGCGGCCACCGGGTTCGGCGGCACCGCGGCCCACGGCCCCGCCTCGGCGCTGCCGTGGCTGGTCGCCATCGGAGCCGGGGCGCTGCTGAGCCTGGCCGCAGGCGTCCAGCTGGCGTCGGCTAGCCGCCGGCGACGGCGCTGCGCGAGCGGCGCAGGGTGAGGACTCCGCCCGCGGCCAGGAGCAGCCCGGCGCTCAGTGTGACCAGCCAGGGCGCAAGGTCAGGTCGGGGCAGAGGTGCGGTCCCGCCAAAGCCGGTGGCGGCGCCCCCCTTGGGGGTGTCCTGGCTGCCGACCGCGTCGGTCAGGTTGTCGATCTTCAGGCCGCCGGCACCGTCCAGTACGACGATGGTGTGTACCGAGCCGGCCGGCAGGCCGACCGGCATGGACGCGTGCCCGGCCGCCGCGGTGAACGTCACGGTGGGTGTGCCCGGCCGGACGGTCTGGTAGCTGGTGACCGAGCCGGAGGCCAGGTCCCTGGCCAGCGTGTCCGTGCCGACCCCGACGGTCACCTGAGGATCCTTGGTCGAGGCCTGGATGACCCGGACCAGCGCCTGCCCCTTGGTCCCGGAAATCTGGTCCTGCAGCACCCGCAGCCGCTGCCCGCCCCCGGATTCGAGGCTGGCCACCGTGTAGTTGATCCCGGCGCCGACCATGAAGCTGGTGGAGATGGAGGCCGGGCTGGAGGCCGCCGCGCCCGCCGGGCGGACCGCCACCGTGTACTGGCCGTCGCTCAGCGGCATGTAGCTGGACACGCCGCCGTAGTTCTCGTGGCTGAGCACGGTCGGATGCTGTGGGTTGCCGAACGGGTACAGGTACACGTCCTCCTGTGTCCCCATCGACAGGTTGGCGCACCGTACCCAGCCCAGGTTCCCCTGCCCGCCGACGGTCGGTATCGTCCCGGCCCAGGCCGCGGCCGCCGGGCTGGCGAGCGCGAGGACGGCCGCGGTGAGCAGGACGAGACGCCGAGCCAGCCTCATCGGGGTTCCTTTCACCCGGACGCACCCGCCAGCAGCCCGAGCGGACTCGGCGCGGCGAAGCCGACACGGAGTCCGGTCTGGCCGCCGGCCAGCCGGACCGTGCTGACCTGGACGGCCTGGTAGGCGCCGTGCTGGCCGCGGGCCAGCGCGAGCGCCGCGGACACCGCGGGCGCGCTGGCCCTGCCGCTAGCGCTGGCCCGCCCGCCGGCGCTGGTCAGGACGACCTGCCGGTACGGCGCCGTCGTGGCCGGCACCCCGGGGGAGGCCCCGCCGAACGCGACCACCCGCCAGGAATTCTGCGAGGCCAGCAGCGCGAGCATGACCAGCACCCGGGAGTCCACCTGCCCGGCCCTGAGCTGCGCGGTCCCGGCGGCGGCCTGGATGCGCTTGCTGTGCAGCAGCTGGGTCCCGGCGCCCCGGCGGGAGCTCAGGTCGGACCGCAACGCTCGCTGATAGGCGGCGGCCCCGCCCGGGTAGGCCGCGCGAAGTTCGATCTCGCTGGCCCCGGACCCGAAGCTGCTCAGCAGCACCGGCGCGTCCTGGTCCAGCCGCGCATCGGTGGCCGGAGCCGCGGCGATCAGGTCAGCGCCCGGCGCGGCGGACGGTGACGCGAGCGGCCGCAGCCTGGCCCGCGCCACCCCGTGCTCCGCCAGGGTGGTGCACATCGCCGGATCGCAGGCGATGGCCTGACCGCCCACGAGCTGGCTGGCCGTCCAGGCCGCGGCCAGGGACTGGGCCTGCTGCAACGGGCTCGGCGCGCTGGCCCTGGTCGAGGCCCGGGCGCTCGCCGAAGCCCGGGCGGCCGGCGCGGCTTTCCTGGCCGGCGCGGAGCTCCCAGCCGACGCCGTCCTCCTGGCGGTGTGCGTGGATGTCCCGGTGAGCGCGACCACGGCCACCACGACCGCGGCCACGGCCAGCACGCAGACCACCGCGAGCAGCGCCCGCCCCGGGCGGCGCAGGCCGCGCAGCCGGCGCTGCCACCACAGCCTGATCGTCGTGGCCAGTACCGGGCCCCAGGACGGGACCCCGGCAGGCGATCTCGAGGCGGCGGGCCGCACCGCCTCCCCGGCGCCCTGCCGCGAGCCTGTCACCGGCATATCAGTCCCGGCCCCGTCATGATCCGGCCAGCCGCGCGAAGACCACGACGTTGCTGAGATAACTGCCGAGCGACCGGTCGAAGACGCCGCCGCAGGTGATCAGGCGCAGCTCGGCGTCGGGCTCGGGGCCGTACACGGCGGCGGTCGGGAACTGGTCCTTGGCGAACTTGCGCACCTCGGTCACGGTGAAGACGGCCATCGTCCCGTCCGCCCGGCCCACGTAGATGCGATCCCCTGACTGCAGCGCCCGCAGCCAGAAGAAGATCCCCGGCCCGGTCCGCGAGTCGACGTGCCCGGCGATGACGGCGGAGCCGACCGCACCCGGCCGCGGGCTGCCGGTGTACCAGCCCGCCACCGCGGTGCTGGACGGCACCTGGAGCGCGCCGTTGCGCTGCAGGCCCAGGTCGACCAGGGATGTCTTGCCGATCCCCAGGGACGGCACGCTCAGCCAGACCGGCTTGGCCGTCTGCGGGGTGGTGGTCAATGAGGCGGGCAGTGCGGTCCGGCCGGCCGGGGCCGCGACCGGCGCCGGCCTGGCCGGCAGCGGCGCGGCGTGTGCGGGCGAGAGCATCGCCGTGGCCAGGCCCGCGGTCCCTATGGTCACGGCCAGCAGGCCGGCGCCCAGCGCGGTCATGGCCAGCCGCCGCCGCGGCGGCCGGCGCAGCCAGGGCAGGTGCCGGGTGGTCCACAGGCGCAGGGTGGTCGACAGCACCTGGCCCCAGGACGGTGCCGGCGGTGCCGGCGGTTCCGGATCGGGGTCGGGCTCCGGCGCGGGAGAGACGGGGATGCTGGCCGGGTCCCAGCGCGGCGGCGCCGCCTCGTGGGCATCCGGCGACCGCAGGGCCAGCCATGCCGGATCCCACCAGTCCTCGGGCAAGCCGATGAGCTCGGGCACCGGCGCTGCCGTCCCGCTATAGCCCATACCGCGTCCCCGATCCCTACGGCTTTCTGGCTCAGCAGGTTACACCCGTGAAACCCTTTTCGGATGCATTGTCCGGGTGTGCCAGCATAACGTTGTGGTGGCCATGTCCCGGCTGACCCGCGGCGGCCCCGTGCTGTCCCGCACCACCAGGCTGGTGGCCAGCTCGACGTGCCGGGCCTCCCCGGCCACGGTAGCCGGATCGGACCGCAGCAGGCCGAACGCGGTCGCGGCCATCGCCGCCAGCGGCTGCCGGATCGTGGTCAGGGCGGGGGTGGCCCACGAGGCCACCGGTACGTCATCGAAGCCGACCACGCTGAGGTCGTCTGGGACGCGCAGCCCGCGTCCGGCCAGTGCCTGCAGCACGCCGAACGCCTGGGCGTCGTTGCCGGCCACGATGGCGGTGGGTGGCCGCGGCAGCGAGAGCAGCCCGGCGGCCTGCGCGCGGCCGCCGGCCACCATGAAGTCATCGCGGCGGATGAGCTCGGAGTCCGCGCTCAGCCCGGCCGCCTGCAGCGCGGCGCGGTAGCCGTCCAGCCGGGCGCGCGCGGACCACAGGCCCGGTGGGCCGCCGATGATCGCGATGCGGCGGTGGCCCAGCTCGATCAGGTGCCGGGTCGCGGTCATGCCACCCAGCCAGTTGGTCGTGCCGACCGAACGGATGTCCGCCCCAGGCTCGGTCGGCGGGTCGATGGCCACCAGCGGGATCCGGGCCGCGGCCATCCGCTGCAGTTCCCGGCTGCCCGGCAGGTGCAGCACGCACAGCGCGCCGTCGGTGCCCCGGGCGGTGGCGCGGTCCAGCCAGGCGCCGAACTCCGCGGGCGAGTGCACCGTATTCGCGATGATGCTGGTCCCGGCCTCGTTGGCCGCCGCCATGGTCCCGCGCAGCAGCTCCTCGGCCCACGGGCTGTGCAGGTCCGCGATGAGCAGGTCGACCACCCCGAAGCCGAGCCGGGAGGCGACCTGGTAGCCGTGCTGCCGGAGCAGCTCGGCGATCCGCGCCCGGGTGCCGGCCGCGACGTCCGCCCGCCCGTTCAGCACCTTGGACACCGCCGACACCGACACCCCGGCGGCCGCGGCGATCTCGACCAGAGTGCTGCGCCGTGCTTGGTTGGGGCGAGCGTCCCGGGCCAACCGCGGCTCCTTTTCGAAAAATATCTATCGCGCCATGCGATACGGGTCCTCTCTGAGTATCCCCTAGCCGCTGCAGAATGGCTATTGACCTGGTTTGGCCGCGAATCTAGCCTGGCCAAGGGAAGCGACGAGTTTTCGAGAAGAGGCACACCCGTGACCGCTAATCCTCCCGCCCTTCAGCTGTACACCCTGCGCGAGCAGATGACCGGTGACCGGGCGGGGGTTCTGGCCCAGGTCGCCGCCTTCGGCTACGGCGCCGTGGAACCGTTCGGCATCCTGGCTGACCCGGCCGGCCTGCGCGCCGACCTGGACGCCGTGGGCCTGGCCGTCTCCAGCGTGCACGCCGCTCCGTTCGGTGATCAGGCCGAAGCCATCGCCGGCGCCGCCCGGACCCTCGGCGCGGACACCGTCATCGTGCCCTACCAGGACCCGGCCCGGTTCGCCGACGCCGACGGGGTGCGGGCGCTGGCCCGCGAGCTGAACGAGGCCGCCGCCTGGGGGGCCGGCCACGGCCTGCGGGTGGGCTACCACAACCACGACTTCGAGCTCTCGTCGCTGATCGGCGGGGTGACCGCGCTGGAGGTGCTCGCGGGCCAGCTCGACGACGCCGTGCTGCTCGAGGTCGACACCTACTGGGCCGCGGTGGGTGGCCAGGACGTGCCCGCGCTGCTGGGCCGGCTCGGCGACCGGGTCCGCTACCTGCACGTCAAGGACGGGCCTGTGGTCAGCCGGGAGGACTTCATGACCGCGGTCGGATCGGGCCGGATGCCGGTGGCCGAGATCCTGGCCGCGAGCCCGTCCGCGCAGTGGCACGTGGTCGAGCTCGACCGCTGCGCGACCGACATGCTGACCGCGGTCGGGGACAGCCTGGCCTGGCTGGCCAGCCACGGCCTCGCCGAGCCGGTGAAGCACCAGGCCGCCGGCCGTCAAGGCGGCGCCTGATGGCCGGTAGCGGGCCGGTCGGCGTCGCCGTCGTCGGCTGCGGGAACATCAGCAACCAGTACCTGGGCAACCTGATGTCGTTCGGCGACCTGCGCGTGCTGTTCTGCGCCGACCTGGATCTGGAGCGGGCCAAGGCACAGGCCGCCACGTACGGCGTGCCGGAGGCGGGCACGGTGACCCAGGCGCTCGCGCGTCCGGACGTCGAGGTCGTAGTGAACCTGACCATCCCGGTCGCGCACGCCGAGGTCACCTCGGCCGCGCTGGCGGCCGGCAAGAACGTCTGGACCGAGAAGCCGCTCGCCCTCGACACTCCCACCGGGGAGCGGCTGCTGGCCGAAGCGGACCGGGCCGGGCTGCTGCTCGGCTGCGCGCCGGACACCGTGCTCGGCGCCGGCCTGCAGACCGCCCGCCGGCTGATCGACTCCGGCCGGATCGGCGCGCCGCAGGCGGCGCTGGCCCTCATGCAGGACCCGGGCGCGGAGCGCTGGCATCCCGACCCGGCCTTCCTGTTCCAGCCCGGCGCGGGACCGGTATTCGACATCGGGCCGTACTACCTGTCCTGGCTGGCCACGCTCTTCGGCCCGGTCAGCCAGGTCGCGGCGGTGGGGCGCCGCAGCCGCGACACCCGGGTCATCGCCAGCGGCCCCAGGAAGGGCACCGAGTTCGCGGTCGAGGTCCTCACCCACTTCTCCACCCTGCTCGAGTACGAGCGCGGTCCGGTGGCGACGCTGGTGCTCAGCTTCGAGTCGCCGCTGCGGCGGCACGGGTTCGTCGAGATCACCGGCACCGAGGCCACCTTGGCGCTGCCCGACCCGAACCGGTTCGACGGCGAGCTCCGGCTGCTGCGGGCCGGTGAGACCGAGTGGGAGATCGTGCCGTCCACCGGGCCCGCCGACGGCCGGGGGCTGGGCGTGCTGGACCTGGCCCGGGTGCTGCGCCAGGGCGGTTCGCTGCGCGCGCCGGGTGAGCTCGGCCTGCACGTGCTGGAGACCATGGAGGCGATCGAGCGCTCCGCGGGCAGCGGTTCGTTCGAGCCGGTGCGGTCGGGCTTCACCCTGCCCGACGCGCTGGACGCCAGCTGGGACCCCAGGGCCCAGACCCAGGGAGCAGACCGTGGCTGAGGCAGCGGACCGCCCGGTGCTCGGCGTGGGCATGGTCGGCTACGCGTTCATGGGCGCGGCCCACTCGCAGGCCTGGCGGACCGCGCCGCACGTGTTCGACCTGCCGCTGCGCCCCGCCATGGTCGCGCTGTGCGGCCGGGACGCGACCGCGGTGCGGGCGGCGGCCGGCCGGCTCGGCTGGGCGTCCGCCGAGACCGACTGGCGGGCGCTGATCGATCGCGACGACGTGGCCCTGGTCGACGTGTGCACACCGGGGAACTCGCACGCCGAGGTGGCCATCGCGGCGCTGGACGCCGGCAAGCACGTGCTGTGCGAGAAGCCGCTGGCCAACACCCTGGCCGAGGCGCAGGCCATGGCCGACGCGGCGGGCCGGGCCGCCAGCCGCGGGGTGCGCGCGATGACGGGGTTCAACTACCGGCGGGTGCCGGCCGTCGCGCTGGCCCGCCAGCTGGTGGCCGACGGCCGGATCGGGCCTATCCGGCACGTCCGGGCCAGCTACCTGCAGGACTGGCTGGTGGACCCGGCGTTCCCGCTGACCTGGCGGCTGCAGCGCGAGCGGGCCGGGTCCGGCGCGCTGGGCGACCTGGGCGCGCACATCGTCGACCTGGCCCAGTACCTGACCGGCGAGCTGATCACCGGCGTCTCCTCGATCACCGCTACGTTCGTCGGCGAGCGCCCGCTGGAGGGCGGCGGCTCCGGCCCGGTGACCGTCGACGACGCCGCGCTGTTCACCGCCCGGCTGAGCTCGGGCACGCTGGCCTCGTTCGAGGCGACCAGGTTCGCCACCGGGCGCAAGAACCAGCTCCGGATCGAGCTGAACGGCGAGCGCGGCAGCCTGGTGTTCGACCTGGAACGACTGAACGAGCTGCAGTTCAGCGACCGCTCAGAACCCCCAGCCACGGCGGGCTTCCGCACCATCCTGGTCACCGAGCCCGGCCACCCGTACCTGTCGGCCTGGTGGCCGCCGGGGCACGTGCTCGGCTGGGAGCACACCTTCACTCACGAGGTCCGCGACCTGGTGACCGCCATCGCCCACGGCACCGACCCGGCCCCGTCGTTCCGCGACGGCCTCCAGGTGCAGCGGGTCCTGGACGCGGTCGAGCGCAGCGCCGAACATGAATCCAGCTGGACCTCCGTCCCCACTGATTAGGGAGCCTGTGTCATGCCCCGACCCTTCACGTTGTTCACCGGCCA
>Ga0213875_10001559_pt1 | contig 14687 bp, 13 predicted proteins | sample BarmaccomBMRX_R8_FD_160105 | JGI IMG/M metagenome (GOLD analysis project Ga0213875, IMG submission 160105) | Root-associated microbial communities from Barbacenia macrantha in rupestrian grasslands, the National Park of Serra do Cipo, Brazil - RX_R8 | ecosystem: Host-associated > Plants > Roots... | reverse complement strand
GAACTGAACGAAAGGCGCGCCATCCTTCATCAGGTCGAAGCATTGCCGCAAGAGATCGAGCCGCGCCGAGACGGGACGCGTCAGTAGGGGCAGGCTCGAAACGATCGCCGCCGCCGGCGGAAGGCGAAGCGGCGCGAGCGTCTTGCCGATCACATAAGCATCGCCCTCGATCACTCGCGCGCCGGGATGGCGTCTGCGCAGGAGCGTGCAGAACTCGGCGCTGAATTCGAGAAGCACGAGACGCTCGGCCGCAATGCCGCGACGCAAAAGGGCGGCCGTCACGGGACCCGTCCCGGGGCCGATCTCGACGATGGGGCCCCTCGTCGCGGGATCGACATAGCTCGCCATCGTGCGGGCAAGCGCGCGTCCCGAGGGCTGCACGGCGCCGAGTTGGAGCGGACGCTCTGCCCAAGAGCGCAGAAAGCGTGCCGCATCCGGCAATTTTCTGCCCCGGCTCGAGGCCCGTGCGGCTGGATCGTCCATGCGCGTTCTTTCCGTCCAATACGGAATCGTAAGCTCAGGGCGAGGCGTTCGCTTTTGCTTAGTTCTTCGTCTTGTCGACCAACGCCTTCGCCTTGATCCAAGGCATCATGTCGCGCAACTTCTCGCCGACCTGCTCGATCGGATGGCCCGCCATGCGAGCTCGCATCGCCTTGAAGGAAGTCTGGTTGACGCGGTTCTCGAGCATCCACTCGCGCGTGAACTTGCCCGATTGAATGTCGGCGAGGACGCGTTTCATCTCCGCTTTGGTCGCTTCGTTCACGATACGCGGGCCGCTCATGTATTCGCCAAACTCGGCCGTGTTCGAGATCGAGTAGTTCATATTGGCGATGCCACCTTCGTAGATGAGATCGACGATGAGCTTCACCTCGTGCAGGCACTCGAAATACGCCATCTCGGGCGCATAGCCGGCCTCGACCAACGTTTCATATCCGCCCTTGATCAGCTCGACGAGACCACCGCAAAGCACCACCTGCTCACCGAAGAGATCGGTTTCGCATTCCTCGCGAAACGTCGTTTCGATGACGCCGGCGCGACCTCCGCCGATTGCCGCCGCATAGCTCAAGCCGAGATCATGCGCATTGCCGGAGGCGTCCCGATGGATGGCGATCAGGCACGGAACGCCCCCGCCGCGCTGATATTCGGAGCGCACCGTGTGCCCGGGTCCTTTCGGCGCCACCATCAGGACGTCGATATCAGCGCGCGGCTCGATGAGATTGAAATGCACGTTGAGCCCATGTGCGAACATCAGGGCCGAACCGTTCTTCATGTTGGCGGCAAGCTGGTCGCGGTAAATGTCCGCTTGGATCTCGTCGGGCGTCAGCATCATCATCACATCTGCCCATTTCGCGGCCTCCGTGACCTCCATCACCGGAAGCTTCTCGGCCTCGGCCTTCTTGGCCGAACCTGAGCCCTTGCGCAAAGCGACCGCAACATTCTTCACGCCCGAATCGCGAAGATTGAGCGCGTGCGCGTGTCCCTGGCTGCCATAGCCGACGATGGCGACCTTCTTGCCCTTGATGAGATTGATATCCGCATCTCGGTCGTAATAAACGCGCATGGGCATTCCCTTCTGGAGCCTGGCGCCCGCACCTCAAGCCTCGAACGGGCGTCGAATTCGATGGGGTGGCTCTTAGGGGACGCTCGCCGCCGCGTCAAAGATGATGCAGGTCCGGCGAGTAAACGCATCACGAGGCGAACAGCGATTCCGTCCTGCCGGGCTCGGCTATCCACGACTTCCCCGGTTGTCCGTCAAGCTGGGCATGGTTACGCTGCATCGCCAGCGCAAATGAGAAGCTTTTCCAACGGCCAACAGACGCATTCTCCAGGAAATGACGAACCTTCCCTCCCCCGACGACGTGATCGCCTTCTGGCGCGAGGCTGGAAGCGAGAAATGGTTTGCCAAGAATGACGACTTCGATGCCTCGATCAGGCTGCGCTTTCTCGAGCTCCTCGAGGCGGCCCAGCACGGCGATCTGACCGGTTGGGAGGAGGCGCCCAATGGGGCGCTGGCGCTCGCCATCGTGCTCGACCAATTTCCGCGAAACCTGTTCCGCGGGACGCCGCGCGCCTACGCGGCCGATGCGCAAGCGCGCGGCGTCACCTCTCGGGCGCTGACGCGCGGCTTCCATCGTCGCTGCGACCAGGAGCTCGTGACCTTCCTCTACATGCCGCTCGTGCATTCCGAAGATCTCGCCGATCAGGAGCGAGCGGTGGCGTTATTCGAGGAGCTTGGACTTGCGGATAATCTCCGCTCGGCGCGAGAGCATCGCGACATCATCGCCCGCTTCGGCCGTTTCCCGCACCGCAATGCGATGCTCGGCCGAAGCTCGACCCAGCAGGAACAGGCTTTTCTCGACGAAGGCGGCTTTGCCGGCTGATTTGCGGCCTCCCGCAAACCTAGGCGCTTGTGTTCGGCCCGCCATTCGATCTTGCCCGTTCTTGCGCCGCCCCGGTACGGCTGGCATGGTGAAAGCTCACAGGTTTGCAGGCAAAATCGGATCCGCGCATGGCCATCGCGATCAAGGACCGCGGCAAGGAATGGGAAGCCGGTGCCCAGGCGATATCGGGGCAGCTCGGCAAGACCATTCAGAGACTGCGCAAAGCGTATAATCTTTCGCTCTCCGAGCTCGCCGAGCAATCGGGCGTCGCGAAGTCGATCATCAGCCAGATCGAGCGCAACGAGACCAATCCCACCCTAGCCACGATCTGGCGCTTGAGCCAGGCCCTCGACGTCTCGATCGAGCGCTTTCTTGCTTCGTCGGACGAAGAGCCTTTCATCGAGGAGACGCGCGCGGCAGCGACCCCGATCCTCGTCTCGGACGACGGCAAGGTGCGGCTCGCCATCGTCGGCTGGATCAAAACCGTCGAATGGCTCCAATGGTATGACGTGACGGCCGAGCCGGGCGGCGTGCTTGAGGCCGAGGGGCATCAGCGCGGCTCGGTCGAATGCCTCACCGTGCAAGCGGGAGAATTCGAGGTCGAGGCCGGCGAGGAGACGCGCCGCGCCGGACCCGGCGACACGCTTCGCTATCGCTGCGACCGCAACCACGTGGTGCGCTGCGTTTCGGGGAAACCCGGCCGCGCCACCATGGTGTGCATCCTCAAGGCCGCGGTGATGGAATAGGCCCGACGATGGCCGTCGCCTCCGTGCCCCCCACGAGCGACAAGGGAAGAACCGATGCTCGACGCATCGCGGAGGGGCTTTCCTGCTGGAGCGAGCCCGTCACCGCCGAACCGCTCGGCGGGGGGCTCACCAACGCCAACTTCGTTGTGCGCCATCGGGGCGAGCGCTTCGTCGTTCGCGTCGGTGACGACATTCCCCGCCATCAGGTGATGCGCTTCAACGAGCGGTCAGCGGCACTCGCGGCTCATGCGGCGGGGATCTCACCTCGCGTGTTGCATCATGAGCCCGGCGCGCTGGTCGTGGCCTTCGTCGACGGGCAAGTGCTTTCGCCCGAGGCAGTCCGCGACGAGAAAAGGCTCGAGCGCATCGTCGAGCTCATCCGCCTCTGCCACACGAAGATGATCACGCATCTGCGCGGCCCGCTCCTGATGTTCTGGCCCTTCCACATCTTGCGCGACTATGAAGCAACCTTGCGCGAGGGAAAGAGCCGTTTCGTCCGGGAGCTCCCGCGTCTCGCCGCGGCGGCCGTGAAGCTCGAGCGCCGCATCGGGCCGATCGATGTCGCTTTCTGCCACAACGATCTCCTTGCCGGAAACCTGATCGACGACGGCGACAGGCTTTGGCTCATCGATTGGGATTACGCGGGCTTCAATTCGCCGCTCTTCGACCTTGCGAATCTCGCCTCGAACAACGGCTTCACGCCGGCTCTCGAGGAGCGCCTCCTCATGCATTACTACGGCGAAGTCGATCCCGATCTGTTGGAGCGTTTTCGCGCGATGCGCGCGACGTCGCTCTTGCGCGAGGCGATGTGGGGCATGGTCTCGGAACTCCACTCCAGTCTGCCGATCGATTACGTGGCCTACGCCAACGAGCATCTCGAAAAATTCGACGCAGCGCTCGCCGATCTCGATCTTCCGAAGGAACGGCGATGAGTTTCCCGACGCAAGCGCAGATCGTCGTCATCGGCGGCGGCATCATCGGCTGTTCGACTGCTTATCATCTTGCTGGATTCGGCGCGAAGGACGTGCTGCTTCTCGAACGCAAGAAGCTCACGAGCGGCTCGACCTTTCATGCGGCCGGCCTCGTCGGGCAGTTGCGCACATCGGCGAATATCACGCGCCTCCTTACCCGCTCGATCGAGATCTATCGCAGGCTCGAAGCCGAGACCGGCCAGGCGACCGGCTGGAAAATGAATGGTGGGTTGCGGCTCGCTTGCAACGCCGAACGCATGATCGAGATCAGGCGGCAGGCGACGACCGCGCGCTCCTTCGGGCTCGAGATGCATCTTCTTTCACCGAAGGAGGCGCGCGACCTGTGGCCGCTCATGGACATCTCGGATGTGCTGGGTGCGGCCTATCTTCCGACCGATGGTCAGGCCAATCCTACCGACATCACACTCTCGCTCGTCAAGGGCGCCCGCCAAAAAGGCGTGCGCATCAACGAGGATGTGGCGGTCACCGACCTCGTGTTGAAGAACGGGCGCACTCACGGCGTCATGACCGAGCAAGGCTTCATCGCTTGCGAGACGATCGTCATCTGCGCCGGGCAATGGTCGAAGGAGATCGGACGCAAGGCCGGCATCGCGATCCCGCTGCAATCGGTCGAACATCAGTATCTGATCACTGAGCCGTGCGGAGCACCGCGCAATTTGCCGACGCTTCGCGACCCCGACCGGCTCATCTACTACAAAGAGGAGGTCGGCGGCCTCGTGATGGGCGGCTATGAGCCGAACCCGATCCCTTGGGCGCTCGACGGCGTCCCGGAGGGATTCCATTTCACGCTCCTCGAATCGCGCTTCGACCATTTCGAGGAGATCATGGAGCAGGCGCTCATCCGCACACCCGTGCTCGCGACGACCGGCGTGAAGAGCTTGATCAACGGGCCTGAATCCTTCACGCCTGACGGGAATTTCATTCTCGGCGAGGCGCCCGAGGCGAGAAACGTGTTCGTGGGTTGCGGCTTCAACGCTTTCGGCATCGCTTCGGGCGGTGGAGCAGGCTGGGCGCTCGCGCAATGGATCCTTGCCCGCGAGCCGCCGATGGATCTCTGGCCTGTCGATATACGGCGATTCTCGCCTTCGGTGCATGGCGAGGACGTTTTCGTGCGGCAGCGCACGCTCGAGGCCTATGCGAAGCACTACGCCATGGCCTGGCCGCACGAGGAATATGAGAGTGCGCGGCCGCGAAAGACGTCCCGGCTTTACGCAACGCTTGCCGCGAAGGGCGCCTCATTCGGCTCGAAGCTCGGTTGGGAGCGTCCGAACTGGTTCGCCCGGCTGGGTTCCGATCCGAAGGACGTCTACACCTATGGGCGCCAGAACTGGTTCGACGCGGTCGGCGAAGAGCATCGTGCCGCGCGGGAGCGCGTCGCGGTCTTCGATCAATCGTCTTTCGCGAAGTTCGAGGTGCGCGGCCGAGATGCGGAGGCTGCGCTCGACTACCTTTGCGCCGGCGAGGTGACGCGCCCGCCCGGGCGCACCAGCTATACGCAACTGCTCAACGCGCGAGGCGGCATCGAATGCGACCTCACCGTCTCGCGCTTTGCGCCGGAGCTTTATTTCATCGTCACGGGCACCGGGTTTCGCACGCATGACTTCGCCTGGATCCGGCGCAACTTGCCGGCGGGCATCGATGTCGAGATCACCGACGTGACGGAGCAATATGGGTGCCTGTCCCTGATGGGCCCTCAAGCGCGCGAGGTGCTGAGGAGCGTCACGCGCGCGGATGTGTCGAACGAAGCCTTTCCGTTCGGCACTTGCCGCATGATCGAGATCGAAGATGTAACGCTTCGCGCCTTGCGCATCACCTATGTGGGCGAGCTCGGCTTCGAGCTGCATGTCCCGGCCGACGGCATCGAGCGGGTCTATGCGAAGTTGATGCAGGCCGGCAAGACGCATGGCATTGCCGATGCCGGGTATCGCGCGATCGAATCGTTGCGGCTTGAAAAAGCCTACCGCGCTTGGGGCGCCGATATCGGGGGCGACACCACGCCCGATGAGGCAGGCCTGAGCTTCGCGGTCCGCAAGGATTTCGGTCGCAACTTTCTCGGCCGCGACGCGCTCATCGCGAAACGCGGATTTCCGCTCGCACGCAAGCTTGCGATCTTCACGGTCGATGATCCGAACGTAGTTCTTCTCGGCCGCGAGACGATCATTCGCAATGGCGAGGCGGTCGGCTGGCTCACGAGTGGCGGATGGGGGTATACGGTCTCGACCAATATCGGGCTCGGCTATGTGCGCCGGGCAAAAGGCGTCGGCGACGAGTTCCTGGCGAGCGGTGAATATCGGCTCGAGATCGCCGGAGAGGAGGTGCCGGCGCGCTTCCACGCACTTCCCTTGCATGATCCCACAGGATCGCGTCCGCGAGGATGACCGTCGGCAGGCAAGCACGCATGGTTTCGCAGGAGATCGATAGGCGTAATCTTGCTGGACTGATCTTGCTGGACTGATCTTGCTGGACTGATCTTGCTGGACTGATCTTGCTGGACTGATCTTGCTGGACTGGTTTTGCTGGAGTGACCTTGTCGAGTGACCTTGGGAGCAGTCCATGCCGAATGCCGATCCTTGGCCGGAATTGCCGTATGCGCCATGGCGGGAAACCGCCACCACCTTGCAGCTTTGGACGCAAATCATCGGCAAGGTCCGCCTCTCCCTCACGCCCTGGCTCAACCACGGCTGGCAAGTACCTTTCTATGTGACGGCGCGTGGGCTCGGCACCTCGCCAATTCCCATCGACCGGGACAATCTCGAACTCGAATTCGATTTTATCAGCCATCGGCTCGTTGCTCGCACCAGCCGGGGCGAGACCGAGACGCTCCCGCTCGAGCCGCAAACGGTCGCCGATTTTTATCGCCGCGTCATCGCGCTTCTCGCCCGTATGGGAGTAGCGGCGTCGATCAACGAGATGCCGAATGAGATCGCGGATGCAATCCGTTTTTCTGAAGACCGCGGGCACGCCGCTTACGATGCGCAAGCCGTGCATCTGTTTTGGCGCGCGCTCATTCAGGCCGACCGAATCTTCAAGCTCTTCCGCAGCGGCTTTCTCGGAAAAGCGAGTCCCGTGCATTTCTTTTGGGGAAGCTTCGACCTCGCCGTCACCCGTTTTTCCGGACGGAAAGCTCCGCTCCATCCTGGCGGAGTGCCCAATCTGCCGGACGCGGTCGCGCAGGAAGCCTATTCGCATGAGGTGAGCAGCGCGGGTTTCTGGCCCGGTAACGACGCTTTTCCGCATGCCGCGTTCTATTCCTATGCTTACCCTGAGCCGAATGGGTTCCGCGACCAAAAGGTCACGCCAGGCGCGCATTTCGACAAAAAGCTCGGCGAATTCATTCTGCGTTACGACGTGCTTCGCGAAGCGTCCGATCCGGACGCCCTCCTTCTCGATTTCCTCACCACGACTTACGTCGCCGCCGCCGATTGCGGAGATTGGGATCGCGCCGGGCTCGAATGTCCTTTCGGCGTTCCCGGCAAGGTGCGTCCGATCTGATGAACCGGTCGTCGGACCGAGCGCACTGAGCTATTTTCGTCTCTCGAATTTCGAAGCAAAGGCAAGCTCGCGTGACCGAGATTCGTGCCGCCCAAGATTCCGCGCCGCCTCGCTTCGACGAGACCTTCGATGTCGTCGTGGTCGGCTCAGGCTCCGCCGCCGCCACGGCCGCGCTCAGGCTCGCCAAAGCCGGGCTTTCCATGCTGATGCTCGAAAAGACCGAGCGTCTCGGCGGAACAAGCGCAATGTCGGGTGCCGGCGTGTGGATACCTGCAAATCATCACGCGCGCGCGGCGGGAATTGCGGATAGCGAAGAAGAGGCCCTCGCCTATCTGCGGGCAGCGTCGCCCAAAGGCTGGGAAGCCGAAGAACCGCTATGGGCAAGCTTCGTCGAGGCCGCACCCCGCATGCTCGCTTTTGTCGAGGCGAACACGCCCCTGCGCTTCGCGCTCACGACGGAGCCCGACCCGATGTCGGAGCGCAATGGCGGAAAGAAGCGGGGGCGAATGGTGTCGCCGGGCCCGCTTTCGCGGCGGCTTCTCGGCCCCTTCAGGAAGCGGCTTCGCCGATCGACCTTGCCGCATCTTCTCACCTATCACGAGATGATCGGTTCCGGCGTTTATCATCACCCGTTCCGCGCGGCCGCGAAGCTCGCGCCGCGCTTGTTGCATCGGCTGCTCACGGACAGTCGAGGGCAGGGCAGCGCCCTCATGACCGGCTTGTTGAAGGGTTGCATCGATGCCGGATGCCGCATCGAGACCGGTGCACGGGCGATGGATTTGATCCTGGACGAGAAGAATGGCGCGGTCGTCGGCGTCATCGTCGAGGCGAGCGGCCGCAAACGCCGCATCGAGGCCCGTCGGGGCGTTGTGCTTGCCGCCGGCGGCTTCGATTGGAACACGCCGTTGCGCGAGGCGAACTTCAAAGGTCCGCTCGACCGCCTCGGTGCGCCACGCGGCAATGAAGGGGATGCGCAGCTCATGGCTGAGCGCGCCGGTGCCGTCCTCGATCACATGGACCAGGCGAATGTCTTTCCTTGCCTGCCGACCGTCTACGAAGGTCGCCCGCACGGACTGCCGATCCTGTTCCAGGCGGAACCTCACGCGATCCTCGTCGACCGCTCGGCCAAGCGCTTCGTCAGCGAATGCGACTACAATCTCGGCGAGGCGCTCGATCGGCGCGATCCCAAAAGCGGCGAGCCGCTCCACCTGCCGGCCTGGCTCATTGCGGACAGGCGGTTTCTTTCCCGCTCGCTTCCCTTCCGCTGGTATGCTCGCAACGAAGCCGCTTGGATCATCAAGGCCCCGACGCTCGAAGACCTTGCAAAGCGCACAGATTTACCCGCCGAGGCGCTGATCACCACCGTGTCGCGTTTCAACGAGTTCTGCAGGCAGGGAAGGGACATGGATTTCAAGCGCGGCGAAAGCTTTTGGGAAACAAAGAAGTTCGGGGGGCCGGCGGCGCAGCTCAAGCCGATCGAACGCGCGCCCTTCCTCGCCATGAGCTTCAATCGCTCGATCTTGGGCACAAAGGGAGGAGTGCGCACCAATGCGAGAGGACAGGCGCTTCGCAAGGACGCAAGCGTGATCCCGGGACTTTACGCGGCGGGCCTGACCATGGCGAACCCGATCGGCACGCGCGCAGTCGGCGCGGGTACCACGCTCGGACCCAACCTGACATGGGGTTTCATCTGCGCCGAGACGCTTTTGCGCGACAACCGGTGAGGCCTGAAGATTTTGGCAAGCTGAACCGGATGAAGTATCGTTGCATGAATACTCGATATTTGGAGATGCGTGTCCCGACATCGTTCAGGATGCCAAACCTCTCATGGGCGTGATCGAGCAAGGGACAAATGATGGGAAGCAGGACATTTCTTGCGATCTTCGTCGCCTTGGTAACCGCAGCTTCGCAGGTGGAGGCTCAAGACCAGACCTGCCAGAACAACTGTGTCAAAACCTACAATGGCTGTATTGCGCAATGCGGCGGAACCCGAGCCGCCATGCCCTGGGAGCCGGTTGCCAGAGACAAGCTCGCGAAAATCAACGATTGCGTGAGTTCCCAATGCCGCAATCCGCTCAACACGTGTCGGAGCGATTGCAGCAAGAGCGGCGCGGACGTGAAACGTAAGTGAGGCAGTTCACTCTCGACCGAACGCTCCGAAGGAGCGGGTGCGCCAAGAGATTTGGGGGTGTCATGCCCGGCCGAGCGGCCAAAGACCGCGAGGGGAAGGGAGCCCATCTTTACCCGACCACTTCCGGCTCTCCTTCCCTTGGCCCGCTACGGCTCGCCTCGTCGAAGGTGACACACCGTGTGGCTTCGTGAAAAGCAGTCCCTACTCCGCCGCTTCGCTGAGCAGCGTTTCTCCCGGCCGCACGCGCGTGAAACGCACCGGCGCCATCGAGGTCGCGATCGCCTCGTCCGACCATCGCGCGACCGTGTAGCGCGAGGTCGAAAGCTCCGAGGTTTCCGGGATATCCTCACGAAAATGCGCGCCGCGGCTGTCCTCTCGCGCGAGGGCCGAGGCTACGATCGCACGGCTCACGAGCACGAGGTTCTCGAGGTTCAGCCGGTCCATGAAGGTGAGATTGAAGGCAGGATCGGCCGAGCCCACTCCCATCGCGGCAACATCGCGCGCGAGCGCCTGGAGCGTCGCCTGGGCGCGCGAGAGGCTTTGGCCCGTGCGCAGGATGCCGGCGTCCTCCCACATGGTTGAGAGAAGCGTGCGGCGCGCGCCTTCGAGGTCGCCCCTCTTTCCGCCGAGCCCCGCCGAGGCACGATCCATCGCGGTCGCGAGGGCCGCCCTGTCCGGCTCCGGCAAGGCGCCCCTCTCTTTGCTGACAAAGCTCGCCATCGTATCGCCCGCGACACCGCCGAACACCGTCGAGTTGGCGACGCCATTGCCGCCGAGCCGATTGGCGCCGTGCACGCCGCCCGTGTCCTCGCCGGCCGCGAAGAGGCGCGGCATGTCGGTCGAGCAATCGGCACGGAACACCACGCCGCCCATCATGTAATGCGCGGTCGGAATCACCTCGACCCGTCCCGCGGCGAGATCGAAGCCGCAGTCGGCGCAGCGCTCGACCATGCCCTTGAACTGCCGACGCACATTGTCAGGGCCGAGATGCCCCATTTCGATGAACACCCCGCCATGGCGGCTGGCAAACCCCTTGCGCACGCGATCGATGATCGAGCGGCTCACGATGTCGCGCGTGGCGCGCTCGCCTTTCGGGTCGTAGCCGAGCATGAAGCGCTCGCCGGTGTTGTCGGTGAGCCACCCGCCCGCGCCGCGCAGCCCCTCCTCGAGCACGGTGCCGGTCATGCGGGTGTCCTCGCCCGCGAGCAGCCCCGTGGGATGAAACTGTACCATCTCCATGTCGCGCAGCGAAAGCCCGGCCCGCAGCGCCATGGCGAGGCCATCGCAAGTCTTGTCGCCGGACGGCGTGTGGTAGCGGTACATGGTCGGGCCGCCGCCGGTCGCGAGCAGGACGGCGCGCGCACGAATAAAGCGCGTTTCGCCGCTTCGCATGTCGAGCATGAGCACGCCGCAAAGGCCAGAGCCGTCGGCCGCCGGGATGAGATCGAGCGCGCGGTGGTCCTCGAGGCGCCGCACGTCGCGGCGCCACACCTGCTCCATCAAGCGGTTGATGATCTCGATGCCGGTGAGATCGCCTTTATGCACCGTGCGATCGAAGCTTTGGCCGGCAAAGGCCTTCTGATGCACGCTGCCGTCCGGATTGCGATCGAAGAAGCAGCCGAGCTCCGTCTCGAGCTCGCGAATGCGCCGTTGCGCGCCGGTGACGAGGAGCCAGGCGAGATCCTGGTCGTTCAACCATTTGCCGCCCTCAATCGTGTCCATGAAGTGCCGCTCGACCGAATCGCCCGGCGCAAGCGCGACGTTGTAGCCGCCTTGCACCATGCGCGTGCAGCCGCATTTGCCGAGAAGCCCCTTGACCGCGATCGTCACCTCGAGATCGGGCGCGGCCTTCTTCGCGTGGAGCGCCGCAAAGAGCCCGGCGCCGCCGGCGCCGAGGATGAGGATGTCCGTGTCGAAGCGCTGAACTCGATCGGGGGTGGAAGCCGGCGCGCTCACTCGTCGGCTCCGAGCTTCGCGAGCACCGCGGCACGGCGCGCCGCCACGTCCTTGGCGACGGACGCGAAAAGCGAGCCGCCATGGGAATCCATGCCGACAAGCAAGGGCCCGAACCCTTTGATGCGGAAGCGCCAGAGGCTCTCGGGGTTGAGGTCGTCGAGGTCGACATCCTCGATCGCCTCGATCCAGGTCGTTTCGAGGGCGGCCGCGCCGCCCACGATGGCGAGATAGGCGCCGCCCAATTCGCGAAACGCCTCGAGCGTGCGCTCGCCCATGCCGCCCTTCCCGATGATGAGGCGCACGCCTTCGCGCTGCATCAGATCCTTGGTGAAACGCTCCATGCGCATCGAGGTCGTCGTGCCGATGCAGATCGGTTCGTAACCGGACGGGCATTCGGGCGACGCCGCGACCTTGCGCACATTCGGCGCGGTGTGAATCACGGCGTGCCCCTTGAGATCGAGCCGCGTGCGACGGCCGCGATCGAACATGTGGATGAGGGTTGCATCCCGAATGCCGAAGAGCGTGCGCTCCAAGGTGACGGTGTCGCCGACCTTCAGAGCGCGAGCTTCCGCTTCGCCGATCGGGAGTGAGAGGGTGTGGTGGGTCATGGAGCGCTCGTTCGTCGCAAATCGACTGCCGGTTCGCAAAGGCGTTCAGCCGAACGCGATGCCGCCCGGCGTGATCGTTGCCGTGGCGCGGCGCGCCGAATGGCATTGGATGTTCACCGCCACGGGATTCATGGTGATGTGCGTCGCTGCCACCTCGACATGAACCGCGAAGGAAGTCGACCTTCCCCCGAGGCCTTGCGGGCCGATGCCGAGCTCGTTCACGGCTTCCGAGAGCTCGGCCTCGATCCTGGCGCCTTCCGGGTCGGGGCATTGTGTGCGCAGCGGGCGCGTCGCGGCTATCTTCGCGAGATGCATGCAAAGATCGGACGTGCCACCGATACCGACGCCGACGATGGTCGGCGGGCAGACGCGGCCGCCGAGTTCGATCACCTTGTCGATGACGAAGCGCTTCACCGCCTTCACGCCGTCCGCGGGTATCAGCATTTGGAGGAAGGAGCCGTTCTCGGAGCCCGAACCTTTCGGGATCATCTCGATCTCGACCGTCTCGTCGCGCTCGTCGAAGTCGACATGGATGATCGGCACGCCCGGGCCGCACGAGGTCTGCTCGTTTTGCCGTGTGATCGGATGCACGACGGAGGAACGCAGCGGGTATTCGCGCGTGGCGCGTTCGCAGCCGCGCCGGATCGCTTGCTTCAGCGCCACGCCGTCGAAGACGACATTCTTGCCGATGGTGACATTGTAGATCGGAATACCCGTATCCTGGCACAAAAGGTTGCGCGTGCGTTCGGCGACCGCGATGTTCTCGACCATGGTGCCGAGAATGGCGCGGCCGGTGACGTCAGTCTCGCGCCGTTGCAGCTCGGCGAAACCCTCCTTCACGTCGCGCGGCAGAAGCTTCACGGCGCGGATGTAGAGCGTCTTGCAGACCTCAGCGATTTCCTGCGGATCGAGTTCCATCGCGATGTCCTCATTCTCGTCAATGCCGTCGATCTTCGAAGATTCGGCATCTCGCGGGCGCGGGGCCTTGGGATGCCTAAAAGCAAGCGGCCTTCTTGTCACGTCCCTGAAGCCTAATATGGCTTTCAAAGCAGGACGAGAAAGAGGCCGCGCTGATCGTTAGCCACCTCCTTCTCCCGCTTGCGAGAGAAAGTGGGCTCGCGAAGCGAGCTCGGATGAGGGCTCTTTCCACAACGCTAGCCAAGGTTGATATTCGACCACCACGCCAAACTCGTCGAGCCATTCGCGGCTGACCCTCATCCGCCGATCGCTGACGCGATCGGCACCTTCTCCAGCGCGAAGAGCGCGGGAGAAGGGAAGCCCGCCGCGAGCGCGCCGATGAAGCCGCCGAGCCAAACCACGCGAAACCCGCGAGCGTGAGGCTCAACCGGCTATCCGGCGTTGAGAAGGAAGAGAAGCCCGATCGCGAAGGCGGCCGCGAAGGCGGCCGGAATGATCGCGGCGCTGCGTTCGCGCCAGCCGAGAAGCTCGATCGCGAGGAGGCGAAGCCCGAGCGCGAGATGCAAGGCAAGGGCGGTGACCAACCCCCATTCGGCTGCTTTGACCACGGGATCGCGCGTCAAGGCCAGGAACCCTTCGAGCGCGTCCGCGCCCTCGAGCGACGTCGCGAGCGCGACGAAATGCATCGGCAGGAAGATCGCGAGCGCCACGCCGGAGAGGCGATGCAGCAGCGCCGCGACGAAGCCTCGTCTTTGATGAGTTTGCGCCAATATCAGGCGAGGCCGAGCGTTGCGCGATGCACCGACGGGCCCGCCCGAGAGAGCTTCACTCATACCGAATACACCGCGAAGACCGCGCGCAGCCCGAGTGCGAAGATCGTCAACGCGAAAATTGCCATGGCGAGATCGAGCGAGCGTCCTCGCCATCCCGTCCATTCGGCGATGACGTTGCGAAGCCCGATCGGGGCGTGGATCCCAGCGGCGATGACGAAAAGGGCGTAGAAGCCGAAGAGCACGAGATTGTGATGCGTGCGCGCGAGAATCGCACCCGCCGTGAGACCCGCATGCTCGGCCGCGATGATCATCGAAAGATGCCCGACCACGAGAAAGGCGAGGATCACCGCCGTCACCCGCTGGGCGAGAAAAAGCTTGGCCGTCATGGGTCGCTCCGCGCCTTTTGCTCCGTGCCTCCGCCGAGCGCGCGGAGCAACGCCATGCGCTTCAGGCCGGCGATCGCATAGGTCGGTTCGAGACCCTTCGGGCAAAATTGCGTGCAGCTCATATGAGTGTGGCAGGATTGGCAGCCGTCGCTGCCGGAAACGGCGGCAAGCCGCGCCCCCTGGCCCTCGTCGCGCACATCGTTGAGCAAGGTCCAGGCGCGATTAAGCGCCGCGGGGCCGAGATAATCGGGGTTCCAGGCGACGACATCGCAAGCCGAATAGCAAACGCCACAATTGATGCATT
>Ga0213875_10001558_pt1 | contig 14688 bp, 12 predicted proteins | sample BarmaccomBMRX_R8_FD_160105 | JGI IMG/M metagenome (GOLD analysis project Ga0213875, IMG submission 160105) | Root-associated microbial communities from Barbacenia macrantha in rupestrian grasslands, the National Park of Serra do Cipo, Brazil - RX_R8 | ecosystem: Host-associated > Plants > Roots... | reverse complement strand
CGGCGAAGCGTCGGCCGTAGGCCTCGGGGTGGGCAAATACGGCCATGTCATGTATCGTCAGGACAGTGATCGGCGCCGGTGCCGCCAGGGGGAGCATGTTGAATGTGCCGTGGTAAATGTCCGCGCGCAGGCGCCGCCCGGTCAGCGGCAGCGACACGTGCTCAAAAATGTCCCCCTGCGGGTGCCGGTTCGGGCGGCTGTCGGTGGTGACGGTCTGGGCGTCGTGGCAGCGGTCCAGCAGCATCGCCTGCGTGTCCGCGTAGGTCAGAAAGGTGTAGCGGGCGGCGGCGTGATCGCTGAGATGGGCGGCCAGCTCGTAGCGACAGCGGTCGCCGCCACGCCGTCGCGCGGAAAAGCGGGCGTCCACGAGTACGTGAGGGGGCCGGCGTACTGCCGTTCGGATTCGGGCGGGTGACATAACCGTAGATGACATAGCTTTGTGAGCGGGCCTAATTCCGGCAGTCCAGGAGCAGCTGCTCGTAGCGTTTCAAGACGACCGGCCACTGGTACTGGCGGGCCGTCCCCGGCGCCGCCGCGGAGAGTGCGGCGCGCGGCCCCTCTTCCAACAGTGGCTCCAGGGCGGCGGCGAGCTGGTCGCCGCTGCGCGGATCATCGATCAGCGCGCCGTTGACGCCGACCTGAATGGCATCCTGCGCCCCGGGAACGCGGGTGGTGACGACGGGAAGGCCGCTCCCCAGGGCCTCGAGAATAGCCAGACAATACGCCTCGTACTGCGTCGGCAGGACGAAGAGGTCGCTGGCGGCATGGTAGAGCGCGACATCCCGGGTCGGGCCGCAGGCGATGACCTGATCCCCAACACCCGCCTGCGCCGCCTGCCGGCGCACCAGCGAAACGTCCGGCTTTCCGACGACCAGCAGCCGCACCTCCGGCCGCCGGAGCCGGCGCAGCGCGGAAAGGATGGTGCCGTAGCCTTTGCGCTCCAATTCGTTGGCCGCGAACAGCAGCACGACGTTCTCCGGCCGCAGCCCCAGATGTGCGCGCGCCTCGCTTCGCCGCGCCTCCCGGCGCTCCGGGCTGAACTCCGACGGCGAGAAGCCGTTGGGGATGATGACAATGTCCTCCTCTGGAACGCCATAAAAGCGTTTCAGGTCATCCCGAATCTGGGGCGTGGTGGCGATGACCTTGCGGTACCGGTGCTGGCGGAAGTGGTACTCCTCCAGGTCCAGCAGGACCCGGTGGAGGGGGTTGAGGCGCTGGCCGATGCGGGCCGCCGAGAGCGGAGCGCGCAGCGTGCGACTGCGCTCCAGCCAGGCGCTGTGGACGCTCTGCACGAAATGCACCCCGCCGACCGGGCACACGGAGCCGAACGTGCCCATCACGTCGTAAGCGCCCGGGTCCAGCCGCCGCGTGCATTCCCGGAAGAACGACTGATCCCGCAGGAAGAACGGCTGCTGGCGCATGGGGACGTAGTGGAAGCGCAGCCCCGAGGCCTCGTCGGGGTCATAATCGTGAGCGAAGACGTCAATCTCATGGCCCCGCGAGGCCAGGAACAGCGCACATTCCAGCATGATACGCTCGACCCCGGCCCGCCGATGACATCCGGAAAAAGAAAGTGCGGCTCTCATGTGATTCTCCCTCGATCGGCGCGCCGGCGTGCGTCGCCCCACGCCCGCGTCGCCATCCCGGCCGATGCCCACGCCATCGTGATGGCCCCGCGACTCCAGTAATGGTCCACCATGCCATGCACCAGTTGGTCCAGCACCAGCGCGCCGCCCACCGCCAGCAGTGAGAACGGCATCTCATGCGGTCTGATGAGTCTGCGGCCACTCCAGACCATCCGAAAGAACGTCAGGTGAAGCAGCACAAAGGCGGCCAGCCCGAGCACGCCGGTCTCCGCGAGTGTAAACCAGAACAGGTTGGTGGCGTCGTACTGCTTGCGCAGCCCGATGCCGACTCCATAGACCGGGCTTTGTTCAAAAAAATGCTGGGCGATGTGTATCGACGCGTAGCGCTGGTGGATGTTCCAATTGTTTTGGTCGAAATTCGTAGCGTACGTCTTGGACTCCGACGGCATGAACTGCCAGCAGATGGCGGCCAGCGGCCCCAAAATCATCAAGAGGCGCAGCAGCAGCTGGAAGCGCCGGCGCAGGGCGGTAATCACGAAGACGCCCGCGAGCGCTCCCATCCAGGAGCCGCGCGACAGGGTGAAGATCAGGCCGGCGGCCGTGACGACTACGGCCGCCAGCAGCCAGCCCCGGCGGCGGGGCGTGTTCGCGGTCAGCCAGAGCTCAAAGCCGATCAGGAGCGCGCACGATAGGGAGGCCCCCGCGCCGTTCTTGTTCAGGCCGAGGAAATAGTTCGACTTCATGACCAGACACGCCAGGGACAGGAAGACGCCGACCAGAACGGCGCCATTCAGCGACAGCAGCAGATCCTCCTCCCGGTCGACCAATGAGGAGAAAATCACCACGGCCACCACCAGGTACAAAAACATCTGGAACAGCGGGACCAGGACGTCCCCGCCATGTCCGTTCGCCAGCGAGGAGTATACGCAGACAGCGAAGTAGGAAAACACCGGGATCGCGATCGGCCCCAGCGCCACCGGCCGCCGGTCCAAGGACCGGCGCACCAGCATCACCGGCACCGTCAGGGTCATGTTGACTTCCGCGATGGAGAAGCGCGCCGGGCCGCCCCCCGAAATGTCGTTTTGGAAGGGGGCCGACGCGAAGACCAGCATCAGCGCCACCGCCGGGCGACGCCAGGCCAGGGTCCAGAACATGACCACGTATATCAGCGCGATGTCGCCCATCGGCTGAACGACCGCCATCCAGCCGAGGAGGACCACGACCACCGCGTAGGCCAGCGCCGCCGCCGCCCGGGTGAGCAGCGCGGCCGGCGGCCGGATGATCGCCACTTCTTTGCGCCCGAGGCCCCTTAACACTGCGCGCGCCCCCGAAGGTCGAGGCGCCAGTGCGTGGCCTGACGCACCGTGAGCCACGCCTGCAGGCGCGCCTTGGAGCGGGCGAGCGGCCGCCGCCGTGGGACGGCCACCAGCACCAGCGTCCAAAGAATCGACCGCAGAAAACAGCCGATCGTCATCGCCAGGCGCAGCGAGATCAGCCCCGCCAGGCCGTGGTGCTTCCACTCGTAGTAGTCAAGGCTGTCGAAGAAGTGCCGGTTGATACGGGCCGCCTCCGTCGCACCGCTGGCCCCGCCGAGGTGCGTCACCTGGGCCGTGGGAGTGAAGGCGATCTGCCAGTTCCGGTCCCGCAGCCGTCGCTGCCACTCGATCTCCTCGGTGTACATAAAAAAGTTTTCATCGAAGCCGCCGACCTGTTCGTAAGCCGTGCGGCGCACCAGCATGCACGCCCCGATGACGGTGTCCACCTGACGCTCCCGGTCGTGCGGCCAGCGGCGGTAGTCCCCGACCACTGGATGGTTGGGCAGGGCGGTCGAGATCCAAAGATTTTCCAGCCAGGCCCGCGACGGCGACGGAAACGGGAAGCACGAGATCTGGAGTGAGCCGTCGGCGTTCAGCAGACGCGGGCCGGCGATTGCGGTGTCCGGGTGGGCGCGCAGGTAGGCGACGAGGGAGCCGACCGCCCCGGGCTTGGGAAAGGCGTCGGTGTTGAGGAGCAGGAAGAACTCGCCGCCGGCCCGTGCCATGGCCTGGTTGTTTGCGATGCCGAAGCCGACGTTTCGGCTGTTCTCTAGCAGATGGACCGCGGGAAAGGCCGCGCGAATCGCGGCCGGGCTGCCGTCGGTGGAAGCGTTATCCACCACCCAGACTTCCGAGTCTAACCCGGCCAAGTCCGCATAGAGTGCCCGCAGACAGTCGAGCGTCATCTCGCGCGTGTTATAGCTGACTATGATGACCGACACGACAGGACGTGTTTGCATCACGCCTCCTCACGCATGCGTACGACCCGCGCCGGGATGCCCACCGCCACGGCGTTGGCCGGGATGTCCCGGGTCACGACGGCGTTGGCGCCGACGACGGCGTTGTCGCCGATGCACACACCCTTCGTGACCGTGACCTTGGTCCCAAGCCAGACATTGCGCCCGATCCTCACCGGCGCCACGGCCGCTCCCTGGTCCCGGGTCGGAACGTCGAGGCGGTCGAAACAGTGGTCGTGGTCTCGGATGGACACCATCTCGGCGATCAGGCAATCTTCCCCGATGTCAACGGACTCGCAGGCGGCCAGGGTGCAGTGGTGCCCGAAGATGGTTCGCGCCCCCACCTCAAGCCGTCCCGTACATTCGATGGTGAGATCGTTATCAAGCACACAGCGCGGCCCGAAATCCGCGGACGCGCCGGGGCCTAGCCGGAGTCTCAGGCCCGAGCGGACGTCGCAGGCCGCCCCGAACCGTGCCCGAGGGAACCGCAGCCGCGCCCAGAACAGGCGAACCCGCCGCCCCAGCCCGCCGCCGATTCGCATCAGCACTGGGGGCTCGGGGGTAACGACGCCACGATTCTGGTTCGCTCCCGGGCGGCCCCGGTCCGTCAGGACGTCCATTGTCTGACCCCTTCCCGTGCGTGAGTGCCAATGTCCGGCGCGGCCGTCACTGGGGCGATGATGCGCTCGATCTCATCGACGCGTGCCTGCCACGTGTGTTGCTCGGCGGTCCGCCGACGCCTCTCCGGCAGATCGGCCGCCTCCGCGAGCGCCGCACGCGCCGCAGACTCAAACGCCGCGTCGTCCTCGGCCAGATAGACCAGCTCGGGGAAGTCCCGGAAACCGCTGACGGGCGTGGAGACGGTCGGCAAGCCGGAGGCCAGGTACTCGTACAGCTTGAGCGGACTGAGGCTTTCCGTGAAAGCCGTGACCAGGTGGGGGACGATGCACACGTCGAAGGCCGCCATCACCTGAGGCACCTCATTGAAGGGAACGGGGCCTGTCAGGCGGATGTTGGGCTCGGCCGCCAGGCGGCGGACGGTGTCCGCCTCCAGCTCGCCCGGGCCGACGAGGGCCACGGTTCCTTCGGGGAACCGCCGCGCCAGCCGGATGATAAGATCAATGTCCACACGCCCGGCGTGCAGGGTGCCGGTATACCCAAGGACGGGATGCGCCCACCCCGCGGTGAGCGGGTGAGGGGGCAGGCTGCGTTCGGCCACCCCCGCGTAGCGGTCGGCGTACACCCCATTCGGGACTCGATACAGCCGATCAGTCAGCGGGCGCTTCATTTGCTGAAGCTTTTCCGAGACAACGATGACGGCGTCCGCCTTCCGGCAGAGTTCGGCGTCCTCGGCGATCACGAGCTGGCGCAGCCACTCCTTCTGATCCGGCTCCGTCCAGTCGTCGCCGATGTCGTAGACGGCGCCGCACTCGCCGACCTTCCCCACCAGGTGCAGGGCATAGTGTGGATTCATCCAGAGCAGCGGCTGCTGGAGACCGAGGCGGCGGCATGCCGCCCGGATCTGGCGCTGCTCCACCCAGCGGTTAAAGGCCCGCCCCCAGCGCAAAGTATTCGGCAGCCACTTGACGGGGTTGAGCAGAAAAATGTTCGGGGCCCCCGGGGGCGACGTCAGTTCCTTGGGTGGGAAAATCGCCCGCAGCAGCGTGCCCAATCGGCCCTTTCGCAGGGCGTGTGAGACGTCCTGGGCCAGCCCGACGAACAGAATTCGGTGGTCGGGCGCGCGGCGCGCGAACTCCATCGCCAGGGGCTGGTTGCGGCGCCACATCCCGTCCCAGTTTTCCATCGCAACAAAAATCATGTCGCGCATACGGGCCTCACGATCGACTTCGGACAAAACTACATCACGCGGGGCCGAGAACTGGCCGCGGGCGGTATCGTCATCGGACCTCCTTGCAAAATTCATGCCAAAATGCATTCTCCGGGGCAGGAAGCCGCGTCCCTTACCGTGACCGGGCCAGGCACGGGCCGGTCATAGTAGACCAGACCGAGCATCAGCCAGAAGATCCACTCGCTCCACAGGTGGCCCGAGAAAAGGAAATGATCGACGAGGCTGTTGATGAGCAGCGAACAAAATACGCCGGCGGTGGCGATAATGTAGGGGCTGGATGGGTTGTCCCGCAGCGCCGAACGCAGGAAATTGCCGATGCCCCACAACAGATACAGGAACGGAAGGAACCCGATGATGCCGTCTTCCGCCAGGATCATCAGGTAGCTGTTGTGCGCGTGAGGATGAAACCCCTCCGCACTGGCTCGGCTGATGTAGTGGGCATTGTAGACGGTCGCGAACAGCCCTTCCCCCACCCCGGTCAAGGGGCGATCCTGTATCATGTGCAGGGTTGATTTCCAGATCAACACCCGCTCCGAGTTCGGCTCCCATTTTGGGTCAAAGATTGTGAGGGCGTGACCGACATACAAGGGAGACAGCGCCAGCGCCAGCGCGGCCGCCGCGCCGAGGGAAAGAAAGGCGCGCCTCCGATTGCGCGCCAGCCGCTGCCGGGACAAGTAAACGATCATCGGGAACGAGGCCGCAAGGGCGAGCCAGGGCCCACGCGCCTGGGAGCAGACAAGCGCGACGCCGCAGATGCACACCACGCTGAAATAGGCGGCCCGGCGGAGCGGGCCGCGCGCGGCCAGCAGCAGGGACATGGCCGTCAGAATCGCCGTGACGAGCAGAGAGCCGTACGGGGCGTGTACAGGGGTCGGCTCAAAGCCGGTGACATACAGGTGGCGCGTCCTGTAAACCTCGTAAATCCCCCACATGGCGGCCACGGTGTTGCCCAGGAGAAGGGAGTGAATGACGAGGCGCGTCCAGTGCCGATGGGGAGGGAGTTCCTTCAAGCCCACCAGCATCAGGAACACCGTGAGGCATGCGCTTGAGTGCAAAAAGTAAGCCAGGCTGTAGATGGCATTGGTGGAGAACGGCAGCAGGCCCGCCAAAACCGCCAGGAAGAGGAGTAACTGTGGGAGCGGCGCCGCCTTCAGCACCTCTGGCCGCCGCACGCCCTGTAGGATCCGCGCGACGTCCGGCGTGCAGCGGGCTATCCTCCAGAGCACATAAATTGCGGCTGCGACGATGGCCGAGGCCACGACGTATCTTGGCAGGGAAAGTGAGAACGCAAACCAGCAGAGCAGGAACGTCGCCCAGTCATTACGTTTGATCGGAAGCATGCTTGATTTCTGTGGGCTCCCCGCTGACGGCGTCCAGCCAGCGATGCCCCTGATCGTCTTTCCACACCGCGGGGCCAGCCGCGCGCGTCGTGCTTGTAGAACAGTGTACCCGGAGCAGGAGCGACAGGCTCACCGCCGGGTACAGGCCGCAGACGGGCACGAGCAGGAAAGTTGCCTTCCAAGCCAGAAGGCGGTCACGGACGGCCAGTACCGGAAGCTGATGAGCAGGATAATCGCCAGAGTCCCGAGGGTGCGCAGAGACAGGCGGGCCGCCGAGGCGTAGAGCACGATGCTGATCAGCAGGCAAGAGACGCTGATGAAAAACCAGGCCTTCGCCGTCAGGGGCGCCTCGTCCCAATCGCATTGTAGATCTGAACATACTCTTCCGCGATGGCGGGCCAGCGGAAATCCTGGACGCGCCTCAGCCCTGCGTCGCTGAGGCGCTGGCGCAGGCCCTCATCACCCCCAAGCCGCTCCAGCGCCGACGCCAGAGCGTCCGGGTCGTCGGCGGGCATCAGCAGGCCGTTCTCGCCGTCGGTGACCATTTCCGGCACCCCCCCCACCCGTGTCGCGATGATCGCCTTGCCGGCGGCCATCGCCTCCAGGTTGACGATGCCCTGCGGCTCGTCGCGCGAAGGCAGCACGAAAAATGAGCACCCCAGGAACAGGGCCACCGCCGTGGGCCGGTCCACGCGGCCCAGGAATCGGACTTTGTCTTGCAGGCCGAGGTCGCCCGCCAACCGCTCCAAAGGGCCGCGTTCCACCCCCTCCCCCGCGACCAGCAGGTCGTGCGAGGGCATCCGCGCCTTGGCGAACGCGCGGATAAGGACATCAAATCCCTTGTTGGGCACGAGCCGCCCGATCCCCAGGACGTACGGCCTGGGGTGTGGGAATGGGGCGACCGCTTCAAAGTCGTCCAAGTTGACGCCATTATAGATGACGCGGGCGCGGTCGCCGAACGGGCGGCCCCAGTATTGTTCAAGATCTTCCAGGGTGTGCCTGGAGCACCCGGTCACGAAATCGGCCTCAGACAGCAGTTGGCGCAGGACGCGGTTCATGAAGGCCGAGCGCTGGTACAGCTGGGTCGCATCAATCGTGCGCTCCCCCTGCGTGGTGACGACCAGGGGCAGTTTCAGCGCGCGCCGGGCCTGGAGCGCGTAGAAGCCGTTGGCGCTGACACAATGCACATGGATGCAGTCAATGCGGTGCCGGCGCAGGATGTCCAGCATTTCACGGCGGACGCGGCCGCCGGACAGGGAGTACCTGATCCGCGCCTTGACGTTGCCGTCGGGGACCCGCAGAGCCAGCCGGTAAACGGGAATGTCCTCGTAGCACTCATAGGCCGGCAGGGAAAGGGGCCAGCGGTTGGTCAGGACGATCGGCGACATGCCCCGGCGCCGGTAAGCGTGCGCGAGCTGCCGGACCAGTTCTTCGACTCCGCCCATGTGCGGGTAGAACGCGCTGGAAAAGAGCGCCACGTTCTTCATGGCCGCACCGCCTCGGCCTCACGGCGTCCGGCATACAGCGCTTCGTATTGGGCACAGACCCGGTCCCAGGTGAAGTCTTGCGCCCGCTGCAGCCCCGCCTCGCACAGCCGTTGCCGCAGATCTGCATCCGTCAGGACTTCCACCAGCGCCTCGGCCAGGTCTTGGTCCCGGACCAATCGCCCGGCGCGTCCTTCCTGAGTGACCTCCCTCGCGCCGACGTTGGGCGTGGCCACGACGGGGGTTCCGGAGGCCATCGCCTCGATGTAGGGGACCCCAAATCCTTCGTAGCTGCTGGGCAGGCAGAACACCCAGGCGCGGCGGTACAGGTCGGCCAGGGTCTCCAGGGGGATGCGGCCGAACCAGCGCACCCCCTCGCCCCCGACCGGCTCCTCACACACCGCCCAGAACTCCGCGTCCGGGACACGCGGGCGGATGACGCGCTGGAACTGGTCGAGCAACATCGCCCCGCGCTTACGCCCGTGCATTGTGCCCACGAAGAGCAGGGACGGCGCCTCGGATTTCTGGCCCGGGTGGAAGTGATCCATGTTCACGCCGCAGGGAATCACCTTCTTCACCAGAGGCAGATAGCGGCAGGTGTTCCAGGAGATGGCCACTTTCTCCTCGGCGAGCAGGCAGGCGGTCGCCTCGCAAAGCGCGAGCAGTCCCATGCGGGCCTTGCCGACCAGCGTCCGCGCATGCAGCATCTCCGCCAGACAGGACCCCATGAAGGTATGGACGTGGCGGGGCCGCGGGCGGCCCCACAGGAACCAGTCATCGCCGCAGGCGTTGAGCACGTCGAACTGCGTGAAATCGTACCGGCGCAGGTTCCAGGCGAACCCAAACGTCCGCAGGCGCCTGCCGGACGGGACGATGACGGCCTCGTAGAGCGAGTCGGCGGAGGTGCCCGTTTGGCTGAAGACCGTGACGCGGTGTCCCCGCTTGACCAGCTCGTTGGCGAGGTAGTGGACCTGGTAGCCGACGCCGATCTTGCTGCCGCTGGGCAGGTACATGGAGGTAATGGCAATGTTCATGAAGTAGTACGTTCCGCCCGCCGATGACGGCCAACGGCCCGGCCGTAGGCGAACAGAGATTGAACGACGACTTTCGGGGCGACCAGGGCCGCAAAGCGCATGTGGGTCATCAGCGGGCCGAAGGCACGCTTCCGGACGCAGACCCGACAGTTATCGAACGCCTGGCTGCCATAGACTAGGCGGGCGCGCTTCAGGCCGCTGGTCGCGGCCTTCAGGGCCGCTGTGTCCTGTTTCGCACGCGCCAGAGCGATGTGGTGGTGGAACAGGTGCTCCACCTCCCGGAACAGGAGCGCGTACTTGCGGGACAGGTTCCGGTCGTGCTGCCGGTACAGACACTCGATGGTCGGCACAAAGCGCATCGGGAAGTGGCGGGCGATCTTCAGCCACATGTCGTAGTCCTGCGTGCCGACGTAAAAGGGTTCAAACAGGCCTGATGCCGCCAGGGCGCTGCGGCGCAGCAGCACCGAGCTGGCGTTGATGCAGCAGCCGTGCAGCAACTCCAGGTACGTCTCCGCGCCCCCGTCGAAGCCCGGCCCGATCCGGCGCCCCTCGGCGTCGATCATCTCAAAGTTGGTGTAGCACAGGCCGACCTCGGGCGACGCGTCCATGGCGGCCACCTGTCTCTCCAGCTTGGTCGGCAGCCACACATCGTCCTGGTCGAGGACGGCGATGTATTCGCCCGTCGCCCTCAGAATCGCCACGTTGCGCGCGATGGAGAGGCCACGGTTTTCCTGGCGAATGAGCGTGATCGCCGGATGCATCCCCGCCACGTCGCCGATGTCCTCCGTCGAGCCGTCATCCACGATGATCAGTTCCCAGTCCGTAAATGTCTGGGCGATGACGGAGCGCACCGTAGCCGGCAAAAACGGGCCGGGATTGTAGGCACCTATTATCACACTGACGCGGGCCACAGGTCTCTCCCTTTCTCCCATAAAGCGTCTGGCCTGCGATGAGGCAGCGTGCAATGCCCCAGTCAGGCGGGACTGATGTGGCACACGAACTTCGTGTTCGGGATCTGCGACAGCGTCACCGACGAGGCCAGTTCGTTGAGGCACGTGTAGACCCCGTCGTGGGCATAATGGTAGTCGTGCCAGAGGATGACGCCGCCGGGGCGCACCATCTCCAGGGCCTTCTGCGAGTCCGAGCGCACCAGCTCGTAGGCGTGCCCGGCGTCTACAAAGAGGAAGTCCACCTGCCCCCGGTAGGGCGATTGGTCGAACTTGGTCGTGTCGGTGAAGACCTGCTCGATCTTGGCGGCCTCGGCCGTGTCCAGGAAGCGCGCTCCCACGGTGACGCCGCGCGAGTAGAACGTGTCGTCCGTGGTCTGCTGCCGGATGGGGTCGTCGGGGTGCAGGTCCAGCGTGACCACGCGCGCCTTGGCCGGGCTGTTCATCGCCAGGTGCAGGGCCGTCAGCCCATCGAAGGTGCCGAACTCGAGCATCAGCCGCGGCCGCAGGTGCGCGCACAGCGTCGACAGCACCACCAGCTCGTACGGCTCGGCGTTGGCCAAGGCATACGGCGTCATGACGGCGTCCTGGATGATGGCACACGTGCGAGAGAGGCCCGGGAAGAGTTCCTCCAGCGGCCGGGGGAAGATGCGGCGCTGCTGCTCGAAATACCGGAGGGCGGCCCGGTGTTCCAGCTGCAGGCGGATACGGTCCAGACGACCGTACGTATCCCGGGTCAGCGACTGTGTCTTGAACTTTGGCGGTTTTGACGGCGATGAAATCATGGTTGTATTCTCCTTAAGGCGGGCTTGGGGGCGCCGGCGTCAGGCGCGGCCAGTGGTGCGGAGTTGGAAGCCCAGGCCTCGCTCCGCGGCGTGTCGTCCGGTGCGATGCCATCCAGCGCAGCACGAATTTTTTTGCCCTCGGCATCGTGCCGCTCGGGGGCGCGGCCGGTTTTCAGGACCAATGTCAGGCCGGCCACGATTCCGGCCGTCGTCGCCAAACCGACGGTGCCCAGGCGAACGACGGCGGCGGCAATGCGGCGGAAGAATTCGGACAACGGGTTGGAAACGCTGAAGGCAAGATAGCGCCAGACGACTCCCGACCCCGGCCCGAAATTGCGGATCAGCAGGCAGATGTGGTTGCGCTGCAGGTAATAGGCGTAGCGGGTGTCGAAGCGCGAGCCGGTCGCCTGGGGGGCGCTGATGTGGTCCACGCAGGCCAGGGGGCTGAACAGAATCCGATAGCCCAGCCGCTTGACCCGTATACACATGTCCGAGTCCTCGCGCACCCCCGAGATCCCGGGATAGTCCTCACGGAAGCCCCCGAGGCGGGAGAGGACCTGGCGGCGGAAGGACATGTTACAGCCCATGATGTGATCCACCTCGATCACCCCCTCCGGCTCGGCCGCGAAGTTGCCGGCCAATTCTCCATTGGACTGGAGGCGGCCGATTTCGCCGACGCCGGTGCGCGCCTCGTCGGGCTGGTTGTTGAGGGCGCGCCCGCCCACGGCGCCCACGGTGTCATCGGTATAGGCGGCCCGCAGGCCGGCCAGCCAGCCGGGGTGTGCGAAGGCGTCGTCGTCCAGGAAGGCGATGATGCTGCCCGTCGCCCGCTTGAGACCGATGTTGCGCGAGGCCGTCATCCGGCCGAAGCCGTTATCGTTGCGCAAGTACAGCACGCCGGGGAAGTCCTGAACAACGCGGAGCGTTCGGTCGTCGGCCGAGGCATCCACGACAATGATCTGCTCCGGCGGCGGAACCTGGGCGACGAGACACTCCAGACAACGGCGCACGCAATCCGGGCGATTCAGAGTCACGATGATAACGCTGACGCTCATCTCCATACGACTGCTACTGCCTTTCCTAATTCAAACAACGCATTCATGCGGCCATCTCCGCGACAAGCCCGCGAGAGTGCCGCGCGCCCAGCGTCCGCCGGCGTTCGATCGCGCGGCCGTAACTGGCCTCCTGCAAACGCCCGATCCTCTCAGCGTTGTACTCCGTCAGCACGCGCTCGCGTGCCTCTTGTCCGAGTTGAATCCGCAAAGCCGGTGCGTCAAGCAGCTCCGTCACGGCCCGGGCGATCTCGCCGGGGCGGTGCGGGCTGACCAGCCGGCCGGCCCGGCCGCCGTCGAGCATCTCCGCCATGCCGCCCGCGCGGCTGCCCACGATGCCCCGCGCCGCCGACATCGCCTCCAGGCAGACGTTGGGGAAATTCTCCCACAGGCTGGGAAAGACGCACACGTCGGTTTCGGCCAGCATGCCGGGAATATGATCCAGGCCGACCGGCCCGGTAAACTCCACGGACCGCTGATAGGGACGCAGAAGATGTTCCAGGCGCTCGCGCATCTGCACGCCGTTCCTCTCGGGGACGGAGCGCCCGACAAAACGGATGCGCGCCTCAGGGTGACGAGCCAGGATCGCTGGAATCGCCCGCGCGAAGTCCAGGACGCCTTTACGTATCTCCAGGCGGCCCAGGAAAGTCACCACGTTTGTGCGCGTCCCGGCCGGGACGGCGAGCAATGCGGGCGAGGGGGTATAGGGATAAGGTACGTGGGCCACTCGCTCAGGGGACAGCCCCCAGCCCGCCGCGACGAGGTCGCCGAGCGACCGGCACGGCGTGGCGACCTCGTCCGCGTCCAGGGCGTGCCCGCGCTCAAGGCCGCTCCACGGATGCCCGGCCGGCGGGGTCCCGCGCCGAAAAGCGCCCACCGCGTGGCGAATGACCGTCCAGCGGTCCTGTCCGTAACTGATGCGCCACAGCAGGAAGGAAGGCGTGTGCAGCTTGACGACCAGGGGGATGTCCGGCACAAGCTCGACCGCCGTCCGCGCGTCGGCGAAATATTCAGGTCCCTCCAACACGTCGAACCGCGCCTCCGCGTGGCGGCGAGCGAACACCGGGCCGATTCGCTGCGGGAACTCTCGGCGGTCCGGCTCGGCGACCCGGTGAACCAGAATCCCTTCTTCCTCCGCCGCCCCTTCCCGGTTTGGACTGGACGCGAACACCTCCACCCGGTGGCCGCGCTCATGGAGCATACGCACCGCTTGCCGCACGTAGGTGGCGATCCCGCCATACGCGGTGTCCGGAGGATACTCGAAACTGATAAAGGCGATGTTCATGACGTTCGGGCCGCTCACTCCGGGCGGTGCTTGAGGAACCGCGCCGGGACTCCCCCCCAGACTTCGTAGGGCGGCACGTCCTTGTTGACGAAACTGCCGGCGGCGATCACCGCGCCGCGCCCGATGGTGACGCCCGGGCCGATGACCACGTGGGTCCCGATCCAGACGTCCTCGGCGATCTCAATCGGCGCGCCGACGAACCCCTGCCCGCGGATCGGGACGGCCCGTGACGCATAGTTGTGGTTGGCCGTGACCAGGTAGCTGTAGGCGCCGATCTGCGTGAGCGGCCCGATGCGGATCGGCTGGAACGCGCCCAGGTAGGTGTTCCGGCCGATGAAGACGTGGTGCCCCAGGGTAACGTCCGGCCGGGCGCCCTGATTGATCGAGATCCAGACCGTGCAGTCCCGCTCGATGACGCAGCCCGGGTCCAGGTGGAGGAAGCCCAGCGGCCGGCTGCTGCCCGTGAACTCGGTGGTCGGATGCACCCAGGTGCCGCGCTTCCCGTGCTCCCGCAGCCACCGTCGCCACTCGCGCCGCCACTGCCAGTCCCGCTTGCGCGCCGCCAGCGCCTCGACGGCCCCGCCCAGGCCCATGCGTTTCAGCGCGGCCTTGCCCCCGGCCTTGCCCAGGCCGAGCAGCTCCCGCGGCACGGCATCCCAGCGCGGGTCCAGGCGGGCCAGCGCCAGCCGGGAGGCGGCGTCCTCCGGGCCGGTCAGCGACCGGCCCGCCGCCACAAAGGAGGGCGAACGCAGGACGTCCCCGGCCGTGGCCGGTTGAGACTGTTCCAGATGCCGGGCGATGCGCTGGAGCGCCCGGATCGCGCGGGGGTGACGGCGCTCCCGCAGCATCCTCGCCTCGTCCAGCGGACAACCGTAAACCGGAAGGGCCTGCTCATAAAAGCGGGCGTCCATGGCGTCGAGCAGTTTGTTCTGAGCGATCGCGATCTGAGTGACGCTTTTGTCGTGAATCCGGTAGCGGACGAGCGGGACATCCAGATTGGCCAGTTGATGCCGGGCCGACATTCGCAGCCACAGATCATAATCCTCCACGTTGA
>Ga0213875_10001557_pt1 | contig 14689 bp, 10 predicted proteins | sample BarmaccomBMRX_R8_FD_160105 | JGI IMG/M metagenome (GOLD analysis project Ga0213875, IMG submission 160105) | Root-associated microbial communities from Barbacenia macrantha in rupestrian grasslands, the National Park of Serra do Cipo, Brazil - RX_R8 | ecosystem: Host-associated > Plants > Roots... | reverse complement strand
ACTTCGAGGCAACCATCGGCAGCGCCACCGCCTGGGTGCTGCTCGCTAATGTGCGCCTCCTCACCCGCCGTCTCGCAAGAGCCTGACCGACCTTGATTCATTTCGAGTCGGACTCTGAGGAGCGCCCGGCAGGGCGCGTCTCGAAGGACGCACCAACGCCGATCCAACAAAATTGGAGATGTTCGCTCAAACTGAGACACTACACGCCTTCCTTGCCTTTTAATTTCCGGTTGCTTCATGTTTATGCTTTTTGAAGATCGTGACAAAAAAGCCGTCGGTGCCGTGGCGGGCGGGGGTCAGGCGCAGATAAGGCTGGCCGGGCTCATGGGCTCCGGGGTAGCCGGAGCCGATGGCCTCGGCCCACGCCACAGCCGCCGGAACAAGGGCGAAATCGGGCATCGCCGCGAGTAACGCTTCGGCCTGCGCCTCGTCCTCCTCGCGCAGCATCGAGCAGGTCACGTAAACGAGCTGGCCGCCCGGGCGCACCAGGCGGGCGGCGCTGCGCAGGATGTCCTGCTGGCGTTCGACGAGTTCGGCGAGGTCCTCCGGGCCGCTTCGCCATTTGGCGTCGGGGTTGCGACGCCAGGTACCGGTGCCGAGGCAGGGGGCATCGACCAGCACGCGGTCGTAGCCGCCTTCCTCCTTCTTGGCGGCGTGGCGTTTGACCCATTTGTCGCGCTCGCTGCTGAGCTCCACGCGCTCGACATTGCTGATTCCGGCGCGGCGCAGCCGCTGCGCCGCGCGTTCGAGCCGCCGCGCCGAGGTGTCACAGGCCACGAGCTTGCCGCGGTTATGCATCGCCGCCGCCAGGGCCAGGGTTTTGCCGCCGGCGCCGGCGCAGAAATCGACCACCCGCATGCCCGGCCGCGCATCGGCCAGCAGCGCCGCGATTTGCGATCCTTCGTCCTGCACCTCAACCAGCCCGCGCTTGAAGGCGGCGGTGCCGGCGAGCGGCACGCGGCGATTGAGGCGCAGCCCGAGCGGCGACAGCGGGGTCGGCTCGGCGCGGATGCCCTCTCCGGCCAGGGCGCGCCGGGCGCTCTCGCGGTCGGTCTTCAACAGGTTGACCCGCAAATCCATCGGCGCCGGCCCGTTCAGCGCCGCCATCTCGCGCTCCAGCCCCTGGCCGAACACGCGATCGAGATAGGGCTCCAGCCATTCCGGGATGTCGTTGGCGACGGCGCGCGGCATCTCCGGGTGATGCCGGGTGCGGCCGGCGAGAGCGTGCACGAGATGCTGCTCCTCGCGGGTCAGCGGCGCCGGCCGGAACCGGTCGCCGTCGCAGCAGCTCGCCACCATTTCCGGCCGCCATTCCCCGATCAGCAGCAACCCCGCAAATGCCCGGCTGCGCGCATTGGCGACGACCCGCCCTTGGCCGGCGCGATCGATCCACCAGTCCAGCGAGGCACGATGCCGGAGCACCCCATAAACCAGGGGAGCGATCTCGCCGCGATCCTTGGCGCCGATATAGCGGCGGCGGCGGAAATACTCGCCGGCGACATCATCGGCCGGCCCGCGACCGTCCTCGATCGCGGCAAGGATGTCGATCGCCGCGGCGATCCTTGCGCCGGGGGTCAAAACACTCTCGCCAGATCACTTACGGCTATCACGTTTTTCTATTTCCGCCCGCTTACTCTCCGGTAACTTATCGAACATGGACTTTATGTGGTTGGGTTCACTAACCATCTTTTCGACGACAAGATTCACAAGCCTGAATAAGCTTTCAGCAGTTTGTGTATCATCACGCAAATCTAATTGGCCGGGATGCACCGCCTCGTTTCCAACTACCCTAACAACATCGAGCGCTTGCTGTATCCTAAGATCGAGTCCCTTTGCAACAAGGTTCTTAATGTCTTCGTTGATGTTTTGTCCACGTTCCCCGAAATGCTTACAAAGCTTCTGGATGCAAAGCCTTAAGAGTGCTGCAGCCGACCGAGGAGATGCAGATATGACGGCGCGAGCCTCTTCGTAATCGGCACGAATATCTTCTGGCATATCAGCATTTGGTGGTTCCCCGTTGCGTACGGGTGGATAGGCGATATTTTCATGCACCCAGACGGCAAGTCGGTCGCAAGAATAACATCGACTTACAAACAGGTTTGTGAGGCGATCAGAACAAATTTGTTCTTTCTTCTCGGAAAATACCTCGCCAGAAATCTCTCGTGTAACAAGAATTCTTAATTGTTCTTTCTTGTTAGGATCGAGTTTCTGATGTTGGTCGATCTTGATTAGCGTATCCACCTTGGCAATATTGGGGTGGTCGCCCTTCGCCAGTAGCTTGACGAAGGTTTCATACCAAGTCTGATGCGCTATCGCCCCACAATGAGGACAGCTGAACGAGATGGAATGAATATCGGGAACGATAGACTGGCGTACCGCCACATCAAAAATCCTGGCGGTAGTTCGGGGCTTCGCGGGTGATCGCGATGTCGTGCACATGGCTTTCGCGCAGCCCCGAGCTGGTGATGCGCACGAAATTGCAGTTCTGCTGCATCTCGGCGATCGTGCGGTTGCCGGTATAGCCCATCGCGGCGCGCAGCCCGCCAATAAGCTGGTGCACGATATTGGCGACCGGTCCCTTATGGGCGACCCGGCCCTCGACTCCTTCGGGCACCAGCTTCAGCGTGTCGGTCACCTCCTGCTGGAAATACCGGTCGGCGGAACCGCGCGCCATCGCCCCGACCGAGCCCATCCCGCGGTAGTATTTGTAGCTGCGGCCCTGGTAGAGGAACACCTCGCCCGGGCTCTCGTCGGTGCCGGCGAACAAGGAGCCGAGCATCGCGCAATCGGCGCCGGCCGCGATCGCCTTGGCGAGGTCGCCGGAAAACTTGATGCCGCCATCGGCGATGACCGGCACCCCGGCCTTGCGGCATTCGCCGACGGCATCGACAATCGCGGTGAATTGCGGCACGCCGACCCCGGCGACCATGCGGGTCGTGCAGATCGAACCCGGCCCGATACCGACCTTGACCGCGTCGGCGCCGGCTTCGATCAAGGCCCGCGCCCCTTCCGCGGTCGCGATATTGCCCACGATGACCTGGGTGTAGTTCGACAGCCGGCGGATCTCCCGCACCGTCCGCAATACCCGCTCGGAATGGCCGTGCGCGGTATCGACCACCATGATGTCGACGCCGGCGGCAAACAGGGTCTCGGCGCGCTCGATCTCGTCCCGCCCGGTGCCGGCCGCGGCCGCGACGCGCAGGCGGCCGTGCTCGTCCTTGCAGGCGTTCGGGTAGCGTTGCGCCTTCTCGATGTCCTTGACGGTGATCAGGCCGATACAGCGATAGCCTTCGTCCACCACCAGCAGTTTCTCGATGCGATGCTGGTGCAAGAGGCGCTTGGCCTCCTCACGCGCGACGTTCTCGCGCACTGTCACCAGCCCGTCCTTGGTCATCAGCTCGGCGACCGGCTGCAGCGGGTCGCTGGCGAAGCGCACATCGCGATTGGTCAGGATGCCGCACAGCCGGCCGGAGCCGCGCGCCACCACCGGGATGCCCGAAATGCGGTGGTCGGCCATCAGCCGCAGCGCGTCGGCAAGCGTCTCCTCCGGATGGATCGTGACCGGGTTGACCACCATGCCGGCCTCGAACTTCTTGACCTTGCGGACCTCGCCGGCCTGCTGCGCGATCGGCATGTTGCGGTGGATCACGCCGAGGCCGCCGGCCTGCGCCATCGCAATCGCCAGCGCGCCTTCGGTCACCGTGTCCATCGCCGCCGAGATCAGCGGGATGCCGAGCTCGATCTCGCGGGTAATCCGCGTGCGGGTGTCAGTCTCGGTCGGCAGGATGCCGGACGCCGCCGGAACCAGCATCACATCGTCAAAGGTCAGCGCCTGCCGGATTTCCATCGCGGCTCACACGATTTTGCCTTCGGTACCCATACTTATGTGCTGGACCGGCGCGGGTCCAGCCCGCCTCGCCAAGCCGCCGCGGCGCGCCCGCCCTGTCGGTTGCGAAAAAGCGCCGGTCAGGCGCGAGGCTCGCCCGATTCGTCCGCAGGGATGGTTGCCGGTGCCGGCCATCCCGGTCGCCTCCTCGCCGCGACCCCCACCACGGCACCCACTAACGTCCGTCAAGGGCCGCCGCGGAAGCCTTTCGCGACGACGTAGGTCTCGGCCGATTCGGCGCGGCTGGCCGGCGGCTTGGCGTGCCGCACTTCGGCAAAGTCGCGCTTCACCGCGGCCAGCAGCCCGGCTTCGGTGCCGCCCTGAAACACCTTTGCGACCAAGGCGCCCCCCGGGCGCAGCACCTCGCGCGCGAAGGCGAACGCCTCCTCCGCGAGCGCGACGATGCGCAGATGGTCGGTCGCGGCGTGACCTGTCGCCGGCGCCGCCATGTCGCTCAACACCGCATCGGCCATGCCGCCCAGCGCCGCCACGACCGCGGCCGCGGTTTCGACGGTCCGGAAATCGCCGCGCAGCAATACTGCCCCGGATAGCGGCGCGGTTTCCGACAGGTCGATCCCGATGACCGCCCCGCGACCGGCCGCGGCGCCGACCCGCTCGACCGCGACCTGGGTCCAGCCGCCGGGGGCGCAGCCGAGATCGACAACCCGGAAGCCGGGCCGCAGCAGGTGAAAGCGGTCATCGAGCTGGATCAGCTTGAAGGCGGCCCGCGAGCGCCAGCCGACCCGCCGCGCCTCGGCGACGTAAGGATCGTTAAGCTGGCGCTTCAGCCATTCGGTCGAAGCCGGCTTGCGGCGCCGCGCCGTACGGACCCGCACCGCGGCCGGACGCCCGCCGGGTCTTTCGCCGGGCCCTTTCATCGGCCCCGCCCCGCTCAGCGCTGCATCAGGTCGAACAGGATGCCTTCGCGGATGCCGCGATCGGCGACGCGCAGCCGGCCGACCGGCCAGGTGGCGCAGATCGCATCGAGGATGGCGCAGCCGCTCAGCACCAGATCGGCGCGTTCGCGGCCGACGCACGGGCTGGCGGCGCGGCCGGCGAGGTCGAGCCCGGCGAGGTGGCGCGAGACGATCGCGATCTGCTCGAAGGTCAAGATGCTGCCATCCACCATCGCACGGATATAGCGCGGCAGCGCCAGATGCACCCCGGCCAGGGTGGTGACGGTGCCCGAGCTGCCGAGCATCTGCGCCCGGCCGGCGCGGACCTCGCGCAGGATGCGATGCTCGCGCTCGAACGGGGCCAGCGCCGCCTCGGCCTCGGCAACCATCGCACGGTAGATCGCCGGCGACACCTCGATGCCCCCGAAGCGCTCGGTCAGGGTCACCACCCCGAAAGGCAACGACACCGAACCGAGGATTTCGGGCCGATGCCGAGCCAGCCCGTTGCCGACGCCGCGGTGCAGCCAGACGATCTCGGTCGAGCCGCCGCCGATGTCGAACACGATGGCATACGGAATACGCGGGTTCAGCAGCGGTGCGCAGCCGGTCACGACCAGCCGGGCCTCCTCGGCCGCCGAGATGATCTCGAGCGCGATGCCCGTCGCCTCGCGCACGCGCGCGAGGAACTCGGCGCAATTGGCCGCCCGGCGGCAGGCCTCGGTCGCGACATACCGTCCGCTTGCCGCCTTTCTGTGCGCGATCTTGTCGGCACAGACCTTCAGCGCATCGAGCGTGCGGGCCATCGCCGCCTCGGACAGCGCCCCGGTCGTGCCCAGCCCTTCCCCGAGTCGGACGATGCGGGAGAACGCGTCGATGACGCGAAAGGCCTGGCCGGAGGGTCGCGCGATCAACAGCCGGCAATTATTGGTGCCGAGGTCGAGTGCGGCGCAATGCGGCGCAATGCGGCGCGACGCAATGCGGGGGCTGCTCGGCGCGAACCCCTCGCCGGCGGCGGCCTGGTCGGCCAGCCGCGGCGCGGCTTCCCCGCTTCCGATTGCCGTCGCGCTGCCGAGCGCCTCCGCCGTCACCCGCGCGTCCCTTTCGAAAATTGGCGGGACGATCGTAGCGCAGCCCGATGCGGAATCGAAGGCCCGCGCGCACCCGGCAGATGCCCCGGCAGCGACGGGTCTGCTTTCGGCCATGAGGTGGGCACGGACGCCGTCTATCCAAAGGCCCCAGAGCGTGCTATGCAGCCGTGTCTCGAGTTGGACTGCGGCCGGCGCCGCCGCGCATGCCTTTCCGATGGGGGATCGTCTAACGGTAGGACAGCGGACTCTGACTCCGCCAGTCTAGGTTCGAATCCTAGTCCCCCAGCCACATAACTCCTCGAAGTCACGCACAATATCCCGGACCGATTAAGATCGGCCGAGAATGGCGCGGATCCGGCAAAGCGTCATCGTGTCCTCCTCTTTCGGGCACTCGCCCGCTGGACACTGACGCTCTGTTCCCGACCGGAAGCCAATTCTTCCAGAGTAATGCCCTGGCTTTGTTGGCCGGCGTGGGAGCACGATGTTATCCCTTGTGCGACGGACCGCTTTGGGCGCTGCTCCTCGGCGGGGTTCTCGCTGATTTTCGGGAGCGCGATCGCAGCCCGATCCGGCGGCCGATGTGGATCGGCGCCGAAGCGTGACCCCGTCCGATCGTGCTTCCGACTCAGCTAGGTAGAAGGATTTGGCCGGGGTCAGACTTCAGCGCCGATCCACACGGCAATCCCGATTCCGGAATCTCACGCCCGAGTGATGGGGTAATCCGCGCGGGCCTCACCCAGGCGGGAGTCCGCGAACGACCATGAAGGTGGAGGTATCGATTTTGAGAAGTCCGCCGACGACCAGGTGCTCGCGCTTCTAAACAGCCGCTGAGCCTGCGGATCGAAGCCGGGGAGTGGGAGCGCGGCGCTCTCGGGATCACTTTCGATCAAGGCATAGGGCCGTGGCAGCCCGCCGAGCGGTGCCGTTTGGCGCGGCATTGTCACATCTGGCCGGCGTGTTATGGTGAGGACGTCGGTGGCGGACGGCTCGGGGTCAGAAAGCGCTTTGGCGCGTCTATAATCCTGCCTCCAATGAGGAGAGCAGGCGAGACCAGGGGTGACCCGACTCAGTAGATGCGACAGTGCCCGCAAGTTCACCCAAGCGAGGTCTTGAGCGCGGCGATCAAAGCGGGGGCATTGTCCGCAGGGACGATCGTCACTCCCTCCTGAGCTGGCAGCCCACACGCTGTGGTCGCGACAATTGGCACGCCCGCTGCCAGCGCAGCCAGTAGATGCCGAGGTCGTTCCTCGGCGAGCGCCGGCTGCACGACCGCAGCGATATCATCGAGCCAGTCGGTCTGCGGATCGCGCCTCTCGATCGCGACGCCGTCCCAGAAACCCTGCCCCTCGAGGTCAGGCCCCAGGAGAGCAATCTCAAGACCGAGCGCTTTGGCTGCTTCCCGCACCTCGTAAGCACCCTTGCGAGCCACCGTCGGACCGGGAAATACGATGCGGCGCGGTCGCGGGCGGCGTGAGATTTGGCGTTTCGGCGGCAGGTGCCAATTGAGCAGCCTTGCCTTTTCGGGGAAGAGACGGGCTATTTCGGGGTGCGGCGTGATAATGCGCATCGCATGCGCAAGCGCCTCCTCCTCGGCTTCGGCCAAACTCTGCGGTGCACGAAAATCGCCGAGCGTCATGCGCTCCGGGTGGGCGGCCAGCGCCCGGTCAAGGCGGCGGTGCAATTCGCTGGTCGGCAGGCGGGTGGCCAGAACTTCCACCTCGCGGCCGCCGAGATGCCCGTCACGCCACAGAAACGGCAGCAGCGATTGCGCGACGCAGATCCGGGTCACCTCGGAGCTCAGCAACCGCGAGAGGCGGGCGGCGATGCGCTCGGTGCCGGCAAGCTCAGCTTCTCGGCGCGGGGCGCCTTCTGACGCGCGGCGCACGGCAATGGCGCGTGCCGCCGCCGCGAGCGGCGACGAACCGTACCGGGCAAATCTGCCAGCTGACCAATCGTAGCGAGTTAAGCGCCACCTTGCCCCGTCGATCGGCCGGCCGAAGACATCGTCGACACTTTGCGTTTGTGAGACGTATTCCCGGAATTCCGGCCAGTTCTCATCCACCAGGTAGGCGGTGCAGCCGGTGTTCGGGCCCTGCGGGCGCCTGGCCTCATGCCGGAAGCAGCTGAGCTCCCCGCAAGTGGCGCAAGTGCGCACTACCGCGGGCGACGCGGGCGCGATTTCCCGGCCGACGGCAGATGAGCGGGCGGTGGCAGGGCCGCGTAAGCCGATGATCAAGTCATCGCGTGACAGGCGCGCTTCGATCTGCATCGGCGTCATTGATCGAAAGCGCAGGTCGACATAGTTCCAGGCTACCGTAGCATCCTGCCCGAAAGCTGAAGCAGAGCCGGCGACAATGTGGGAGTGGGCGTGCCGCTCGACGATCTCGCAGCCCGCCTGCAGCGCTGCCGAATAAAGCGCGTTGGATAGCTGACAGAGCCCGCCACCAATGGAGGGAACCAGACAACCCTGTTGCAGCATGCGGCCGGTCGCAAAGCCTCGCCGACGGCTGGCACGGCCAATCTGCTTCCAGAAGCTGAATACCTGGCCGGCCGGGATCACCACGCCATCGAGCAACGCGGCAGCTCGGCGTAGGTTCTGTATCTTGCCCAACTCATAGGACGCTTCCTGCGGTCGTTCATCGCCGTATAGCCGCGTTCGATGTTCCGCCAAGGCGGCCCAATTGCAACAGCGATCACTCTTGCCCCACCGGCGTGGGCCGGAGATCACGTCGGCAATCCAGCGATGGGTGCGGTGGATCATGACTTTCGCGCGGAAAACCATTGCCCCTCGCGCGGTGGGAACGACCCACTCCGCGACCGCGCTCTCGACCCGGTGCGCCAGAGCGTCATCCGGCGGGTCCATCAGCGGGCTCCTGAATTGTTGCGAAACGAGCCGGAAGGATTGTAGGCGTCGAGGATCCCTTGGCCGCCTCCCGCAATGTGATTGGCAATGCCTCCGAAAGCGGCTGATCGGCTCGGCTGCGCTACCGGTCGAGCTGGTGCTCCACGTAGCCTGTAGCGCCAAACCCGGTCTCCGCAACCGAGACCGACGGAAGGCAGGCAGCCTACGACCGCTTTCGGCGGATACCGTTGAAAAACTCGGGTTTGAAGTGATCGGACGGCTCGGTTCGGAGGTCACATTGGCGCCGGTGACAGGCGCGGCGTCGCAGGCTACCGAGGTCGGCGCCTGCACCGGGATCAGGATAGCGAGCTTACGAAGGTTTTGGGCGGTGGCAGCGAGGTGGAATCGTCGCGGGCGCCGTTTGGGCTTCGCAATCGCAGCCGATCGAGCCTGAGGATGCGTGCGATCGATCATCCGGCGCTGCGCGGTTACCTCGGCCTGGCGGACCGTTGTGCTCGGTTCAACATCGACGATGACGGCGCACTTCAGGTCGATCAGGTAGGTGGTGCAATAGGCGAAGAAGGCCAGTCCGTTTTCAATGGAATCGGCGCATTCTGGTCATTGGGGCGTCCGGCGGAGGTCCGTTTATAATTTCGCTTGCGGACCTTAGCGGAACGCGAATTCCTGGTAACCGCCTTTGGCGACCTCATCCGTCGTGCGCCGGAAATGGGCGCCGTTGCCGTTGTAGCCCAGAACGCGTCGCACGGTCCGGCCCTCGACGTTGCGATTAACGCCGTTCTGCCAGGAATCGACCTTGAACGATAGCAGGTCTTCGCCCGCCTTGATCACGATCTCGGTCCACTCGTCCACTTTTTCCGGCCGCGTTGCTACACGCGTGTAATCGTGCTGTTGCATGAAGCGCACCAGGTTCGCCTGGAATTCGACCGTGTGTGAGATGGCTTGCGTAATATTGCCCCGGGCGGTGTGGGGGCCCAGCACCATCAGCATGTTGGGGAAACCTTCCGCGAGCATGCCGAGATAGGTACGCGGGGTTTCGGCCCAGGCATCCTTGAGCCGCAGGCCGTTCTCGCCGCGGATTTCGATGCGGTCGTAGGCACCGGTCACGCCATCGAAGCCGGTCGCGTAGACCAGGATGTCGAATTCGTGTTCCTGCCTCGCGGTTTTGATGCCGCGCGGGGTGATGCATTCGATCGGCTCATCGACGAGGGTGTCGATTAGCGTGACGTTGTCGCGGTTGAATGCTTCGAAATAGCCGCTTTCCAGCGGCACTCGGCGCGTGCCGAAGCCGTGATCCTTGGGGATCAGCTTGTCCGCCACCTTCGGATCTTTCACGCGCTGGCGGATCTTTTTGGCAATAAAGGCGCTGATCGCAGCATTGGCTTCTTCGTTGGTCAGGATGTCGCGGAAATTGCCCATCCAGATGCCGAAACCGGGCTCGCCGTACTTCATCTCCCAGAATGCCTCGCGCTCCTCGGGCGGCACATCGAGGGTCTTGCGTGGGTCGGCCTGATGGATGAACCAGCTCGGCGTCGTCGCGCAGTGCGCGTAAATTTCCTTGTAGCGGGATTTGATTTCCGCCATCTCCTCTTTGCTTATCTTGGAATTGTGCAAGGGCGCGGCCCAGTTGGGGCGGCGCTGGAACACGGTCAGGTGTTTTGCCTGTTTGGCGATTTCGGGGATCGCCTGGATCGCGGTCGCCCCGGTGCCGATGATGCCGACGCGCTTGCCGGCGAAATCCACCGCCGTCTTCGGCCACCGTGCCGGGTGATAGGCAGGACCCTTGAAGCTTTCCCGTCCCGGAATGGCCGGCAGCGTATACGCGGAGAGAATGCCGATGGCGGTGAACAGGAACCGCGACGTCGCCTGCAGCCCGCTGTCCAATCTCACGTTCCACTGCTTCGCTTCCTCATTCCAATGCGCGGCCGCAACCGTGCTGCTGAACTCGATGTCGCGGCGCAGGTCGAACTTGTCGGCGACGTAATTCAGGTATTCGAGCGTGTCGGGCTGAGGGGAGAAATGCTCCTTCCAGTCCCATTCCGCCATCAGCTCCTTGGAAAACGAGTAGCCATATGTCCAGCTTTCGGAATCGAAGCGCGCTCCCGGATAGCGGTTCCAATACCAAGTGCCTCCGACGTCCGTGCCAGTCTCGAAGACCCGGACGGTCATGCCCAATTCGCGCAGGCGGTAAAGCATGTACATGCCGGAAATCCCGGCGCCTATGACGATCGCGTCGTATGCCCCAAGCTGGCCCTGGCTTTGGTGATCCGCCAAGGCATATGTGTTCGGCATGATGTATCCCTCGTCGCAACAAGCGGCCAAAGTTCGCGGCGGGTCGCTGGCGATCGATCGCCACGGAAGCTGCCGCTTCAACGATTATCGGCGAGGGTAGCTCAACGGCTATCCGGCAAGACCAGCAAATGCCGAATACAACACTAGCGCTGCTGAGCCGGCGTTGTGTGTCAATCGGCGTCCAAGTGTTGACCCCAGATTGGAGTACGCTCCTGCGGGTGGACGATCTCAGGCAGCAGGTTTGACCGGGTGCTGGGTGGAGCGCTCTTGTCGTTCTCGTCGGCGATGATCGGGAGTGAAGCCTTTGATCGCCTCCTCGACGCGATAGAGCTGGCCGATGCGGTCGAGTGCCTCCTTGGCGATCGGTGATCCGGTGGCGGCATGGATGTCGAAGAACTTGCGCCCCAGGTGCGCCCAACAGGCCGCTTCGGTGATGTGGTTGCCGGCGAACAGCCCGTTGAGACCCGGCCCACGGGTCCGGCCGGGGCCGGCCCGAGGACAGGCTCAACCATCGGCGTGGATGACGCCAGCGAAGTCTTTGAGGTGGGCGCGCGGATGCTCGCCCTTCCGGTCGATGGAGTAGCGGAACATCGCCGCGGGCGGCCGAATGCCGGCGAAGGGCGGCTCGTCGCGCACACAGACCCACAGCCGCCCGCGCGGCAGCGCTCGCGATGATCGCCGCGGCCTCGGGCGCGGTAGCCGCCAACCGTTCGGCCTGGTCGGTCTCCAGCGCTTCGATCGCTGCCTGCCGCAGGCCTATGATGATGGCGGCATCTCCGGCAGGACGCGCGTCTGTTCAAGGTCGGCCGAATTGTTCTACGAGCCGAGCGAGGTGGCGCTCGCCCGGTAAAAAACGGAGGCGGGCGCCGGTCGAGCGCTGCGCTATGCAATGGCCCCGAGCCCGACCGCCGTCCGACCCAAATGCCGGTGACATTTCTAACGGGCGCAAGCAGTGATATCTATCGGGGCTGGACATGGCTTGTAGGTTGGGCGGTTCCCGCCATACGGGTCCCCGAACGCGGACCAGATACGTCCGCGTCAGGACGTTCCGATGAGGGGTGGGGTCAGCGGGTTGGGTGGCGGCCGACGCAAGAACAACAGCAGCAGGGTTCCGGAGAACGAAACCCAGGCGACTAGCCAGAAAGCGTCGATATAGGCCAGCACATAGGATTCGCGCTGCACCAGTGCTGCGAGAACGCCGTAACCCTGCACGGTCGCGTCGCCCAACCCGCTTGCGCGGGTGCTGAACGGCGCCGCCAATTGCGCCGCAAGCCCCTCGGTGGTCGGCGAGCCCGAGATCACATGCTGCCCGATCAGGTTCGAGTAGGTTTGCTCGCGCACGCGCACGAAAGTCTGGATGAAACCGTTGCCGACTTCATTCCCGAATAGCCGAGCGATCTGAATTGTCGCCGCGATCGGCGCTGCCTGGGCGGGGGTGATGTTCGAGACCGCAAAGGTGACCAAAGCGGTTATCGCAAATGCGAGGCCTATGGCGGAGACGCACTGCGAAGGGATGAAGTCGCCGCCGGCCCAGTCGTGGGTGAGGCCGGTATCCATCCAGCTACCGATGGCGATCGTCGCAAACCCGGTCATCAGCAGCAGACGGGCGTCGATGCGCCGCAACAGCAGTGCGACGAGCGGCACCAGAACGATCTGCGGCAAAGCGATCCAATTCAGCACGTCGCCGATCTGGAGGTCGCGCAGCCCTTGGATGCGCGTCAGGTAATCGGGTAGCAGAAAGCCGGTGGCGAAGGAACCGAACCCGTAGATCGAGATCAGCAGCGCCGGCACCGCGACGTTTGGCAGTGCCAAGACGCGCAGGTGAATCAGCGGGGATTCGGCACGCGCCTCCTGGACGACAAAAGCGGTAACGAGCACCAGCCCGGAAAGCAGCATTCCGCTGACCAGACCGGAATTGAGCCAGTCGAGCCGATTTCCCTGATCAACTCCCGCATAGAGCAAGCCGAAGCCGATACCGGCATAGATGATGCCGGCCCAATCGGTGCGTTGCAGCAATTCGCGGTCGACCGGCCGGCGCGGCATCGCGATTGCGGCCATCGCCACCATCACCGGCGTCAGCACGGCGTTCTGCCAGAAGATCCATTGCCAGTCGCGGCTCTCCGAGTACCAACCCTCGATTGCGCCGGCGATGTTTTGCGAGAACACGAATCGGAAGGCGTAGGCTGCGATCCCCCATATCCACCATTGCGGCGCCAGGCTGCGCAGCACAAAGCCAAGCGCGGCGGGGATCAATGCGCCGACGGAGAGCCCGCGCACGAGCTGAAGCGCGAGGAGCGTGTCGTAATCGCTGACGACGGGCGGGAACAGCGAGGCGAGCGCGAAGATGCTCCCCGCCCAGACCAGCACGCGGCGCGTACCGAGCACGGTGCTCATCCATGCAGCGGCTGGCGTCACCACCATCTGCGCGGCGCCGAATACCGTGCTGACCCAGGATCCTTCGTCGAACCCAAGCCCGAGCCCGCCCCGGATATCCGCGAGACCGAAGGTGGTCAGCCGCGTGTTGAGGCTCGAAATGAAGGCGCCGAGGATCACGGCACCGACGCCGATGACCGGGTGCTCGCTGCGGATGAACCCGATGAGCCCCGCCCGCGGGCGCACGGCGGCGAGGATCGTCATGGCGGTGGCGGCGTGGTGTCGATAAGGATCGTCGCCTCCACCGACATCCCCGGCAGCAGATGCCCCGCGAGCGGGTTGTCCTCGGTGAGGCGAAGTTTGACCGGGATGCGCTGCACGACCTTGGTGAAATTGCCGGTCGCATTGTCCGGCGGCAGCAGGCTGAACTGTGACCCGCTCGCCGGCGCGATGCTGTCGACGACCGCCTTAACCACATGTCCGGGGAAGGTATCTACCCGGACCTCGGCGCGTTGTCCGATCGCGACGTGAGTGAGCTGCGTCTCCTTGTAATTGGCGACGACCCAAACCTTGTCGAGCGGCACGACCGAAATCACCTGGCTGCCGCTGTGCACGTATTGGCCATCGAATACCGCGCGCTGGCTGACCTCGCCCGAGATCGGCGCGACGATGCGGGTATAGCCCAGATTGATTTTTGCAAGGTCGAGCGCCGCTTGCTTGGCCTTTATCTCGGCCCGCAGCTGCAATTCCTGCGTGTCGAGTACTGCGAATTGGCGGCGTTGCTGGGCGAGGTCGGCCTGCGCATGTTCCCGCGTGGCGGCAAAGCGCTTGGCATCGGCAACTGCCTGCTCGACTTTCTGCTGCGTGCCGAAGCTCGTCGCAAGCAATGCCCGCTGCCGTTGGGCCTCGAGCTGGGTCCGGGTGACATCGGCCTCGGTCGCGGCGACGGTGCTTTCGGCGGCGGCGACCTGGTCGTGCTGCGCCGCCTTGCGCGCTTTGAGGTTGTCCACAGCCGCCTCGGCGCCGAGAAGGTCGGCTTCCGCTTGCGCGACTTTAGCCCGGTAGTCGGAATCCTCGATTTCCAGCAACAGCTGGCCTGCCTTGACCCGGTCAAAATCATCAACCGCAACATGCCGAACATAGCCATCCACTTGGGCGCTGAGCGGGGTAACAGTGCCGCGAACGTAGGCGTCGTCGGTCACCTGGCGCGTGCTGTCGCCCACCCAGCGGTTCCACTTGGTCGCGAACAGAACCACAATGGCGCCCGCAACGATCAGGACGGCAGTCCGCAGCA
>Ga0213875_10001556_pt1 | contig 14697 bp, 11 predicted proteins | sample BarmaccomBMRX_R8_FD_160105 | JGI IMG/M metagenome (GOLD analysis project Ga0213875, IMG submission 160105) | Root-associated microbial communities from Barbacenia macrantha in rupestrian grasslands, the National Park of Serra do Cipo, Brazil - RX_R8 | ecosystem: Host-associated > Plants > Roots... | reverse complement strand
GTCCCAGCTTCAAGAACAAGCTAATCAGCAAAACGAGCGACGCCGCGATTGATTGGACCACGAGCGCGACGTGCGGCGTCCGATATTTTTGATGAAGCCTTGCAAGAACCTTCGGCAGGCGATGGTCGGCCGCGACTGCGTACGGCACCCGCGCCGAACAAGCGATCCACGAACTGGTAGTTGCGAGACTCGCGAATCCCAGCAGCAGAAAGACGAGATTGTATGCAATCTGCGAATGTGTCCCAATCGCGACGGCATCGCCGATCGCGGTGCGTTCCACGATGCGACCGCTCGGGATGACCGAAAGAATTGCAGCCGAGCCTCCGATGTAAATCAGCGTGATTACGACGCTCGCAATTATTATTCCCAGCGGAATGGAACGCTTCGGCGAGCGAATCTCACGCCCCACAAGGCCTGCGATCTCGACACCCGAGAAAGCGAAACACATGCTCGACCACAGCCCGATCGTCGGGAGAGAGCTGTCGCGCGGAATGATATCGCGCACACAAAACGAGGTTGCAGAGCTGCCGTGTAACAAAGCCAGCGCGCCCGCAGCGAACAGCAACGCAGCCGGAATCCAAATTCCTAGGTTGCCTATATTCTGAATCCACTTCGCAACATCGAACCCCAGAACGTTGATCGCCGTCAGCCCCCACAGGCATCCCAGCACGAACAGAATGGTGAATGCGCGGCTTTCGTTCAGATGATTCCAACTGCTGCCGCCAAGCGCAAGAAAATTGCTTTGCGCAAACAATAGATAGCTTGGGAAGTAAAAGATCTCATTCAGCCACAAGCACCAGCCGCAGCAGAACGCATGACGCGGTCCGAACGCTTGCCGCACCCAAACGTACAGCCCCCCTTGCTCCGGGAATCGCCGCGACAAATCGATCACGCCCAACGCGAGCGGGACGAAGAACAACAGGCCTGCGAAAATCCAGAGCACGACTGACGGCCCGCCCGCGCGTGCCCCTCGAGGAATCCAGCGCATCGAGATGACGGCCACAATGACCATCAGCGACACGTCGCGCACACCCAGCGACTCGATGAATCTGCCGGACTGCTGGGTTTTTGCCTCGACTGAAATTCGGTCAGCCATTGAGCGAAACGGCGGGCAAAATCACTCCCGTGCACGTGCCCAGCCCGATTCGGGGATAATCTTTGCGCGTGCAATACCCGCGAATCGTGACCTCATCTCCGTCTTCCAGAAATTTCCGCATCTCGCCCGTCGGCAGCTCGAGCGGCTCCGTTCCTTTCCACGTCTGCTCGAGCAGGCACCCGCGATTGATCTTGTCAGGACCCGAAATGGTCCCACTCGCGATGAGATCGCCCGGCCTCAGCGGGCATCCGTTGGACGCATGGTGCGCCACCATCTGGGCCAGCGTCCAATACATCTCCTTGAAATCCGCGCGGCTGATCAAAACCGCTTCCGTCATCCGCGCAGATTTCAGATAAACCTCGACGGTAATGGCAAACGCTCCCGGCCCTGGGGCGGACAAATACGGAAGCACCGAAAGCTCATGATCCGGTGCGGCAACGCGAAACGGCTCCAGCGCTTCCACAGTAACCATCCACGGCGAAAGCGTCGTAGCAAAATTCTTCGCAAGAAATGGGCCGAGCGGTTGATATTCCCAGCGCTGGATATCTCGCGCCGACCAATCGTTGAGCAGGCACACACCCGCAATGTGCTCCTCCGCTTCGGCGATCGGAATGGCTTCGCCCATCCCATTCCCCGGACCCACAAACGCGCCCACTTCCACTTCGTAGTCGAGATTTGTCGACGGGCCAAAATTTCCTTCGCCTAGTTGCCCGAACGGCCGCCGCACAGGAGATCCGCCGACCACAATCGACGACGCGCGCCCATGATACGCAATCGGAATGTGCCGGTAATTCGGTAGTAGCGGATTGTCGGGACGGAACATGCTGCCGACATTCGTCGCGTGATGAATCGACGCGTAGAAATCCGTGTAATCGCCGATCACTGCCGGAAGCAGCATCGCGCATTCGGATTGAGCCAGCAGCTCGCGGCGAGGCGCGTTCGCTTTCAAGGCCGCGCTCCATTCGCGCCGGAGCTCCCGCCGGTCCGCACGCTCGAGACCCATGTAGCCGTTCAGATTTTCTGCCTTGAGCCACGGATCGACGTCCAGAATGAAATCGCCGATAGCGACACCCGGACGCGACCGCGATTCGCCGGGCGCTTGAAACACACCCAGCGGCAAATTCTGAATCGGAAAATCGCAATCCGGACGATTCGCTGACTCGACCCAGCTCGTGAGCCCGCGGGCATGAGTCTCGTCGATCATAGCGACCCGAGCAACTCCAAATCGCGAACCGGCTCCTCAAACGAACACGACCCAAACGAGTGAGCGAAGTGGGTTCGGGCATCTGCGATCTCGTCGCGCGAGAGCCTTACATCCCGCCAATGCGCCGCGTCGTCGAACGCGAACGCTGTCGGGTCTGTTTCAGACAGAATAGGCTCTATCTCGCGTCGCCCGTGCCACGCACATGCCGCGGCCATGAACACGTTGACGAAACCATGCATTGTTGCGCATGGCGCGCCGTCTTCATACGTCAACGGATGTATCGAGCGAATCGGATGGTGCAAACCCGCGGTCGCCTTGAACGGTACCCGCAGCTTCGCGCATCGTCTGATGTATTCGGCAATGTATTCCACTCCCGGAATCGCGTCAGGTGTCACGCCGCCGGTTCGGATCTTTGCAAACGACCCGGCAGCCCGAACCGCCGGAAGTCGATCGATGCTGACCTCGCAATATGTCGGTTTCGGGGTTGAAGTGACAATTTTCGATTCGATGGCCGCCGCCCGCGAATGATCCCCGCTTGCGAGCACCGAGAACGATATGGCATCGCTGGCAGCCAATCGGTCGAGTTGTTCGGCTGCAATCACAAATCGTCCGAGCATCCAGCTCTGATCGGATTCGCTATACGCCCGGTACTTTTCGACCGCATTCGCAAGCGCCAAACCGGCGGGCGGAAACATACCCGCATAATCGATCAGGTGCTCTAACAACGCCCGGAGCGCAGGTGCTACGACTCGAGCCACGACAAGTAATAGTCTTTATCCTCGACCTCACACGCTTCGCGGCTCACCCGCAATCCGCGAAACGTGTCCATCATCACTGCTAACTCGTTCGTCTCCTTCTGTCCAATCGAGGCTTCGGTGCGCCCCGGCTGCGGACCATGGGGCAAGCCATCCGGATGGAGCGTGATCGAGCCATACTCGATACCTTTCCGGCTCATAAATTCCGAATTTGCGTAATAAAGCACCTCGTCCGACATTACGTTCGAGTGGCTGTATGGCGCGGGCACCGCTTCCGGATCAAAGTCGTACGGGCGCGGGCAGAACGAACACACCACAAACCCATCCCCCTCGAACATCTGATGCGTCGGCGGCGGCAAATGAAAACGGCCGACACGCGGCTCGAAATTGTGGATTGAAATCGCCCACGGGTAATAATACCCGTCCCAGCCGACCACATCGAAAGGATGGTACGGCAGCACCATTTCCGTGAGGCAATTCGCTTTCTTGACGATCAGCCGGAAATCGCCCTTTTCATCGTGTGTCTCCAGATTTTCCGGACAACGAATGTCGCGCTCGGAATACGGACTCGATTCCATCAACTGCCCATATTCGTTGCGATACCGGCGCGGCGTCCGCACATACCCGGCGCTCTCCATAATCAAAAGCACGCGCTGCGGCGTAGTGAACCGGTATCGATGCAGAATCCCGCGCGGAATCACAAGGTAATCGCCGCTCGTGAAAGCAATCGCGCCAAACGGCGATTCAAGCGTTCCCGCGCCTTCGCTGATGTATACCAGCTCGTCGCCCTGTGCATTCCGGTAAAATTGCGAGATCTCCTCCGCAGGTCGCACGAGGGACATCGAAACGTCGTTGTTGAACAGCAGCGGCACGCGATCGAGAATTGCATCTCCGGAGCGCGTGAGCTGCTTCGTTCGGAAATGCCGGTGCCGCAGCGGCTCGCCTTCGAGGCCGTTCCACGTGAGTTCTCGAATCGGATGCAGCGCCCGCACGGCCGTCGGGCGCCGCACATGATACAGCAGCGAAGACGGCCCCACGAATCCCATATTTCCAACCAGTTCTTCCGCATATAGCTCGCCCGATGGCTTACGGTAGATCTGGTGTCGCTTCGACGGAATTTCACCCATTTGGCGGTAAACCGGCATATCACTCCTCCCAGAAAGACTGTTCAGTACTGGATAGCTGCACTCAAACTCGCGATAAAGTAGCGCGTCACGATCCCTTTTGTCATTATGGAATTTAGCTTCCCGACAGCCTATGCCCCAGTTGATCGATCAGCCCCAAACGCAAATCGAAACGCAGCAGGATTTTCTCCCGATCCACGGAACGGATTTCATCGAGTTCTATGTCGGTAACGCGAAACAAGCGGCGCATTTCTATCGAAGCGCTTTGGGATTCACGCTGATCGCGTACCGAGGTCCCGAGACCGGCGTGCGCGACCGCGTCTCGTACGTGCTCGAGCAGAACAAAATCCGATTCGTTCTGACAACTTCCCTGATGTCCTCAGGAGAAATCGCCGAGCACGTTCTCCGTCACGGCGACGGAGTGAAGTCGATTGCGTTATGGGTTGATGACGCCGAGTCCGCCTGGACCCAAACCATAACTCGCGGGGCGCGCAGCGTACACGGCCCTCGTCTTCACGAGGATGATAACGGACGCGCACAGATTTCGTGCATTGCGCTGTACGGAGACACCGTTCACCAATTTATCGAGCGGAAAGATTTTCACGGCCGCTTCCTGCCCGGGTTCGCTGATGTTCCTTCGCCTGATCGCGTCGCGCGACCCGTCGGCCTGCTGCACGTCGATCACGCCGTCGCCAACGTCGGCTGGAACCAGATGAATGTCTGGGTTAAGTTCTACGAACACGTCATGGGCTTCCGCATGTTCAAGCACTTTGACGATGAGGACATCTCAACCGAGTACTCGGCGCTCATGTCGAAGGTCATGACCAACGGCAATGAACGCATTCGATTCCCCATCAATGAGCCCGCCGAAGGTCGCAAAAAATCGCAAATTGAAGAGTACCTGGATTTCTATGGCGGTCCGGGCGTGCAGCACATCGCGATGGCGACCAACAACATCATCGAGACAGTAACCGCCTTACAGAAGCAGGGCGTCGAGTTCCTCGCGATTCCGACGACGTACTACGAAAATTTGACTGCGCGTGTGGGGCCGATCGATGAGCCGCTCGATGAGCTGGCACGGCTCGGCATCTTGGTCGATCGCGATGACGAAGGCTACATGCTGCAGATCTTCACCAAGCCGGTTGAGGACCGGCCGACGCTGTTCTACGAAATCATCCAGCGCAAGGGCAGCCGCAGCTTCGGCAAAGGCAATTTCAAGGCGCTGTTTGAAGCCATCGAGCGTGAACAAGCCCGCCGCGGCAACCTGTAATCCAGCCAGTGTCGGTGTAATCGAGCGACGCGGGGAAATCGAGCCCCCTCGTCATTCATGCGCTTACCGCTTATCTTCGTTTGCGCACCAATCGCCGCGCCTTGCGCACTACGCCCGGAGCGGGCGCGAACGCCTCGTTCACCAGCGCCTCCTGCTGATCATGATGCACCTTGTGCGCGCCCGGCGCCGGACTCGCCGCCGGAGGACGGCCCACGTACCGCAGTTGGCGCCGCAATGGTCCACCGGGCCCGCTCGGGAACACGATGGACTGCAGCTCTTCTTCGACGAAGTACCACGCACCCATGTTTTCGGGCTCTTCTTGGGCCCAGAACAGCTCTGCCGTATCTGGATACCGCCGTAAAATATCGGTCAAGCGCTGCATCGGGAACGGGTACAACTGTTCGATCCGAATAATCGCGACATCTCTGCGGCCCAGTTCTTCGCGCTTATTCACCAGCTCGTAATACAGCTTGCCCGTGCACAACAGGATCCGCCGCGCTTCATGACCGAGCACCTGCGCATCCCCGATCACTTCCTGAAATGCGCCGCTCGCCAGTTCTTCTAACCGCGCCGCCGCCTTCGGATATCGCAGCAGCGACTTCGGCGTGAAGACGATCAGCGGCTTTTGCACGCCCCGACGGTCTCGCCCGCCATACATCTGGCGGCGGAGCAAATGAAAATATTGCGCCGGCGTCGTGCAGTTGCAAACCTGCATGTTGTTCTCCGCGCACATCTGTAAAAAGCGCTCCACACGAGCGCTGGAATGTTCCGGCCCTTGGCCTTCCGATCCGTGCGGCAACAGCAGAACCAACCCGCTCGGCTGATTCCACTTCGATTCCGCCGAAACAACGAACTGATCGATGATGATCTGGCCGCCGTTCGAAAAATCGCCGAACTGCGCTTCCCACATCACCAGCGTCAACGGATCGGCAACGCTGTATCCGAACTCGAATCCCATCACGGCGAATTCACTCAGCAGGCTGTCGACAGCTTCGAATTTCCCCTGATTCGGATCAAGATGCGCCAGCGGAACGTATGCCTCGCCGGTTTCATAATCGCTGAATTCGAGATGCCGCTGGGTGAACGTGCCGCGGGTAACGTCTTCACCGCTCAACCGCACCGGCGTTCCTTCGAGCACGAGACTGCCGAACGCAAGCGTCTCCGCAAAGCCCCAATCAATCGGACCGCCTTCGAGCGCCGCTCTGCGCCTTTCGAGCAGCGGTTTTAGCTTCGGGTGCAGATGGAACTCTTCGGGCAGCGTCGTGCACCCGATGATCACCTTCGCAAGCGTCTCGTGCGCGGCTGCGGTGGACGGAATCGGCTGGTGCACGTCTGCTTCGGACACGTCCGCGAACTCATCGATAGCGAAGTCTTCACGCGTCTTTTTGGCCTGATCGTAGACCTCGTTTAAGCGGACGTGTACCTGCTTCCGCAAGCTTTCCACTTCAGGCTGCGCCAGCAGCTTTTCGCGCACCAGCCGCTCCGAATATTGGGTCGCGACCGTCGCCGTCGCCTTGATCTTCCGGTACATCACCGGCTGCGTGTAACTCGGATCATCGGCTTCGTTGTGTCCCTGACGCCGGTATCCGATTAAGTCAATCACGACATCACGCTTGAATTTTTGCCGGTAGTCATAAGCCAGTTGCGCCATCCGGATGCACGCCTCCGGATCATCCGCATTCACATGGAAAATTGGCGCTTGCACAGATAACGCGAGCCCCGTACAGTACACGCTCGTACGGCCCTCGAGCGGATTTGTCGTGAAGCCGATCTGGTTATTCGTCACCAGGTGAATCGTGCCGCCGTTTGTGTAGCCTTCGAGTTGCGAAAGCTGCAGCACCTCGGCTACAATTCCCTGCCCGATCATCGCCGCATCGCCGTGCAGCAAAATCGGGATCACGCGCTCGCGTTTCGCATCTCCCAGCCGGTCCTGCTTCGGCCGCACCAACCCTTCCACCACCGGGTCGACCGCTTCCAAATGGCTCGGATTGAATGCCACCGAGACCAATATTTCCTTTCCCTGCGTAGACCGGTGAATGCCGCTCGCGCCGAGATGATATTTCACGTCCCCCGAGCCTTGCACGCTTTCGGGATCGGGCTCGCCTTCGAACTCCGAAAACACCTGCGCCATCGATTTCCCGACCACGTTCGCGAGCACGTTCAGCCGCCCTCGGTGGGCCATGCCGATCACGACCTCGTGTACGTTCTGGTTCGCCGCCCGGTCGAGCATTTCATCCAGTACGGCGATCGTGCTCTCGAGCCCTTCCAGCCCATACCGTTTCTGCCCCACAAAGCGGCTCTGCAAAAAGTGCTCGAACTCTTCGGCCTGGATCAGCCGGTTCAGAATGCGCCGCCGCGTCGCCTCATCGAGCGGCCACGAATTGAGAGTGCCTTCCATCCGATCCTGCAGATACTTCTTCTGCGCCGGATCCTGTATGTGCATGTACTCGACGCCGATCGATCCGCAGTACGTCGTGCGCAATCGGTCGAGAATCTCCCGCAACGTTTCGTACGGCTGAACATACGACGCGATCGCCCCGCTCGGAGCCTTGACCAGGCCCGCGAGGAACGGCCGGTCGAGATCCCACATCGACAAGCCGTACGAAGCCGGATCAAGCTCCGGATGATAGGCCGGATCGTTGCCCAACGGATTTGTGTTCGCAAGCAGATGCCCGCGCACGCGATACGCGTTGATCAACTGGATGACCGCCGCTTCTTTCGCTACATCCGCATTCACCGACGCATAACGCGTTGGTGAGATCGGCTCGTCGGTCTGCCACCGCAGCGGCATCACCGGGATCTTCAGCTCGCGAAAGATCGCATCATAAAACGCGTCTTCACCTTGCAGCAGCGCGTTCACCTTGGCCAGAAAAGCGCCCGATTCCGCTCCCTGAATCACTCGGTGATCGTAGGTGCACGTCATCATCAGCACTTTGCTCAAACCCATCACGGCCCGTGATTGCTCGCTTGCGGCTGCAAACTCGGCCGGATAATCGATCACGCCGGTCGCAACGATCGCGCCCTGCCCGGGCATGAGGCGCGGCACGGAGCCAAGAGTCCCAACCGTCCCCGGGTTCGTGAGCGAAATGGTAGTGCCGTCGAAATCGGCAACCTGCAGCTTGTTCGTCCGCGCACGCGCGACTATGTCGTCATACGCCGCGACAAACTGTGCAAAGCTCATGCCGTCCGCGTTCTTTATATTCGGAACTTTGAGCGAGCGTGCGCCGTCCTTGCCCTCCACATCGACAGCCAAACCGATGTTCACGTGACCGCGTACGACGCGAAATGGCTCGCCGCCGTTTTCGGCAAACGCATGATTCAACGTAGGGTTCGTCTTTAGCGCCTTCACGATTCCCCACGCGATCAGGTGCGTGTAACTGAGCTTGCCTCGCCCCTGTTGGGCTCGGTAGCGGTTGATAAGGTTGCGATTTTCTTCTATGACGCGAACCGGAATCTGCCGCTGGGAGGTGGCCGTCGGAATCGCGAGACTCGCGGTCATGTTCTCGACAATCCTCGCCGCTGCTCCACGCAGCGGAATCAGTTGATCGCTCGCGCCGAGGGCCTTGACTTCTTGCTTGGCGACTTGGACGGAAGGCCGAGTTATCTCTTTCGCCTCCTGAGGCTCCGGCGTCGGCTGCGGCGGCTCTACTTTAGGCGGCTCCGGCGAAGGTGGCTCTTCGCGCGGCGGCTCGGGGATGCGCGGTTCTTCTGCTTGGACTGCTAGAGCAGATCCGTTGTGACCGAACTCCTCGAACAGCTCCGTCCAGCCCTCGTCAACGCTTTTTTGATCGAATCGGTACTGATGATACAGCTCGTCTTCTAACCAGCTGTTGATCCCCAACGCGGGTTCTTTGGCTTCCTGCATGAGTGAGAATTAAGTGCGGGTGTACCCCCATTGTAACGAGCCGTCGCCGCACTAGCGTCCTCTGAACCAGTTCGTAGTATTCCGCATGGGTACCGATCCACACCCAAATCATGGTCCCCGAACGGAGCAAACCCAGCGCCCGATAGTGATCACCGACACGGATGCTGAAACGCTCGCGCGCGCCCTTCAAAGCTCGGAATCGAAGTGATGGGTGACCGGGATCCCGCCAGTGCCCGACGTGTGGCCCGTCGGGCTTCCGAAATGCAGACTAACCGGGGCCAAGCTGCGTCCGCACCTGAGCTGCGAAGGGCGAAAACGGGAGGGGAGCTTCGGTTCCAGAGCGCGCCGACCGCGAAATACGGGTTCGCGAACAAAAGCCGAATCACGCACACCGTGATATATAATCCTCTGATCGATCGAAGGCTTAACAATGATTCTCGATCCCAAATTCCAAGAGTCGCGCTTTCACTTACTCGGCCAGTTTCGGCGCGTGTCAGCTGCCGCTTGGCTGGGTCTGTGCACGAGGGTATTCGGCATGAACAATTCTTTCCGAATACCCGCCAGCCTTCTTCCGATCGCGTTCGTTCTAGGCGCGCTCGCAGGAACCGCGCATGCGGAGGCAATTCCAGTTCAATTGGTCTCGATAGCCGCGCTGAGCTCAGGCGGAACATCACACGTCGACTTTAAGTTCGATGGCGATATTACCGCCTATAATCTTTCCACTTACAGCGTTACTACCAACCCGCAACGGAATATCGACTCCGCTCCCTGCCGCTCTCGCCACAGTTTCGGGTAAAACGCTTTCCGTCCCACTCGACCTGAAGAGCCTTGCCACGGATCAGGACGATTCAGTGGTCATTACAGCCACGCTTGCAAACGCCGCCAACGCGAAGGTTCTAACCACTCCGTCGTATTTTCTGGATCTTTCCTTTCTGGCGACTATTAAGAACTACACCTCGCAGTTGCTGTCTCTTCAGCAGACAAGTCAGACTCTCCAGACGAGCCTAGGCCAATGCACTACGAATTTATCGAACGCCCAGATGCGAGTAAATCCGACTACTTTTAGCTATAGGAACCCACTGCTGACGGCGCCCGACACCGTAATTCTGTGGTACACCACCGACGTTTACTCAACGATTCAGGTAACCGTGCAACCTGGCGGTCAAAAGATTTCTAACTCAGGTACCGCCCACTACATAAAGATTTCGAGTCTGTTGCCCGGAACTCGATACACATTCTCGGCCGTTGTGCTTGATGCGACGTCGGGTAATCCGCTAACCAACCTCTCGAAGCAAGACACCTCGCTGTCCACGCCCCCGAGCGTGCAGTTTTCGCCACAGTTCGCCGTAGCTCAGCCAAGAACTCACGCGCGTCAACGGCATCTTCCGCATCCTCGTCAGCTGTCGCCGGACGCTCGTCCAGAATCCGGCGCATCTCTTCATCTAATTCCGGCTCGTCCTCGTCATCCATCGATCACGGCTTCCGGCGACGCTTTCTTGGCCTTTTTGCATCAGTCGGCTAAGCGCCTTGTCCAACTCTGCCGATTCCCTTAATACCGCCGTTGTGCGGTCTATCAGATCAGTAAGAACAACCCGAATGCTGGTTGCAAACTCAAGACATTCTTCGTCGCTCCGATCATGCAGACCTTCACTTAAGGCCTGATGAAGAAGCGTCAGCGGATTATGACCGCCTATCAGAAGCGCCTCTGGAACACGGGCTTTATCGTGTCAATTGCTTTCGTGAACTGCGTTTCCGCTTTGGCCGCATCGAGCTTGTCCAGCATCTCTTGAGGCGCATTGACTTTCCTCGCCGCTCGTATGATTTCGTCGATGATCCGGTTCTTCTGGTTCTCGACAACGCGCCTGTAATAACCAAAGGCTCCAATTCCAAGTCCCTGGTTTTCGCAACGCCTACCTTTAAGGTAGTAATCCCTTTCCGGCCCGATAACGGTGATGACCCTCGCGGGTGTCGGCGGCCCGAATTCGGGCAATTCGCCAACTTTCCGCATCCAGCAATGGCTGACCATCCGTCTTACGAGCAGCGAATAGACCTTCGTCGCGAGCAGACAATTCCTGCATCTAAACTGCACGTGAACTGGGCAGACGATCCCATTTTGGATACCCTCCTGAGCCTTATCCTTCTCAAAGCTACGAATCCCTTCGCACTTTATCGGCGTGGCGCAGTAGAGATCGAGATCAACGGGTCTGATGGAATAACGTGCTCCGGTGGGTGCCACGCGTGCTCCTGACATAGCAGGACCCGACTGCATGAACAAGCCGTCGTTTATGATCAGTTCCTTCCGACCCGGAGGGATGTTCTCGAAAAATTCCTTAAGATTGATCTCCGTAGGCGCGGACTTTTCCACGGCACCATCCGTAGGAATGCCAAGTGCCTCCTCGATAGCGGACATTTTCTCTATAGTTTGGCATGAAGGAGACGGAGCGTTGCGAGCGTCGCCCGGCTTGCTTACCCAAAAGCAACTTTGCAAGCGCGCGCTCGACTAACGGGTAGTGCGGGACATCGGGATGCGAGCGCAGCAGTATGTTAGAGTCCACAACAATCACAGGTATAAGAGATTAAATCAAAGGAGGTCACGTGATCGCGCGAGTTTGGCATGGATACACCAAACCGGAACATGCGGACGCATATGAGGCACTGCTAAAGCCGGAACTTCTGCCCGGTATAGGCAAAGCTGAAGGATATAGGGGCAGCTATCTGCTTCGAAGGGTCGCAGGCAACGAGGTCGAATTCATCACGATCATGCTCTGGGACTCTCTCGAAGCAATTCGGATTATCGCTGGTCCGGATTACGAGACCGCAATTGTCCCCGAGGAACGTCGGCGATATCTAGCACGATACGATGCGAGGTCTGCCCACTATGAGGTCGCATCGAGTCATCAAGTTTGCGCACAGCCCCCGACTCGGATGGCGGACGAACTCATCAATGGCGAGGATACTACCGGTCACTAGCTTGACACGTCTACTTCTCGGACGAACTCCCAGGTGCGATGGCTAAAAGCCTATCCCGACGGTTGAGAGCTGCCATGGCGCTCTGAATGACCTGATCGGGCGTGATGTACTCCATGCAGATGTTGCGGCGACACGTCTTCATCAGGTGAGTACCGTAACAGGGAGCGCATGGGACGCCGGCACGGAGAATTGCAATTGGCGCTTTTGCCGACATAGGGCGCACCTGCTCGAAAATGGCTGGTCCCCACAAAACGACGAGGGGTGTGCTGATCGCGGCGGCCATGTGCGCGGGTCCGGAGTCTACCGAAATGAAAACGTCGAGAGTCTTGATAATCCCGGCGAGCACAGGGACGCTCGTTTTGCCGGCGATGACCCGGGACTCACCGCTTAGAATGAACCGCTGAATCGCTTCACACGTGTCTATGTCTTCGCGAGAGCCTGTCAGCACAATCGAAGCGCCGGATTTGGCGAAAGCTTCCGCGAGCTGCCCGAAGTTTTCGGACGTCCAGCCTTTTAGGCGGTTCGTTTGTCCTTCCTTCTTGCCGACAGGACCGTATCCGGGATGAATTCCGACGATCGGTTGCCACAATCCGCGCAACAACTCGGCCGCCGCGGTTAGAGCGCTGCTTTGGACCGGCAAGTCCATCTCGAGCGCTTCGGGCGGAAGGTCCTGAAAACCGCCGACCCGCAGGTAATTTACTATGCTGTGTTGCGTTGGAACCCAAGGATCCGTTGAGAAGTCGCGGATATCTTGCAGTCCGGCTCGTTCCAGCAGCTCCCGATACTGCGGCGCCGATTCGAGTAAGATCGCACGAGAGTACGACCGATCTCGAATCTGTTCGACTAAGTTGTGCTTTTCGCGAGATAGCGGATAAGGGACGTTGCGCCCACCGAGGACCAGTATGTCAGAAAGGTACGGATTGGAGTTGAGTAACTCTGCGCCGGCCCGGGAAGCGAGAAAATCGATACTGGTCGATCCGCTCATGTGCAACGCACGAATCAAAGGCGTCACCATGAGCGTGTCGCCCAGCGCGCCAGCGCGCACGATTAAGATTCGGCACATACCGTAGCCGGCGTACGTGTACGCCGTAGCGCGGAAACCCAGAGTATGAACGCCGCCCCAAGACAAATAGATATCCAAAAATCGATTCCTACAGCTTGCAGCCACCGTAGGTATCGCCTCACCTGAACACAGGTCGCGATGGCGGACAATAGTACGGCGGCAAAGTATGCTCTGCTCGCCCATAAGCATCGGGAGTCGCGCGTCTTCCCAGACAAGGAGGTGAAGTAACCTGCTCCTATCAGCGCTGCCGGACCTAACGAGATGAGGCTTACTTTCACGGCAAATGGTTCCAAAAGGGAATACAACACGAACGCAAGACCATCCCACAGTGGGTGAGCACATTCCGGGGCACGCATGTACCAAGCAACAGCGGCAATGTAGCCCACGATGCTGATGATTTCGCCGATGATGACCGCAGTTACAGGCTGCAGGGATAATACGTTCACCGTCGGGAACGGGCTAACAGGCGGTACAGCCGTGCTTAACAGGCGCAAACACACAGAACGGATCGTTTGCCCAGGGAAGTAGTGAAACTCAGACGGTGTAGAACCAATGTGGTGGACGACCTGATACCAATCGTGCAGCAAGTTTGCGTAGGGTGTTGCTCCGAAAACTACAACCGGTAGGATCCACAGAACTAACATTGACACGCAGAAAAATACGAGAGCTTTTCGTCGACAGGGTTTTATAAACCAAGGCACAAAGAACAGCGGTGTAACTTTGAACGTCACCGCTACCGCGAAGAGCAAACCTGCGAGCCACGGAATATCCTCGGCTAGTAGGAATGCCAGGAACAGAAATGTGATGACAAACGGCTGAACGTTGCCCCACCGTGCTGTGACTGCTAAGTAAGGGGCGATCAGAACGAAACAGATCACAATTGCTCGCGGCCGAAACGTCAGCGGTAACTTTGTAATCGCAACTAAGACGCTGAAGAACAGACAAGCGAACGCGGCCGCGATCCACAGCGCGCCGGCTATATACAGCGAGAACCACTTAAGTGGATATAGCAACAGGTAAGTAGCGGGTGGATAGACATAGTCCATCGGAGCGCCCAGCCCACTCTGCGGGCCATAAGCAGGTCGCGTCCCGGAGAAGAATCCAGTAGCGCCGTACCAGTACACGCGAAAATCGATGTTGCGAGCCAACAATACGGCGAGTCCAAGAGAGCTGAGAAGCAAGAAAAATACGATTGCTTTCTTGCGCTGGTCCAACCGATTAATTATCGCAGTCGGAAGACGCACGCCGGCCGCTCACTCTGTTACTCGTCCTCAGAATAATGAAATACACTCTCGAGCGGTTTGCCGAAGACGGCGGCAATGCGGAAGGCCGCTTCGAGGGATGGTGAGT
>Ga0213875_10001555_pt1 | contig 14697 bp, 15 predicted proteins | sample BarmaccomBMRX_R8_FD_160105 | JGI IMG/M metagenome (GOLD analysis project Ga0213875, IMG submission 160105) | Root-associated microbial communities from Barbacenia macrantha in rupestrian grasslands, the National Park of Serra do Cipo, Brazil - RX_R8 | ecosystem: Host-associated > Plants > Roots... | reverse complement strand
TCGCATAGGCGATCGCGGCGTGCGCCATCGCCTGCTCGTTGTGGGCGCGATAGGTCGGCAGCACGGCACAAGCCGCGTGCAGCGCTTCACCCAGCCCGGCAACATTGCCATGCCCGAAGATCGCCCAGACGCCCGCGAACAGCGGTAGTGTCACACCGTCGATCTCGGTCCGCTGCGCCGCGATGTAGCGCACCAGGGCCTGCGCCGTGGTCAGGCGGGTGCTGCTCATGCGGCCGTCCCCGTGCCGACCATCGCGTTCCCCCGCCGCGCCCGGGACGGCACGGCCAGCCCGGGTTGCGAGAGTTGGCCACAAGCGACAAGCTGTCAATTCCGCTGTTCGTGACGATCCGATTGCAGATCACCCCGCTCCGCAGTCAGCGCCGATGCTGAGCATCGCCGTGATCGGCGCCGGCCGCATCGGCCGGATACACGCCCGCAGCATCGCCGGGCACGCGCGGGCGCGCCTCGCCGGCATCGCCGATCCGGACGAAGCGGCCGCGGGCGACCTGTCGACCGCCTGCGGGACCGCGCCGATCACGCTGGACGAGGCGTTCGCCGCGGAGGCCGTGCTGATCGCCTCCCCCACCCCGACCCACGCGGATTACATCGAGCGCGCCGCCGCCGCCCGGCGCGCCGTGTTCTGCGAAAAGCCGATCGACCTCTCGGCCGAGCGGGTGCGCGCCTGCCTCGAAGCCGTCGCGCGCGCCGGCACCACGCTGATGGTCGGCTTCAACCGCCGGTTCGACCCCAGCTTCGCCGAACTCAAGCGCCGCCTGGACGCCGGCGCGATCGGCCGGCTGGAGACGCTCGCCATCACCAGCCGTGATCCGGCGCCGCCGCCGGCCGCCTACCTCGCGCAGTCCGGCGGCCTGTTCCGCGACATGATGATCCACGACTTCGACATGGCGCGCTTCCTGCTGGGCGAGGAGCCGACCACGCTGCACGCCGCCGCGTCCTGCCTCGTGGACCCGGCGATCGCCCGGGCGGGCGATGTCGACACCGCGATGGTCACGCTGACCACGCGCAGCGGCGCGCTCTGCCAGATCACCAACTCCAGGCGCGCGATCTACGGCTACGACCAGCGCATCGAGGCGCATGGCAGCGCCGGCCTGCTGCGCGCCGGCAACGCGCGGCCGACCACGCTGGAGATCGCCGACGCGCACGGCTTCACCACCGACCCCGCCTTGCCCTTCTTCCTCGAACGCTACGCCGCCGCCTATCGCGCCGAACTCGACGCCTTCATCGCCGCCGTGCTCGATGCAACACCGGCGACGCCGACCGGCGCGGACGGGCTGCGCGCGCTGCTGCTCGCGGATGCGGCGGTCGTTTCCGCGCAGACCGGCGGCGTCGTCGGGCTCGACGCGCCGGGGTGAGCGGCCTTCTGTCGGTGCGCGGCCTGCGCCGCAGCTTTTACGGCGTGCAGGCGCTGACCGGGCTAGACCTCGACGTGCGGGCGGGCACGATCACTGCGCTGATCGGCCCGAACGGCGCCGGCAAGACGACGGCATTCCAGTGCATCACCGGCGTGGTGCCGCCCGACGCCGGGCGCGTGCACTTCGCCGGGCAGGACATCACGGGCTGGCGGCCGGACCGGATCACCCGCGCCGGCCTCGTGCGCACTTTCCAGGTGGCGCGCGGCATCTCCCGGCTGTCGGTGCTCGACAACCTGCTGCTCTATGCACCGGACCAGCCGGGCGAGCGGGTGCTGCACGCCTTCGCCGGCGGCGGACGCGCGCGCGAAGCGCAGGCGCTCGCGCAGGCATGGGAGATCGCCCGGCGCCTCAACCTCGAGCGCGTCGCCAACGAGGCGGCGGGCGCGCTCTCCGGCGGCCAGAAGAAGCTGCTGGAGATCGGCCGCGCGCTGATGGCGCGTCCGCGCATGATTCTGCTCGACGAGCCGATCGCCGGCGTGAACCCGACGCTGGCCGAGGCGATCGCCGGGCATCTGCGCCGGCTGCGTGACGAGGGCATCACCTTCCTGGTGATCGAGCACCACATGGACCTGATCGCGCGGCTCTGCGACCCCGTGATCGTGATGGTCGAGGGGCGGCGGTTGCTCGAAGGCGCCTTCGCCGCCGTCGCCGACGACGCGTTCGTGCAGGAGGCCTATATGGGCCGGCAGCGTCGCGCGTGAGCGGGCCAGGCGTGCTGCGTGCCGAGCGCATCGTCTGCGGCTACGGCTCCGCCGACGAGATCCTGAAGGGCGCGGACCTCGCCGTCGCCGAAGGCGAGATGGTGGCGATCATCGGCCCGAACGGCGCGGGAAAATCCACGCTGCTGAAAGCCGTCGCCGGGCTGCTGCCGCTGAAATCCGGTGCGGTGCTGCTCGACGGCGTGCCCGCGCACGCGCTCCCCGCGCGCGAGCGCGTTCGCCGCGGCATCGCGCTCGTGCCCCAGGAGGCAAACGTCTTTCCGACCATGACGGTGCGCGAGAACCTGGAGATCGGCGGGTTCATCGAGCCGCAGGCCGTCGCGGCGCGCGCCGACGCGCTGTTCGCACGCTTTCCGATGCTGGCGGAGAAGCGCCGCCAGGCGGCACGCACCCTCTCCGGCGGGCAGCGCCAGGTGCTCGCGATGGCGATGGCGCTGATGCTCCAGCCGCGCATCCTGCTGCTGGACGAGCCCTCGGCCGGGCTCTCGCCGAAGGCCGCCGAGACGCTGTTCGACGTGATACGCACGCTGCACCGGGAGGGCCGGTCGATCGCCATGGTCGAGCAGAACGCGCACGAGGCGCTGACGATCGCCGATCGCGGCGTCGTGCTGGTGGACGGCCGCACCGCGCGGCACGGCCCGGCCGCGGAGCTTGCCGCCGACCCGCAGGTGCGGCGCCTGTTTCTCGGCGGCTGATGATCCGGGTCCTGCAGCTCGTAGCGGACGGCGTGATGGCGGGCGCGACGCTCGCCGTGCCGGCGATCGCCTTCAACACGATGTACGCGGTGCTGCGCTTCCCCAATTTCGCGATCTCCGGCCTCGCCACGATCGGTGCGTTCGCCGGCTACGCCGCCAACGTGTGGGGTGGCTGGCCGGCGCCGCTGGCGCTCGGCGCGGCGTTCGTCGCGGCGGCGCTGGCGAGCGTGGCGTGCGAGCTCGGCGCGCTGCGCCGGCTCCGCCGGTCGGGGCCGCTGGCCGCCGCAGTCGCCTCGGTGGCACTCACCATCCTGCTCGAGAACGTCGTGCGGTTCGGCTTCGGCAACGAGCTGCGCGGCTACGACCTGCCGGTGTTCCGGGACTGGCGCCTCGGCCCGCTTCGGCTCAACCCGCAGGAGATCGAGAACGCCGCCTGCGCGCTGGTCGCGACGGCCGCGCTGTTCCTGTTCCTGGGCTTCACGCGCACCGGCAGGATGATGCGCGCGGTCGCCGACAACCCGGCGCTCGCCGCACTGAAGGGGATCGACGCCGGCGCCGTCGCGGTGCTCGCCAGCCTGCTCGGCGGCGGGCTCGCCGGGTTCGGCGGCATGCTGATCGGGCTCGACGCGTCGATCGACCCGCTGACGGGATTTCGCGTCATGCTGTCGATCTTCGCCGCCGCCGTGGTCGGCGGGCTCGGCAGCATACCCGGGGCGGTGCTCGGTGCGGTCGTGGTCGGCGTCGGCGAGGAGTGCTCGCTGCTGCTGCTCGATCCCGCCTATCGCAGCGCCGTCGGCTTTCTGGCGATCCTGCTGGTGCTGTCCTTCCGGCCGCGCGGCCTGTTGGGTGAGCGGGCCTGGTGATGGCGAACTACCTGCTGGCGATGGCGACCTATGCCGGGCTCTACGCGCTGATGGCGCTCGGCCTGAACGTCATCTGGGGGCTGGCCGGCATGATCAATCTCGGCCTGGCGGGCTTCTTCGCGATCGGCGCCTACACATCGGCGCTGCTGACGGTGCACCTGCACTGGCCGATCGCCGCCGGCTGCGTCGCGGCACCGGCCGTCGCGGCGGCGGCCGGCGCGGCGGTGGCGCTCATCACGGCGCGGCTGCGGGGCGACTACCTGGCGATCGTCACGCTCGGCTTCTCGGAGGTGATCCGCCTGGTCGCGAGCAACGAGATCGCGCTGACCGGCGGCACCGACGGCATCAGCAACATCCCGGGCCCGCTGCGCGGCGTGCTCGATCCCACGCAGTTCAACCTGCTCTCCCTGACGCTGGTCTGGGTGGTGGTGGCGGCCGCCGCCTTCCTGCTGGCGCGGCTCTCGGCCTCGCCGTTCGGCCGGGTGCTGCGCGCCATCCGCGAGGACGAGACGGTGGCGGCGGTCGCCGGCAAGCCGGTGCTGCGCTTGAAGGTGCAGGCGTTCATGATCGGCGCGGCGGCGCTCGGCCTGGCCGGCGCGCTCTACGCGCATTACAACGCCTACGTCGCGCCCGACGCCTTCCAGCCGCTCATCACCATCTACATCGTGCTGGCGCTGACCGCCGGCGGCACCGGGCGGATGGCCGGCGCGGTGCTGGGGGCGGTGCTGGTGATCGCGCTGACGGAGGGCACGCGCTTCCTGGCCGCCGCGCTGCCGTTCCTCGGTGCGGTGCAGGTCGCCGCCTTGCGCGAGGGTCTGATCGGCCTGATGCTGATCCTCGTGCTGATGCTGCGGCCCGAAGGCGTGCTGCGCGAACGGCCTCGCATCCGCGCGCCGGAGGCCGGATGAGCGATGCCGACCGCCTGATCGACGCGCTGGCGGAGCCCGACCAGCCCGGCGCCACGTTCCGCGCGCTGGATACCGCACTGGCGGCGAGCCCCGGCCACATCCTGTTCACCGTGCTGCTGCACCACCCGGCGGCGCGCGAGAACGAGCGCTGCTACAGCAACCGGCCGGACGCCTATCCGCTCGGCGGACGCAAGCCGGTCACCGACTCGCCCTGGATGCAGCGGGTGATCGGCCGCGGCGAGCCCTATATCGGCCGCACGCGCGAGGACATAAGCGCGGTGTTCTTCGACCATGCGCTGATCTTTTCGCTGGGTTGCGAGAGCGTGCTGAACATGCCGCTGCGCTGGCGCGGCGAGACGCTCGGCACGGTGAACCTGCTGCACCGCGCCGGATTTTATCAGGAAAGCCATTTGCCGCCGGTGCGCCGGCTCGCGCATCTCGCCGTGCCGGCGCTGATCAGCCTCACGCGGGCCTGAGCGGCCGGTGCCTACATGATCTTGAGGAACTTGAACTGCCCGCCGGCGACCTGCTGGAAGCGGAACTTGCAGTCGAGGATGTCGCCCTTGTCGTCGAAATCGCAGGGCCCGCTGGCGCCTTCGTAGTTGATCTCCTGCCCCGCGGCGAGCGCCTGCAACCCTTCGAGAGCGCTGTACACCTTCTTCCCGTCGCCTTGCGACACCCGGCGCATCGTGTCGCGGATCGCCGTGCCGGTCGCCGTCTTGGCGCGCGCGATCGCCAGGCAGACCAGGCTGATCCAGTCGGTGGCCTGCGCCACGTAGGAATCCGGGTCCTTGATGCCCAGGCGTTTGGCGGCGAGCCCGTACGCGGGCGAGTTGATGTCCGCCGAGGGCTGGACGGTGTAGCAGCCTTCCGTCACGGGTTTCGGCAGGGTCTGCAGGGACTTGTCGGTCAGCGCGTAGGACTGGGTGAAGCGCGCGCCGCCGTAGTCGGCTTGGTAGAGGTCGCGCAGCACGACGCCGACATCCGGCGCGTAGCCGTTCATGTAGAGCAGGTCGGGCTTGGCGCCGAGCGCCTGATCGACCTCGGCGCGGTAGCTGGTCTTGTCGCCTTCGTAGATGAGGCTGCCGGCCAGTTTCGAGCCGTGCTGGGCAAGCGTGGCGCCGAGCTGCACCCTGGTCGGCTCGTCGAACGGCGCCTGCACCGACATCAGGAACACCTGCTTCATGCCGAGGCCGGCGATGAACTCGCCGTGCCGTGTCGCCTGCAGCTTGTTGTTCGGCTGGGTGCGGATCAGGTAGCCCTGGTGCGGCAGCAGCGTGATCGAGTCCGCGCCGGAGACGGTGGTCAGGAACGTGCGGCTCTCCCAGCAGAGCGGCGCGACCGCGGTGGTGACGGCGGAGGCCCAGGTGCCCATGATCACCGGCACCCGATCGACGTCGATCAACTTGTGCGCGGCGCGCACCGCGGCGTCCGGGTTGGTCTGGTCGTCCTCGACGACAAGTTCGATGCGCCGACCCAGCACGCCACCGGCGCCGTTCACCTCGTCCGCGACCGCCTGCATGGCCTTCAGCATGCGCGGCCCGTCGAACCCGCCCGCCCCGGTCAGCGGCGTCAGCACACCGAGCCGCAGCTTCTCATCCTGTGCGCGGGCGCGTGCGGCGAACGCGCTTGCGAGCAGGGCGGATGCGAGCACGGTGCGGCGGCCGGGAGCGGCGTGCATGGTGGTCTCCTGCTGGCGAGCGATGCGCTTGCGTGTGCCCAGCCTATGGGTGCACGGCCGTCCGGTCGAGGGCCGGGCGATGCGAGCTTCCGCAGGAGGTCGCATCCGTGCGAAAGTTTTCGCAGGGCGGCGCAAGAGAGGGGAATGGGTCATGCATGATCGGCTGTCGCTGTCGCGCCGGAAGCTCCTGTCGGGGAGTGCTGCGGTCTCCGTGCTGAGCGTCGCGCGCGGGGCGGACGCGCAGTCCGGGCGGCTGGTCTATGCGACCTGGGGCGGCAGCTGGGAGAAGGCGATCCGGGACGCCTGGTTCGACCCGTTCACGAAGCAGACCGGCATCGCGGTGGTGACAACCGGCGGCAATACCTACGGCAAATTCCGCGCGATGGTGGAGTCCGGACGCGTCGAATGGGACGTCGTCGAGGTCAATCCCGATTTCCAGTGGATCGGGCAAAAGGAAAACCTGCTGGAGAAGCTGGATTTTTCCGTGATCGACCGTTCGGCGATCATGCCGGGCGAAGACCTGGTGACCGACTATTCGGTGCCGCAGGTGCTGTGGTCGCGCGTGCTGTTCTACAATACCGGCGCCTTCAGCGCCGGGAAACACCCGCGCGACTGGACGGAGGTGTGGGACAGGAAGGCGTTCCCAGGCAAGCGAGCGTTCGCCTCGAAGGCGAACTCCGGCACGCTGGAAGCCGCACTGCTCGCCGACGGGGTGCCGATGGACAAGATCTACCCGATCGATGTCGATCGCGCGCTGAACAGCCTGAGCCGGATCAAGGACGACATCGTCTGGTACGACACCAATGCGCAGGCCGAGCAGTTCATGACGGACGGGCAGGCCGTGCTGGGGCTGGTGCCGGACGGGCGCGCGCTCTCGGTGATCGACCGGAAGGCGCCGGTCGCCATCGAATACAACCAGAGCATGATGACCTGGTCGACGATGGTGGTGCCGCGCGGCGCGCCCGATCGCGACGCCGCGATGCGGTTCCTCGCCTACGCGCTCTCGCCACAGGCGCAGGCGGCGGTGGCGATGAACTACACCTACGGGCCGGTGGTGCCCGCCGCCTTCGCGAAGCTGCCGCCCGAGCGCGCAAAAATCCTCTCCGGCGGGCCGCAGCAGACGGGCAAGTACCTGCTGGTCAGCGAGCATTGGTGGGGCGAGAACCTCGCCGCGGTGACCGACAAGCTGAACGCCTGGCGGCTTGCCTGAGACGCGCCGGCGGATCGACCGCGCCGGCCTGCTCGTTCTGCCGGCGGCGCTGTTCGCGATCCTCGTGCTGCTCTGCCCGCTGGCGGGACTGGTCGGCACGAGCTTCTCCGGGCTGTACGGGGTCGCCCAATATCGCCGGCTGCTGGCGACGCCGGTCTATGCGCAGGTGCTGGAGCGCACGATCGGGACTGCGGCGGCGACCGCCCTGCTGTGCGCGGTGCTGGCCTTTCCGGTCGCGCATCGCATGGCGCATGCCGGGCGGCGTGGGCGGGCGATGCTGCTCGGCGTCGTGCTGCTGCCGTTCTGGACCAACCTGCTGGTGCGCAGCTATGGCTGGATGGTGCTGCTCAATCCGAAGGGGCCGCTGAATGCGGCGCTGCTGCAGCTTGGCGTGATCCGCCAGCCGCTGGCGCTCGTGTACAACCACACCGGCGTGCTGATCGGCATGGTGCAGATCATGCTGCCATATATGGTGCTGCCGCTCGCCGCGGTGATGGCGCGCATCGAGCCACAGGCGATGCGGGCGGCGCGCAGCCTCGGCGCCGGGCCGGTGCGGGCGTTCCTGCGCGTGTATCTTCCGCTGAGCCTGCCCGGCGTGATGGCCGGCGCGCTGCTGGTGTTTACCGTAAGCCTGGGCTTCTTCGTGGTGCCGGCGATCCTCGGCGGACCGCGCGACATGCTGCTGGCGCAACTGATCGAGTTCAACATCAACACGACGCTGGACTGGCCGTTCGCCGCGGCGATCGGCACGGTGCTGCTGGCGAGCACGCTTCTGCTGTACGGCGTCGCCGTGCGGTGGCTCGGGCTTGGCGCGCTGTGGGGCGAGGCGCGATGACCCGCGCCCATATCGGACGGCTCGCCGGGAGCGCGGCCGTCGCGTCCGTGGGCGTGTTCCTGCTGCTGCCGACGCTGATCGTGCTGCCGATGTCGTTCAGCGGCGCGGAGATGCTGGTGTTTCCGCCGTCGGGGTTTTCGCTGCGCTGGTACACCCGCTATTTCAGCGATCCGGCCTGGCAGGCGGCGACCTGGCACAGCCTGGTGGTCGCGATCGCCGCGGCGCTGATCGCGACGGTGCTCGGCACGTCGGCGGCGATGGCTTTGGTGCGCGGGCGCGTGCCGTTGGCGGGAATGCTGCGCAGCCTGCTGCTGCTGCCGATGATCGTGCCGGCCATCGTCACGGCGGTTGCCGCGTTCCGGGTGTTCTCGGTGGTCGGCCTGACCGACACCTTGCCGGGGCTGGCGCTGGCGCATGCGCTGCTCGGGCTGCCATTCGTCGTGATCAACGTCTCGGCGGTGCTGCGGCGGACCGATCCGCGCATCGAGGCGGCGGCGCGAAGCCTGGGCGCGACGCCCTGGCTGGCGTTCCGCCGCGTCACGCTGCCGCTGATCCTGCCCGGTGTCGCTGCCGGCGCGGTGTTCGCCTTCCTCACCTCGTTCGACGAGGTGGTGGTGGCGCTGTTCCTGACGGGCATCGACTCCGCGACTCTGCCGGTGCAGATGTGGAGCGGCATCCGCTTCGAGATCAATCCGGTGGTGGCCGCGGTCTCCGTGCTGCTGGTGGCGCTGAGCACGGCGGGCTTCGGCCTGTTCGCCGCGTTGCGCAGGAGAGACGCATGAGCAGGCTGGAACCGAAAGTCCCGATCGCTGCCGAAGAGTTCGCGGCGCGGCGGGCCGCGGCGCGGGAGGCCGCGGCGCGGCGCGGGCTCGACGGCCTGCTGGTCTGCTCGCGCGGCGGCGGCGGGCTCGACCGCTACGCCGATATTGCCTATCTGACGGATCATTATACGTCGTTCCCGTTCATTCCCGATCTGCCCGGCCGATGGAGCGGGCGCGCGCATGCGTTTCTGGTGCTGCCGGTCGCCGGCGAGCCGCTTCTGGTGATCGACCTGCCCTACGCCGAGCGAGTGGCGATGCCGGCGGGCCAGGTTGTCATCGCCGATCTGGTGCTGGAGAAGACCGCCGAATGCCTCGCGCAATGCGGGCTGGCGGGCGCACAGGTCGGGCTGGTCGGCAGCGATACGATGGCGGTCGGCATGTTCCGCACGCTCGAGGCGGCGCTGCCGGGGATCCGGTGGCGCGAGGCGGACGACATCCTGTCGGGATTGCGCGCAAGGAAATCGGCGGCGGAGATCGGGCGGTTGCGCGCGGCCTCGCGGCTCGGGTCGCGCATGATCGGGGCGATGATGGACGCGGCGGTGCCGGGAGCAACGCACGCCGACGTGGTGGCGGCGGGGATGGCGGTGCTGATCCCGGCAGGCGGGATGCTCTACAATTCGTTCATGGCGTCGGGGACCGGCGGCAATCACGCGACGGCATTCCGCGCGACCTTCCCGACCTGGGCGACCGAGCAGCCGCTCGCGGAGGGCCAGTGGTTCCGCGCGGGCATTTCCGGCGTGCTGCACGGCTACTGCTTCGACCTCGCGCGCTCGAAGCCGATCGGCGCGGTCAGCAACCGGGTGCTGGAGGCGTTCGAGGCGGCGATCGCGGTCGTCGGCGCAGGGATTGCGGCGATCCGGCCGGGCGCGACGGCCGGCGCGGTGGCGCGCGCGGCGCTCGCGCAGCAGGAAGCCCTCGGCTATCCGCTGGCGGGGGTGTTTGGCGGAATGGGCCACGGGCTCGGCATGGGCTGGGACACGCCGTGGCTCACACCGGAGCAGGAGATGCACATCGAGCCGGGGATGGTGCTGTGTGTCGAGAAGACGCTGACGCGGGACGGCTATCTCGGCGATTTCGAGCAGACGGTTCTGGTGACACCCGACGGCACCGAGCTGCTGACCGATGCGCGGATACGGTCGTGGTAGGGAACGCCGCGCCGGCGTGAGATGAGCCAGCGCGTCGAGATCAGCGGCGTGAGCAAGAGCTACGCCGGGCAGTGGGCGGTGCGCGATCTCAGCCTGACCATCGAGGCCGGCGAGTTTTTTACGCTGCTCGGCGCCAGCGGCTCAGGCAAGACCACGACCTTGATGATGCTGGCGGGGTTCGTCGAGCCGGACTCGGGCGAGATATACATCGGCGCGCGGTCGATGCGCGGGCTGGCGCCGGAACGGCGCGGTCTGGGCGTGGTGTTCCAGAGCTACGCGCTGTTTCCACATATGAACGTGGCGGGGAACGTAGGCTTCGCACTGGAGATGCGGCGGGTCGCGCGGCGCGAGGCCGCGGCGCGCGTGCAGCAGGCGCTGGCGCTGGTGGGGCTCGCCGGATACGCGACGCGGCGGGTCGGCCAGCTCAGCGGCGGGCAGCAGCAGCGCGTCGCGCTGGCGCGCGCCTTGGTGTTCGAGCCGCCGGTGCTGCTGCTGGACGAGCCGCTCGGCGCGCTCGACCGGCAGCTGCGCGAGCAGCTTCAGGTGGAGATGAAGCGGTTGCATCGCCAGCTCGGCGTGACGGTGTGCCACGTGACACACGATCAGGAAGAAGCGATGGCGATGTCCGACCGCATCGCCGTGCTGGCGGACGCGTGCCTGCAGCAGGTCGGCGCGCCGGCGGAGGTATACGAACGGCCGGCGAATCTGTTCGTCGCGCGGTTTCTCGGGGAGTCCAACGTGCTGGAGTGCAGCACGGTCGAGGACGGCGGCGGATCGTTTCTGGTCGCGCTCGCCGGCGGCGTGGCCGGTCGGGCGGGTGCGGAACGCCGGGAGGGCGCAAGCGCGCTCATGCTGCGGCCGGAAAACCTGACCATGACGCCGGCCGACACCGGTCTGGTGCCGGACATGGAGGGCGGTCTTCCGGGCAGGATCGACAGCATCGACTGTCTCGGCGCGTCGATCCGTGCGCTCGTGCGGACCGACGCCGGAATGCTGGTCGTGCGGATGGCCCGCGCCGCGCCGGCGCGAAAATTCCAGCCGGAGGATCCCGTGCGGCTCTGGTGGAACCGCGAGGACGCCCGGCTGTACGACGCGGCCGGGCGTCTGCTATAGCTAACGCAGCGGCGAGTACGAGGCGGGCGAAAGGAAGACGTTGGAGGAGCGGTTCACGATCGGCCCGCCGACCTGCTTGGCGATCTCGCCGCGCTTCTGCTTCCAGTCGGGGTCGGCGTAGAACGCCTCCCACTTGCGGGTGCGATCGTCCATGCTGTCGAACGCCAGGATGTAGATCAGCGTCGCCTCGTCGTCGCCCACCACCGGCTGCCAGGCGCCGACCACCTTCATGCCGTGCTTCTCAAACACCGGCACCGCGGCGACTTCCATCAGGTTGTGCAGCGCCGGCAGCTTGCCGGGCAGGCACTCGTAGCGGCGCAGTTCATAGATCATGCTGGGTTTCCCTCCTTGTCGGCGCAGCCGGTTCAGGCAGCGACGGCGTGTGTCATCTTCGCCATCACCAGTTCGGCGAACATCTGCATCTGCTCCAGCCGCTCGGCCATGCTGTCGCCGGCGATGTGCAGCGCGTTGAAGTGGCGGACGCCGTGCCTGGCGACGGCGTCGATCTTGTCGCAGACCGCATCGGGCGTGCCGATCCAGTTCGCCGCCAGCACCTGGTCGAAATCGGCGCCGCGGATGTCCACGCGGAACTTCCCGTGGCGGCTCGCCCGGTAGTCGCGCACCGCCTGCTCGTGGCTGCGCGCGAGCCGGATCTCGCCCTCTGCGATCAGGTCGATCTCGGCCACGTCGCGGCCGAACCGCTCGGCGTGCGGTCGCAGCGCTTCCAGCCGCTCGCGCGCCATCGGCGCCGGCACCATCAGGCCGAGGCCGAAGCGAGCGGCACGCTCCAGCGATTCCGTGGCGCGCCCGGGAACGTAGATCGGCAGCGGATCCTGCACCGGCTTCGGGTCGAGCCGGATCGGGTTGAAGGCCGCGTATTCGCCGGAATAGGAGGGCCGCTCCTCGCCGTGCGCCAGCAGCAGGCGCAGGGTCTCGATGCACTCGTCCATCAGCTTGCCGCGCCGCGCCTTGCGGTCGCGCGGCCGCACCGCCTCGTATTCGTCGCGGCACATGCCGAGGCCGAGGCCGAGCAGGAACCGGCCGTTGCTGAACCGGTCGAGCGTGGCGACCTGCTTCGCGAGGATCACCGGATCGCGCAATGGTGCGAGCAGCACGCCGGTGCCGAGCTTGATCGACTTCGTCTTCGCCGCGCAGAAGGCGAGGCTGATCAGCGGCTCGTACCAGTTCGGCGCGCCGGCGTCCGGAACCGCGTAGCCGGGTGTCGGCGTCAGGAAGTCGGTGGCCCACACCGCGTTGTAGCCGAACTGCTCGGCCTTCTGGACGGTCGTGGCGATGGCATCGGCGCCGCCGAACCCCACCGGCACAAAAACGCCTTCCCGGCACGTCGGAATTTCGACATCGAAGAGCATCTCGCGTCCTTTCGGGTCCGGCTCGGCCGGCCCTCTCACTGTCGTCGCGCCCGCGCGGGCGCTCAGAGACCGTTTGAGAATGCGCTGCAGCGAGTCAGCTGGCGTGGCTTTCGAGAACCGGAGCGGAGCGGCCGTTTGCGGCCGTGAGCACCGGAAGCGCAGAAAGCCGCGCCAGATGGCCGCTGCAGTAGCATTATCAGACGGTCTCTCAGCCGAATTGCTTGCGCAGCCGCGGCACGACCGCCTCGGCATAGAGCCGCAAGAAGCGCTCCTGGTCAGCGCCAGGCGCGTGGAAGACCAGATGGCGGAAGCCGAGTTCCACGTATGGGCGGATGCGCTCGACGTGTTCGTCGGCGTCGGTGGAGACGATCCAGCGCGTGGCGGCGCGTTCGGCCGGCAGCGCGTCGGCGAGGCGCTCCATTTCGATCGGGTCCTCGACGGAGACTTTCTCTTCCGGCGACAGCGCCAGCGCGGCCCAGTGGCGCGTGTCTTCCATCGCGCGCTGGCGATCGGTGTCGAACGACACCTTCATTTCGATCATGCGCTCGTAGCCGGGTTTTTCGCGGCCGGCCGCCTGCAGGCCGGCTTCGACATTCGGCAGCAGCGTTTCCTTGTACAGAGACGGCGCCTTGCTGCTGGTGCAGATGAAGCCGTCGCCGGAGCGGCCGGCGTATTTGGCGACCAATGCGCCGGACGCGGCGACATAGACGGGAATCGGGCGGGCCGGGCGGTCGTAGATGGTCGCCTTGGTGGTGCGGTAGTACTGGCCCTCGAAGCTCACGCGCTCCTCGGTCCAGAGCTTGCGCATCAGGGTGACGGCCTCGCGCAGGCGGGCGAAGCGCTCCTTGAAGTCGGGCCAGGGGGCGCCGGTCGAGGGCACCTCGTTCAGCGACTCGCCGGTGCCGATGCCGAGGACGACGCGCTCGCCGAACATCGCGCCGAGCGTGCCGAACACCTGCGCCACGATGGCCGGCTGGTAGCGGAAGGTCGGGGTCAGCACGCTGGTGCCGATGATCAGGCGGGAGGTTCGCGCGCCAAGCGCGCCGAGCCAGGCGAACGCCGACGGGGCGTGCCCGCCGGTGTGGCGCCAGGGCTGGAAGTGGTCGCTGATGAACGCTGAATCGAAGCCGAGCTGTTCGGCGAGGATCGCGAAGTCAAGGAGCTGACCGGGGGCGAACTGCTCGGCGGAAGCCTTGTACCCGAGTCTCAGCACGAATGAACCCCGCTCTGCGGGCCGCCGACCGCGCCCCTCGCCGCCGACGATTTCAGCCCGGTACCGGTCTGTAAATCGAAACTTCTTGAACCTGCCTATCCGAACGGTTGAACCGCCGTGCGGCACGGCCGCAAGCTCTCATCGCCGGCGCGCAGGATCGCAGCCGAACCCGTGACGCACGGCGGCGCAAGGACGACGATGTATCAAGGTCGTTGAAGCTGTGCATCAACAATCGTCGATTTACGGCCGATCCGCGACCCCATTAAATGCGCGCCGGGCGCCGGCGGGCAATCGTACCGCGCACCCCGGGCCCCAGCGGCCGGATCAATGCAGGCGCCGGCGATGCCGGACGCGCTGCGAGAGGAGGAACACCATGAACCGCTCCCAGCGGCGGCAGCCCGGGCTGGCGCGCCGGACGCTCCTGCACGCAGCGGCGGCGCTCGGCGGCCTCGCCGCGTTCGCCCGGCGCGCCGCGGCGGCCGAGAAGGCGCCGATGATCTTCCTGACCTGGGGCGGCAATTTCGGCAAGGGCGTGCGCATCGCCTTCGAGGAGCCGTTCACCAAGTCGACCGGCATTCCGATCACCGACGTGACGCCGTTCAACTACGGCAAGTTCGTCACGGCGATGAAGAACGGCAATCCCGAGCAATATGACCTGGTCTGGCTTTCCGACGAGGTCGAGCCGGCCCGC
>Ga0213875_10001553_pt1 | contig 14707 bp, 14 predicted proteins | sample BarmaccomBMRX_R8_FD_160105 | JGI IMG/M metagenome (GOLD analysis project Ga0213875, IMG submission 160105) | Root-associated microbial communities from Barbacenia macrantha in rupestrian grasslands, the National Park of Serra do Cipo, Brazil - RX_R8 | ecosystem: Host-associated > Plants > Roots... | reverse complement strand
ATGGCGTGGAGCGACCAGCCTACCGGCATGATCGACCAGGAGTCCTGGCGGAAGTTCCTGCACGCGCAGGTCGGGATCGACCTCGACGAGGAGTTCCGCCCGCTCCTGCGCAATCGGGCAAATCACTACGGCCAGGACCGCCAGGCGATGAAGCTCGGCAATTTCACGGGCATTCCCGGTATTCCCAACCAGGACATCGCGATGTGGCTGTCGATGGGGCCGATCGCCGACCGCACCAGCGAGCGGCTCGGCGCCAGCGACATCGCCGTCGTGCAGTTCCGTCGCGTGATGCTGGATGCGTGCCGCTCCTTCATGGCGGGCGGCACGCCGATCGGCCTGATGCAGCCGCATATCCCACAGGCCAAGCTGCGCTCCGCCCAGGGCGTGGTGCCGAAGACCGAGAACTGGCGTACGCTCGGCGCGTCGGACGAAGAGGCCGACTATCTGCGCGGCATGGAAGAGGACGAGACCGACCGGGAGATGGCGCGCGCCGCCGGCTGACGTTGGGTTGCGGGTTGCGGATTGCGGAGGAGAAGCATCATGCGCGTCACGGCACGATCGGTTCTGGCGGGCGCGTGCATCGGCGCGGCCGGTGCGCTGGCCGCCGCGCCGGCGTGCGCACCGGCCTGGGCGCAGACCTCCGAGCCCTACAGGATCGACGTCGTGCTGCCGCTCACCGGCGGCGGGGCATTCCTCGGCCGCGCCGAGCAGCAGTCGCTGCAGACCTTGCAGAAGTCGCTCGCCCCGGGCGCGCTGAAGGGCCGGCCGGTCGAGTTCACTTTTCACGACGACCAATCGAGCCCGCAGGTGGCGGTTCAGCTCGCCACCCAGCTCAGCCGCGCCACGCCAAAGCCGGCGGTCGTGCTCGGTTCGGCGCTGGTCGCGATGTGCAACGCGATGGCGCCGCTGATGCGCAGCGGCCCGGTGCTGTACTGCTTTTCCCCGGGCATCTACCCGCCGGCCGACAGCTACGTCTTCAGCTCCAGCGTCGCCACGCGCGACCTGGCGGCCGGGCTTCTGCGCTACGCCGGCGCCCGCGGCTGGACCCGCGTCGCGCTGATCACCAGCACCGACGCCTCCGGCCAGGACGCGGTGCGCAACATCAAGGGGCTGCTCGCGCAGCCGGAGAACAAGGCCCTCCAGCTGGTCGCCGAGCAGAGCTTCAACCCCACCGATGTCAGCGCCTCCGCGCAGGTCGAGCGGCTCAAGGGCGCCGATCCGCAGCTGCTGATCGCCTGGACCACAGGCGCGCCGGTCGGCACCGTGTTCAAGGCGGTCCTGGATGCCGGGTGGGACATTCCGGTCGCCACCACCAACGGCAACATGACGTACGCGCAGATGACGCAGTACGCCGCATTCCTGCCCAAGCAGCTCTACATCCCCTCCTCGCCCTGGCCGAAGGAGGAGACGCCGCACCTGTCGGCCGGCGCCGAGCAGAAGAAGGACGCGTTCTTCAAGGCGTTCGCCGGGACCGGGGTGAAGCCGGACGGGCCCGCGTCGTTCGCCTGGGATCCCGCGGCGATCACGCTCGACGCGCTGCGCAGCCTCGGGCCGGACGCGACGGCGCAGCAGCTTCGCGACTACCTGGCCAAGCTCAAGGGCTATGACGGGATCAACGGCACCTATGACTTCGTCAAGCTGCCGCAGCGCGGCCTCGACGAATCGAACGTCGTCATTACCCGCTGGGACGCCGGCAAGGGCGCCTTCGACGTGGTGAGCGAGCCGGGCGGCCTGCCGCTCAAGTGAGCAGGCCGCAGCACGGGCGAGGGAGGCCGGCCGGTGCTTGAGTTCGTGCAAATCCTGATCGGCGGGCTGGTCGTCGGCTGCATCTACGCGATCGTCGCGCTCGGCTTTTCGCTGGTCTATCGCGTGACCGGCGTGATCAACCTGGCGCAGGGCGGCTTCTGCGTGCTCGGCGCGCTGAGCGGCTACACCGCCGCGTCCTGGCTCGGCTGGCCGGCGATCCCGGCCGCCCTGCTCGGCGTGCTGGCAACCACCGCGTTCGGCACGCTGCTGGGTGCCGCGAGCTTCGTGCCCGGGCTGAGCCGCATCTCGAACGCCAACATGCTGATGCTGACGGCCGGCCTGCTCACCTTCATCGAGGGGCTGGCGCTGGTGCTCTGGGGCAGCCAGCCCTACGCGCTGCCGCCGTTCTCGCGCGAGCGCCCGATCGACCTCGGCGGCCTGCTCGTCCCCTCACAGGCGTTCTGGGTGATCGGCACGACCGCCGCGCTGCTGCTCGGCCTCTGGTACCTGCTCGCCCGGACCCGGCACGGCCACGCCCTGCGCGCCTGCGCCGAGAATCCGACGGCGGCGCGGCTGATGGGGATCAGCGTGTCGGCGATGACGCTGTTCAGCTTCGGATTGGCCGCCGGCATGGGCGCGCTCGCCGGCGTCGTGGTGGCGCCGACCACCTCGCTGCAATTCGACACCGGCGGGCTGTTCACGATGTCCGGCTTCATCGCGGTGGCGATCGGCGGCATCGCCTCCTTCCCCGGCGCGGTCGCCGGCGGTTTGCTGCTTGGGGTGCTCACCCAGCTCGCGACCGCCTACGTCTCCTCCCTGTTCAGCAACGCGATCGCGCTCATCGTGTTGCTGGCGGTGCTGATCTGGCGACCGAACGGCCTGCTGAGCGCCGGCGTCGCCCGCCGCCAGGACGTGCGCGAGGAGGCGCGGGTCTGGAAGCACATCACGCGCCTGCATCCGCGCAGTGCCGCGATCGCCGCAGCCGCCGGGCTGGCGATCGCGCTCGCCGTGCCGCTGGTCGTCACCTCGGAGGGCATGTTGAGCGGCATCGTGATCGCGGCGATCCTGTTCATCGCCCTGATCGGGCTCGATCTGGTGATGGGCTACGCCGGCCAGGTCAGCCTCGGCCAGGCCGGCTTCATGGCGATCGGCGGCTACACCGCGGGCTACCTCTCGGTGCAGTACGACGTGGCGCCGATCCTCGGCATCCTCGCCGGCATGGCGCTCGCGCTGCTCTGCTCGCTCGTGCTGTCGGTCGTCACGCTGCGGCTGCGCGGCCTCTACCTTGCGCTGGCGACACTGTCCTTCGGCCTGCTGATCGACAGCTTTGCGGTCGGCCTCGCCGACATCACCGGCGGCCCCTCCGGCCTGGTCGGCATCCCCTCCTTCGCGCTCGGCGGTTATTCCTTCGACTCGCCGGTTGCGACCTACTACCTCGTCCTCGCCATCGACGTCGTGCTGATCGTGCTGCTCGCCGGCCTCGTGCGCTCGAGCTTCGGGCGCGCCTTGCAGGCGATCCGCACCGACCAGCTCGCGGCGGCGGCGCTCGGCGTCAATGTCGTGCGCTGCAAGCTCGTCGCGTTCGCGATCAGCGCGGCGCTCGCCTCGCTCTCGGGCAGCCTGCTCGCCTTCTTCTTCCACTTCCTGTCGCCCGACATGGTCGGCACGCCGCGCTCGCTCGAGCTGGTCGCGATGCTGATCGTCGGCGGCGAGGGCACGCTGGTCGGCCCGCTGTTCGGCAGCGTGGTGTTGACCATGCTGCCCACGGTGTTCCAGTCCCTGGCACTCTACAAGACGCTGGTCAGCGGCGCGCTGCTCGTGCTGTGCTTCCTCTATCTGCCCGAAGGCATGTTCGGTGCGCTGGCGAGCCGGCTCGACCGCCTCGCCCGGCCCCGCCCGGCCGGCACGATGGCATTGCAGCGCGAGCGCGCCTGATGGATGGCATCGCTCCGGACGGCGTGCCGGCGCTGCGGGTCAGCGGCCTGAACCGCTCCTTCGGCGGCCTGAAGGCGACCTCGGACGTGTCCTTCGCGGTCGCCGCCGGCACGGTGACCGCGCTGATCGGCCCGAACGGGGCCGGCAAGACGACGATCTTCAACCTGATCACCAACCTGCTGCGGCCCGACGCCGGCGAGGTGCATCTCTACGGCGAGCGGATCAACGGCCTGCCACCCACCGGCATCGCCGGGCGGGGCCTGATCCGCACTTTTCAGTCCGCGCGCGTGTTTCCCGGCATGACGGTGCTGGAGAACGTGCTGGTCGGCCGGCATCGGCTGATCCGGCCGCGCCCGCTCGGCCACATGCTATGGAGTCCCGCCGCCCGCCGCGCCGAGCGCGACCTGGCGCGCCGCGCCGAGGCGCTGCTCGACCTCGTCGCGCTGACGCGCTTCACCCACGTGCACGCGACCGAGCTGCCGATGGGGGCGCAGAAGCTGCTCGAAGTCGTGCGCGCGCTGATGGCGCAGCCCCGGCTGCTGCTGCTCGACGAGCCCGCGGCCGGCCTGAACGACACCGAGACCGCCGAACTCGCCGCGCTGGTGCGCGCGGTGCGCGAGAGCGGGGTGACCGTGCTCATCATCGAGCACAACATGTCGCTGGTGATGAACGTCGCCGACCAGGTGGTCGTGCTGGACGCCGGCAGCGTCATCGCGTCGGGCCCGCCGGAAGCGGTGCAGCGCGATCCGCGCGTCGTCACCGCCTATCTCGGCGAGGAGGTCGCGGCGTGATGCTCGAACTCAGCCACGTCACGGTCGGCTACAGCGCGAGCCCGGTCCTGCTGGACGTGAGCCTCAGCCTGGCGCAGGGCGAGATCGTCACGCTGGTCGGCGCCAACGGCGCGGGCAAGTCGACGCTGGTCAAGTCGATCTCGGGCCTGCTGCGGCCGACCTCCGGCGAAATCCGCTTCGAGGGCCAGCGCATCGACGGCCTCTCCACCGGCGAGCGGCTGCGCCGCGGCATCGCCCACGTGCCGGAGGGCCGCCAGGTGTTTGCCGGCATGACCGTCGCCGAGAACCTGGCGCTCGGCCGCTACGTCGCCGCCGACCGCGCGCGCGGTCGCGCCCGGCTCGCCGAGATCTGCGCGCAGTTCCCGCTGCTGCGGGAGCGCCGGGACGACGTCGTCGGCAATTTTTCCGGCGGCCAGCAGCAGACCCTGGCGATCGCCCGCGGGCTGATGTCCGATCCCCGCCTGCTGTTGCTGGACGAGCCCTCGCTCGGCGTCTCGCCGATCCTGGTGACGGAAATGTTCCGGCTGGTGAAAGTGCTGCGCGACCGCGGCATCACCATCCTGCTCGCCGAGCAGAATGCCCGTTCGGCGCTCGCCATCGCCGACCGCGGCTACGTCATCGAGAACGGCCGGGTGGCGCTCAGCGGCCCCGCCGCCGAGCTGCTGAAGTCCAAGGAGATCGCCGAGCGCTATCTCGGCGTCGGCAGCGGGGCCGAGGTGTCGGCCACCGAGAGTGCGCGCATGGCGGCCCGCCTGCGCGAGTGCGTGGGATAGACCGCCGGTCCGGATAGACCTGGACCCAAGCCGGGAGCAGCGCGATGGCCAAGCTCGAACTGTCGATCGCCGTCGGCGACTACGACCGCACTCGCCCGCTGGTGGACGGCACGGTGGCGATCGACGGCGTCGATCCCGTCTTCTCGCTGCTGGTGCCTGAGGAGATTTTTTTCCGCGCGTTCCGCTACGCCGAGTTCGACGTCTGCGAGCTCTCGCTCAGCAGCTTCTCGGTGAAGACCGCGGCCGGCGACTGCCCCTATGTCGGCGTGCCGGTGTTCCCCTCCCGCGCCTTCCGCCACACTTCCATCTGCATCCGCAATGACCGCGGCATCGCCGCACCCGAGGACCTGAAGGGCCGGCGCATCGGCATTCCCGAATACCAGCTGACCGCGAACGTCTGGATGCGCGCCATCCTCGAGGACGAGCACGGCGTCGCTCCCGCCGACGTCACATGGGTGCGCGCCGGCTACGACGAGCCCGGCCGCATCGAGAAGATCGCGCTCCGACTGCCCGCCGAGGTGCGGGTCGAGCCGGCCGCCGAGGGCGAGACGCTGACGAGCCTGCTCGACCGCGGCGACATCGACGGCGTCATGGGCCCGCGCGCGCCCTCCGCCTTCGAGCGCGGCGATCCCAGGATTTCCTGGCTCTATCCCGACCCCGCGGCGGCGGCGGCGGCGTGGTACCGCAAGCGGCGGATCTTCCCGATCATGCACATGCTCGGGGTGCGCCGCGCGCTGGTGGACCGCCACCCCTGGCTGCCCGCCACCCTCGCCAAGGCGTTCGAGCAGGCCAAGGCGGCGGCGCTCGCGAAGCTGACGGACACCTCCGCGACAAAAGTCACGCTGCCCTTCATCGAGGAGCAGTTGCGCTCGGCGCGCCGCCTGATGGGCCACGATTTCTGGTCCTACGGCTTCGCCGCGAACCGCGACACGCTTGCCTATTTCCTCCGCCACCACCATCGCCAGGGCCTTTCCGCCCGGCTGCTCGAGCCCGAGGAGCTGTTCTTCCCCTCGACGCTCGAGGCGCACCGCATCTAGCGGTGCGATCGATGCGGAGCGTCGGGCGGCCGGCGGCACCGAAGGCCGGGGCTGCGCAGGACTACGATTATCCGCTCGAAGCCAGCGTCGGCTACCAGCTCCGCCGCACCTACCGCTTTCTCGCCCAGGAGCTGCAGGTCTGCCTGCTGCCGCACGAAATTCCGATCGGCATGTGGTATTTCCTGCGCGTGCTCTGGGAACAGGACGGGCTGACCCAGCGCGAGATCAGCGAACGCGTCGGCGCGACGGCGCCCACTACCGTCGAGCAGCTCCGCAACATGGAGCGGCGGGGCTTCATCACGCGCGTCCGCGACCCGGAGGACCGGCGCAAGGTGCGGGTGTTTCTGGACGCGTCCGGCTGGGCGCTGAAGCCCATGCTTCTGCCGTTCGCCGAGTACGTGGTCGGCCGGGCGATCGAGGGCCTGTCGGAGGACCAGGTCGGCGTCCTCCGGCTGGTGCTGAGGCGCATGCAGGACAACATCGCGCGAGGGCAGGAGGGCGCGCCGCCGACGCTGGACATTGCGGGAGGCCGCGGCCGCCGGCCCGCGCGGCGACGCTGAGACGCCTGGCCCGTCACGTCTGGGACTGCAGCCGCGGCACCGGCGTGCGCACCACGCCCATCACGAAGATCGAGAGCCCGGCGATGAAGGCCGGCACCGCGACGATCGCGAACACCGTCGGCAAGCCCCAGCCAAGCGAAAGCATGAACCCGCCGACCATGGACCCCAGCACCGAGCCGATGCGCCCGACGCCGTTCGCCCAGCTCACCCCGGTCGCGCGGCTGGCGGTCGGGTAGTAGGCCGCGGAGAGCGCATTGGCGCCGACCTGCGAGCCCGACACGCAGAACCCCGCCCCGAACACCGCGACCACCATCAGCCACGGCATCGCCTGGGCGTGGCCGATCAGGAAGACGAAGATCCCGGCCGAGGCATACGCCACGCCGAGCACGTGATGCGGGTCGAGCCGGTCCATCATGCGCCCGATCGCGACCGCGCCGATCGTGCCGCCCACCTGGAACATCGCGGTGATCAGCGAAGCCGTCTTCAGCGACACGCCGGAGCTGTGGATCAGGGTCGGCAGCCAGCTCGACAGCAGGTAGACGACCAGCAGGCTCATGAAGAACGCGAGCCACAGCAGCAAGGTGCCGCGCAGCAGCTCGCCCTCGAAGAGCTGGCGCACCGGCGAGCCGTGCGGCTTGCGGGCGCCGGTGAAGGTCGCGCCCGCGAGCTGGGCGTCCGGCGCGATGCGGTGCAGCGTCGCGGCGACGCGCGCCGACTGGCCGCCCTTCATCACGAGGTAGCGGACGGATTCCGGCAGCGCCCAGAGGAGCACGGGCGCCAGCAGCAGCGGCAGCACGCCGCCCACCACCAGCACCGACCGCCAGCCATACCCGGCGACGATCTGCGAGGCGACGATGCCGCCGAGTGCGGAGCCGATCGTGAAGCCGCAGAACATCAGGGTCACCAGGAACGACCGGCGCTCCTCCGGGCAGTATTCCGAGCTGAGCGTGATCGCATTCGGCATGGCGCCGCCGAGCCCGAGGCCGGTGAGGAAGCGGAGCGCGATCAGAGCCGTCAGCCCGGAGCTGTAGGCCGAGGCCAGGCTGGCCACCCCGAAGAACAGCACGGAGAAGGTCAGCGCCGCCTTGCGGCCGTGCCGGTCGGCGAAGGGGCCGATCGCGAACGCGCCCACCATCAGGCCGAACAGGCCGGAGCCGAACAGCGGGGCGAGCTGCGCCGGGCTGAGGCTCCACTCCGCCCGGATCGCCGGGGCGATGAAGCCGATCGCCGCCGTGTCGAATCCGTCGATGGCGACGATCAGGAAGCACAGCACCAGCAGCGTGACCTGGACCGCCGACAACCGGTGGGTGTTGATGAACTGCTGGACGTCGATGGTGCGGGCGGCTTGCATGGCCGTCTCCTCAAAAAGCTGATTTGTTCCGGAACGTCAGCCAGCCGGCTGGGCTGCGCCCGCCCGGCCGGTCACGGAGGCGTCCCCGAGGCCGGTGCTGCCATAGAGCCAGGCAAGCGTGTCGTACCACTCTTCGTCGGACTTGGCGGACATCACCGCGTTGCGCAGCGCCGCGTGCGCACCGGCGGGGTGATAGACGTGCTCGCCGACGGCGCGCGACATCAGCTGGATGCGCGCGGTGCGCAGCACGCGGCCCCGGCGGTAGGCCTCCAGCGCCGCCTGCGGATCGCCGGGATGGGCGGCCATCTCGTGCGACAGGCAGACCGAGTCCTCCATCGCCATGCAGGCGCCCTGGGCCATGTATTGCAGCGTCGGGTGCGCGGCGTCGCCGAGCAGGGCGACGCGCCCGTCGACCCAGTTCTCCACGGGGTCGCGGTCGCACAGCACCCAGAGCTTCCAGTCGGTGCCGTGGCGGATGATGTTCTGGGCGCGCGGATGCACGTGCCGGAAGCCGGCGAGCACCTCCTCCTCCGGCACCGGCTTGCCGGCGACCGGCTCCGGCGCGTCGTTGTGATAGGTGACGACCAGGTTGAACACCTTCCAGCCCGACAGCGGGTAGTGGACGATGTGGCATTTCGGCCCGGCCCACAGCGTGGCGGCGTTCCAGCGCAGATCCTCGGGCATGCGCTCGGTCGGGATGACCGAGCGGTACGTGGTGTGGCCGGTGACGCGCGGCGCGCCGTCGCCGACGACCTGCTCGCGGATGCGCGACCATAGCCCGTCCGCGCCGATCAGCAGCGAGCCGGTCACCGTCTCGCCGGAGAACAGCCGCGCGGTGACGGTCGTGCCGTCCTGCTCGTAGCCGGTGACGGCGCAGCCGGTGCGCAGGTCGATCAGCGGGTTCTCCCGACAGGCGCGGATGAACACGCCGTGCAGGTCGCCCCGGTGCACCACGGCGTAGGGGTTGGCGAAGCGGCGGCGGAACGGCTCGGTCAGGTCGATGCTGGCGATGTCCTCCGCCGTCATCGCGTCCATCAGCCGCAGCCGGTCCACGTACACCGCCATCGCGCGCGCCGCGTCGCCGACGCCGAGATAGTCGAAGGCGTGAAAGGCGTTGGGGCCGAGCTGGATGCCGGCGCCGATCTCGCCCAATACCGGCGCACGCTCCAGCACGACGACGCGAAAGCCCTTCTGGGCGAGGCCGAGTGCGGCGGTCAGGCCGCCGATGCCGCCGCCGGCGACGAGGATCGGCAGGTTGTTCTGCATGGCGTTGGCTCCCTGGAATCCGACCGCGGTCAGGCCGGCTCGGCGCGCAGCGGCGCCGAGGTGACGTCGTTGTGCATCTGCGTGAGCTGGCCGAGCAGGCGCAGCAGGGCGGCGCCGTCCGCCGGCGCCAGCGGCTCCAGCAGCCGCCGCTGCACCCGCCGCACCGCCGGCTCGACCTGGCGCAGCAGCCGCTCGCCCTCGAGCGTGAGCCGCAGCAGTTTCACGCGCCGATCGGTCGGGCTCGGGCTGCGCAGCACCCAACCCTTGGCCTCCAGCCGCTCCAGCACGTCGCCGATCGTCGAGCGGTCGAACGCGATGAGCTGCGACAGCCGCGTCGCGTCCACGTCCGCAGAGGCGCGGATCGCCGCCAGCGCCGCGTACTGCACGGAGGTCAGGTCGAACGCGCCGCACTCCTCGGCGAACAGCGCCGTGCTGATCTGCTGCGCCCGGCGGATCAGGTGGCCGGGCATGTCATGAAAGCTGTCCATGGCGGGCACCTCGCTCCCCACCGGCTACTCCGCGTCCGGCTGCCGGTCGGGCGCCGCCTCGATGAAGGCGGGCAGCGCCAGGCAGACGGCCTCGGCGGCGAGCAGGCGCGGGAAGCGCGCGACATCGACGCCGAAGCGCCGGGCATTGCCGAGCTGCGGCACCAGGCAGATGTCGGCGAGGCTCGGCGCGCCGCCGAAGCAGAACGGGCCCGGGGCGGCGGCCAGCAGGGTTTCGCACGCGGCCAGCCCGGCGGCATTGGCGTCCGCCGCCCATTGCTGCACCTCCGTCTCCGGCCGGCCCATCGCGCGCAGGCGGGCGAGCACGCCCAGGTTCTGCAGCGGGTGCGTGTCGGCCGCGAGCACCAGCGCGAAGCCGCGCACCCGGGCGCGCAGCACGGGGTGGGCGGGCAGCAACTGCGGTTCGCGATAGGCCTCGTCCAGCCATTCGATGATGGCCAGCGACTGGGTCAGCACCGTGCCGTCGTCCAGTTCCAGCGCCGGCACCAGGCCTTGCGGGTTGAGCGCGAGATAGGCGGGCGCGCGCTGCTCGCCGCGGCGGAGGTGGTGGAACGCCTGGCGGACGGCGACGCCCTTCAGGCCGAGCGCGATGCGCACGCGCCAGGATGCGGCGCTGCGGAAATAGCCGTGCAGGATCGTGGGCCTCTGCTGCATCGCGCGCGCGCCTGCCACGGCTTGGGTCATCCTGCGTTTCCTCTCTGCGGCGGCAGCGGTGGAGCCCGGTGCGCGCCGACGACCAACGGTGCAGATTGACAGTAGGCTGAAAGTCTGCATACTGTCAATTAACGAAATGCATATTAGGAGGAGCGCCGTGCAGAACGCGCCCATCATCCAGGCCACCACCGACACGCCGGAGCGGCGGGCTTTCTACGACCGCATCAGCCTCCAGAACCTGACCCCACTCTGGCTCTCGCTCGCCGAGCTGGTGACGCCGGAGCCGCGCAGCCCGTGCCAGCCGGCCGCCTGGCGCTTCGAGGAAATCCGCGCGGCGATGATGGAGGCCGGCAGCCTGATCACCGCGAAAGAGGCCGAGCGTCGCGTGCTGGTGCTGGAGAACCCGGGCCTGCGCGGGCAGAGCAGGATCACGACGGACCTCTACGCCGGCGTGCAGCTCGTGCTGCCCGGCGAGGTCGCGCCCGCGCACCGACACACGCAGTCCGCGCTGCGCTTCGTGCTGGAAGGCGGCGGCGCACACACCTCCGTGAACGGGGAGCGCACGATCATGCGCGAAGGCGACTTCGTGATCACCCCGCCGATGGCCTGGCACGACCACGGCAACGAGAGCGAGGCGCCGATCTTCTGGCTGGACGGGCTCGACATCCCGGTCGTCCAGTTCCTCGACGCGTCGTTCGCCGAGCACCTCGAGGAGGACGAGCAGCCGATCACCCGGCCGGTCGGCGACAGCGACGCCCGCTACGGCGCCAACCTGCTGCCGGTGGACCACGAGGCGGGCGGCGGCAGCTCTCCGGTGTTCAACTATCCGTTCGACCGCACGCGCGACGCGCTGGAGCGGATGCGCCGCATGGACGCGTGGGACCCCTGCCACGGCCTGAAAATGCGCTACACCAACCCGATCACCGGCAACCACGCGATGGCGACGATGGGCACGTTCGTGCAGCTTCTGCCGAAGGGCTTTGCGACCGCCGCCTACCGTTCGACCGACGCGACCGTGTTCGTGCCGATCGAAGGCGCGGGACGCACGCATATCGGCGAGGATTTCACGGTCGAGTGGGGCAAGCGCGACATCTTCGTCGTGCCGTCGTGGAAGAAGGTTCGCCACGAGGCGGCGGAGGATGCCGTGCTGTTCTCCTTCTCCGACCGGCCGATCCAGCAAGCCCTGCACCTGTTCCGGGAGGACCGCGGCAATGTCTGAGGCGGGCAAGACGGAATACGTTATCGCGCCGCCGCCTGTCGCGAGCGTCGCGGTCGCGGGTACCAGCGCGCGCTTCCCGGTCCGCCGCATCTTCTGCGTCGGGCGCAACTACGCCGCGCACGCGCGCGAGATGGGGCGCGACCCCGACCGCGAGCCGCCGTTCTTCTTCCTCAAGCCCGCCGACGCCGTAGTGGACGACGGCGTGACCGTGCCATACCCGCCGGAGACGGAGAATTTCCACTACGAGATCGAGCTGGTCGTTGCGATCGGCACCGCGGGGGCGAACATCCCGGCGGAGCGGGCGCTCGATCACGTGTTCGGCTACGGCGTCGGAATCGACCTGACGCGGCGCGACCTGCAGCTGGCGGCGCGGGCGCAGGGCCGGCCCTGGGACTGGGGCAAGGGGTTCGACCGCTCCGCGCCGATCGCGCCGCTGCACCGCGTCGCCGAGGTGGGCCATCCCGCCGCGGGCCGCATCTGGCTCGCGGTGGACGGGCAGGAGAAGCAAAGCTCCGACATCGCGAAGCTGATCTGGCCGGTGCCGGACGTCATCGCGATCGCGTCGCGCTCGATGCAGCTGCGGCCCGGCGATCTCATCATGACCGGCACCCCCGAAGGCGTCGGCCCGGTGCGGCCGGGGCAGGTGATGACCGGCGGCGTCGAAGGGCTCGGCGAAATCACCGTGCGCGTCGGCGAGCGGGGCTGATCGCGAGAAGGCCAGGGGGCTCTGCCCCCTGGACCCCCGGCAAAGGCGGAGCCTTTGCAATCCTCGATTTGCGGAGCTGAGCGAAGGAGACCCCCGATGTGCCCGACCGATCCCTCCCCGCCCGGACACCCCGTCGCGGCCGCCGACAGTGCGGCCGCGGGCGATGCCGCCTCGGCCCGGCTCGTCCAGGAACTGGTGCTCGCCAACCACATCCTGTTCGACCAGGGCGTGGTCGATGCGTTCGGCCATGTCAGCGTCCGCCACGACCGGCGGACCGACCGCTTCCTGCTGGCGCGCAACATGGCGCCCGGCTCCGTCACGGCGGCCGACATCATCGAATTCACGCTCGACGGCGAGGCGGTGAACGCGCAGGGCCGGCGGGTCTATCTGGAACGCTTCATCCACGGCGAGATCTACCGCCGGCGCCCGGACGTCGTCGCGGTCGTGCACAGCCACTCGCACGCCATCGTGCCGCTGAGCGTCGTAGGCAGCGCCCGGCTGCGCCCGCTGTTCCACATGGCCGGCTTCATCGGGCGGGCCGCCCCGGTGTTCGAAATCCGCGAGGCCGGCGGCGACGGCACCGATCTGCTGATCAGCGACAACGCGCTCGGCCGCGCGCTGGCGGAGAAATTCGACGACGCGGATATCGTGCTGATGCGTGGTCACGGCTCGACCGTGGTCGGCGGCTCGATCCCGCAAGCCGTCTACCGCGCCGTCTACGCCGAGCTGAACGCCCGATACCAGCTCGAGGCGACGCGGCTTGGTGAGGTCACCTACCTCACGGAAGCCGAGGGCCGCGCCTGCGTCGCGCGCGTCGAGGCGCAGGTGCAGCGGCCCTGGGACCTCTGGACGGCGCAGGCACGGCAGCGCCGGGGCGGGTAGCGAAACGCCAGGGGAAAGGCGAGGGGCGCTGCCCCAGGCCCTCTATGGCGGGCTCAGCGCGGCGGCGGCAGCGAACGCTGCTCCACCGGGGCGCGGGTCGCGGGCGGTCCCAGCGGCGTCGGCCCGCCCGGCGGGGCGTAGGACGCCGGCGGATAGGCCTGCGCGTAGGGCGCCTGCTGGGCGTACGGCACCGCCTGCGCCATCGGCGCCCCGCCGAAGCGGGTCAGCGTCGCGCGCAGCGGGTCGGCACCGGGATTGTTGGCCGCCATCTGCATCACGATCTGCCGCGCCGCGAAGTCCTGGCCGTAATAGGCGCGGTTCCAGCTTGTCGTGGAGCTGAGCAGCGCGCCGTCCAGGGTGATGCCGGCGAACAGCCCGCGCGACTCGGCGAAGCTCACCACGTCGGCGCGCAGCGCGGCCGTGGTCGAGCCCTCCACCCCAGCGCCGACGGTCGCGAAGGCCAGGCCGGCGCCGGCGCCGATCTTGAACTCGTTGTCCATGATCGCCGCCAGCCCGCGTTCGGTCATGATCATCATGATCAGCTCGGCGTCCTGGATGCCGGCCTGCAGGCCGAAGCTGACGCTGCCCATGCGGAAGAACGCGGGATCGGACCACGACCCCGCGCCGTCGCGCGCCGAGAGTACGCAATCCCCGCCGGCCCCGCCGAAGAAGAAGCCGGCGCGGAACACGCGCGGGCAGATCATCACCGCGCGTGCCTGCCGCATGGTGGAGAGCCGGTCGTTGGAGTTGGGCACGCCGAGCATCTCCTGGACCGCCAGGGTCGCGCGGTCGACGAGTTGCTGCTGTTCGGTCTGGGCCCGGGCCATCAGCGGCAGCATCGCCAGGATGGCGGCCAGCAGGAGGCGTCGCATCGCGTTCTCCCAGGGGTTTTTGCCTGTTCCCCTGCATACCAGGGTTTCCCGTGGGATCAGAGCACTATCTTGCGAAACTGAGACAAATCGGCCGGGTCTGGGGGGCCGCCGGGCCGCTTGCCATCACTCGCCCATGCTGAGCAGCGCACCGCGCACCCGCGCCGCCCGGAACTGCCGCGCGAATAGCACGGCCGCCGCCGCCATCCACGCCGCGTTCAGCCCGAAGGCCCACGCCAGGTGGTCCCACCGGATCGTCCCGTCCTTCAGCACCGCGCGCATCCCTTCGAACACGTGCGCCGAGGGCAGCGCGAGGGCGACGGGCCGCAGCGCGGCCGGCAGCACGGCGACCGGGTAGAACACCGCGGAGAACGGCGTCAGCCCGAACAGCACCGACCAGGCCAGCGCCTCC
>Ga0213875_10001552_pt1 | contig 14716 bp, 12 predicted proteins | sample BarmaccomBMRX_R8_FD_160105 | JGI IMG/M metagenome (GOLD analysis project Ga0213875, IMG submission 160105) | Root-associated microbial communities from Barbacenia macrantha in rupestrian grasslands, the National Park of Serra do Cipo, Brazil - RX_R8 | ecosystem: Host-associated > Plants > Roots... | reverse complement strand
GGCCGACAAACAGCAGGTAGGGTGTGCGATTGGCGAGCGGCTCCGGCGGGACATCGACGATCGCTGCGCCGTGGTGGATGACCTCGATCTTCTCAGGCGGAAAGCCGCGCGCCACCAGCGTATCGCGCAAAAACCCGGAGAGGCAGGTGAACAGCGCCGCTTCGCGCTGCAATGCCGCGAGGCGACGGGCATAGACCGGCGGGATCAGCCGGCGCTGGTAATGCTTTTCCTTGGTGGCATCGGCACCGAGAAAAGTCACCACCAGCGGCACCCCCAGCGCCCGTGCCAGAGGCAGGGCCATAGCGCCGCCGCGGCCGAACAGCGCGTGGATCACACGCGGCTTTACCCGCCGCAGATCCGGGGCCGGCGGCATCACCCCAAGATGCCGGAACAAGGCTCGGTCCAACGCGCCGAGCGCCCCGTCGCGACCGATGCGCAACGGCTTGTCGGTCACGATCGAGGCCCCTTTGTCGAGATGATAGCCGAGCCACACCGGCGACAGCCGCTCAAAGCCGCTGTAGAAACGCCCGACAAACGCCGCTTCCGAAAGGGGGATCAGCCGGTGCCGGTACACCAACACCGTTTCCGACGCCGCCTTAATCATGCCGCCAGCGCCTCAAAACGCGCCGCCACCTCGTCCCAACTGAGGCCGCGCTGAGTGCGCAAGGCCGCGCGGTGCCAGCGTTGCCACAGCGCGTCGTCACGGAGCGCGGCGATGGCAGCCTCGGCGAATTCCACATCATCGGGCGCGACACGGCCGGTTTCGCCGTCGACCACCCGTTCGCCGACGCTGCCGAGCGGCTGCACGACGCACGGCACTCCCATCGCCTGCGCCTCAGCCAAGGACAGACAGAACGTTTCGCCGGGATCGCCGCGATACAGCATGACCCGGGCCCCGCGCAGCACCTCGGCCAGCACCTCGCGGCCGACTGGAGCATGCCGCCGCACCCCCTGCCCCGCCATTGTGTCGGCGCGCTGCAACACGCGGTTCATCGCCGCCGCCTTGTCGGAGCCGGTATCGGCGTAGACGGCGGGGCCGGCATAGATGTGTAACTCGGCCGCCGGCACAGCCGGGGCGATCCGCGCCGCCCACAGATCAAGCAGCCAGTCGAGTCCGCGCAGCGGGTTTGACGTGAACACCGCGCAGGGCGGCGGCGGTTCGCGCTCTATGGCGTGGCGGAACCGATCGAGCATGCCGTAGGGGATGATCTCCACCCCGCCGCGTCCTAGCAGCAGAGGCGGCACCCAGCCCGGGATGGTGCCGGCGTGATACGCGCCGGTCACCACAATCCTGGGCCGATACCAGGCGAGCCGGCCGGCCAACCGCGGCTTGCGTAGATAGCGCGCCGGGTTGTGCAGCCAGAACAGGCGCCGCCGGGCCTTGGGCGCAAGTCCGATTACCCGATGCCCACGATTGCCAATGTACAGACCGGCTCGTTCCGGTACGCCCTGGCCGATTGGGGCCCATGCGACGCCGCGATGCGTCAGAGGCGCGGCACAGTGGCTCCGCGCCTCGACGCGGTGACCACGCGACGCCATCGCCTCGGCGAGTGCGACAAAGGCGGTTTCGGCGCCGCCGAGCGGGCCGCTTTCCGCCATGCGGCCGTCAAAGGCGATGCCGTCATCGGCCATCACCACATCCATCACTCGCTCTCGAGCCGCGCCTTAAGATAGGACAGCAGCGGGTACAGCGCGGCGCACAGCGCGATCAGAAACCCCCACTCGCCCTCGCGATAGCCGCGTCGCGCGACATAGCATTTCCAGAAGCGCGAAAAGACACGCCGCAGGTTGTGCCCGAATGTGCCGATATCGCCGCTGTCGCGCAGATCGCGGGCCCGCGCCGAGCTATAGCGATCAAGCCGCCTCAGCATGTCGGAGATATCGCGATCGACGTGATGTGCGAGGCGCGCGGTCAAGGGCGAGCCTTGCGTGCCGGTGAGCTTGACGGCCGGGTGCACCCGCTGGTCGCCCCAATGCTTAGCGCCGCGACGGAACAGCCCAGCATGCGCCGAGCGCCCGAATGAGGCGCCCCAGCCCCAGCGCACCAGATGCGCGCCGACATAATTATCCACCGGGATCAGGTGCCAATCGGCCGAAGACGTCGCCGCCACATCGCGAAGCTCGGCGGCCAGCTCCGGCCCGACCCGCTCATCAGCGTCAATCTCGACCACCCACTCGCCGCGGCAGGCGGCGATGCCCTCGTTGCGGCGCGGTCCTTCGCGCTCCCAGCCGCCCTCGATAACGTGATCGGTAAAGTGCCGCGCGATTTCTGCCGAGCGATCCTCGCAGCGGTCGAGCACGACGACGATCTCATCGGCGAAGTCGAGGCACGTCAGGCACTCTCCGAGCTGCGCCTCCTCGTTGCGCGCCACGACCAGCGCCGACAGCAGGACCTGGTCTATCGTGGGCGCCTTGGCGACGAAAGGTTCGGCCGCTGCGAGTCTCATTCGCCGGCCTCGACCCGGGGTACCGCGGCCTCGCCTGCGGCGCGGCGCCACAACGCGCCGGCGGCGGCCGCGGCCATCTCGACCGACAATGTATCCATCAACGTATCCGTGGTCAGTGGGTCAAAGCCGGGGCCGAACATCGTCTCGCGCGGCTGCGCCGTGCGGACAATCGCCGTCCAGCGTCCCCACGGCGCGTATTGCTCGGGCGGGCTCGGCCCGAACAATCCGAGCGTCGGCACCCCCGAGGCGGCCGCGACATGCATCAGTCCGGTATCGTTGCCGATGAACATGGCACATCGGCGCAACACCGCCGCGGCGGTAAGCAGATCGGTATGCCCGACCAAGTCGATCACCCGTACCGGCGGCACCGCAGCCAGCAATGGCTGGGCTTGCTCGCGCTCATGCGCAGCCGCCATCACCGCAATCCGCGCCGCCGGCACCAGACCCGTGGGCGCCGTCAGGGCCAGCGCCAATTCAGCAAAGCGCCCCGCACGCCACTGTTTGCCGCGCCAGTTGGCCGCCGGCCCGATCGCCAGGACGGGGCCGCCGGGCGGCACCAGCGCGGCCGCGCGCGCCTCATGAGTCGACGCAAGCCATAAGGTCGGACTCGGCGGCGGGTCGAGATCGAAAAGGCGGGCAAGTTGCTCGACCCGGTGCTTGGCTGCGTCGCCTTTGGCGGTAACCCGGCGCTCGCCGGTGCGCAACAGCCAGGCCAGCGCCGACCCCCGCAGATCCACGACCAGGTCCCAACGCTGTCCCGCCACTGCCGCGTAAAGCTGCAGCCAATGCAATGCCCCTCGCCGTTTGCGTACCACCAGCAGGCGTTCCAATCCCGGCACCGTCTCGAACAGCGGCGCCGCGACCGGGCCCGCCGCAATCGTCAACCGCGCGCCGGGAAAGCGCTCGACCAGATAGGCCAGCAGCCCTGTCGAAAGCACGGCATCGCCGATGCGGGTCGAGGTTACAAATAGAATGCGCATGCAGGGTCTGGGCAGTCTTTGAGACGAGATTAGCGCGCGGCCGATTACTGGCATGTCGTCGAACCGGCGACCATCGATTATATGCGCTACAGCTCGCAAGTCGCCCCGATCGACATCAGGACCGCTTCCATGACCCAAGCCTGCTTTGCCTTATTGCCGGAACGCGGTGTTCTGGCTGTCGCCGGCACCGACCGCCGCTCCTTTCTACAGGGTCTTATCTCCAACGACGTCAACAAGGTCGGTGATACGCGCGCAGCGTATGCCGCCTTCCTGACGCCGCAGGGCAAATACCTGCACGACTTCATCTTGATTGAGCACGAGGAGAAAATCTGGCTCGATGCCGAGGCCGCCCGACTCGCCGACCTCAAACGCCGCCTGTCGATGTACCGGCTGCGCGCCAAGGTGGAGTTGGTGGAACAGCCCGAGCTGGCGGTCGCCGCGATCTTCGGCGGCGGCGCCGCTGCGACGTGTGGCCTGCCGGCGGAAGCGGGCGCGGCGCGTGTCCTTGGCGACGGCGCTGTTATGGTCGATCCGCGACTGCAGGAACTCGGCGTCCGCGCCATCCTGCCGCGAGCAGTCATCGTCCCGGTATTGACGAAGCTTGGGCTGACGGAAACCGATTTCGCCGCCTGGGACCGGCATCGTCTGTTGCTTGGCATTCCCGACGGCAGCCGCGATCTGGTGCCCGATAAGACCATCCTGCTGGAGGCGGGTTTCGACGAACTGAACGGCGTCGATTGGCAGAAGGGTTGCTACATCGGCCAGGAACTGACCGCCCGCACAAAATATCGCGGCTTGATCAAGCGCCGCCTGTTTCCGGTGCAATTCAGCGGCCCGGCATCGGCGCCCGGCACCCTCATCAGCGCGGACGGCAAAGAGGCCGGAGAATTACGCTCGACACGTGACGAGGTTGGACTTGCACTGCTGCGCCTTCCGTCGGGGAGTGGAAGTGACGCTCCGCCTCTCACGGTCGATGGCGCCAGCCTGACGCCGATGCGTCCCGCCTGGATGCGCCTCGAAACCAGCGCCGACAGCGGCTCAGCCGAATAATGGCGTGATCCCGAGCTCGGCAGCCATTTTGTCGAGCGCCGCCGACAGCGCCACCGGCACCGGGATGCCATTTGCCTCGCGCTCGATGATGCGGGCGTGGCGGTCTTCGCCCGGCAATCGAATGCGATCGAAGCCCGGCAGCAAGTCCGAGCCGTGTAATTGCTGGATTACCGCATCGACCCGCCGTTTGAAGACAACCGGGTCGGCCAGTGTCTTGATGTCGATGACGCAGATCGCCTGCCCGGTATTCGTCGGTGTGGTGTCATCCTTGTTGAAGTCGACGACGTCGTCACCGGTAGCGGCCCCGTTCAGGGTGCCGGCCAGCAGCCCGATCATCAGCGACAGGGCCGCGCCCTTATAACCGCCGATCGGGAGCAGGAAGCCATCATCGGCGCGGTTGGGGTCAGTCAGAGGCTGGCCCTGCCGGTCGATCATCCAGCCTTCCGGCATCGTCTTGCCCTGCTGCGCCGCGACCTTGACCTTGCCGTAGGCGGCGACGGTCGTCGCCATGTCGAGGATCAGCGGCGGTTCTTCCAGCGCTGGCACTGCGATCGCGACCGGATTGGTCGACAGCAGCATGTCGATGCCGCCCCAGGGTGGCAGATGGTTGGCGTTGCCGACCGCGAAATAGACGCCGATCATGTCATGCGGCACCGGCATCGCGGCGTACACCGCCGCCGCGCCGGCATGGTTGCCATGCCGCGTGCCGGCCCAGCCGACGCCATTCTCGCGCGCCAGTTCGATCGCCTCCTCGACCGCGCGCGATACCACGAGGGCGCCGAGCCCGTTATCGCCATCGACCAGCGCGGTGGCACGGGCGCGGCGGATAACCTTTATGTCGGGGTTGGTGTTGATGCCGCCGGTCTGGATGCGGCGGATATATTGCGGCAGGCGGAACACACCATGCCCATCGGCGCCGGATATATCAGACGCCGCCATCAATTCGGCGGCTTTGCGCGCCGGCTCGGCTGCGACGCCGACGGCACCATAGGCACGGGCGATGAATTCGGTCAAAGCCGTCAGGGAAACACGGCGCGGCGCGGCGTCAGGCATCGTGGCTCCATTTCAGGTGCAGCGGCTCACCAGCGGCAGCCAGGTGCAATGCTAACGCAGATACGGCCAAATTCGCGGCCGCGCGTGACCAGCCTTACCGCCGCGGCGGTAATGGTTGTATTGGCTTGTTACTGATGCCAGTGGTCTTAGAGACACTCGCATCGACCATTGCCTGCAGTTCCGCGGGCAATGCCACAGCCTCTGGTTCGCCGTATTTGCGTTTCTTCTCCTCGCTGCTCAACGCCGCAATCGGCTCGACCATGTCGATGCCGTTTATGGCGTCGATAGCCAGATCGCGCGCTCGGCGGGTTACCTGCAGATTGCGCAGAAAACGCTCTTTGCACGTCTTCTCATTCTCACCCATCGAGATTGCGTCGGCAAAGATCCGAAATGCCTCGTGTACTTTCTCTGCATAGGCGGTGTGGATGATCTCGCCATCGCCGCGGTGTGCCGAGTCAGACATAAGCTTCCTCCAGGCAGCTGCGCCGCCAAACTGCGCGCACTCTCCCGCTCTGGCTGCCGAGATCGCGCCGCGAGCCCATTACTTGAGCCGCATGCGGCGGCTTTCAAGGGATAGTTACCGCGCTGCTTTTGGAGCAACCCGTTGGTTCGCGTCTAATATTTGCGATAGCTGATTTCTTCGGTATTACAGCAGCATGTTGCTAGCGCCCGCCTTGTCCCGGGTCATCCGCATCGGCCGCCTGACGGTGATCGACACGGCAGGAGCGACCCGGGTCTACGGCCGCGAGCCCGGCCCTACGGTCACGGTTCGCCTGCACGACCCGGCCTTGGAGTGGAAGCTGGTTCTGCGGCCGCGCCTCTATGTCCCCGAGGCTTACATGAACGGCGGCCTGACAATCGAGGAAGGCACGCTCTTCGACCTGATCGATCTGCTGGTCACCAACAATCCCGGCACCGCCGAGCACTCTGCGCTGTGGATCCATGACGGCATCAACAGGCTTCTGCGGCGGCTGCATCAGTACAATCCGGTAAAGCGGGCGCGCCGTAACGTGGCGCATCACTACGATCTGTCCGATCAGCTCTACGACCTTTTCCTCGACCACGACCGGCAATACTCCTGTGCCTATTTCCGGTCACCTGACGACGATATCGAGACCGCCCAGCTCAACAAGCGGCGCCACATCGCCGCCAAGCTGCTGCTGCGGCCGGGACAACGTGTCCTCGACATTGGGTGCGGCTGGGGCGGCATGGCGCTGTATCTCGCCAGCGAATGCGAGGTCGAGGTTACCGGCATCACCCTCTCGGAGGAGCAGCACAAGGTCGCGTCTCGCCGCGCGGCGGCGGCCGGCCTGGCAGACCGCGTGCGATTTCATCTGCGCGATTTCCGCGAAGAGACGGGCGCATACGACCGCATCGTTTCAGTCGGCATGTTCGAGCATGTCGGGCTCAACCAGTTTCCAATCTTCTTCCGCAAGCTGCATCGGCTGCTGACACCCGACGGGGTGGCCCTGCTGCATGCGATCGGGCGTATGGACGGGCCGGGTGCCACCAATCCGTGGATCCGCAAATACATCTTTCCGGGAGGCTACTCGCCTGCATTGTCGGAGGTCGTGCCGGTCGTCGAACGCACCAAGCTGTGGATCACCGATATCGAGATCCTGCGGCTTCACTACGCCGAAACGCTGCGTCACTGGCGCGCCCGGTTCGAACACAATCGGGATCGTATCCGTGCGCTGTACGACGAACGATTCTGCCGCATGTGGGAGATGTACCTGATCGGAGCCGAGATGGCGTTTCGCCGCGACGGGCATCTCGTGTTCCAGATGCAGCTTGCAAAGCGGGTAGGTTCCGTGCCCCTGACGCGCGACTACATGGTCGATTGGGAATGCGCCCACACCGCACCGGATGCCGTCGCCGCCTCGGCGCCCGGCATGACACACATCCCTGCGCTTATCCCCGGGTACCACAGGGTGGGGATTGAATAGCCGGCCGGGGGTGGAGCCGCGGGTGATATTCTCCGCCGGCATGGAAAGTACAACGGCCTCCCGCGTCACGGCACTACGCGAACCTGATCTTGATCGCACGCCGCAGCCCCCTGCCAACACCGAGGCCGAGCAGGCGCTGCTCGGTGCCATCCTGATCAACAACACCGCCTATGGCCGGGTTAGCGAGTTCCTGCTCGCAGAGCATTTCGGCAACGCGGTGCACGGACGCATTTTCGCCGCGATCGCCAAACTGATCGAGCGCGGCCAGATCGCCAACCCGATCACCCTCAAAAACCTGTTTGACCAGGATGGCGCCCTCGCCGAGATCGGCGGCGCGATGTATCTGGCGCGGCTCGCTGAAGCCGCGGTGACGGTCATCAATGCCGAGCATTACGGTCGGACGATCCACGACCTGCATCTGCGTCGCGAGCTGATCACGATCGGCCAGGATGTTGTCAGCGAAGCGTTTCAGCACGACCTCGATGACCCGGCGACAATGCAGATCGAGCGCGCCGAGTCGAAATTATTCGAGCTGGCGACATCGGGACAGGCCGAAGGCGGTTTCAACCCGTTCACCAGCGCGCTCGCCAGTGCCATCACCGCCGCGGAAGCCGCGTTCAAGCGCGACGGCAAGACGGTCGGTGTCGCCACCGGCTTCCTCGATCTCGACAAAAAGCTTGGGGGACTGCACCCCTCGGACCTGATTATCCTGGCCGGACGCCCCTCGATGGGAAAGACCGCGCTGGCGACGAACATCGCCTTCAACGCGGCGAAAGCCTATCGCACGCAACGCGGGGCCGACGGCCGCCCGCTCGTCGAGGACGGCGCGGTAATCGGGTTTTTTTCGCTGGAAATGTCGGCCGAGCAATTGGCGACGCGCATCCTGGCCGAGGAATCCGGCATTTCCTCTGACCGCATCCGGCGTGGCGAGGTCAAGCGCGAGGATTTCGATAAATTCGTCGCGGCCAGCCAGCGCCTAGCTGCGATTCCGATGTTTATCGACGACACTCCCGCCATCTCGGTTGCGGCGTTGCGGACCCGGGCACGGCGCCTCAAACGCCAGCAGGGGCTGGGGATGATCGTCATCGATTATCTGCAATTGCTGCGGCCGTCGCAGAACGGGCGCGGCAGTGAGAACCGGGTTCAGGAAATCTCCGAGATCACCCGCGGCCTGAAGGCGATCGCCAAGGAATTGGAGGTGCCGGTGATCGCGCTGTCGCAATTGTCGCGTGCCGTCGAGCAGCGCGAAGATAAGCGGCCGCTCCTCGCCGACCTTCGCGAATCCGGCTCGATCGAGCAGGACGCGGACGTCGTTATGTTCATCTTCCGCGAGGAATATTATCTATCGCGCGGTGAACCGACGCGCCGCCCGGAAGAAAGCGACGACAAGTTCAACGACCGCTTCGAGCACTGGCGCCAGCGCATGGAGGTCACATTCGGGACGGCGGAGGTAATCATCGCCAAACAGCGACACGGCCCCATCGGAACCGTGAAACTGCATTTCGAGGCCGAGACAACCAAGTTCGATAATTTTATCGGCCCGGAACGCTTCCCCGCCGAGGAATACTGAGCCAGTCTGGCAGGTCGCGAGCGCCGGGTCGGACAGGAACGCGGCCACGCCTTCAGGCATGTGCAGGCTTGAGGGATTGACGCCCAAGAGGGCGCTTGTCTCGCCCGGCCAATCGGACTGATATCACCCGATCAAAAGAGCGGAGAGCATTGATGCCTGACGCGGATTTCTTTGGCGGCCTGGCGCACGCGCATCCAGCGGCGGTGAGCCTGAATACGGCCTCTCGTGTCGATATCGTTCCGACTGGACGCGCGGTTGGTGCCGAAATCCGCGGCGTCGATCTGGCACAGCCCATTCCGGCGGATGTCGCCGCCACATTGCGAAGCGCGTGGCTCGACCACCTCGTCTTGCTCTTTCGCGATCAATATCTCGACGCGAGACACTACCTGAACGCTGCCCGTATCTTCGGCGACCCGGTCGAAGGCGGCGCGCGCCGCTACATGAAGGCCGCCGGCGTCCCGGTCGAGGACCGCTTCCCTGAAGTGACCATCCTCTCCAATCTCGACGAGAGCGGCCGCCCCGTGCGCGACAATGGCGGCCTCGGCAGCTATGAGGTCGTCTGGCATTCCGACAATTCCTATGTCGAGGCGCCACCGGCCGGCAGCTGCCTGTATTCGCTGGAGGTGCCGACCCACAGCGGCAACACGTCGTTCAACAATCAATATCTCGCCTATGAAACCTTGCCCGACGATCTGAAACAGGCGATCGCCGGCAAGCGGTCGAAACAGGATGCCAGCCGCAATTCCGCCGGCGTACTGCGACCCGGGCTGAAGGTGCCGGAGCGGCCGGAAGAAGTGCCGGGGCCAATGCATCCGCTGCTTCGGGTACACCCCGATACCGGCCGCACCACACTCTATCTTGGCCGCCGCCGCGTTTATCCCTCGCAATTCATCGAGGGCTTGGATGAGACCGAAAGCGAGGCGGTGCTCGCCCGCCTATGGGCGCACGCCACGCGGCCCGAACTGAGCTGGACGCACGTGTGGAAGCCCGGCGACTTCCTCGTTTGGGACAATCGCTGCGCGATGCACTACCGTGAAGAAGTCGATGACACGCAGCGACGTGTCATGTTCCGCACCCAGTTCGCCGGTCAGGTTCCGGTCGCCGCCTAGGACGCGGGCGCACGGCGGCGGCTCTGCCGCACGCCGAACGCGATCATCACCAGTGACACGGCGAGGAGCGCCAGGCTGATGGCGCCGGGCGCTCCCTTTATCGCGCCACCTGACAGCAACAAGGCGCGCCGCACATTGGTTTCGATGATCGGCCCCAGAATGAACCCGACGACCAGAGCCGGCGCGGAAAAGCCACCCTTTTTCATCATATAGCCGAGAATCCCGGCGATTACGGCGAGCTGCGGGTCGAACAGGCTGGTGCGGCTGACATAGCTGCCGACCGTGACGAACAGAATGACCGCGACCCCGAGCAATTGCGGCGGCACCATCAACAGGCGGGTCCACACATTGGTCGCCACCAGCCCGACCACCCACAAAAACGCGGTCGCCAGGAACAGGCTGATAAATACCGCGTAGGGGATCTCCGGATGGTCAGTGAACAGCATCGGCCCCGGTGTCAATCCGCTCAGCATCATCGCGCCGATGATGACCGCCGAGGTCGGAGTACCCGGGATGCCAAAGCTCAGAGCCGGCAATAAGGTCGAATGCATCACCGCTGCATTTGTCGCCTCGGGTGCGACCAACCCCGCCGGCGCCCCATGACCGAAGCTGCCCGGATCGCGCGAGGTCATGCGCGCCAGATTGTACGAAATCCACGGCGGGACACTGCCCGCAAGACCGGGCACCAGCCCCATCAGGAAGCCGATAATCGTGCCGAGGCACATGACCGGAAATACCGCCGCGAATTCGGCCCAGCGCAACCATACCCGCGTGTCGCCACGTGCCGTGCCGGTGCGGAATTTGGGTTGAGGCTCCGTCAGCAGCATGATGGCCTCCGGTAAGGCGAACAGACCGGTGAGCATTGCCACCAGCGGCAATCCATCGAATATCGCGGGGATGCCGAACGTGAAACGCTGCTGACCGCTGATCAGGTCTAGCCCTACTGTGCTCAGCAACAGGCCGAACACAGCGGAGAGAAGGCCCCGCAACGGAAAGTCCGCGGACAAAATGCTGACGCAGGAGAGGCCCAGTATCCCAAGCGCGGCGTATTCGGTCGGCCCGAAATACAGCGCGAGCCGCGCCATCGGTTCGCCCAGCAATATCATTCCCGCAGTGCCGATCAGCGAAGCAAACACCGCAGACCAGAGCGAATAAGCAAAGGCCTTGCCGATATGGCCCTGCCGGTTCATGGCAAAACCGTCGAGTACGGTCGCGGCTGCATTTGGGGTGCCGGGTGTGCTGACCGCGATAGCGGTGATCGACCCGCTATATTCGGCGCTCTGGTAAAGGCTGGCATAGAAGATCAGCGCTTCCGCCGGCGTCATGTAATAGGTCAGCGGCAACAGCAGGGTGATGCCGGCGGCCGGCCCCAGCCCAGGGATGATGCCAACGAGATACCCAGCTAACGTTCCGGCGACGATGTAAAGCGGCGAGATCAGCCCGATTGCCTGATGGAACGTCGCCTGCATCAGCGGCCCCATAGCGCCGCGGGCAGTGGCTCGGTGAGACCGTAGGCGAACAACGCCCACATCACGCTCACAAGCAACAACCCCCCTACGATAACGAATCCCCGCTCACCGCCGCATGCGGCCCCGACCGCGATCACCAGGAGGACCGATCCGGCAACGAACCCGAGAATGGGGAGCAACAACCCGACATATACCAGCAAGAGAGCCATCGCCGATGCGCGCCGCGTGACGATGCGCCATGGCACCATCACGCCGGCACCGTCGATCCCGACGACAGCGGCCAGGGCCACGCACAAGATTCCGGTTGTCAGCGGCAATAACCACGTACCCGGGTCAGGGTCGTGCCGCATCCCCTGCACGGCCGTCCATCCCGCGAACAGGCCAGTCGCGGCGAACAACGCGGCGACACCACGACCCGCCCAAATAGCGTCGACCGCACCCGTCCGCCGCCCCTGACCGGGCGGTGCACCGGCGGGGGTTGTTGCCTCCGACATTGATCCCAGCATTCGCCTTAGTGTCCGGCTTTTAGATAATCGTCCCACCGCGCGACCTGCTTGCGCAGGGTATCGTTGGCATCCGCCGGCCCGCCCGGTGCCTCGATCTGGGAAAACCGTTTCGCGAAGTCATGCCATTCGGCACTTTGGGTCGCCTTCTGGCTCGCCGCGGCAAGCTTTTCGACAACATCGGACGGCGTGCCCTTCTTGACGAAGAGGCCTCGCAACAATGGGGCATCAACGGCATAACCGGCGGCACCGGCGGTTGGCACATCCGGCATCGGCATATAAGATTTTGCTGCGCTCAGCACCGTCACAACCCGCAGTTTCGGATTGTTGGTCGCGTTGCTTGGGGCCGTGATCCCCAGGTCGACATGCGAGCCGAGCAATGCCGTCAGGATCGTCGAACCACCAGCGAAGGGAATTCCCTTGGCCTCGATATGTGCGGCCGCCAAAAGGTCGTCGAGCGCCTTCTTCGAATCGCCATCGCCGCCATCGGCAATTGAAAGTTCGCCCGGATGCGTCTTGGCGTAGCTGATGATGTCCGCAAGGGTGGCGAAGCGGTTGTCGTCGCTGCGGCCGATGACCGCGAATGCCTCGCCGCCCAACATCGCGATCCCCCGAAAATCGTCGGCCGTATAAGGGAGCTGTTTCGAGGCGATCACATACGCGAGTTGTGAGGTGATATCCCAGAATATGGCATAGCCGTCGGCGCTGTCCTGCTGCAGCTTGCTGGCGCCGACTGCGGTATTGGCTCCCGGGGCATCGACGACCCGCACCGGCTGGCCGAGTTCCGTCGACAATTGGCGGGCGAGAACCCTCGCCCCGATATCCGAGATAGATCCCGGCGGATACGGCTCGATCAGCGATATCGGCTTTTCGGGATACCCGGCGCTAACCGGGAACGGAGCGAGACCGAGGGCCATTACCAGAAGAGTGGTGTTGCGGCTTGGCAAAGAAGGCATCTCAACCCCCGCGATATCAGAATGGGCCGCCATCGTCGTGGCCACGCAGGAGTATCGGCATCACCGCAGCGGAGCAAGCCGCCAGCCCGATGCAACCCGGGCCGAGCGTTGTCTGTCGTGGCACGATAAGAGCCGCCCAGATCAAGGTTGAGATCGTCGGCGATCGGCCGCGGCGCGGCCGTGCGGCGGGAATAGCCGCGCCACTGCGGCATCCGCCCGCACCATTCCCCTCAACCGGAGCCGCGTCAGCGGCGGCGGATTCGATCAGTCGCCGGTTACCAGACGCTCGACCAGTTCCTTGACCGTCGGCACAAAGCCGTTGCGATAGAAGGGGTCGGAGCTAAAACGGTAGGCGTTGTGGCCGGCGAACATCAGCTGGTGCTGCACATCGTCGGAATGGCGGATCGCCTGCAACGTCTTCTGGATGCAAAAGCTGCGGGGATCGGCCTTCTTGCCGGTCGTGGCACTCTCGTTCTGCGCCCAGTTCGAGAATTGGCATTGGCTGAGACAGCCCATGCAGTTGATCTGATCGGTGCGGATCTCGAGCGACTGAGCCGGTGTCACAAAGATCAACGTCGAATCCGGGGTGCGCAATGCCTCCGTGAAACCGGCCGCGACCCATTTCTCCGCCGACTCACGATCATGCGGCGTCAGGTAGACGAGGCGGCCGCGCGCGCCCACCCGAAACTCCGCGACATGCTCGCCGACGGGTTCGACGGTGTAGGCGACCTGGTGTTCCGAACGCTGATGCAACTCGCGCAGAAAATCGTTGCGCACCGCCGATGAATAGAAGCCGGTCGGACTGAACCGGTTAAGAAAGACATCGCCCTCCTGCAAGGTCAGCAATTTGCGCTTCCACGCATCGGAAATCGGACTTTCCTGCGTCAGCAGCGGTCTTGTGCCGAACTGGAAGGCGATTGGCCCGAGTTCAGGATTGTCGATCCAGTCATCCCATTCGCGCAGATACCACACGCCCCCGGCCATGAAGATCGGCGTGTGCGGCAGCCCGAATTCCGTCATCTGCTCGCGCAGCTCGCGGACCCGCGGATAGGCGGGTTCCGGATGTAGCGGGTCTTCGACGTTGGAGAGGCCGTTATGGCCGCCGGCCAGCCACGGGTCCTCATAGACGACGCCGCCCAGCCAGTCGCTGAATTTGTGATAGGCGCGCTTCCACAAGGCCCGGAAGGCGCGGGCGGAGGAGACGATCGGGTAGTAGTAAACGCCGTACCGTGCCGAAATTTCAGCAATGCGGTAAGGCATGCCGGCCCCGCAGGTAACACCGTGGATCAGCCCTCGCGCCCCCTCGAGCACGCCGTGCAAAACGCGTTCGGCGCCGCCCATCTCCCACAGAACGTTGATGTGGATGCGACCCTCGCCGTTCGAGCGCTCATGCGCCATGCGAGCCTGCTGAATACCACCCTCTATGGCGTAGGCGACAAGTTCCTCATGGCGCTCGCGGCGGGTGCGGCCGGAGTAAATCTGCGGAATCGCGCTGCCGGCTTCGTCGTAGCTGTCGGCGTTGACCCCGGAGAAGGTGCCGACACCATGAGAGGCGGCCCACGCACCGGAGCTTTCACCATTGGACACGGAGATGCCCTTGCCGCCTTCGACAACCGGCAACACCTCTCGTCCC
>Ga0213875_10001551_pt1 | contig 14719 bp, 14 predicted proteins | sample BarmaccomBMRX_R8_FD_160105 | JGI IMG/M metagenome (GOLD analysis project Ga0213875, IMG submission 160105) | Root-associated microbial communities from Barbacenia macrantha in rupestrian grasslands, the National Park of Serra do Cipo, Brazil - RX_R8 | ecosystem: Host-associated > Plants > Roots... | reverse complement strand
GGTCGACGGTCACAACGGGAGCGAGTATACCACGTGGGCTCGGCTTGCGCCGAGCCCCTCGCGCGGGCGCTTCGCGCCGAGCCGCCGCGCGCGGTGCCGCTTCGCGCAGAGAGCCGCCGCCCCTATGCGAGGAGACGTGCGCTCAGAGCTCGAGCCGTTCCTCGATCGACACGTTGTAGAGGAACAGGAACTGGTGCCACTCGCCCGGCAGCGTGTTCCGCTTCACGCGAATCCACGGGATGTACTTCGGCGACTTCGGCTTGCGCTTCAGCCGCATGTTCGCGTGCTCCGGCGTGCGGTTGTTCTTGCGGTTGTTGCACCGCATGCACGCGCAGACCAGGTTCTCCCACGTCGACGGCCCGCCTTTGCTCTTCGGCACGACGTGGTCGACCGTCATCATGCGCTCGCCGCGCAGCGCGCAGTACTGGCACGTGTAGTCGTCGCGCAGCAGCACGTTCTTCTTCGTCAGCGCGACCTTCTGCATCGGCCGCTTGATGTAGTACAGCATGCGGATGATCGAGGGCAGCCGCATCTCGTAGCTCGTCGACTTGATCACGTCGTCGCGGCGGTGCACGATCTCGGCCTTGCCGGAGAACAGCAGCTTCACCGCGCGCTGGAACGACGTGATGTTCAGCGCTTCGTACGTGAAGTTCAGCACCAGGACGTCGGTCACGATCTCTCCCGTGATGAGCGCGGGGCGGGCTCGCTACAACGCAAGAAGCGAGCCGGTTGGAACGGCTCGCTTCGAAGGGACGTGGACGCGTGCGGGCCGTGCGGACTCCGACTGCACGAGTCGTTCCACTCGGTTGGCCTGATCCTCGAGGCACGAATGCCCGGCGTCCTGAGCATCGCCGTCCACTTCGCTTCCCGGCCCGCGGTTCACCTCGCCGCAGGAGCGGCGGTCCGCGGCGCGGCTTTCTCTTCACCATGCTCTGCGCGCTCGTCATGGCCGCCGCTCTGGCCGCGCCCGCCCCAACGCCCGGCACCGACGCGCTCGCGTCGGTGCGCCGGCGCTTCGAAGCCCTCTGGGTGGACGCCAACCGCCCGCGCATCGTGAACGACACAGTTCGCCGCGAGGTCGTGGAGCGTATCGCGGCCGCGCTACAATCGATCGACGAGTTCGCCGCGCGGCCGAACCCGGACGCGACCGCGGACCTCGAGCGGCTCGCCGACCTCGAAGAGCGCGTCGTCCCGGCGTTGCTCAGCGGCACGGCGCCCGCGCTCGACGCCGCCCCCGGCGCGCACGTCGGAATCGTCCGCGCCGGCGACCACGACGAGCCGTTCGAGTACTGGGTTCCGCGGAACTACGACGCCCGCAAGCCGCCGCCGCTGGTCGTTCTCCTACACGGACGCGGGCAACCGGAGACCGACATCGTCGCGCGCGCCTTCTTCCGCGACCTCGCCGACCGCACCGGCACGGTGCTGCTCGCGCCCGGCGGCGACGACCGCGATGCGAACGCGATGGCGCGTTCGACCGACGCGGCCGAACGCGCGATCGCGCGCGCGGTGCCGACGGATGCACGCCGCCGCTACGCCGGCGGTTTTTCGAACGGCGTCTACTGCGCGTACCATCTCGTCGCGACGGGAGCCGGGCCGTTCGCGGGCTTCCTCGGGATCGCGGGCGTGCTGCGCCCGCTCGACACGCGCGGCGCGGGGCTCGGGCTCGCGGGTGAAGGCGCGTATCTCGTCATCGGCAGCGACGACACGGTCATCGGCACGTCCGCCGTTCGCTCCAGCGTGCGCAGGCTGCGCGCGGAGCACGTGTACGCGCGCTATTACGAAGTCGCGCGCGCGCCGCACGCGTTGCGCCCGCTCTACTCGACGATTGCGGCGGCGTGGAGCGACATGCTCGCCGGCGTCACGGAGATTCCGAACGACGGGCTCGGCATCGTCAGCGACACGGGCGTGTAGCGCCGCTCGCCGCGGGCAGCATCGCGAGAAAGTACGCGTGGACGCGGTCGTCGCCGGTGAGCTCGGGATGGAACGACGTGCCGAGAACGTTGCCCTGGCGCACCATCACGCCGTGGCCGTCGCGCTGCGCGAGCGTCTCCACGTCCGGGCCCGTCCGCTCGATCCACGGTGCGCGGATGAAGACGGCGGGGAACGGCTCGTCGCCGAGCACCGGAATCGGCAGATCCAGCTCCGCCGAATCGACCTGACGTCCGAACGCGTTGCGACGCACCGTCACGTCGAGCACGCCCAGCGTCGGCTGCTGCATGTCCGCGACGTCGTGCGCCGCGACGATCATGCCCATGCACGTCCCCCAGAACGGCATCCCGGCGCGCACGCGCGACGCGATCCCGTCGGTCAGTCCGAAGCGGTCGATCAGCTTCATCACCGTCGTGGACTCGCCGCCCGGGACGACGAGCGCGTCCACGCCCGCGAGATCCTCCGGCGTGCGCACTTCGACGGCGTGCGCTCCCGCGCGCTCCAGCGCGTGCATGTGCTCGACGACGTCACCTTGCAGCGCCAGCACGCCGACGCGGTGTTGCATCACGCGGCCGGAGCGGAGCGGAGCGAGCGCCGCGAACGCTTCACGCGCAGCGTGAAGCCGCTATGCGCCGCGCGTTGCGAGGAGCTCGTTCGGGGCCAGCTGCCGGATGTCCAGACCGTCCATGGCCTTCGCGTCCTCGGGAATCGCGCGGTGCGCCTTCAGCACGACGTCCGGGTTCTGCCAGTGCGTCGTGGCGTCGACGATCGCGCGCGCGAACGCCGCCGGGCTCGTCGATTTGAAGATGCCGCTTCCAACGAAGATGCCTTCGGCACCGAGCTCCATCATGAGCGCGGCGTCGGCCGGCGTCGACACGCCGCCCGCGCAGAACAGCACGACCGGCAGCTTTCCGGCGGTCGCGATCTCGCGCACGACCTCGAGCGGCGCGCCGAGATCGCGCGCGCGTGCGACGAGCTCTTCGCGCGGCACGGCGCCGAGCTGCGCGATACCGTCGCGGATCGTGCGCATGTGCCGCACCGCCTCGACGATGTTGCCCGACCCGGCTTCGCCCTTGCTGCGGATCATCGCGGCGCCCTCGGCGATCCGTCGCAGCGCTTCGCCGAGATCGCGTGCGCCGCAGACGAACGGCACGGTGAACGGGTGCTTGTCGAGATGGTACGACTCGTCGGCCGGCGTGAGAACTTCCGACTCGTCGATGTAGTCGACGCCGAGCGCCTGGAGCTCGCGCGCCTCGCCGACGTGTCCGATGCGGACTTTCGCCATCACGGGGATCGTGACCGCGTTCATGATGCGCTGGATGAGCGCCGGGTGGCTCATGCGCGCGACGCCGCCCGCGGCGCGAATGTCCGCCGGGATTCGCTCGAGCGCCATCACGGCGACCGCGCCCGCGTCCTCGGCGATCTTCGCGTGCTCCGGCGTGACGACGTCCATGATGACGCCGCCCTTGAGCATCTGCGCGAGCCCGCGCTTGACCGTGTCCGTCCCCGTCGCCTGTCCGTTCATCGTCGTCCCATTGTATCCGCGCGCACCTCCGCCACCAAACGGAAAACCGGGAAACGGCGCGCGCGGTTGCCGTGCTACGGCGGCGAGGGCGGCTCGGTGTCCGTCGCGGCCGGCTCGTGCGACGTGATCGGCACCGGCAACGGCGGCGAAGTGTACAGCGGCGGCGGGGCCGTCGGGGTCGGCGTCGGGGTCGGTGTCGGACGCGGGGTGGGGCGCGGCGTCGGCCGCGGCGGCAGCGTGACGCGCGGATCGGGGAACCCCGGGTCGGTTGCGACCGACACGACCTGCAGACGCTTCCAGTTCTTCAGCGGCCCCTCGTCGGTCGGCTGCGTCTCCGGGACCGGCGTCACGCCGGAGCCCGCGATCGGGACGCGTCGCTCCGTCTGGAGCAAGACGCGGTCGCCGAGCTTTTGGCCGATCAGGATCGAGACGAGGAGCACGAGCGCGCCCGCGATCAGCAGCACCGAAAGGCCGGGCCGGCGGGTTGGCGGCACCCGGGCGGGTTCGTAGACGCGCGGGCGCGCGCCTGTCGGCGACGAAAGCGGCGCGCGTGCACGTGCATTCGCGCGTCGCGACGGCGAACGCGAAGATCAACCTGACGCTCGAGATCCTCGCACGTCGCGCGGGCGGCTTCCACGCGCTGCGCAGCGTGATGGTGCCGATCGCGCTCGCCGACGAGATCGTCGTCGAGCCGAGCGCCGCGTTCGCGTTCGCGTGCGATGCGCCGTCGCTCGCGAGCGACAACCTCGTCGAGCGCGCGTTCGCGCAGATCGGCTGCGCCGGGGCCCCGTTCGCCGCGACGCTCAAGAAGCGCGTGCCCGTCGGCGCCGGCCTCGGCGGAGGCTCGAGCGATGCGGCCGCCGTGCTGAAGCTCGCGATGGTCGGCGCGCTCGGCGCGCGAGGCGAGCGCGATTGGGTCGCCGACGCGCGCGCGCTCGGGTCGGACGTGCCGTTCTTTCTCGCGGACGCGCCGGCGATCGTCGAAGGCACGGGCGAACGGGTCACCGCGCTCGGCGCGGCGCCGCCGTGGTGGGTCGTGCTGCTGATCCCGGACGTGCACGTCGCGACGGGGCCGGCGTACGCCGCGCTCGCCGCGCAGCGCGAACGCACGCCGGCGCCGACACGACCGCGTGCAGGTTCGGCGACGCTCCGTTGCGGGGAAGCGCTGCAGCGTGCGGACTACGCCGCGGTCGTCGCCGCGATGACGAACGACTTCGAGCCCGTCGTGCGTGCGGCGCATCCCGCCGTCGACGCCGCGCTGCGCGCGCTGACACACGCCGGCGCGCCCGGACGCGCGATGCTGTCCGGTTCGGGCGGCGCGTGCTTCGCGCTGTTCGAGCACGAACGCGACGCTCGCGCGTTCGCCGCGCGCGTGCAGGCGCCGCCGAACGCACGCATCGAGATCGTCCCGTTCGCACCGAGCACCACCTGGCAAACGGAAGCGAACCAAAGCGAGCACCGCACCCGCGGAGCGCATCAAAGCGAGCACCACAACGACGGAGCGGAGCGCAGCGAGCACCGTGACGGCTTCACCAAAGGTGAAGCCACGTGAGTGCGATCGATGCGATCGTGCTCGCGGGCGGCGGTGAGGACGCCGTCTCCGCGCTCGAGCCGGGCGCGCCGAACAAGGCGTTCGTGCGCATCGGCGAGGCGACGCTCGTGCAGCGCACGATCGCGGGACTGCGCGCGTCCTCGCGCATCGATCGCATCGTCGCGGTCGCGCCGCCGTCCGCCGCGGCGCACCCCGCGCTCGGGGGCGCGAGCGAGGTACGCGGCGACGGCCCGAAGATGATGGAGAGCTTGCGTTCCGGGATGCAAGGCTTCACGGAAGACGCGACCGTCGTCGTCGCCGCGTCCGATCTTCCGGCGCTCGACGCCGCGGCGGTCGACGAGTTCGTCGATGCGGTTCTGACGCGCAACCTCGACGTCGCGTACGCGTGCCTCGAGCGGCGCTATCACGTCGCGGCGTATCCGGAGTTCCCGCACACGTGGGCGCGCATGCGCGACGGACGCTACTGCGGCGGCGGTCTCGTCGCGATGCGGCCGCGCGTGCTGCCGCGCCTCGCCGTCTTCATCGACGCGCTCGCGGCGGCGCGCAAGACGCCCTGGCGTCTCGCGAGCATCTTCGGGTGGGACGTGCTCGCGCGCTTCGCCTTCGGACGCCTTTCGATCGAACAGGCGGAAGCGCGCGCGTCACGACTGCTCGGCGCGCGCGTCGGCGCGGTACGCTGCACGCACCCCGCGATCGCCTTGAACGTCGATCGCGCCGACGACGTCGTGCGCGCCCGCGCGCGGTTCGCGACGTGACGCCGTTCGCGCGCCGCGTCGCGCTGTCGGCGTGCACGCTCGCCACGCTCGCGTTCGGGTTCGGTGCGCGCGTGAGCGCGCAGACGCCCGCACCGTCCGCATCCGCCGCGCCGGAGTGCACGCCGCGCGCTGCCACGTTGGGCGGCATCGGACGCGCGAGCGTCGTCACGTTCCGCGGCCCGGTGTTCGGCGGAACCGTGTGCGCGATCGTCGCGAGCGTCATCGCCGACGCGTTCACCGCGCGCATCGGCGACGCGCCCGCGGACGGCGCGCTCGCCGTCGCGAGCACCGGCACCGGCGGCGGCGTGTCCGTGCCGCTCGGCGGCACCACCCTGACGGGTGTCGGCCCGTACGTCGTCGCGCCGGGCGGCACGATCCCGAGCTTCGGTACGGATACGTCGGAGGCGCCGCGCGTCGTCCTCGCCTTCTCGGGTTCGCGCGTCGTGCTGATCGGCACGTCGGCGGTCTCGCTGGTCGACCTCGCGCGCATCTTCCGCACGCAGCCGGAGATCTTCGGTGCCGATGCGATCGAGCGCGCCGTCGTCCTCGCGAGCGGCGACGCGGCGACGCTCGCGCTGCACACGGCCGATGGCTGGATCGGCGTCACACCGGCCGCGGGTCACGTCCTGAGCGTACTCAAAACGCCGTGAGGTCGCGCGGCGAGCAGCCGCCTCTCAGTGGCGTCTCAGATTCCAAGGGTATCGCAAGATTTGTATGGGCACCGTGACGGTGCTGTGCGATCGCGTCGCTGACGTCGGTGGCGCAGAACGGTACTGGGAGACGGTCATTCCCGCACTCGCCGAGCGCCATGCCGTTCGCGTGCTCGCGCGGGAGGTCGAGACCCCCGCCGCGTTCGGAGCGAGCGCACGCGCCATCGCGTGGGCCGACGAAGACGGCGAGCCCTCGCACGCCGCCGCGAACGACGTCGCGGCGGAGCTCGCGCGCGATCGTCCGGACGTCGTCATCACGGCGAGCGTGTTCGACACCGCGGTGCTCGACATCGTGCGGAACGCCTCGCCACGCTGGTTCGTGAAGATTCACGATCACCGCGCGTTCTGTCCGACGGGCGACCGCGTGTACCCGCAGTTCGACGGCACGTGCAGCGCTGCGATCGGAACGCCGTGTCGCGCCGCGACGGTCGTGCACGGGTGCGTGCACGGTCCGCGGCCGTCGTCGTTTCGCCGCATCACGTCGCGCGAGTCGCTCCGCGACCGCATCGCGAACGCCGACGGCGTGCTCGTCTCCAGCGAGCACATGCGCGCGACGTGCGCCGTGAACGGCATCGTCCGCGACCGCATCGCGATCACGCCGCCGCCGCTGCCCGATGACGCGTTCGCGTCGCGGCCTGCGCCGCGCCCGCGGCGTCCGACGCTGCTGTTCGCCTCGCGCCTGACGCCGCGCAAGGGCTTGCGGTCGTTGCTGCGCGCGCTCGCGCGGCTGACGCCCGCCGAACGTCCGCTGCTCGTCGTCGCCGGCGAAGGCGACGGCGAGCAACGCGCCGCGCGCACGCAGGCCGAGCGCGACGGCGTCGCCGTCGAGTGGCGCGGCAAGCTGAACGCCGCGCAGCTCCGCGCGGCGATCGACGGCGCCGACGCGGTCGCCGTACCGTCGCTGTGGCCCGAGCCGTTCGGGCTCGTCGGCATCGAAGCGCAGGCACGCGGCCGGCCTGCGATCGCGTACCGCGTCGGCGGCATCGGCGACTGGATCGACGGCGCCGGCATCGCCGTTCCGCGCGGCGACGAGGCCGCGCTCGCGCGCGCGATTCGCGCGATTCTGCTCGAGCGGACGTGGTCCGCATTCTCGGCAGCCGCACGGAAGCGCGCCGAATCGTACCGGCTCGACGCGCACGTCGACCGGCTCATGCACATCCTGGGAGGAGAACCGACGGAATGAAGGTCCTGGTGATCGGCGGCGACGGCTACTGCGGCTGGGCGACGTCCTTGTATCTGTCGAGTCGCGGTCACGACGTCACGATCATCGACAGCCTCGCGCGTCGCGACTGGGATCGCGAGCACGGCCTCGCGTCCCTCGTCCCGATCGCCTCGATGCGCCGGCGCGTCGACGAGTGGACGCGTCTGACGGGACGCACGATCCGCTTCGAGCACGCCGACGTCACGGACTACGACGCGCTGCACCGCATCATGCACGCCGCCGTGCCGGACGCCGTCGTGCACTTCGGCCAGCAGCGCAGCGCGCCGTTCTCGATGATCGACCGCGAGCACGCCATCCGCACGCACCTGAACAACACCGTCGGCAACATGAACGTGCTGTGGGCGCTGCACGAGTGCGCGCCGCAAGCGCACCTCGTGAAGCTCGGCACGATGGGCGAGTACGGAACGCCGAACATCGACGTCGAGGAAGGCTTCATCGACGTCGAGCACAAGGGCCGCCGCGACCGGCTGCCGTTTCCGAAGCAGCCCGGCTCGTTCTACCACCTCACGAAGGTCAGCGACAGCGACCAAATCTTCTTCGCGTGCCGCGTGTGGAAGCTGCGCGCGACCGACCTCAACCAAGGCGTCGTGTACGGGACGCGGACGGAACAGACCGCGATGTCGCCGGCGCTGGCGAACCGCTACGACTACGATCACATCTTCGGTACGGTGCTGAACCGCTTCTGCGTGCAGGCCGCGCTCGGGCACCCGCTCACCGTGTACGGCGCGGGCGGGCAGACGCGCTCGTTCCTCGACATCCGCGACACCGTCCGCTGCGTCGAGATCGCGATCGAGAACCCCGCGCGCGAGGGCGAGTACCGCGTGTTCAACCAGTTCACGGAGATGTTCGCGGTGGAAGCGCTCGCAGATCGCGTCGCGCGCGTCGCGCGCGAGAACGGCTACGCGTGCGACATCGCCCACGTCGCGAACCCGCGCGTCGAGCGCGAGTCGCACTACTACAATTGCGTGAACACGAACCTGCGAACGCTCGGGCTCGAGCCGACGCTGCTCTCCGACGAGACGATCGCGCACCTCATCGCCGTCGCGCGCGAGCACGCGGACCGCGTCGACCTTCGCCTCATTCCGCCGCGCGTCGCGTGGACCGGCACCGTCGCGCCGTCCGCGGCCCAGGCGACGGCCGTCGCGTAAGGACGTGCGCGGCGTCGCCGCCGCCGGCTTGCTCGCCGTCGCGCTGCTCGGAGCACGCGCTGCGCCGCACCGCCTTCCACAGCGCGCCGCCGTCTACCGCGCCGTGATCGTCTCCGGTTCGCCGCAGCGCACGCATGCCTGGGCGGCGAGCGGCACGGCCGCGTACGTCGCGGCGTTCGCCCACGCGCTCGTCGCGCGCGTCCAGGGACCGCCGCCCGCGCCGAAGCAGCACGCGCACGTGGTGTTCCGGTGCGCGTGTCCCGGCGCGCAGTTCGTGCCGGCGGACCAGCCGCACGACGGGCGCGACGTGAAGAAGAACGACGACGGAACGTACACGGTGACCGCTGCGGACGGCCACGCGGTGCTCAACGTGACGATCCAATCCGCGACGCCCGCGGCGACGTATCGCATCGTCGCGACGCCGGTGACCGAAGGCCGCGACCGAGCCGTTCCCGTGACCTTCGATCTGACGTCCTACTGACTTACGCGCCGCCCCAGCGCGTGAACAGCTTCGCGTCGATCCCGAATTGGTCGAGCGCTTTGCCGACGGTGTGCGCAACGACCTCGTCGACGGTCTTCGGGCGCGCGTACATGCCGGGTACCGGCGGAAGGATCACCGCGCCGATCTCGGCGAGTTGCGTGAGCGTACGCAGGTGCCCGAGGTGCAACGGCGTCTCGCGGACGACGAGCACGAGCCGCCGCTTCTCCTTCAGGCACACGTCGGCGGCACGCACGAGCAGCGTGTCGGTGTTGCCGTACGCGATCGCGGACGCGCTCTTGATCGAGCACGGGATCACCAGCATCCCCGCCGTCGTGAACGAGCCCGACGCGATCGACGCCGCGAGGTCGCCGTCACGGTGCACGACGTCGGCGAGCGCTTCGACCTCGGCCGCCGTCGTGTCGGTCTCCAGCTCGATCGTCTGACGCGCCTGCCGCGACAGCACGACGTGCGTCTCCCATTCGCTCTCGCGCAGCGCGCGCAGCGCCGCGATCGCGTACGCGCTCCCACTGGCTCCCGAGATACCGACGATCAGTCGTCTCACGGCGCTCCGGCCCCGCCTCCGCGCCCCCCGCGCTTGCAGCGTGGGGCCCCCCGACGCGACCTCGCATCGGACGTTGGCGGTCGTGCGCGATGCGGCTGCGCTCGGTCCATGACCATATTCTTTTGATTCCACCCTTCGTGCACAAAGTCTGCACCGCGGTTCTGTGGATGCGCGAGCCGGGGCCGGTGCCGCGGCGGTTGAAGTGGAACGCGTGCTCCTCGTCGACGAGCGCCGGCTGCCTCTGCCCGAGCCCGCCGGCGAGGCTCTCTCGCCGGCCGCGTTCCTCACGCAGCTGGCCGGGCGGCGCGTGCTCTCCGACGGTGAGCGCCGCGCGATCGTTCGGCGCATCGCGACCACCCGCGACGACGTCGGCATCGCGTCGCACGTGCGGTCCAGCGCGTCGTTCGCGACGCGCGTGCTCGACGCGGTCGACGCCGGCGAGGTTCCGTCCGTGTTCGAGACGCTGGCCGCGCACCTGCGCACGCTCGCGGCGTTCGCCGACGCGCTCGACGTGCGGTCCGCGCTGCCCATCGTGCTCGCGTCGACGCCGCACGTCGACGACGGCGCGCTGCGCGTCGACGCGGCGTTGCTGGCCGCGGCCGATGACGCCTTCGCCTGGCGTCGGCTCGCATCGCTCGCGGGCGCCACGTTCGAGCCGGTCGACCTCGGACCGATCGCAGCGCCCGCGATCGACCTGCGCGCGGTGGCGGGCGTCGAGGCGCTGCTGCGCTACGCGCACGCGGAGGCGGACGCCGACGCGCGCGCGTTCGTCGTCGCGCCGCAAAGCGGCGTCGGTGCCGACGACGCGCGAACGCTGCTGGCGACCGCCGGCGAACGCGCGCAGCTACTCGACGTGATCGCGCGCGGTGCCGCGCCGCACGCCGTCCGGTTCGCGCAAGGCCTGGCCGCGGTGCGCGCCGCCTACAAGATGCCGGACGCGACGGCAGCGGGCGTGCTGGACGCGGCGTTCGCTGCGTTTCCGCTCGACGCGGCGACCGCCGGCGTCCTCTCGCGCATCGCCTGCGATTTCGACTTCGCGCGCGCGTTCGCCGACGCGTGGGACGCGAACGACCTCCTCGCGGACCTCGACGCGGAGCTCGCGGGCGCCGTGCCGCGCGCGCCGGCGATCGGGGATGTCGCGCCGGCGCTCGCCGCCGACGACGAAACGCCCGCGCCCGTTCCGGTGCGCAAGCTGTCGTTCAGCGCGTCCTCGCTGAACGCGTACGCCGAGTGCGCGCGCAAGTGGTGGTTCCGGTACGCGTGCGCCGCCGTCGAAGATCGCGGTTCGTCGGCGTCGTTCTACGGCATCGCGTTTCACGCCGCGCTCGAGGAGTTCCACGGCGTGCACGTGCGCTTCGACGGCGCGGATCCCGCCGTGCTCACGGCGTTTCTCGATCGCTGCGTCGTCGAGGCGTTCGACCGGCACCGCACGCGCTTCGATGCGCCGGTCGAGTTCGAGCTGCAGAAGCGGCGCGCGCGGCGCACGGCCAAGCGCTACGGTGCGTGGCTGCTCGAACGCGCGCGGCGCTCGCCGTTCGAGGTGATCGGGTGCGAGACGGCGACCGACGTCGAGCTCGGCGGACATCGCTTCGTCGGCTTCATCGACCGTCTCGATCGCGACGACCGCACGGGCACCGTGACGGTCGTCGACTACAAGACCGGCGCGATCGCGCTGAGCGCGGGAGAGTACCTCGCCGACGTGCGCGCGTTCCACGAGTTCCAGCTGCCGTTCTACTACTGGGCGCGCACGGCGGCGGGCGACGTCGTCACGCGCCTCGCGCTCGTGCCGCTGAAGGACGCGCTGCTCGAGGTCGCGCCCGTCGAGCTCGAGGTCGTCGCGCGCGCGCGCCCGCTGCCCGGTGCCGAGCGCGTCGGCGAGATCGGCGTCGACGAGCTCGAGCGCGCGCGCGAGCGCATGATCGCGCTCGCGTCCGAGCTCGCGTCGGGATCGCTCGCGGCGTTTCCGGCGACGACCGATCCCGACGCGTGCCGGTACTGCGCCTACGCCGGCGCATGCCGCGAACGGCCGCTCGCGCTCGAGGAGCGCTTCGCGCGATGAACCCCGCCGCCGTCTCGGTCCTCGCGCTCGAGCGCGCGCTCGCGCTTCCGCCCGAGCACGGTCTCGTCGCGTTCAGCGGGCCGCCGACCAGCGGCAAGACCGACGCGCTCGTGCGCCGCTTCGCCGCCCTCGTCGCGGCGGACGCATCGCTCGCCGACGGCGCCATCGTCACCGCTGCGCGGGCGGACGGAGCGCGCGCGCTCGCGCAGCGCATCGCCGCGGCGAGCGGCGTCGCGGTGCGCGGAGAGACGCTCGACGCGCTCGCGTTCGAGCTGCTGCGCGCGCACCCGCTGGAGACGGGCCTCGCGCTCGACCTCGCGCACGTCGACCCGCTCGACGCGGAAGAGATCTTCGCGCGCGCGGCCGCACCGCTGTTCTCCGCGGAGTGGAGCGACTGGCTCGGACCCGACGTGGATCCCGAGATCGCCGGCCTGCGCATGCCGGGCCGCTTCGCGTCCGCCGCGCTGCGGCTGATCCGCAAGCTGCGGGAAGCGGGGATCGACGACGAGGCGTTTCTCGCGACGGCGCTGCGCGGCGCGACCGCGTTCTACGCGAACCCGCCGAACCTCGCATCGCCGAAGCTCGTCGCGGCGACGAAGGACGAGCACCGCGGCGCGCTCGCCGTCGGACCGTCGGAGCTCGAACGTCAGCGCAAGCGCGAGCTGGACCTCGCCAAGATCCTCGCGCGCCTGTACCGCGCGTACGTCGACGAGCTCGTTCGCCGCGGCTGCTTGACCGCGAGCGACGCGCTCGTCGAGGCGACGCGCCTGCTCGATGCCCGCCCGGCGATCGTACGCGCGCTGCGGCGTCGCTTGCGCGTCGCGTTCGTCGACGACGCGCACGACCTCTCGCCGGCCGCGCTGCGCTTTTTGCAAGCGCTCTTCGGGGACGCGCTCGACGGCGTCAACGTCGCGGGCGATCCGGCGGCCGCGACGCAGACGTTCGCCGGCGCGCGTCCGGAGCGCGTGTTCGGACGCGCGAAGTTGCCGGTCGTGCTCGAAGCGCGCGCGCTGGTCCCGCAGATCGCCGCCGTCGCGCGCGCGATCGCCGACGCCGACGTCGTCGCCGCCGTGCCGTGCGGCGACGCGGTGCAGGTGCTGCGCGCGGCGGACCGCGCGGCCGAGGCGACCGCCGTCGCGGATCGCGTGCGCGCGCTGATCGACCGCGGCACACCGCCCGCGCGCATCGCCGTTGTGCACCGCACGCTGCGCACGCTCGCGACGTTCGAACAGGCGCTGGTCGACCGCGACGTTCCGGTCGCGCTCGCCGGCGATCCCGCGCTGTTCGAGCGCGGCGACGTCCTCGACGCGCTCGCGATGCTGTGGGTCGCCGCCGACCCGTTCCGCCACGTGTGGACGCTGCGCGCGCTGCAGGTGCCGATGCTCCGACTGTCCGACGCGTCGATCGCAATCCTGTGCGGCGAGCCGGCGAATCCGCAACCGATGCTGTTCGAGCTCCCGCAGGACGATGCGGCCGGCGATCGCCGCTGGGACCGCAAGCGCGACGTGCGGCTCGGCACGAACGTGCTGCGCGGCGACCGCGACGAGGATCTTTCGTCCGAGGCGCGCGCGCGCGTCGCCGGCTTTCGCGAGCGGCGCGCGCGGTGGACCGAGTGGCTGCGCGCGACCGACGTGCCGACCGCCGCGCGCGCGATCGTCACCGACGCCGGTTTGCTGCTCGCGCGACGCGGCGAGACGGCCGCGCGCGGACGCCTGCGCGTCACGCTCGTCGAACGCGCGCTCGCGCTGATCGCGGCACGCGCGCGGCGCCATCCCGACGACGACCTCGCCGGCGTGCTCGCCTATTGCGATCGGCTCGCCGGCGCGGAAACCGGACCGGAGCTCGCCGACGCGGCGGACGACGCCGTCACGGTGGCCGCGGTCGAACGCATCGTGCACCGGCGCTTCGATCACGTCTTCGTCGTCGACGCGCGCGCGGGCGCGTTCCCGCCGTACTACGTCCCCGACGCGTTTCTTTTCAGCGCGACGTACGGCATGATCCCGAAGGAATGCGTGGGCGACGCTCCGGCCGCGCGAACCGCGAAGTTCACGTGGTACGAGCATCATGCGAACCCGCGCGCGGCGTACGTCCGCGAGCAGCGCCGGCTGTTCGCCGCGGCAATCGGGCGCGCCGACGCGACGGTCACCGTATCCGCGAGCGGCCGGCCGACGCGCGGCAACGCGGCGCCCGAGCTCGCGGCCGAAGTCGCCGCGCTGCTGAACCGTTCGCACGGCGACGACCGCAACGGCTGACGTGCGATCGGAGATGCCGGGCGCCGCGCGACTGCTCGACGGCGTGCACGCCGCCGCGCTCCGCGCGGGCGAGGCCATCCTCGCGGTCGCGCACGAGGCGCGCGCGTCGGCGCGCTTCAAGGACGATCGCTCGCCGCTCACCGCCGCGGACCTCGCGGCGAACGGCATCCTGCTCGACGCGCTGCGCGCGCTCGACCCGGCGACGCCGGTGATCTCCGAAGAGACGCCGTGCGCGCACGAGCGCGCGCCGCAGCGCTTCTGGCTCGTCGACCCGCTCGACGGCACGCGCGAGTTCATCGCGAACCGAGACGAGTACACGGTCAACGTCGCGCTCGTGGACGGCGGCGTCCCGGTCGCTGGCGTCGTGCACGCGCCGGCGCGCGGCGTCACGTACGTCGCGGCGCTCGGATGCGGCGCGCAGCGCGTCGACGCCGCCGGGCGCGCGTCGATCCGCGTGCGGTGCGATGGCCGGCTCGTCGTCGTCGCGAGCCGCTCGCACCGCGGTCCCATGCTCAACGCGTTTC
>Ga0213875_10001550_pt1 | contig 14740 bp, 17 predicted proteins | sample BarmaccomBMRX_R8_FD_160105 | JGI IMG/M metagenome (GOLD analysis project Ga0213875, IMG submission 160105) | Root-associated microbial communities from Barbacenia macrantha in rupestrian grasslands, the National Park of Serra do Cipo, Brazil - RX_R8 | ecosystem: Host-associated > Plants > Roots... | reverse complement strand
ACCAAGCGATCGATGCCGCGATCGCGCGCGGGCTGAGCCGTGTCGAGGCGGGCGCGCAGGGCAGCCACAAGCTCGCGCGCGGTTACCTGCCGGTGCCGACCTTCTCGGCGCACCACATCCCGCATCTCGGCTTCCGCAACGCGGTCGCGGACTTCCTCGCGGCGGAGCGGCGCGGCGTCGAGGAGGATATCGCCGAACTCGAAGCGCTTGGGCCGTTCCGGCGAGGTTAGACCTCGATCGAAAACAGCCGTTCGTGCGTGAGAGGCAGCGGTCCTGGCCCTCTCCCGACGGGAGAGGGAATTAGGCCGCGTAGCGCTGGAGGCCGGCCAGCCAGGCGCGGGCCTGGCGCTGCGCCTCGATGATCTCGCGCGCGCTCATTTCCTCGGCGATCTCCGCGCGACAATCCTTGGCGATGTCGCTGCCCGCAAGCGCGGCGAGGTTGAACCATTTATGCGCTTCGATGAGATCGACGTCGACGCCGTCGGTGCCGGTCGAGAAGGCGATGCCGAGATCATAGTAGGCCGCGATGTCGCCGCGTGCGGCATCGGCGATCCGGCTCTCGATCAGGAACGTCGCGGATTTGAGGCTGTTGCCCATGTTAACCCCCCTGTCACTCGGGAGACGATGGACGCGGCATGGCAAACAAATGGTTAACGCCGCGGACACCACGTCCCGGCATCTTTAACGACGGGAAGTAAAAGTCTTTCAGTCCGGCAGCACCGCGAGGTTGTCGATCAGTCGCGTGCCGCCGATACGCGCCGCAGCCAGCAGTCGCGCCGGAGTGCTCAGCGTCTCGAGCGGCGCCAGTGTCTCGGCATCGTGGAGCGCGACATAGTCGACGCTGTCGAAGCCGCCCTCGACGATTGCGTTGCTTGCCGCCGCGAGGGCGGTTCGCGCCGAGGCACCGCGTCGCAACGCCGCTGCGGCGTCATGCAGCGCCTGCGGCAGCGCCAGCGCCTGGCGCCGCTGCTCGGCCGAGAGATAAACGTTGCGCGAGGAGAGCGCGAGGCCGTCAGGATCGCGCACGGTCGGCACGCCGACGATGTCGATGCCGAAATTGAGGTCGGCCGCCATCCGGCGAACGACGGCCAGTTGCTGGTAATCCTTTTCGCCGAACAGCGCGATATCGGGCCGCACCTGGTTGAACAGCTTGGCGACGACGGTCGCGACGCCGTCGAAATGCCCGGGCCGCGCCGCGCCCTCGAGGATCGTTGTCGCACCGCCGACTCCGATGCTCGTCACGAAGCAGGGCGGGTACATCTCCGTCGCGTCGGGCAGCCAGGCGATCGCGCAGCCGGCCGCTTCGAGCGCGGCGACGTCCTCGGTCTCGCGACGTGGATAGCGATCGAGATCCTCGTTGGGGCCGAACTGCTTGGGGTTCACGAAGATCGAGGCAACGACATGATCCGCACGATCCTTGCCCGCCGCGACCAGCGCCAGATGGCCGGCATGGAGGGCGCCCATCGTCGGCACCAGCGCGATCGACTTGTCCCCAGTTTTGAGCGCCGCCACCGCCGTGCGGAGCGCCGATACGCGTCGGATGATTTGCACGCTTTAGCGACCTCCGATATTCTTCGGGCGCGGGTTCTTAGGAGCGCCAGGGCCGCAAAGGCAAGGAATCCGCGACTGTTTCGAGTTGAGGAGCCTGGAAGCCATGGCGGCGCATTTCATCGTCTTCGCCAATGAGAAGGGCGGCACCGGCAAGTCGACGACCGCCGTTCATGTCGCGATCGCGCTCGCCGCGCAGGGGCGCAGCGTCGCCGCGATCGACATGGATACGCGGCAGCGGACCTTCGCGCGCTACATGGAAAACCGGGTCGCGACGATAAAGCGGTCCAGCGCCGATCTGCCGATGGTGGATTTCGAGGTGTTCGATCCGAAGAAGTCGCCGCCGATCACCGAGCGGATGGACGCGCTCGCCGAGGATCATGAATTCGTCGTCGTCGATACGCCGGGTCGCGACGATCCGCACGCGCTCGCCGCGGCTGGCCGCGCCGACACGATGGTCACGCCGATGAACGACAGCTTCGTCGATTTCGACCTGATCGGGCAGGTTGATCCGGACACGTTCAAGGTAAAGCGGCCGAGCTTCTATGCCGAGGTGGTGTGGGATGCGCGCAAGGCACGCGCCCGGCTCGATCGCGGCACGGTCGACTGGGTTGTTCTCCGGAACCGTCTCCAGCATCTCGAGGCGCGCAACATGCGCCGCGTCGGCGCCGCGCTCGACGAGCTCGCCAAGCGCGTCGGTTTCCGTGTCATTCCCGGCCTGGGTGAGCGCGTGATCTACCGCGAACTCTTCCCCAAGGGGCTGACGTTGCTCGACATGGGACATATCGAGCAGGCGGGGCTCAGCCACGTCGCCGGCCGCCAGGAGCTGCGCGAGATGGTCTCGGGGCTCAACCTGCCCGAGCCGGGCGCGGAACCAGGCGGAACGGTGGTGCCGCTCAGGGTCGCCGCCAGCGCGTGAGCTACTTCGTCCTGCTCGCGCTGATCGCCGGGCTGTGGTGGTGGAACACGCATCGCGCGCCGGATTCGATCAGCGAGACGGAGGCGCGCAAGCTGCTCGGCGTCCGAGCTGGCGCCGATGCGAGCGAGATCCGAGCCGCGCATCACCGCCTGATCGCGCGGGTGCATCCCGATGCCGGCGGTTCGGCCGCGCTCGCGGCGCGCGTCAACGCCGCACGCGATCTGCTTGTCCGGAAGCTGGAACAGTCGCCACCGGGCTGACGTTGCACTGCAACATCGTCCTGCGATAGCCTGCCGGTCTGTCGCACCAATCGGAGAGCCTGATGACGCACCGTTTCGATCCGACCTCGTTGCGCGAATACGACATCCGCGGGATCGTGGGAAAGGCGCTTGGCCCAGCCGACGCGCACGCGATCGGGCGCGGCTTCGCGACGCGGGTGCGGCGCGCGGGCGGCACGCGGGTCGCGGTCGGCTATGACGGACGCACCCACTCGCCGCTGCTCGAGACGGCGCTGGTCGAAGGGCTCACCAAGGGCGGCGTCGACGTCGTGCGCATCGGCCTCGGGCCGACGCCGATGCTCTATTATGCCGAGGCGACGCTGGAGGTCGACGGCGGTATCCAGATCACCGGCAGCCACAACCCCGCCGAATATAACGGCTTCAAGATGGTGCTGCAGCACAAGCCGTTCTTCGGCGACGACATCCAGGATCTCGGCCGGCTTGCGGAGAAGGGCGATTGGGAGGAGGGCGCGGGCACCGTCTCCAACGTCGAGATCATGGACGATTATGTGAACCGGCTCATGGCAGGCTACGCCGGCGGCGCGTTCCGGATCGGCTGGGATGCGGGCAACGGCGCTGCCGGCCCGGTGATCGCGAAGCTGGTGAAGCTGCTCCCCGGCGAGCATCACACGCTCTACACCGAGGTCGACGGCACCTTCCCCAACCATCATCCCGATCCCACCGAGGAGAAGAACCTCGCCGATCTGAAGGCGCTAGTCGCCGAGAAGCAGCTCGACTTCGGCGTTGCCTTCGATGGCGACGGCGATCGCATCGGCGCGATCGACGGCAAGGGCCGCGTGGTGTGGGGCGACCAGCTGCTCGCGATCCTCGCAGAGCCGGTGCTGCGTGAGCAGCCGGGCGCGACGATCATCGCCGACGTCAAGGCGAGCCAGGCACTCTACGACCGGGTCGCCGAGCTCGGCGGCAAGCCGCTGATGTGGAAGACCGGCCACAGCCTGATCAAGACCAAGATGAAGGAGACGGACAGTCCGCTCGCCGGCGAGATGAGCGGCCACATCTTTTTCGCGCACGATTATTACGGCTTCGACGACGCGCAATATGCCGCGGTTCGCCTGATCCGGGCGGTGCGGCTGCTCGGCGGCTCGCTCACTGCGCTCAAGGACGCGATGCCGGCGATGGTTAACACGCCGGAGCTGCGCTTCCAATCCTCCGAGGAGCGCAAGTTCGAGGTCGTCGAGGAAGTGCTGGAGCGGCTCGCCGCGGATGGCGCGGACGTCGACAAGACCGACGGCGCGCGGGTCAACACGGCGGACGGCTGGTGGCTGCTGCGTGCCTCGAACACGCAGGACGTGCTCGTCGCGCGCGCCGAGGCGAAGGACCAGGCCGGGCTCGACCGACTGATGGCGCAGATCAACGACCAGCTCGCCAGGAGCGGCATCGAGCCGGTGCTTTCGGCCGGACACTAATCTCCGGAGAACCGTTCGGGCTGGGCCTTCCGAAGCTCTGTTCTTTCTGCGACCGAAGGAGGACGGCACTTCGACAAGTTCAGTGCGAACGGAGTTTTGCCGCCTTGCCCAGCCGCCGCCGCTCGATCGGGCTGCACCGCGCCCGGCGGTTGCGTGCGCTGTCGCGGCTCGGGCTCAAGACGCTTCCCCTCAGGCAGCGTCTCGTCGAGGGCAGTGAGCATGCGGTGCTGGGCGCGCTGGCCGCCATCGCCGCCTACGTGCCGACACAGTATCTCGGCGTGCATGAAGGGTTCTGGGGCGCGATCTCGGCGCTGGCGGTGGTGCAGGCCGAGTTCCACATGGCGCGATCCACGGCGCGAGATCAGTTCACCGGCGCGCTGCTTGGCAGGCTCGTCGGCGTCGCGGTCGTGGTGCCGTTCGGCCAGCATCTCTGGGCCTATGCGATTGCGGTCATCACCGCGATCGTCGCCGCCTGGCTGATCGCCATCCCCTCCGCCGCGCGGCTCGCGGCGATCACGGCAACGATCATCCTGCTCGTGCCGCATACCGGCTCGGCGCAGCGCATGATGTTGAGTAGGATCGGCGAGGTGACGTGGGGCGTGACCGTCGCGATCGCGATCGTCTGGGCGGCGCAGTGGTTGCAGGATCGTTTCGAGACAGAACCAGTTCGCGATCGGGACCGAGCGGAACCGCTCTAACAGAGATCGGTTTTCCGCGCGCAACCACGGGAGACCGGACATGGCCGACTACGAAACCCATAGCACGCCGCCGGGTAGTACGACGATCATCGAGAAGAACGGTGGCGGCGGTGCCGGCGCCGCACTCGTCGCCATCGTGCTGCTGATCGCGGTGCTGATCGGCGGCTGGTATCTGTTCTCGACGCAGGGCGCGCAGGCGAACAAGGACAATGCGATCGCGGGCGCCGCCAAGAGCGTCGGCTCGGCCGCGGACAAGGTCGGCGACGCGGCAAGCGGCGCGACCTCGAAATAGGCTGTCAGGCGGAGTAGCGTTCGCCTCAGCTTGTCGAAGGGCCGTTCTTCTCACGCGTCGCGAGGACAACGTTCTTCGACGCGTTCTCGACAATCGGCGCACGTCGGCTAATTGCGCGTGTTCGCCCGCAGCGCGACCTCCGCCTCGGCAAGATAGTCGCGCGTAATCGGTAGCGCGTCGCGGCGGCGGATATATTGCAGCTGATAGTTGCAGAGCCCGCCATGACGGAAGGCGGCGGCCGCCCCCGCGAGATAGAAGGTCCACATGCGATAGAAGCGCTCGTCGTAGAGCGCGACGATCGCGTCCTTTGCCGCGACGGTGCGGCGGTACCATTCGTCGAGCGTGTAGGCATAGTGGAGCCGCAGCGTTTCGACATCGGCGACGATCATCCGGCTGCGTTGGCTGGCGACCACGATCTCGGACAGCGCCGGATTATAGCCCCCCGGGAAAATATATTTGGCGGTGAAGCGGTCGGTCACGCCCGGCTCGCCCATGCGGCCGATGGTGTGCAGCAGCATCACGCCGTCTTCGGCAAGCAGGCTGCGGCACTTGGCGAAGAAGGTCTCGTAATAGGGCGGACCGACATGTTCAAACATGCCGACGGAAACGATGCGGTCGAAGCGACCCTCGACGCTGCGATAGTCGATCAGTTCGAAACGGACGCGATCGGCCACGCCTGCTTCCTGCGCGCGGCGCCGCGCGACCTTGAGCTGCTCTTCCGAAAGCGTGATGCCGAGCACGTCGACGTCGGCGATGCGGTTCAGATAGAGCGCCATTCCGCCCCAGCCGCAGCCGATGTCGAGCACCTTGTGGCCAGGGCTCAGGTTCAGCTTCGCGGCGATATGCGCCTTCTTGTCGCTCTGGGCCTGCTCGAGCGTCTCGGCGCCGGGATCGGTCCAGTAGGCGCAGCTATATTGGCGGTCGGCATCGAGGAAGAGATCGTACAGCCGGTCCGAGAGGTCATAATGATGCGCGACGTTGCGTTTCGATCGGCGCTCCCAGTTCAGATTGTCGATGCGCTTCGCCCAGCCGCCGCGGCCGCCGCGGCCAAGCCCGTCGTCCAGGGCGGCCTCGAACGGCGCGTTGGCGCGGAACAGGTCGATGAGATCGTGGATGTCGCCATCCTCGACGATCATCTTGCCGTCCATGAACGCCTCGGCGACGCCGAGACGTGGCCGGCGCGCGATCCGGTTCGGCGTCGCGGCGTCGGTGAAACGGAGCGTGACGTTCCGATAGCCAGGATCGGACGTCCCATAGGCGCGGCTCTTGCCGTTCGCCTCGATGATTCGGAGCTCGCCGTGGCGGATCACGCGCCGCAGCAGCCTATCAAGCAACCACATGGCGGCCGTCTAGGGTCCCGATGCGGATCTCGCAACGCCATGTTCCGCGTTTCCTTCCAATCCAGGGGCTTGCGACTTGGAGGGTGCCCGGCGGCGCGGTAAGCGCGCCCGCGATGAACGATCCGAGCACGATCCGCCGCCTCTATGGCCGTCGCCAGGGCCACAAGCTGCGCGGCGGGCAGCAGACGCTCGTCGATGAACTGTTGCCGACCATCGAGGTGCCGCGCACGGGTGCGCTCGGCGCAGCCTCGCTGTTCGGCGACGATCGGCCGCTGGCGCTGGAGATCGGCTTCGGCGCGGGCGAACATCTCGCGGCGCAGGCGGCTCTTTACCCCGAGTGCGGCTTCATCGGCTGCGAGCCGTTCCTCAATGGCGTCGTCGGCGCGCTCGCCCATATCCGCGAACGCGGCTTGACCAACGTCCGGCTCTACATGGGCGATGCGCTCGACGTGCTCGAACGGCTACCGGAGGCGAGCCTCGAGCGCGCCTGGTTGCTCCATCCCGATCCCTGGCCGAAGGCGCGGCATGCCAAGCGCCGGTTCATGAACGACGGCCCGATCGCGCTGCTCGCCGCCAAGCTCAAGCCGGGGGGCCGGTTCCGCTTCGGCACCGATCATCCGGTCTATTGTCGCTGGGCGATGATGGCGATGCAGCGCGCGACGGCATTCGAGTGGCTGGCCGAGACCGCCGAGGATTTTCTGGTCCGCCCGCCCGACTGGCCCGAGACGCGCTACGAGGCCAAGGCCCGGCGGCTCGGGCACGAGGTCTGGTATTTCCAGTATCTGCGGCGGAAGGCTTGCTGAGAAGCTGCGGCTCCAACGGTACGAACTACCCACCCGTTCGTGTCGAGCGAAGTCGAGACACGTAAGCGAAACCTGCGCGGCACGTCCCTCGACTTCGCTCGGGACGAACGGATTTGAACTCGAGCGACCTTCCTAATTCCGCGGCAGGCGGTTCCAGGCATCGAGCGCTGCGATCTTGTAGGCTTCGGCCAGCGTCGGGTAGTTGAAGGTGTTCTCGATGAAATAGTCGATCGTGCCGTGGAGGTTGAGCACCGCCTGGCCGATGTGGATCAGCTCGGTCGCGCCCTCGCCGATGATATGCACGCCGAGCAGGCGGCGATCGTCCAGCGCGAAGATCATCTTCATCATGCCGTTTTCGAGGCCCATGATGTGGCCCCGCGAGGTCTCGCGGAAACGCGCGACGCCACACTCGCACGGGATGCCCTGCTCGCGCACCTCCTGCTCGGAGAGGCCGACGGTCGAGATCTCGGGGACCGCGTAGATCCCGTAAGGAAAGTATTTGGGCGCCGGTGGCATCGGCAGTTGGAAGGCGTGGCAAGCGGCGATGCGGCCCTGCTCCATCGAGGTCGAGGCGAGGCTCGGGAAACCGATCACGTCACCGGCGGCATAGATATGCGGCACCTCGGTCTGGAACGTCTCGGCATTGACGGCCAGGCGCCCGCGGCTGTCGGTCTTGAGGCCGCAGGCCTCAAGGTTCAGCTCCGCGGTGGCGCCGACGCGGCCCGCCGCATAGAGCAGCATCTCGGCGCGCACGCGGCTACCGCCCTCGAGCACCGCGACGGGCCAGTTGCCCGCGTCCAGCTCGATCCGCTCGAGCTTGCGGCCCAGCCGGATTTGCATGCCGCGATCGCGCATGTCGTGCATGAACTCGTCGATCAACTCGCGATCGATGAAGTCGAGGAAAGTGTCGCGCGGCTCGATCAGCGTCACCTGCACGTCGAGCGCCGAGAAGATCGTGGCATATTCGACGCCGATCACGCCCGCCCCGACGACGATGAGGCTGCGCGGCACGCGCGGCGTCTTCACGATCGCGTCGCTGTCGAGCACATGCTCGTCGTCGAACGGAACGTGGGGCGGCCGATAGGGCGCGGTGCCGACCGCGATCACGATACGCTCGGCGCCGAAGATATGCTCGTCGCCCTCGGTATCGGTGACCGAGAGGCGATGGCTGTCGACGAAGCGCGCGACGCCCTGGATCGTGTGCACGCCGTTCCGCTGGAACTGGTGCTCAAGCACCTCGATCTCGTGATCGAGCGTCTTGGTTAGCCGGACGCCGAGATCGGCACCCGAAATCTCCTTCTTCACGCGATAGGCGCGGCCGTAGAAGCCGCGTTCGCGCCATCCCGAGAGGTTCAGCGCGGTCTCGCGCAGCGTCTTGGACGGGATCGTGCCGGTGTGGACCGATACGCCGCCGACGCGGAAGCGGTTCTCGACGACGAGCACCGATTTGGCGAGCTTGGCGGCCTGGATGGCGGCGCGGCGACCGGCCGGGCCGCTGCCGATGACGACGAGATCGAAAGTCTGCATGGCCATCCCCTAGCGCCGATGCCGTTACGGTTCCGCGTCGGGCCTGTACGGCTGGTGACGCGGCCTTAGCCTCTGTTGGTTAACGCTATGGTAGCGACGGTGGAAAGCAAGCTGGCGCGCCGCTTGCTCCGACTCAGGCCATCTGCTAGGGCGACGCCTTCGCGCCGCGGGAGAGGTCTCGCGGCGAAGTTTTTTCATGCGCCTCGTGGGCAGGCGGCGCGAACGTGGCGCCGTAAGGTTCGTGCGGCTTGGGAGTGTGGCGGATTTATGCAGATCATCGTGCGCGATAACAATGTCGACCAGGCGCTTCGGGCTCTCAAGAAGAAGCTCCAGCGCGAGGGCGTCTATCGCGAGATGAAGCTGCGCCGCCATTATGAGAAGCCGAGCGAGAAACGCGCCCGCGAGCGCGCCGCCGCGATTCGCCGGGCGCGCAAGCTCGAGCGCAAGCGCATGGAGCGCGACGGCAGCCGGTAATATCTCCTGCCCCTCCCCTTCAGGGGAGGGGTTGGGGTGGGGTGGCGGCTAAAGAGCCGAGCGCTCGTTTCCACCCACCCCTCAATCCCCTCCCTTGAAAGGGAGGGGAAGAATCTGTGCAAGACTCGCTGGACGCCTCGCTTCCGCCACGGCAGAGAGGCGTCGTCTTCCTCCAGACGCGAAGCGAGCCGCCATGTCCGAAGTCACCGCCGTTCCGCTGCGCCCGATCGCCAAGGGCTCGCTCACCAAGCTGTGGATCGGTATCGGCGCGGTCGTGCTGGTAGCGGTCGCGGGCGCCTGGACCGCCACCTCCAAGCAGGTCGCGATGGCAATGCCCGCCGGCGACTTTCTTGCCCGCAATGCGAAGCGCGCGGGCGTCGTCACCACGCCTTCGGGGCTGCAATATGAGGTGCTCGCGCCGGGCCATGGTCCGCACGCGACCTCGTCCGACATCGTCATCGTCGATTATGACGGCAAGCTCGCCAACGGCGAGACGTTCGATGCCTCCTCGCGCCATGGCGGGCCGGCGACGCTGCCGGTCTCGGGGTTGATCCCGGGCTGGGTCGAAGGGCTTCAGCTCATGAACGTCGGCTCGCACTACCGCTTCTGGATCCCGCCGGAACTCGGTTACGGCCCCGCCGGCGCCGGAGACGGCGTCATCCCGCCGAACGCGCTGCTCGTCTTCGACGTGACGCTGCACGGCATCCAGCCCGGCTCCGCGGGTGTCGGGGGCATGGGGGGAATGGGCGGTGCGGACATGGGCGGATCGCCGCACGGCGGCATGTAACCGACTCAATCTGCGGCCGTTCGGTTTCGCTACCGGAGGTGAGGGCTTCCACATGCGCTACAATCAGCTCGGCAATACCGGTCTGTTCGTTTCCGAGATTTGCCTGGGGGCGATGACCTTCGGGGAGGGCGGCGGCGGCATCTGGGGCGCGATCAACGGCGTCGGCCAGCAAGGCGTCGACACGATCATCGAGCGCTCGCTCGCCGCCGGCGTCAACTTCATCGACACCGCCAATGTCTACTCCTTCGGCGCATCCGAGCAGATGCTGGGCACCGGCCTGAAGAACCTCGGCGTGAAGCGATCGGACGTGATCCTCGCCACGAAGGTCCATGGGCAAATGGGCGAGGGCCCGAACGATCGCGGCGCTTCGCGCGGGCACATCATGGATCAGGTCGAGGGCAGCCTGAAGCGGCTCCAGACCGATCATATCGATCTCTACCAGATCCACGGCACCGACACGGTGACGCCTACCGAAGAGACTCTGCGCGCGCTCGACGATCTCGTGACCTCGGGCAAGGTGCGCTATATCGGCGTCTCGAACTGGCAGGCATGGCGGATGGCGGAGGCCGCCGGGATCAGCCGTGCGCGCGGCTTCGCACGGTTCGAGACGGTGCAAGCCTATTATTCCATCGCCGGACGCGATCTCGAGCGCGAGATCGTGCCGTTCCTGCAGCACGAGAAGCTGGGGCTGATGGTGTGGTCACCGCTCGCCGGCGGACTGCTTTCGGGCAAGTACGGGCCTGATGGCGAGGGCGGCGAGGGCCGTCGCGCGACCTTCGACTTTCCGCCGGTCGAGAAGGACCGCACCTGGGCATGCGTCGCGGCGATGCGCGACGTTGCCAAGAAGCACGACGCGAGCGTCGCGACCGTGGCGCTCGCCTACGTGCTCGCCAAGCCTTTCACGATGAGCGTGATCATCGGCGCCAAGACGATCGAACAGCTCGATCAGAATCTCGCCGCGGTCGACCTTCGTCTCGACGACGCGGACATGAAGACGCTCGACGAGGTGAGCGCACTGCCGCCGGAATATCCGGGCTGGATGCTCGATCGCCAGGGCGGGGGTCGACCGCCGGAGCCGTTCAAGCCCAAGCAATAGCGGGGGAACGCAATTCGGCCGTTCGCAGGCGGCGGCGAGCGGCTCAGGCCGGCTGCGCCTCCGCCTCTTCGGCCTGCACCTCGGACTTCCGCTCCAGCGCGACCTTCGCCATCGCCACAATGGGATCGGCGAAGGCGAGGCCGAGTATCCCGAAAAGCGATCCAAGCAGCAGCTGCATGCCGAGGATCAGCGCCGGCGGCAGATCGACCGAGCGCCGCGCGACATAGGGCACGACGACGTAGCCGTCGAATGTCTGCACGCAGAGATAGATGCCCATGGCGAGGAAGCCGGTGGTCTGCCCGGCCGAGAAACCGACGAGGATGGTGAGCGCGCCCGAGATGATCGAGCCGATGTTGGGCAGGAAGGCGAGCAGCCCGGTGATGACGCCGAGCAGCAGCGCCATCGGCACGCCGGCGAGCAGCAGCCCGATGAACACGAATACGCCCTCGACCGCCATGCCGAGCAGCCGCCCGGCCATCAGCCGGCGCAGCGTGTGCGCCATGTCGTTGGCGGTCTCGTAGAAGCCCTCGCGCTCGTCCATCGGCAGGAGCCAGGCGAGGCCGCGCTCGTAGATGCGGGGCTCGGCGGCGATGAACAGGCCGAGCACGACGATCATCGCGATCGAGGAGAGCGCGCCGAGCGCGGTGCCGAGTGCCGAGGTGAGGCGGCCGACCGAACCCATCAGCTCCCGCCCGACCGAGCTGGCGGCGTCGGGCGGGAGCAGCCCGCGCGCGCTGAGCCAGCCTTGGATGCGCCCGATCTGCTGCATCACGGTCGCCTTCAGCGCGCCGAACTGGCCAGCGAGTTGGACGCCCGCGAGCGAGAAGACCGCGAGGATGAAGAGCAGCGCCAGCAGCGCCGTGACCCCGATCCGCCAGCCGCGGGGGATCGGCAGCACGCGGCCGAGCAGCCGCGCGCCCCCATCCAGCATCGCCGCGAACACCAGTCCGCCGACGATCAGCAGCAGCGGCTGGGCGAGCTGATAGGCGAGGTAGACGGCGACCACGATGCCGACCCACACTGTCGCGCGCCGCAGCTCGCGCCTGATCAGCGGATCGCGCAGCTCGTTGGGCCCGGGTGCCTCGACATAGTCGTCCGTGCGAGGATCGATGGGAGAGCCCGCGGGCGCGTGCGGATCGCTCACGCGCCGGCCACCGCAACAATCCGTTCGCCCCGAGCTTGTCGAAGCCTGTCCCGAGCGCCTGCCTTAGGGAGGAGGCGGTCGAAGGGGGCGGTTCTTTCTTCGAGAGGCGAAGAAGGGCAGTGCTTCGACAAGCTCGGCACGAACGGCTTCTCCTCGCGTGAATACCAGCGTCTAACGCGCTGCCCCCGCGTTATGTGCCGGATGCAGGCTGGTGCCGGCGCGGCCGCCGCGGAGCGCCTCGATCCAGCTCAGCGGATTGTACCATTCGGAGGTTCCGTCGAGCGAGAAGGTGATGAATTCGGCGCGACCGCCGATATCCTCCCACGGCACCGCGCCGCCGAGCCCGTTCGCCTCGACCGGGACGCGGCTGTCCGCCGACTGGTCGCGATTGTCGCCCATCAGGAACAGATGATCGGGCGGGATCGTGATCGGCCCGTAATCGTCCACCGGCGAGTAGCCGAGGTCGATCGTATCGTAGCTGACGCCGTTGGGCAGCGTTTCGCGGAAGCGCGGCAGCACGCAATAGAGCTTGCCGCCCGGGCCGGTCTGCCGGCGACCGGGAAGCATGTCCTCCGTGCACGGCACGTTGGCGTCGACCGGGATCATCGCCGGTGCCTCGGCGACCTTCGGAACCGGCTTGCCGTTGAGCCAGACCTGGCCGCCGCGCACCTCGAGCGTGTCGCCCGGCTCGCCGATCACGCGCTTGATATAGTCCGAATCGGCGAGCGGCGGTTTGACGATCACGATGTCGCCGCGCGCCGGCAAATGTCCGAACAGCCGCCCGTGGATAAACGGGAAGACGTGGAAGCTCGGGCTGACATAGGACCAGCCATAAGGGAACTTCGTCACAACCAGCCGATCGCCCTTGATCAGCGTCGGCATCATCGATTCGGATGGGATGTAGAAGGGCTTGGCGATGAAGCTGTGGAAGGCCAGCACCGCCAGCACCAGCCAGAACACGCCCTTCACCTCGGCCCACCAGTCGGTGCCTTGCTTCGGCTTGTCGGCGGTCCTCGGTGGAGGCGACGTGCTCGGGCTGGCCATGGTCGCGGGGGCCGGATCGGCCGGATTCTCGCTCAACGCTGCACTCGCTTTCAGATCGGGCGCGCTTCGATGATGACGAAGGCCTGCGCCCAGGGATGATCGTCGGTCATGGTCAGATGCACGTGCGCGGCGTGGCCTTCCGGCGTGATGGCGTCAAGCCTCGCCTTGGCGCCGCCGGTGAGCGCGAGCGTCGGCTGGCCGGAGGCCAGGTTGACGACGCCGATGTCGCGCAGGAACACGCCCTCGCGAAAGCCGGTGCCGACCGCCTTGGCAAAGGCTTCCTTGGCGGCGAAGCGCTTGGCGTAGGTCGCGGCGCGGGTGAGCGTCCGGCGCTCGGCCTTGGCATGTTCGGTCGCGGTGAACACGCGCGCGACGAAGCGCGCGCCGAAGCGATCGAGCGATTGCTGGATGCGCTCGATCGAACATAGGTCGGAGCCGAGACCGATGATCAATGCGCCTTCTCCCGCAAGCGGGAGGATGAGGGCACGCGCTCGAAGAAGGCCCTCATCCCAACCCTCTCCCGCTAGCGGGAGAGGGAGCTGGTGCACGTGCCTCGTCCATCGCTGCGCGCATCTGCCGCACGCTTTCGGCCAGGCCGACAAAGATCGCCTCGCCGATCATGAAATGCCCTATGTTAAGCTCGCGGATCTCCGGAATGGCGGCGATCGGTCCGACATTGTCATAGGTGAGGCCGTGGCCGGCATGCGGCTCGATGCCGCTTTCCGCCGCAATCCCAGCCGCCTCTCGGATTCGCGCCACTTCGGCGGTCTGCGCCAATCCCACGCCTTCGGCATAAAGGCCGGTGTGGAACTCGACCACCGGCGCTCCGAGCCGCACAGCCGCATCGATCTGCCGCGCATCGGGCTCGATGAACAGGCTGACGCGGATGCCGGCGTCGGTCAGCGCCTTCACCATCGGCGCGAGATGATCGAACTGGCGTGCGGCATCGAGACCGCCCTCGGTGGTGCGCTCCTCGCGCTTCTCCGGCACGATGCAGGTGGCGTGCGGGCGGTGGCGAAGCGCGATTTCGAGCATCTCGCTGGTCGCCGCCATTTCGAGATTGAGCGGCACGGTGAGCGAGGATGACAGCCGGGCAATATCCTCGTCCGAAATATGGCGCCTGTCTTCGCGCAGGTGCGCAGTGATGCCGTCGGCGCCCGCTTCAGCGGCGATCAGCGCAGCGCGCAGCGGATCGGGATAGGCGGTGCCGCGCGCGTTGCGCACGGTCGCGACATGATCGATGTTGACGCCGAGGCGGAGCTTGCCGGTCATGTCCGCGCCTTAGCGCAAAGCGCGGCGGAAAGCAGATCGTAAGCGAAGCCCGTGCCGTCGAGCACCTGTCCGAAATCGATCGGTCGCGCCG
>Ga0213875_10001549_pt1 | contig 14741 bp, 10 predicted proteins | sample BarmaccomBMRX_R8_FD_160105 | JGI IMG/M metagenome (GOLD analysis project Ga0213875, IMG submission 160105) | Root-associated microbial communities from Barbacenia macrantha in rupestrian grasslands, the National Park of Serra do Cipo, Brazil - RX_R8 | ecosystem: Host-associated > Plants > Roots... | reverse complement strand
CGGGATCGACCTGCTCGGCGAAGCTCGGTATGCGCCCGCAGCATTGACGCTCCAGCGTCGCCTTGGCGATCTCCGGCGAGAGCGACAGGTGCTTGACGTACGCGTCGATCCCCAGCTGCGGGTTTTCGGCGATCGCCGCCCGGGCGAGGGACTCCGCCTGTACGAGCTTGCGACCGACATCCGGATGCTGTGCGAGGAAGTCGGGGCGCACCGCGGTCAGGCCCGGACAGGCGCCCCCCGGAGGCGTGTAGTCCCCATCGAAGCTGACGATCGGGAAACCCGCCGCCTGCAGCTGCATCGAGTACGGCGGCCAGGCGACGCCGGCGTCGATCGATCCGCTGAGGAACGAGTTGCGGAACAGCGGGGCAGGAATGTTGACGACGTTCAGCTTCGCGTACTCGATGCCGACCTTCTTCGCCATCAGGTAGAGTGCGGCCTGCGCGCAGGTGCCGGATGCGGCGCCGATCTTCTTGGCCTTGCCGATATCGGCGTACGACTTGACGTCCGACTTGGGGTCGACGACGAGGCCCTCGCCGGCGGCGTCGTTCGCTTCCCAAAAAATCAGCTTGAGCGGGATGTTCTGGCCGAGGGCGAAGGTCAGCGCCAGGCCGGCCGTCACGACATCGAGGCTCTCGCTCTTCAGGCCCGCGAGCAGCGGCGCGCCGGACTGGAAGAAATAAAATCGGGGCTTCAGACCGACCTTCTCGAACAGCCCGAGATCCTCGGCGACGAACACCGTGCCGTGGTCCGCCGTCGGGATGCCGTAGTTGAATTCGAGCCGTTCCGCCGCAGCCGTCTGCGCCGACGCGGCAGGGCCAAACAGCGCCGCGCATGACAGCGCCGCGGCGAGCATGACGCCCGAATTCCTCATTCCCCTTCCTCCCCCCGACCGCGTCAGTGTGCGGCAGGAACCTCGTCGACCTCGACTTCGCTCTGCACGGCCATGACCAGCTCGCGTTCGAGCGCCGTGAACTCGGCCGAACCGATGAACTCGTAGTCCCGTGGCTTCGGCGCCTGCACGCGAACCTCGCGCTTCACCCGGCCCGGCCGCTTTGTCATCGCGATGACGCGGTCGGAGATGAAGATCGCCTCGCCGACGTCATGCGTGATGAACAGGATGGTCGGGCGGAAATGCTCCCACAGCCGGAGCAGCAATTTCTGCATCAGCAGCCGCGTCTGGTAGTCGAGCGCGCCGAAAGGTTCGTCCATCAGCAGGATCTCCGGCTCGTTGATCAGCGCGCGGGCGATCTGGACCCGCTGCTGCATGCCACCGGAAAGCTGATAGGGATAGTGGCCTTCGAAGCCCTTGAGACCGACCTCCACGAGCAGCCGGCGCGCCCGCGGCTCGTAGTCCTCGCGCGGCAGGCCCCGGCACTTCACGCCCAGCACCACATTGGAGAGAACGGTCATCCACGGGAACAGCGAGGCCTGCTGGAACACCACGCCCCGGTCCGGCCCTGGGCCGACGATGACGTTGCCGTCGACCTGCACCGCGCCGGCGGATGCCAGCTCGAACCCCGCGAGGATGTTCAGCGCCGTCGATTTGCCGCATCCGGTCGGGCCGACGATCGACAGAATCTCGGCCCGCGCAATATCGAGGTTGAACGCCTCGAGCGCGCGCGTGCTCGTGACGCGCGCGCTTGCCGAGGAGTACACCTTTTCGACGCCCGCGAACGAGATTTTGCTCTGCCCGACGGGCGCATCCGGCATCGTCGGAACGCTATGATGAGACATGCTGATCGACCATCAGCGAGGTGTTTTCCGCGACCTGGCCCGTCCGATGGAAGTGTTCCCGAGACTGCCTCATCGCGGCTGTGCACGATCGCGCGGGATGGGACATCAAACCAATGGGGTTGGCAATACCGAACTGGCTGGAGCAGCACCGGCGGGCGGCCATATTCAGCTAAACGGCGGCGCCTTCGAGGCTCGTGGCGATCAGGCTTCCGAGAACCCCGGCGAGATCGGGGAGCGGGACGTCGCCTCGGGACACCGGGTAGTACTGCGTGACGTGTTCCGTGCCCGGGCCGATGCCGATGCCGACCAGCGTCATGTTCGACATGGCCCGGACCGTCGCCACCGCACGGCGCAGGTCGTCCGCATTGGAGCGGCAGCCTTCCGGCTGCCCATCGGAGATGACGATCAGCAGACGGTCGCGCCCAGGAACCGCCGCCAGAATCGACGCAGCCTCCAGAAGGCAGGGTCCGTCGTCATTGTGCGCCGGGTGATTGTTGCCGCGCTCGCGCGTGCCGCGAACCTCCTCGCGCATCGCATCGACCCACGAGAGCACCGCCGCACCGGCGCGCTGGTTGAAGTCGATCACCGGAATGGTGATGTCCTGGAAGCCCACCACCGCGCAGCTCACGCCGCGGATCTTCGCGACGGCCGCCGTTATCGCGCGCGTAGCGGCGATCGCTGCTTCGATCTTCTTGCCCCGCATCGAACCCGACAGGTCGACGAGCAGAAGCACCGCGAGGTACGGCCGCTCCGTTACGCGCCGCAACCAAATCCGGTCCATGTCGCGGCCGACCGCGGCCGCCCGCATCACGCCCGCAAGATCGAGCCTCGGCCCCGCCCGGTGCCCGCCGGCGAACAGCCGAGGTCGCGGCGGCAGGGCGCGGCGCAGGACGTGAACGAGCGCGTCCTGGTCAGTCTGCCGCTCGTCCGATGCCTCGCCGTGATCTCCGATCGTGCCTCCGTCGGACTCCTCCTCGTCGTCCGGGACATCGGCATACAACCCGGGCACACGGAGGCCGCCTTCGATCGCATCGAAGTCGCGTGGCGGATCGCCGAGCCTGGCTTCCAGGTATCGATCGAACAGGCCGCTCGCGAGGCGGCGCACTCGCGTCGCCTCGGCATCCGGCAATCCCGTCGCGCGGGACCGTTCGTCGGCTTGGCGCACGGCCCGCAGCGCCCGACGCGCCACGGGCTCGCCCGCGGCGGATTTCGCGGCGTGCTTGGCTTCCTCGAGAAGTTCGCTGTCCCCGGCCAGTGCGCGGGCGATCCGGCGGCGATCACGTTCCGCCAGCGCCATGATCTCCGGCCAGATCTCACGAACGAAGACGGTTCGCGCCGATGCAGCGGCACACAGGATCTCGGCCTCGCTCGGGTCGGGCCGGCCGGCCGGTTCGCGTAGCAAGGGCGCGACGGACCGCGCGTAGCGCTCTGCCCATCCGGCCAGCGGTGCCAGCCCTGCCGGCGGCAGCGTCCGCGCGTAGCGCGCCCGTGCGTCGGCGGTGCGCCTGAAGCACGCGGCGGCGGCCGGGAACCGTCCGAGAAACGGCAGCCGCGGAATGCGATCATGGATGCCGGACGCCGCGAGGAACGCGACCACGTCGCTCTCGAGCGCGTCGGCCTCCGGCAGGTCGACGGTGGCGAACAGCGCATTCAGATATTCGTTGACCCCACCCAGGCGCCGGCGCAGGAAGCAGTGGACCCGGGATTCCTCCATCGCGTTCTGGCTGAACCCCCATAGAAGCGCCGATGCGTCCGCCGGCCTGGCGAACAGGTGATACCGGCTGACGAACACATGGCCGATCTCATGCATCACGGCGCCGATCGAAACCGGCGTGGGAGCGCTCAGATGGCTGCGCGCGACCATGATGCGGCCCTCGGCCGGCGCGAATGCCGTCAGGCTGTCGTGCGCGACGACGTCGATGCCGCCGGGGCAGAGGCCCCGGCACAGCGCGCGCAGCAGGTCGAGCACGGGTTCAGGGCGCATCGGGCAGCTCCCACGCCGTCGGACCGATGCCGCAGGTACCCAGCAAGGTTTCCGCCTTCTCGCGCTCGCCCTGAGGGTCGAGCCGCGCGAGGTAGTTCAGGATCAACGCCTGCCAGGCGGCGTGGGCGGCGGCGCCGAGGTTCGGCGATCGCGCGCCCCTGGCCAGCAGCTGCGTGCGGATCTCGCGCAGCGTGTCGACCAGCGCGCGCCGGGTGAACGCGGCCCGGCCGCGCGTGCGCAGCTCGCCCTTTTCCGCCATCGACGAGATCGCCGAATGAAAGCGCGCCAGCGCCGTCAGGAACCGGTCCAGTTCCGGAACGAGCTGCTTCAGCTCCGGAAGCGCCGGCTTGCCCGCTCCGCCGACGTAGCGTGCGCCGTTGACGACCACCTCCGGCTGGCTCCCGTGCACCAGGCATTCGCACAGGGCGCGGAAGTCCGCCTCGGTCGGGTTGCCGCAGGACCTGATCTTGAAGCGGTCGAGGAGGGCCGGGCTCAGCTCCTGCCGGCCGGCGTAGCTCGCGTTGTTCCAGGTCGCCAGCACGCGAAAGTCCGGATGAGCAGGGTCGATCACGCGGCCCTCCAACTGGGGAAGATGCAGCGTCGGCGGCATCTCCAGAAGCGGGTTGCATAGTTCTACCGTTTCTGCGGGAGCAAGGTTGATCTCGTCGAGAAGAAGCAGCGCGCCTTCGAGCATGGCGAGCGGCGCTGGCCCCATCTGAATGCGAAACTTGTTCGCCCCAGACGTATCGGGTACGTGAAGGCCCTTGATCTCTGAAGGGTCCGTGTGGGCCGAAAAGTTCAGGCGATGGACGCCGCACCGAAGCATGGACGCAACGAACAGGATCGAGTGGGTCTTGCTCGCCGCGGTCGGCCCGTCGAGTGCCGCGGGGAAGCGCCCGCGCCAGGCGGCAGCCACGAACCACAACGTGTCGGCGACGCCCTGATCGACGCAGAAGCCGGCGAAGCGATCCGGCGCGATCACGCGCGGGTGGCCGCCGGCCAGCCGCGGCAGCTCGACATCGGCAATGATGAGATGTGTGCGCGTGAGCCTGACCAGCGGCCTGCGTTTCGTGGCCCTGGGCGGCGGTGGGGTCTGCAGCGGCGGGCGCGCGTTGCCGGCGGTTGTCGCCTTGCGCAAGCCCAATCCGGACGGCAGGCGGATCCACAGATCGTGGTCGTGCATCGGCCATGCCTTGACCCGGGTAAGCACGATGTCGGGGTGCACGTCCGCGACCGCCGAGGCAACACGCGCAAGCAGTACCTCAGGCGCACCGCCGAACCGCAGTTCGCAGTCGCTGCACGGGCGCGGCTCGATCGTCCCGCGCAGCTTGCCAAAGCCGAACGTCGCCAGCCGGTCGACAACCGGCTGGACGAGGGCGGTGCTGTCACCGATGATTTTCGCGGCGAAGCGACCGGGGCTGCTCAGTTCCTGCAGCAGGCGCCCGCTCCGGAAAGCGCGCACGGGCAGCTCCAGCTCGAGCTTGCGCTCGTCGCCGCTGCCCGACGCGTTGTGGACGCCGAAGTCGTGGGCCCCGAGCGTGACCAGTTCGCTATCGATCAATTCGGCCACTCTGTCGAGCACGCAGCCCGGAACCTCGTCCTCGCAACGCAGGACGAAGCCTTCGGAGATCTTGCGCAGCGGGCGGCGCCGTGCGGCGAAGCCCGCCTGTCTCAGCTTCTTCATCATGGCCAGGCCGAATGTCCGGTCGTCGTCGTAAACCGTCACCTCGTAGGCTTCCGGGTGCATGCGGCTCCACCCGCGCAGCACGCCGCTGCGGATCGCACCGACCGGCATGTCGATCTGCACGCCTGACCCCTCCTCGTCCGAGGACGGCTCGGCGATGTCCAACGGGTATCGACCGCGGTCGATGCCGAATTCGCCCAGCGCCTGATCCAAGGCGCCAGCCAATGCGGCGACGTCGGCATCCGCGCCAAGCGAGGACAACGGCCCCGGGTGCAGGGTCAGACGGGACTTCGCGCTCGGCGCCAGGGACTGGAAGGCCACGCGAGGGAACCCCCTTGCGGCGAGCAGCGGCTGAATGACCGCGAAGGCAGCGGGATCGTCGGTGCGCACATCGATCGGGATGCGCTCGCGCAGGCTGCCGGTGACCGGACGCGACGGAATGTCGACGTACAAATCGTTGTCATCGTCGTCCCACTCCTTGATCTGGCTCGGGAACTGGCCGCACGCGTTGCCGATGGCGGAAGACAGCACGGCGCGCGTATAGCTGCTGGCGCCGCCGTAGCGGATACGGGGCTCGGCGATGAACCGCACGATCTTCGGCGGCGGGAGTCGAAAGCCCAGCGACGTCAGGCACTCTTGCATAGCCGCGCCGAAGTGCGCGTCGTCCGTGCGGGCCTGCAGATTGTAGTGGGTGAACGGCGGGCCGACATCGTCGCCGAGGCAGATCACGGCGTCGGCGCCGTCGAGATCGGGCACATGGTGCAGGCCGAGGCGGAAGGGCTTCAAACGCGTGATCAGGGCTGCCAGCGCAGGCCCGGGCGCGCGATGGCGCAGCACGCAGGACTTGGCGGGCCGCCGGACGGTGGTCACCGCGATTCCATCACGGGCGAGAGCGGGAGCGATGTGCAGGGCCTCTGCCGGAAGAGCAGACTCGATTTGAACGGAGAGCACGTCCATGGCTTTCCTCCACGCCAGGATCGCCGTGCGGGTCATACGAGGGTGCGCGTAGCCTGCCCGGCCAATGTCGTGCGGCACGTACCATCGCAGGGTGGCCGAGCGCCCGAGCTCTATGCAAGCAAAATAGAATTTTGAATATAATATTCCATAGCGTCATGGCCTATTAGAGAATACGGTATCCATTAGAGAGCGGAACACGCTTGTGGGTCCCAGAACGCGAGCTTCCGAACGGGAACCGTTGATAGCCGCCGCGGCCCACTTGCGCGCGTCGGGGTTCGTGCAGACCGTGATCGCGGCCCGGCTCGGGATCTCCCAAGCCGAAGTGTCGCGCCTGCTGAACGCGGCCCGCCTCGAAGGTTGGCTCGCGGAAACGCCGCAGTTCAAAATGAAGGACGAGAAGGTTTGGCGGGCCGCCGAACGGCGCTACTTCTCAGTGGAGCGCACCCGCGCCTCGCTGCAGGCGCGCTACCAGGCGGGCGGTTCGCTGCTCCACCGCGTCACGCTGATCGACATCCTCCCGAGCCGCCGGATCGACCCTGCTTCGGCACGCGTGGTCGCGACGATGCTGGGCAAGGCACGGTACGTCGGCGTGACCTGGGGGCCGACGATCGGCCGCCTTGTCGAAGCGCTTCGCGAGTTGCGCTACCAGGCGCCGTTCCGCGAAATGAACCGGCGGATCGACTTCGTGCCGCTCTGCGGCGAGCCGCTCGGCGACCCCGGCGATCCAGGCCACGACTCGTCTTCCGCGCTCGCCAAGGAGCTCACAACCGAATTCAACTCGGGCGATAGGCCCACGCCGCCGCCGTCGATTGCCGGAGTCCCGGCCTTCATTCCCCTGCAGTTCCGCGACGGCATCCAGCTGGAGACGATCCGCCGCTTCATTCGTGGGGTGCGGGGCTACGCCAACGTTTTCGGCGCGACGGGCCAGCCTTGGGAGCTGAACGGCGCAGGCAAGCAGCCCGGCGGGGGGCCGCTGGCCAGCAAGCTGGACGCGATCCTGACCAGCGTCGGCACCGCCGCCGACCGCCTGGACCGCGGGATTTTTCTGAAGGAGCGCATCAACTGCGGCGACATCACCGAGAGCGATCTCGAGCGCACCTGCGTCGGCGACGTCGGCGGCGTGATCATCCGCGCCGCCGGGATCAGCGCCGAGGAGGGGGAACGGATCGATGCGATGAACGATCGCTGGACCGGCATCCGGATCGACCATCTGCAGCAGTGCGCGAAGGCGGCGATGGAGGAAGGCTTCCGGCCCGAGAAACCCGGTGTCCTGATGCTGGCCGCCGGTGCTCGGCGGCGCAATGTCGTGCTGCGCTGCGTTGAACTTGGGCTGGTCAGCGAACTCATCATCGACCAGGAGCTCAATCACACCCTGGTGGGGGAGTGACCTGACGCGAATCGTATGAGGGGGCCCGGCTGGATCTCTGTTGCGCGCCCTGGTGGGTGCGGCAGGGATTGAACCTGCGACCCCCGCCGTGTGAAGGCGATGCTCTCCCGCTGAGCTACGCACCCGGGAAGCCCGCCCATAAATCCAGCGGTCCCCGGCGTCAAGAAACCCGGCCGCTTGCCAACCGCCGGCTTTCCCGCCATCTCCGGCCGGATGCCCCGCACCGTCCTCGTCCTCCTTCTGCTCTGGCCGCTCTGGCCAGGGCCCGCCCGTGCCCAGCCGGCCAGCGACCTCGATGCCACCTACGCCGTCTATGCCGCCGGATTCGACACCGCCAGCGCCCAGGCCCGCCTCGCCCTCTCTCCGGCCGGCTATCGGGTCCAGTTCGACTTCCGCATCATCGGTTTCTTCAGCGCGTTCATCAGCGGCGACATGAACACCGCCGTCGTCGGCACCTGGGCCGGCGTCACCGCCGTCCCGAGACACCTTGAAGCCGCCGGCGTCTGGCGCGGCGACCAGCGCCACACGATCATCGACTACCAGGAGGGCCAGCCGCTGATCCGCACCCTCCTCCCCCCGCCGGAGCGCGAGCGCGACCTGGTACCCGCCGCCCTTCAGCGCAACACCATCGATACGCTCAGCGCGCTCGCCGCCATGGTCCGCCAGGTGGCCGCCACGGACCGCTGCGACGCGCAGGGCCGCCTGTTCGACGGGCGGCGCCTGATGGAGATCACCGTCAGCACCGGCGGCCGCGAGGACCTCCCGCGCTCCGACCGCTCGCCGTATTACGGCCCGACGCTGCGCTGCGATTTCTCCGGAAAGCTGCTCGCCGGCTTCATGCACGATGAAAGCATCGCCCAGCAAGCCCGGGTCCGGCACGGCTCCGCCTGGTTCGCCCAGGTCGCGCCGAACGTCGTGCCGATCCCGATCCGCCTCACCTTCGAAACCCGCTGGTTCAGCCCCGCGACCGCCTACCTCGCGGGTTTCGGCCAGGTCGCGCCCGCCGCCTCCTCCGATGCGGCGCGCTGATCCGCACGCGGTGCAACCGCGCTCCGGCTCGCCCGTTGCCTCGCAGGAGAGGGAGGCCCGCCATGGCCGAAGATCGCCCGACCACCGAGAACGGTCCCCTGCACGATCCGGCCGTCGACATGGACGACCGGCGCATCGTCGCGATGTTCGACAACCCCGAGCGTGCCCGGGCGGCGCGCGCCAGCCTGCTGCAGAGCGGCATCCCGGAATCCGCACTCAATCTCATGGAGCACGCCGCGGCGGACGTGAACGCCGCCGCCTCGGCCCGGCCGACCGACGACAGCGTGCTCGGCAAGGTGCGCGCCGCCGTGCTGCCTGATGATGATACGCTGACCTACTCCGAGGCGGTGCGTCGCGGCCACGCGATGCTGACCGTGCACCCCGCGCCCGAGCAGGTCGAGACCGTGGTCCGCGTGCTCGAGGCGAGCAAGCCACTGCACTTCGACGCCCGGCTGGAGCGCTGGCGCAACGCCGGATGATCCTGGCCTCCCGGCGTAGCAGTCGGAAACGCGAATTGACACGCCCGCCCGCTCGCGGGCTTTGACACCGCACTGCGCCCGCCGCTACGCCGGCGCGGCATGACAGCCACTGCCATCATCCTCGCCGCCGGGCACGGTACGCGCATGCGGTCGGCGCTGCCCAAGGCGCTGCATCGGATCGCCGGCGAACCGCTGCTGCGGCACCTGCTGCGCAGCTGCGAGGCCGTCTTCGACCGCATCGTCGTCGTGGTCGGGCCCGGCATGGAGGCGGTCGCGGCTCTCGCCGCCCCGCATGCGAGCGTCGTGCAGCGTGAGCGGCTGGGCACCGCCCACGCCGCCCTGCAGGCCGCCGACCGGTTCGGCGAGAGCGAGGTCGCCGTGCTCTACGGCGACAATCCGCTGATCGCCCCGGACACCCTCCGCCGGCTGCTTTCGCGGCGTCGCGCCGCGCAGGCCGGCCTGGCACTGCTGGCGATGCGTCCGCCCGACCCCGGCCGCTACGGCCGGGTGATCGTCGAGCAGGACCGCGTGCGCCGCATCGTCGAATGGGCCGACGCGACCGAGGCCGAGCGGGCAGGGGGCCTGTGCAACGCCGGCGTCTTCTGCGCCGCCGCGGCCGACATGGCGCGCTGGCTTCGTCGGGTCTGCCCCGACAACGCAAGCGGCGAGTACTATCTGACCGACGTGGTCGCCCACGCCCGCGCCGAAGGCGCGCCGGTCGTGGCGGTCGAGGCGCCCTGGGCCGAGACGCGAGGCATCAACTCCCGCGCCGAGCTGGCCGAGGCCGAGGCCGAGGTGCAGCGCCGGCTGCGCGAGGCGGCGATGCAGGCTGGGGTGACCATGGTGGCGCCGGGGACCGTCTTCCTGTGCGCCGACACCGTCCTCGCCCCCGACGTGACGATCGGCCCGAACGTGGTGTTCGGCCCTGGCGTCTCCGTCGGGCCCGGGGTCGAGATCCGCGCGTTCAGCCACCTCGAGGGCTGCACGGTGGAGACCGGTGCGATCGTCGGCCCGTTCGCCCGGCTGCGCCCCGGCGCGCTGGTGGGCGAGCGGGCGCATGTCGGCAACTTCGTCGAGCTGAAGGCCACGCGCCTCGGCCGGGGCGCGAAGGCCAACCACCTGAGCTATCTCGGCGACGCCGAGGTGGGCGAGGGCGCGAACATCGGCGCCGGCACGATCACCTGCAACTTTGACGGATACGCCAAGCATCGGACGTCCGTGGGGGCTCGCGCCTTCGTCGGCTCGGACGCCGTGCTGGTCGCGCCGGTGACGGTCGGGGAGGGCGCTTTCGTGGCAGCCGGCAGCGTGATCACCGAGGACGTCGCCGCCGACGCGATGGCGTTCGGCCGCGCCCGCCAGACGCACAAGCCCGGCCGCGCCGCGGCCTTCCGCCAAGACAGGGAGAAAGCGATGGGGGACAAAGCCGTGGGGGAGAAAGCCTGATGTGCGGCATCGTCGGCGTGATCGGCACCCGGCCCGCGTCCCCGGTCCTGCTGGAGGCCCTGCGGCGCCTGGAGTACCGCGGCTATGACAGCGCCGGCATCGCGACGCTGGTGAATGGGCACATCGAGCGCCGCCGCGCCCCCGGCAAGCTCGCCAACCTGGCCGCCGTGCTCGAGCGCGCCCCGCTCGCCGGCACCGCCGGGATCGGCCACACCCGCTGGGCCACCCACGGCGCCCCCACCGAGGCGAACGCCCATCCGCACGGCACGGCGCGCGTCTCGGTGGTGCACAACGGCATCATCGAGAACCACGCCGAGCTGCGCGCAGAGCTGGAAGCCGAGGGCCAGGAATTTTCCACCGACACCGACACCGAAACCGTCGCCCAGCTGGTGGATTTCTACCTGAAATCTGGAATGCAACCCATTGAAGCCGCAGGAAAAACCTTTGGTCGCCTGCACGGCGCCTACGCTCTCGCGCTGATCTTCGCCGGCCACTCCGAGCTGATCGTTGGCGCCCAGAACGGCGCGCCGCTGGCCGTCGGCTACGGCGAGGAGGAGATGTTCCTGGGCTCCGACGCCCTCGCCCTGTCGCCGCTGACGCCGCGCATCGCCTATCTGCGCGACGGCGACTGGACGGTGGTGACCCGCCGAGGCGCCCGCTTCCTCAACGCCGCCGGCCGCGAGGTTGACCGGGAAATCCGCCGCACCGCCCACACCGGCGCGGCGATCGGCAAGAGCGAATTCCGCCACTTCATGGAAAAGGAGCTGCACGAGCACCCCGCGGTGATCGGCGACACGCTGCACCGCATGGTCGACCCCGGCACCCGCGCGGTGGCCCTTCCGTCGCTGCCCTTCGACCTCGCGACGACCCCCCGCGTCTCGATCGCCGCCTGCGGCTCGGCGTTTTACGCCGGCCTGGTCGCCCGCTACTGGTTCGAGAGCGTTGCCGCCCTGCCCGCCGAGGCGGACGTCGCCAGCGAATTCCGCTACCGCGCCTCGCTGCTGCCGAAAGGCGGCCTCGGCCTGCTGGTCAGCCAGTCCGGCGAGACGGCCGACACGCTCGCCGCGCTGCGCGGATTGCGCGACGCCGACCAGAAAATCCTGTCCGTCCTCAACGTCGCCGAAAGCACGATGGCGCGCGAGAGCGACGCCGTGCTGCAGACCGTCGCCGGCCCCGAGATCGGCGTCGCCAGCACGAAAGCTTTCACCGCCCAGCTTTCCGTCCTCGCCTGCTTGGCATTGGCCACCGGCCGCGCCCGCAACGCGCTCTCCGCCGAGCAGGAGGCCGCCCTGACCCGCGCGCTGCTCGAAATCCCCGCCGCCGCCGCGGAGGTTCTGGACCGCCACGACGGCATCAAGCGCATCGCCGGGCTGCTCGCCGAGGCGCGCGACGTCCTCTATCTCGGCCGCGGCCCCTGCTTCCCGATCGCGCTGGAAGGTGCCTTGAAGCTAAAGGAGATCAGCTACATCCACGCCGAAGGCTACGCGGCCGGCGAGATGAAGCACGGCCCGATCGCGCTGATCGACTCCACGGTCCCGGTCGTCGCGATCGCGCCCTCCGGCCCGTTGTTCGAAAAGACCGCCTCGAACCTGCAGGAAGCCGCCGCCCGCGGCGGCCGCCTGATGATATTCACCGACGCCGCCGGCGCCGAAAAGCTCCGTGGCGTCGCCGCCGAAACGGTTGTACTGCCGGCGGTCGACCCCTTCGTCGCCCCGATCCTCTACGCGATCCCCGTCCAGCTCCTCGCCTACCACGTCGCCGTCCTCAAAGGCACCGACGTGGACCAGCCCCGCAATCTCGCCAAGTCGGTCACGGTGGAGTAGGCGGCCGCGCGCACCGCCCGAAATCGAAGTCGCTGCGGTCGCTGAACATCGGCAACCCGGCGCGAAGGCAGGTCAGCCGGCCTGCTGCTGCGCCGCCTGGCGCCGCAACGCCTCGATCAGCGCCTGCACGTTGCCGCCGTGCTGCTGCAGAAAACTCGTGTAGTCGCTGCGCTCGGTCAGCCGCATGCTCGTGCCTTCGGCCTGCACGTCGATGATCTTCGGGCTGCCGCCGTCTTCGCTTACCAGCCACTGCACATCGACCGGCGGGTTGTTCGGCCGGAACACGGTGGTCTGCACGGCCGTCCCGTCGCCCATCGGTGCGCTGCGGCCGATCGTGAAATGCACGCCCTGATAGTCGCCGATCCGCGCGGTGATGCTGTTGATCAGCGTCTGGTGGAACACCGCCGTGTAGTCCTGCTGCTGCTGCGGCGTCGCCATGCGCCAGTAGCGGCCGAGGCAGAAGCGGGCGATGCCGTTCACGTCCACCGTGCGCTCGACGATCTGCAGCAGGGCCTGCCGCTTGGTCTGCGGCGTGTGCGCCTGGTCCATCGCCCGGATCAGTTCGTCGCCGGTGCGCTGGACGAAGGCGGGCGCCGCCGAGTTGGCGGTCTGGGCAAAGGCAAGGCAGTCGGGCAGCGATGCCATAGCCAGGGCGGCGCCGCTAAGCAACAGCAGGGTGCGTCGTGTCAGCATTCTCTGTCGTTCCGTTCGGTCAGGGGTTCGCCCCGGGCAGATACCAGGCGGGCACTGTGCGGGGCTCGTCGGTGCGCGCCGCGGCGATCTCGCTATCCCGGTGCTGGCGGTAGAGGCTGCGGAAGGTGGCGTACGGGTCGAGCGCGCCCTTCTTGATCTGGTCCACCGGGTCCAGCACGCGCTCGCGCTCGTCAGTCGCCGACACGCCGTAGCGCGCCCATTTCAGGTCCGTGACGATCGCGCCCTGGCCGATATAGGTCAGCGGATCCAGCGCGATATCCACGCCGAACCCCGTCGCGTCGCGCGGGTTGGACGGGCCGAGCACCGGCAGGAACAGGAACGGCCCGTCCGACACGCCCCAAAGCGCCAAGGTGATGCCGAAATCGTTGTCGTGCGCCCGGTAGCCCCAGCCGCTGGCCACGTCGAAGATGCCGACCACGCCGACCGTGCTGTTGACGACGAAGCGGACCAGCGTGTCGCCGGCGCGGCGGGGTTTCGCCTGCAGCACGTCATTGGCGAGCAGCACCGGGGTGCTCAGGTTGGCGAGCGCGTTGTGGATGCCGGTGCGCACCGGCCTGGGCACGGCGTAGCGGTACGCCTCGGCGACCGGCTTGAGGACCACCACGTCGAGCGCGTCGTTGACCCGATAGAAGAAGCGGTTGGTCGGCTCCAGCGGGTCGTTGGTCTGGTTGTATTCGGCCAACGCCTCCGGGTCGCTCGCCGGCGGGCGTGTGGCGCAACCCAGCAGCGGTCCGACAGAGAGGAGGGCGGCGAGCAGCAGCCAGGGACGGGAAGGGGCGTGCATCGGGTCCTCGGGGGGGAAAGGCCTTCGGCGAAGCGCTTCTTTGCCGCAGATAAACCGCGACAGGTCAAGAGTGTCCAGCGGGGCGATGGGCCGCGCCCCGGCCGGTGTTGCCCGGCACGTCCAAGCCCAGGTCGTCCTTGCCCTCGGCCGGCGGAGGCTGGCAGAAACGCGCCGCCCGGAGCAGCCGAACATGAATCACAGCTTCTCTCCCGACAAGACCGAGGCATCCGGCCTGGTCACGCCGCCGACCCTGGAGCGATGGCTGACCGGCCCGCGCTTCGCCGGGCTGCCGGCGCCCGCCGACGGGCAGACCCCGCCCCTGCTTTCCTTCGAGTTCTTCCCGCCGAAGACCGAGGCGCTGGAGCAGCAGCTCTGGGCCTGCATCCGCCGGCTCGAGCCGCTGCGCCCGCGCTTCGTCTCCGTCACCTATGGCGCCGGCGGCTCCACCCAGGCCCGCACCCACGCGACCGTCGCCCGCATGCTGCGCGAGACCAGCCTGACGCCCGCCGCGCATCTGACCTGCGTCGGCGCGAGCCGGGAGAGCGTTGATGCGGTGGCGCGCAGCTACTGGGAGGCCGGGGTGCGCCACATCGTGGCACTGCGCGGCGACGCCCCGGCCGGCTCGCGCTACGAGCCGCACGCCGACGGCTATCCGTTTGCTGCCGACCTGGTCGCGGGGCTGCGGCGCGTGGCGGATTTCGAGGTCTCGGTCGCCGCCTATCA
>Ga0213875_10001548_pt1 | contig 14748 bp, 13 predicted proteins | sample BarmaccomBMRX_R8_FD_160105 | JGI IMG/M metagenome (GOLD analysis project Ga0213875, IMG submission 160105) | Root-associated microbial communities from Barbacenia macrantha in rupestrian grasslands, the National Park of Serra do Cipo, Brazil - RX_R8 | ecosystem: Host-associated > Plants > Roots... | reverse complement strand
CACCGCCTCGAGCAACAGGCGGAGCTCCTCGGTGACCGTTCTGCTCGAATCCTGGCCCAGGGTCGAATCCTGATCAGTGTCACTCACGCCCATCACCGCATCCACAGTCGGGGGTCGGGGTGGAACCACACGACCAGGCCCCCGTCGTCCACCCGGGCATCGTCGACCTCGCAGCGCCGCAGTGCCGAGGGCAGCGCGATCATCCGCCGGCGGCCGTCGACGGTGACCGACAGCTCGTCGTCGACCCGGGCCAGGTCCAGTTCACTGTGCTCGGTGAGCGGAACCGCGATCCGCAGACGATACCGCAGGTCAGCGCCCTGTCCTTCACTGCGTACCGACAGCAGTCGTCCACCGGGCGGCGTCGGCCCGGGCAGCGGGTCGGCCTCCGGGTACAACTCCCCGGCAAGGTCAACCAGCGCTGGGACACCGACAGGTTCGCTGCCCCGGTGCCCGACCGTACGCACAGCCGGCACGCTGGTCGCACGGAGTTCGTCGAGCACGGCGAGCTGTTCGGCCCGCCGTGCGGCGAGCCAGTCCGCGGCCGGGCCGGTGCTCGCGGCCGGATCGGGCAGCAACCGGTTGGCGATCAGGGTGTCCACATGGATCCCTTGCAGCGCAAGAGCTGTCAGCGTACGTCGGGTCTCGGCGACGACGACCCTTTCCGGCGTGAGCACGAGTCGAACGCTGGTCCGGTCCTGGTCGGTCAGCAATGTGTGAACGGCCCGCAGATGGTCGGCGAGCCGGCCGATCGCCTCGGCCGCGGCATCCCAGTGCGTCGGAGCTGAACTGCCCGCCATGGTCGCGAGCAGCCCGGCCACGGCACGTCGGTGGGCGGGGAAAAGCCGCTCGAGGTAGCGGCCGACGGCCTCGGGCAGAGCCAGCAGCCGCAGCGTTTCCGCGGTTGGTCCACAATCGACGATCACGGTGTTCCATGGCCCTGTAACGGCATCCGGCCCGGCGAGCCGGTGCACTTCGGCCAGCGTCAGCAGTTCCTCGACTCCGGGGAGCACGGTCAGCTCCTCGGCCTCGAGTTCGTCAATGCCGGCGCCGGCGAGCATGGTGTGCAGGTGGCGGCGCAACTCGTGCCAGGCCTCGTCGACCAGTCCCCTCGGATCGATCTGGACGCCGTACAGTCCTCCGTCCACTTCAGACGGACGATCGCCGAGTTCATGCCCGAGAGCGTCGGCAAGCGAATGAGCGGGGTCGGTCGACACGACCAGCGCCTTGCGCCCCCTCGCGGCGAGCGCGGCGGCGGTCGCCGCGGCCAGCGTCGTCTTGCCGACACCGCCCTTGCCGGTGAACAGCAGAACCCGCATGCCGCCGTTGCCGCTCAGCTCGCACCTTCCACCTGGCGTTTGAGCTCCTTGAGCGCGGTGTCCATGACCATCTTCTCGGCCTTGCGTCTGATCAGCCCGATCATCGGAATGGCGAGCTGCACGGCGAGGGTGTAGGTCACCTTCGTACCGTCCGAGCCGGCCACGAGCTGGTAACTGCCCCGCTGCGACTTCTGCATCTGTCCCTTGACCAAGTCCCAGGACACCGACATCCCGTCGGCCGCCCACCGGTACGCGAGCGTGTACTCGTCCTTGATAGGCCCCTGGTCGAGCAGGAAGCGAACCTGCTCGGCACGGCCGTCGCCGTCGGTGGACAGGACCTCGGCCGACTTCACCCCGTTCGCCCACGATGGATACGCGGCGAAATCCGCGATCACGGCCATGATCCGCGCCGGCTCGGCATTGATCACGATGGACTGGGTTGACTCGTCGGCCATATTCGGCAGGCTACCTGTTCCTAGAAGCGCAGCACGTACGGCGTCCCGGAACGTTGAAAATGTCCGACGTTGACGCACTCGGTCCTGCCGACCCGCACCCTGCGGGCCAGCGGCTGGTGCACATGGCCGAACAGCGACCAGCGGGGCACGGTGTCCCGGATCATGGTGAGCAGGGTGGTCGAGCCCAGTTCGGCACGCCGTGCGACCACGTCGTAGGTCAGGTCGGGCACCGCCGGCGGAACGTGGGTGCACACCACGTCGACCTTCCCGAGTGCGGCGACCGCAGCGACGAACTCCGACTCGAAACGCAGGTAGGGATGCCACACCCCGTTGTCCTTGCGCCGCACCCCGTCCGGCAGCAGGGCGCCACCGACGAAGCCGACACGCAGCCCGCCGATCTCGGTGCTCTGCCCATCGAGGACGTGCACGCCCGCGCCGGCGAACTCCGGCCACAGCGTCGGATCGTCGACGTTGCCCGGTGTGGCGTAGGTCGGTGCGGTCATCGCGGCGAACAGTCGCTCGTACTGGTCGCGGACGGCCTGCCTGACAACGGTCCCGTCGCCGTTGAGCCCCGCCCACAGCGAGCGGACGTAGGCCACCGCCTCCCTGGTCCGCTGGCCCCTACGGAACTCGGCGTACCTGGCCACCTTGTCCGGCCCGAAGACGGCTCCCATGATGCCGCCGGCGTGATCGTGGTAGTCCACGAAGTTCAGCAGGTCCCCAAGCACGAAAAGGGCGTCGGCGCCCTCACCGGCCCTGGCCAGCGCCTCGGCGTTGCCGTGGACGTCGGAGACGACATGGACACGCACGGCTCCACCCTACGGTGCCGCGGGCCCCTCCTCCGGCGGCAACCCGGGTTCCCGACCCCGCTCGAGAGACGACTTGAGGCCGAACGCGATCGCTTTGGCCGCGAGGTGTCGTCGGCGCACCGCGGCCACCCGGTCCCTCGGCCGCCGGAACGGTTCGACCGGATCGGCGCGCAGGAAGTAGTGCACCAGCGTGCCGTCGAGCACCGGCTCCAGCCACACCTCCATGGTGCCGACAAGACCGCCTCGCACCGTCCACCGCAGACCCTCCGCACCGCGGTCGGCGTAGAGCGACAACCGCAGGTCGGGCCAGAACCGCGGCCAGTTCACGGGATCGGCGAACACCGCGGCGACCATGCTCGGCGGCACGGCGAGGAAGGTCTCGTCGACGACGTCAACGGCTGGCACGCCCGTCAGCCTGCCACGATGGGGACTCGAGCGGCGGTTAGGCTAGGCGTGGCAGTGTCCACACACTAGGTTGTCTCCCCGGTGACGTCACGACATTCCGGAGGTCGACGTGCGCGAGTTCAGCGTTCCCGCCATCGCCGCTGTTGCCGAGGACGAGAACCTCACCGACATGGTGTGGGCCAACGCCGAACGGTTCAGCACCGCGGTGAGCTTCCGCCGGCGCGTCGGCGGAACGTGGGTCGACGTGACCGCCAGGGAGTTCGCCGCCGAGGTGACCGCCGTAGCCAAGGGCTTCCTGGCCGCCGGCCTCGAGCGGGGCGACCGGGTCGCCCTGATGTCCAAGACCCGCTACGAGTGGTCCCTGGTGGACTTCGCCATCTGGGCCGCGGGCCTTGTCTGCGTGCCGGTCTACGAGACGTCCTCGGCGGAGCAGGTGGAGTGGATCCTGGCGGACTCCGGAGCGCGCGCGGTGGTTGTCGAGACAGCCGTGCACCGGGCGACCGTGACCGGTCTGCTGGACAGGCTGGCGGAACTGCGCCACGTCTGGCAGCTGGAACGCGGTGAGAACGCCACCGCCGTCGACGAGCTCACCGAGCTCGGCGCCGAGGTGTCCGACGAGACCCTGTCCGCGGCACGCAAGGCCGTGCTGGCCTCGGACGCCGCGACATTGATCTACACCTCGGGTACGACGGGCCGGCCGAAGGGGTGCCAACTGACCCACCACAACCTGATCGCCGAGGCGCGCGCCTCGAAGGCGGCCTTCCCCGAACTAATGACCCCCGGTAACGCCATGCTGATGTTCCTGCCCATGGCGCACGTGCTCGCAAGGGCCGTCGCACTGAGCGCGGTCTACGCGAGGTGCACGCTCGGGCACACCCCGGACGTCCGCAACCTCGTGGCAGATCTGGGCACCTTCCGGCCGGACTTCGTGCTCGCCGTGCCCAGGGTGTTCGAGAAGATCTACAACACCGCCAAGCAGAAGGCACACGCCGCGGGCAAAGGCAGGGTCTTCGACGCCGCCGAGCAGACCGCGGTGGCCTACAGCAAAGCGCTCGACGGCAGCGGCATCAACCTCGGTCTGCGCGTCAAGCATGCCCTCTTCGACCGTCTGGTCTACAGCAAACTGCGGGCGACTCTCGGCGGGCGCTGCCATGCCGCCGTCTCCGGCGGCGCCCCGCTCGGCGAGCGGCTCGCGCACTTCTTCCGTGGCATCGGAATCCCGGTGCTCGAGGGGTACGGGCTCACCGAGTCCTCGGCGGCGATCTGTGTGAACGTCAGCACGGCGGCCAAGATCGGCACGGTCGGCCGTCCGGTGGCCGGCGCGGCGGTACGCATCGCCGACGACGGCGAAATCCTCCTCAAGGGCGACATGGTGTTCAGCGGCTACTGGGCCAACCCTGAGGCCACCGCCGACGCGCTGCGGGACAGCTGGTTCCACACCGGTGATCTCGGTGCGCTCGACGACGAGGGATTCCTGCGCATCACCGGGAGAAAAAAGGAGATCATCGTCACCGCGGGCGGCAAGAACGTCGCGCCGACCGTGCTCGAGGACCGGCTGCGGGCGCATCCGCTGATCAGCCAGTGCATGGTGGTCGGAGACAAGATGCCGTTCATCGGCGTGCTGATCACCATCGATCCGGAGTTCTTCCCGACATGGTGTGCCGCCAACGGCAAACCGAAGGACTCCGTGCTCGCGGACATGCTCGGCGACCCCGATCTCAACGCGGAGATCAAGGCCGCGGTCGACGAGGCGAACAAGGCGGTGTCCAAGGCGGAGTCGATCCGCGAGTTCCGCATCCTGCCGGTGGACTTCACCGAAGCCGGCGGCGAGATGACGCCAAGCATGAAGGTACGGCGCAATGTCGTGGCCAAGACCCACGCCGACGCGATCGCCTCGATCTACGCGTAGTACCCGGTCACACCTCGTCCGCGGGCGGCGCGGCTCGCCTCATGCTACCTTTCAACCAAGTGGTTGGTTGAATCGAGGCCGACGAGGTGACCATGCCCATGACGCGTCCACCGAGCACGGCGGCCAAGGTGGACCGGCGTCGTGCACTCGTGCAGGCGGCTTTCGACCAGATCGCACAGAGGGGCTTGGAGGGCCTGCGGCTGCGAGCGGTCGCGGTCGCCGCGGGCCTCGACCATTCGTCGCTGCACCACTACTTCCCCACCAAGGAAGACCTCATCGCCAGCGTTGTCGAATACACCACCGCACAGCTGTGGCCGACGCTGCGGTCCGGTCGGAGTCCCGCAGACCGGATCCGGCGCCACCTGCGGTTGATGGCACACACTATGCGGGAGCGGCCCGAGCTGTTCGTCGTGCTGTGTGAGCTGAATCTGCGGGCCGCCCGCGATCCGGCGATCCGCGCGATCATCGACCGCGGTGATCAGGACTGGCGCGCCTTCATCACGGCGCAGCTGAGCGACGGGGCCTGGCACCGAGCCTACGACGCGGCCGCCGGCGCCGAGCTGATCATCGCGTCGATCAAGGGGGCCACGTTCAATCCCGACACCGCCGCCACGGCACTCAGGCAACTGGAACGCCTTCTGACAGACCAGGAATGAGGGATACACCATGGTTACTGCCCATCTGACACGAAGACGACGTGTCACCGACATCTGTCTTGCCGTTGCGCGAGCGGGAATCGCCCATGAGTTCTTCGGCCACCTCTACGAAGCCGTCGGCAAGATACCGCACCGTTTCGCCGGCGATCCGCAAGCCGACGCGGTCGACAGAAAACTGCCCTCACTGCGGAGCCCAGGCAGTCCACTGCGTTACTTCGCCCCTGTTGAACCGGTCACCGTGGCCGCGACACTGACCGCGCTCGTCACCGCCCGTGGACAACGTGGTCAGCGGTGGATCGCTGTCACCGCGACGAGCCTCCTGCTCTGCAACGGCCTATGTCGTTCGCGCGCTCAACGTTCCTCTGTTCGTGGCTGGCCATCCGCTCACTCCTGGTAGGCAGGAGGCGTTGCTGCGCACCTGGTACCGGCTCAATGCCGCACGAATCGTCTTGTGCGGCACCGCATGGACGACCGCAGTGCTCGGACGGAGTCCGCGACACCGCGGCGAGGACCCACGTCTGGCGCCTTAGTCGCCGATCAGATCCGCCAGCCTGGCCGCGCTGTCCTCCCATCGCCAGGACGTGCGCATCCACTCCCGGCCGGCGGCGCCCATCCGCTTCGCCGTTGCCGGATCCGCGAGCAGCGCCGCGGCCACCTCGGCGAGATCGGCTCCCACGACGTGGCCGGTCACCCCGTCCCGCACCGTCTCCGGCGCGCCACCGGACCGACCGGTGAGGACGGGTAGCCCGCTTGCCGCTGCCTCAAGGCAGACCATGCCGAGGCCCTCGACGTCCAGACCACACCCCCGGGTGCGGCACGGCATAGCGAACACATCGCCCGCCGCGTAGAAGGCCGGAAGCTCCTTGGTCGGCACGGCACCGGTGAACACCACGCCGTCCCCGGCCGATCTGCGTAGTCTCGTCCGCTCGGGCCCGTCGCCGACGAGGAGCAGCGTGGCGCCGGGAACCCGCGCACGGATCGCCGGCAGTGCCCGCACCAGCTCATGCTGCCCCTTGCGGCGGACAAGACGCGACACGCAGAGCAGGACCGGTCGGTCGGACAGCCCGTAACGACGGCGCACCTCTTCCCGAGACGCCGGATCAGGCCGGAACCGCCGGGTGTCCACGCCTGCTGGCAGATGTTCGAGCACGGCATGCGGCCCGAGGGCCGCGGAGATCCTTGACCGGGTGAACCTGCTCACGAAGGTCAGCACGTCGGTCGTGGCGCCGATGCGCCGCATCGCCTGGCGGGCGCCCGGTGTCATGGACCACCCGACCTCGTGTCCGTGCGTGCTCGCCACGAACCGGGAGGCGGCAAGGCGCGACGCGAGCAACGCCAGCGGGGCGGCGGCGCCGAACCAGACCGCCTCGCAGTGCTCGGCACGGGCGACGTCGGCAACCCGGCGGCGCACGCGCGGGGTCGGCAGGATCAGCCGGCCGGGGTGCCGTACCACCGGAAACGGCTGTGTGGGGTCGAAAGTACGGTGTCCGGGCCAGGATGGCGCATACACCACCAGATCCGCGCACAACTGGCCGGCGAGCGCGTGCAGATAGGACTGGATGCCGCCAGCCCGCGGCGGAAAGTCGTTGGTGACCAACAGCGTCCTGCGCACCCAGTCACGGTATCGACGTCGGCTGACCGTCCCGGCGCAGCAGCGTGGTGAGCCGGCCGGTGTTGACCTCAGTAACAGCCTCGACAGCGGGTGCGCCGAAGAAACACAGGCTCTGCTCCCAGGGGTGGCCGAGGACACCGAACGCGAGGTCGCACGCCACGAAGATCGAGTAGTCGCCGTTGGGAAAAAGGGAGGTCTCCCAGTTCGCCACGTCGTCGACACGGATGACCCGGTGCGGGCGGAACACCACGGACGGGTGCACCCAGTCATGGTGGATCACCGACTCGTCGGGAACGGTGCACGCCCGCAACACGTCGCACACCACCTGGGCGACCGGGCGGGCCAGTTCCGTGAACCTGTCGCCGGCCGCGAAGACCTGGGCCAGATCCCACGTCAGCGACGGCACCGGTTCGTCGATCGCCGGCCAGTCACTGGGCTCGGTGCCGGCACGGAAGCCGAACGTGGCCGCGAAATCCGCCCACAGCGCGCGCTCCGCCTCGTGCTCCAGCTCGCCCCAGACGCTGTCCATGTGCCGATCATCGTCGCACCGGTGCCCGCTCTCAACACGGCTCTCGGCACCGTGTCGGCTCAGCGGGGGTGCATGCCGCCGTCGATGCTGATGACCTGGCTGGTCAGGTAGCCGTTGCGCAACACGGCCATGGCCAGGTCGGCCACCTCGGCGGGATCACCGAGTCGGCCGACCGGGACCAGGGTGGCAAGGTCACCGGGATCCCCGGGAAGCATGTCGGTGTGCTCGATCAACGCGGGAGCCAGCGCGTTGACGGTGACACCGTCGCGGGCGACGCGGGAGGAGAAGAAGTGGGTGAGGCCGAGCAGGCCCGCTTTGGACGCCGCGTAATGGGGGCCGACGAGTCCACCGGTGAAGGCCGCGACCGACGACGTGAACAGGATCCGCCCAAACCTCCTGGCCCGCATGCCGCCGAGCACACGGCGGGCCATCAGGTAAGGGGCACGCAGGTTGACCGCCACCGTCTCGTCGAACGCCGCGGCGTCGATCTCCTCATACGGCATCTGCCGGCTCAGTCCCGCGTTGGCCACGAGCAGATCGACCGGGCCGAACGCCGCCTCGACGTCATCCACGACGCGCGTCGACGCTTGCGGATCACGCAGATCGGCCTGGATGACAACGGCCCGGCCGCCAGCGGTGACGATCGTGCCGGCCACCTGGTCGGCCGCGGTCCGATCCGAGGCGTAGTGCACTCCGACCGCCGCCCCGTCGGCGGCGAGCCGGGTACTCATCTCGGCCCCGAGTCCACCGCTGGCACCGGTCACTAGCGCCACCCGGCCGGCGAATCGTCCCTCAGTCACAGGTCACCTCCGTCGCAGTTCCTCCGTCGCAGTGCCTCTGTCACAGCCACTGGGTCAGGTACTTCTGCCAGCCGCGCACGAGTTCGGCCTGGTCGACCCCGATGACCGACACCAACGCCTTGTCCACGGAAGCACTCGGATCCTCACCGGCGACCGCCTGGTAGAGCCGGACGAGTGCGTCCTGCCCGAAGGTCTCGGCGATGTAGCTGGTGACCGTCCAGGCTTCCTGGTACGCCAGTTCGATCCGGCCGCCGCTCGCCGCGAAGTCGGAGTTGGCCGGAAGGGACCGCGGCGGTGTGCCGGCGTCGATGAGACGGGCCACCTCGGGTGCCACCGTGGTCGCGGCGATACCGCTGCCGTAGTAGCCGACGTAGTCGGCGAACCCCTCCAGCATCCACATCGGCGTGCCGTCCACGGTGACACCGCGCGCGGCCACATGGGTCAGCTCGTGCCGCAGCACCACCCTCAGTGAGGCCGCGGACAGCTTGCGGGCGTTGTTGGGGTTGAGCACCACCCGCTGACCGGTGGCCGACCGGTTGTCGTGGTCGACGCTGTCGGCGACCGCGACGGCCGCGATGGTCTGCACGGCGAACTCGGCGCCGACGAACGCCCTGAGCTCGTCGGTGGAGTCAGGCAGCAGCACCGCGACCCGTTGCGGCCACTGCCTGCCCCACACCGCGGTGACCGCGGCGACGTCATCGTCGAGCTCGGCCGCGACCCGCCTGCCCAACGCGAGATTGCGCGGATGCGTCAGCACAAGACCGGATGCGGCCCGCAGCGTCGTCACCGACCCGAAGTCCCACGGGCCGCGCCAGGTCTGCCGGCTCAGTCCGGTGTCCGAGGTCAGGTACCACCTGTCACCGCGCTTGGCGAACAGGTAGCCCATCGGTTCGGTGGCGGGCGCGCCGTCGATGCCGTCCAGGGTGTAGGCCAACTCGACGGCGGGTGCCCACAGCTCCACGTCGTCCCGCGCCTGCCCGCCGAGGGGCGACAGCACCGTCGACGGATCGACCCGGTAGGACCAGGTTGCCAGCGGCACGCCGGCGAGGTTGTCGAACAGCGCACGCTGGGCGGCCGCGAACTGCGCGGTGGCCGCCGGGTCGACGGTGGCGAGGAACCCGGCGCGGTCGTGCCGCAGAATCGCATCGGCACGCCGGTGCAGCAGATCGGTGACGGCCGTGGTCCGGCCGTCCTGCTCGGGCGAGGCCCGCACCGGCGGCGCGGGATCAGAATCGACGACGGCGGTCGATGTCGGGCCGAGCACCACCAGAACGCCAAGCAGTGACAGCACCAGCATTCCGGCCGATCGCACCCGCACCCCGCCCATCCCGATCGGGGTCAGCGTCGGTCAGCCGACAACACGCTTGGCCCCAAAGTATCCGCCGCCGGCCTGTGAGAGCGGCACGACCTTGACGTTCTCCCCTTCCGTCGGCGCGTGCACCACCATGCCGTTGCCGACGTACATCGCCACATGATAGATCCCCGACGCGGTGCGACCGAAGAAGATCAGGTCGCCCGGCCGCAGCGCATCGCGTGACACCAGCTGGCCGATGCCGTACTGCGCCGCCGCTGAGCGGGGGATGTTGACCCCGGCCTGCCGGTAGGCCCACTGCGTCAGCCCCGAGCAGTCGAATCCGCCGCCGGGTGTCTCGCCGCCCCACACGTAGGGCACCCCGCGCTGCGCCAGTGCCGCCTGCATCGCCACGCCGGCGGCACCGGGCGGGCCGATGAACGAACCAAGATCGCCGACGTCGAGCAGTGCGTGCCGCTGCGCCGCGGAAAGCCTGCCCAACGCCGCTCTCGCCTCGGCGACGGCCTTCTCCGCGTCCTGCTTCTTGTGATCGAGATCGGCGAGGATCTCGGCGGCGGCGTCGGCGGCGTCCGAGGCACGCTTCTGCGCGTCAGTGGCTTTCGCCTTGGCATCCGCGGCCTTGCTCACCGCGGCGTCATAGGTGTTCAGCACAGCGAGGTTGCGCGAGGCCACCATCTGCAGCGCGGTGGACTGGTCGAGGAAGTCCTTGGCCGACTCACCGGTCAGCAGCGCCGACAACTGTGTGAACTGGGCGCCACCGTAGGAGGCGGCGGCCAACTGGTCCACCTGGCCGCGGAACTTCTCCTCGTCCGCCTGCGCGGCCCGAAGGTCCTGGTCGTCCTTCTGGATGTCGGCCGTTGCCCGGGCGAGGTCGTCGCGTCGGGCCGCGAGAGCGTCCTTGGCGGCCAGGTACTGCTGTCCGATCTGGTCGGCCTGCGAGCTCAGCTCCTGGAACCGCTGCTGTGGGTCGGCCGCGCTGGCTGGGGGAGGGTCAGCGGTCGCCGAGCCCGGGCTCAGGCTCGCGACGGCCGTTGCGGCGGTGACCACGACCGCCCCGTGCATCACACGCTTGAGTCTGTGATTGACCACGGCGGGCAGGCTACCGGCCCGCGGGCAGGCGCCGGTGGACACCCCACGCTCGGAGGTGTCCGCCCTGGTAGTGGCGTCGGCGGCTCAGCCGACGATGCGTTTGGCGCCGAAGACGTCGCTGCCTGACCGCGACAGCGGGACCACCTTCACCGGCTGTCCCTCGGTGGAGGCGTGCACCACCTTGCCGTCGCCGATGTACATCGAGACGTGGTGGATCCCGGAGGCCGAGTACCCGTAGAAGATCAGGTCGCCCGGCACGAGCGCGCTCAACGACACCGACCGTCCGACGGTGAACTGGGCCGCCGCCGACCGGGGGATGCTGACCCCGGCCTGCCGGTAGGCCCACTGCGTCAGCCCCGAGCAGTCGAACCCGCTGCCGGGTGTCTCGCCGCCAAACACGTAGGGCACGCCCCGCTGGGACAGTGCGGCGTTCATCGCGCTGCCCGCCGCGCCGGGCGGGCCGATGTACACACCGTTGTCGCCGGCCGCTCCCCAAGCGGCCCTGGCGGCGCCGGTGAGTGTGGCGTAGACCTGCTGTGCCTTGGTGACGGCGGCCTTGGAGTCCTGCTCCTTCTGCCCGAGGTCGGCAACGATCTTGGCGGCGGCGTCGGCGGCGTCCGAGGCACGCTTCTGCGCGTCAGTGGCCTTGGCCTTGGAGTCGGAAGCCTTGGTCACCGCCGCGTCATAGGTGTTCAACACCGTGAGATTGCGGGAGGCCAGCATCTGCAGCGCAGTGGACTGGTCAAGGAAGTCCTGCGCCGACTCACCGGTCAGCAACGCCGACAACTGCGTGAACTGCGCCCCGTTGTAGGAGGCGGCGGCCAACTGGTCCACCTGGCCGCGGAACTTCTCCTCGTCGGCCTGCGCAGCGACGAGGTCCTTGCCGTACTTCTGGATGTCGTTGGCGGCCGCATCGCGAACGGCGTTCTTGGCGTCCAGATCGTCGCGCGCGGCCAGGTACGCCTGCTGTGCCTTTTCCGCGGCGGCGGTCGCGTCGTTGAGCTGCTTGAGCGCGTCCTGCTCGGTGGTGGGCGGATCGGCCACGGCGGAACCCGGGTTCATGCTGATCACGGCGGCCACCGCGGTCATCGCCAGCGCTCCACGAACCGCGTACTTCGTTCGGTGCGACGCCACGTCGGTGGGGTCTCCTTACGTTTGTCTGCCCGCCGGTGCTCAGGTCGACTCCCCCCAGGTGAGCCGAGCTGGCGGTGATCCCGCGTCACCGGTCACCGCGACCGGTCGTCACCCGCGAAATCTCGGCAAGGTTACGAAACGTGAGTCGCGGCGTCCACCTGTGGGTGACTTTGGCGCACGAGAACGAGCTTGATAGCTAGATCAGAGCAATTGTGAATACTGCCGGTGGTGCACTGGGGACCCACGCTCACCTGGTCGTCCGGCACCAATGAGCGCGCCGACCAGCACATCCCTCTCACGACGTGACCGTGACCGTGCCTATCTCGTTAACAGTTCACACTCGTACGAGCCGGGCGAGCAGAACCGCGGACGGCACCGGATGGGCACCTCGTCGCCGGACCGAGTCGGCCACCGCACGGTCGGAGGTGACCACGATCACAGGACGTCCCTCGGGCTCGGCGGTCACCAACGCCCGGATCACGTCGTCGGCGAGCACCCCAGGATCGGAGAAGAGAACCCGCACCCCACGCGGCACCGACGAGGGCACGGCGACAACTCCGGCACCGTCGAAGACGACCGTGACCTCGGCGCCGGTCCTCGCCGCCAACACCGACATCTGGTGCACCAGCCGATCGCGCTGGTTGGCGAGGGGGAGCTCCGGATATCCGGTTTTGGTGACGTTGTAGCCGTCCACGACGACGTGCACCGCGGGAAGGGCGAGCAGGCGGTCGAGGGCGGCGGGATCCTCGACCCTGCCCACCGCACCCTGGGCGACCGAGGCGCCTCGGACGAGATCCGCCGGCCGCGGACCGGTTCCACCGCCGAGTGCCAGTTCCCTTCGCAGCCCCGTGACCGCCCCGTCCAGGGTGTCCATCAGGAGCGCGAGACGCACCTCGTCGGCCTGCCGTGCCTCGCGGGCGGACTGCCGTGCCGTCGCCGCATCGTCCTCGGCACGGCGGGCCTTGGCACGCTCGGCCTCGGCCCGTTCCCGCTCGCGCTCCCGGTCCGCCGTCAGCGCGCCGACCTCGGCCCGCGCTTCGGCGAGCACCCGTTCGGCGTCCTGAGCCACGGTCTCCGCCTTGTCCTTGGCCTCACGCAGCTTCACGCCCTGTTCCCGCAGCCGCCTGCGCAGCCGGTCCAGCTCGGCGTCCCGCTCCCGCACGACCTCGGACTCGGCACCCTGGCTGACTTCGAGCACCGCGCGCAACCGGTCCAGCTCCGCCTCGGTCCGCTCAGCCCTGCTGACGGCGCTGTCCCTCTCTCCACGCAACTGAGCCTCGGCTGCACGCCTGGCCACCAGCTCCACGTAGTGGACGGCGAACGGCTCACCGAGCAGGACGGCGGCGGTCGCCGCCACCACCGGCTCCGACGCCGTGGTGTCCAGCACCGAGGGGCGATGTTCCTGGCACCAGTCCACGACCGCAGCACGGAAGGCGGGCACGTCCCGCAACCCGGCGACCAGCGCACCCCCACCGTGCTTGGCCCGCTTGGCCGGTGCGAACCTGGCGATCACCCTGACCTGCTGCGGAATGTCCGCCAGCGGCAGTGCGCCGACCGCCTCGGCACCGATCTCCGCCAACCTGGAGCGCACCGCGTCGGGCAGGGCGTTCCAGTCCACCGTGGACTGATCGCCCTGTCCGTCCACTGCGGACAGCTCGGGCTCGTGCCCCTGACCAGCAGGGGCGGCTGACGTCGACACGCCATAAGGCTAGTGCCGCGGGCCCCGGCGGCGCCGGCCGGGAATGTCGGACACGCCCGCTAACGTCGTCGGGCGATGGTCACCACACCGCGACACCCGAGCCAGCTGGCCTTCGACGAGCTGGGCACCCCGCTGCGGGACACCACGTTCGTCGTTGTCGACCTGGAGACCACCGGCGGCCGCGCGGACAGCGACGCCATCACCGAGGTCGGTGCGGTGAAGGTGCGCGACGGAGAGCTGCTCGGCGAGTTCGCGACCCTGGTCAACCCGTCACGAGACATTCCGCGGGAGGTCGTCCACCTGACCGGGATCACGGCCGCGATGGTGTCCTCCGCGCCGACGATCACCCAGGTCCTCCCGGCGCTGCTCGAGTTCATGTCGGGTGCTGTCCTCGTCGCCCACAACGCCGGGTTCGACATCGGGTTCCTCCGGGCCGCCTGTGCCCGCCACGGCTACACCTGGCCCAAGCCGCGCGTGGTGTGCACGGTCCGGCTGGCAAGGCGGGTGCTGACACGACAGGAGGCACCCAGCTGTCGCTTGTCCGCGCTGTCCTTGCTGTTGGGCACCGCGCGGACGCCGACCCACCGGGCGCTGGACGACGCTCGGGCCACGGTCGACGTGCTGCACGCCCTGCTGGAACGGTTGGGGCCGCTTGGCGTGTGTTCGGTTGAGGAACTGCTCGACTATCTGCCCGAGGTCACCCCCGCACAGCGCCGCAAGCGGCACCTGGCCGCCGAGCTGCCGAGCGCACCCGGCGTGTACCTGTTTCGGGGCCCGTCCGATCAGGTGCTCTACGTCGGTACCGCCACCGATCTGCGCCGCCGGGTCCGGCAGTACTTCACCGGAAGCGAAAGCCGCGGGCGGATCCGCGAGATGGTGACGCTCGCCGCACGCGTCGACTGGGTGGTGTGCGCACATCCGCTGGAGGCCCAGGTGAGGGAGCTGCGCCTGCTCGCGGCGCACCGGCCGCAATACAACCGGCGATCGAAGAATCCGCGGGCCGGCTGGTGGGTGGTGCTCACC
>Ga0213875_10001547_pt1 | contig 14755 bp, 17 predicted proteins | sample BarmaccomBMRX_R8_FD_160105 | JGI IMG/M metagenome (GOLD analysis project Ga0213875, IMG submission 160105) | Root-associated microbial communities from Barbacenia macrantha in rupestrian grasslands, the National Park of Serra do Cipo, Brazil - RX_R8 | ecosystem: Host-associated > Plants > Roots... | reverse complement strand
TCGCGCAGTTCGGCATAGTTCGTCTCCACGATCGGCCCCTCGACCGAACGCGACACGATGCGACGATTCGGATGCTGCATCGCCGCATAGTCGATGATCTTGTAAGCGAGAAGCGTCCAATCCTGCATCAAGCCCAGCATCGACGTTCCTCCATTAGGCGGAGTTCTCCCCGCGCTTGTTCGTCCGGAATATTAAGCAAATTGACGGTAAGGCGAAAGTGCGCGCAAGTTCAACTTGTTGCGCAAAGTCGCGAGGCACTCTGGAAAGGCTCGGGATGCTCTCGGCAATTCGTTGGGCCATGGCACGATCGCATCGGGGACAAAAAGTATTGCGATCGGTTCGAACGCCAATGCCGGCGATACTACCACTAGCGGAGCTAGCAATCCGATCGGCAATCAGCTTGGTTTTCAAAATGCCAACAACACGGCAATCGGCACCAATTCTCAGGCTGGCGTCGTCTCACTTGGGCAAACCAATAAGAGGGAGGACAGAATCGGCAAGACGAATGCGCGTCTTCGTCCGTGGCGCGACAGAGTTCACGCGCTCTGATGCCTCATGAACGAGCGGAGAGATTCGTGATGGCCACCGCCATGACAGGACCCTCCCTGGAAGAACAACCCGATGCGTTTCGCGTTTGGCTGAGATTTTTGCGGCTCGATCAGCGGCTACGCCTCATGATGGGTCGGTCCTTGCGGCAGATCGGGCTCTCGATCCCGCAATTCGACGTGCTGTCCGCATTGGACCAAGAGGCCGGTATCACTCAGGGTGAGCTCGCTCAGAAGCTCTTCGTGACAAAGGGTAATGTTTCGGGCCTGATCGACCGTCTTGTCGAGGCGCACCTGGTAGAGCGCAGGCCAGCAAGCAGGGACCGGCGTTCCCATTCCCTTTTCTTGACATTGGCCGGCAAAAAGCTCGCCGCAGCCGGTTTTGCAGTGCAAAAAGAGTTTGTCGAGAATAGCCTGGGAAAACTCCGCGTTCAGGAACTCGCCTCCCTTCATCGCCTTCTGGCACGCTGGCGGGATGCGGCCCGGGAAGCTGACGAGACCAAAGGCCGCAGGCTTCGCCCCGGAAAAAAATCAGGAAATTAAAACGACCTTCACGACTGCCGCGCGAAATCTCAAATATCGGCCATTGAGGCGTCGACATTGAGCCATCATCGCCGAGCACATAGCGCTGCGAGCCCCTGCGCTCATTTCCCTTTCCCCCAATGAGAGCTTTGCCATGCGTGCATCGACCAAGCCTCGCCTTACTTCGTCACTGCGGCACAAACCCGAGGCAGCGATCCCGAAATTCCGTGAGGTTCGCCTCTCGGCCGTGGCCGCAGCCTGCGCCTTGCCGAAGAAGTCGAATGCCGAGGCGCCGAAGAAAAACGGAACGATCGTTCCCGGGAGGCGGTTCGAGGAAGGCTGACCTTGGCGTCGATGGCGCCTGAAGGGCCGGCCCGTGGCCTTTCGCGTCGCCAGGCCGTTTTGGCGCCGCTCGTTGGCGGCGTTGCCGCGCTCAGTCTCAACGGCTACGCCTTCGCTTACGCCCCCGCGGTGCAGCTCGATGTGACGCGCTACCGCATCGCGCCAAGGCAATGGGCATCCGGCCCCGCCCTCAGAATAGCCGTGCTCACCGACCTGCATTTCGGCGAACCCTTCGTTTCCCTCGGACGGCTCGACGAGATCGTCGCGACGACGAATTCACTTGCTCCGGATCTGATCTGTCTGCTCGGAGATTTCGAGCCCGGCCATCGTTTCGTTTCGCGTGCCGTGCCCCGCGCCGATTGGGCGCGCTCGTTGGCGGAGCTCAAAGCTCCGCTTGGCGTGCACACCGTGCTTGGCAATCACGATTGGTGGTCGGACGCCGAGGCCCAGCTCAGATGCACCACGGTTCCGCTTGCCGGTCGTGCGCTGATGGATGCGGGGCTTCCCGTGCTCGATAACCAGGCGGTGTCTCTCGTGAAGGACAACCGGCGCTTTTGGGTGGTGGGGCTTGCGGATCAACTCGCCTACCATGTGCGGGGACGCCGGTGGATGGGCCGGCACGATCTCGCCGGCGCCCTCGCGCAAGTCTCGGATGGCGCCCCCATCCTGATGCTTGCGCACGAGCCCGACATTTTTGCCGCGATGCCAGACCGGGTGGCTTTGACGCTCTCGGGCCACACGCATGGCGGCCAAGTGCGGCTTTTCGGCTATTCGCCGCTCGTGCCCTCCGATTACGGAAATCGCTATGCTTATGGGCATGTAACGGAAGCGGGGCGCCACCTCGTCGTCTCCGGCGGGATTGGCCCCGGCAAGCTGCCACTGCGCTTCGGCGTGCCGCCGGAGATCGTCTTGATCGATCTGCAGCCTTCGGCTTGACGCGCGTGTCCGGTGAACTCGAGCCTTCGGTCCGGGAATTCCTAGCTTTCGACAGGGGCCGCGATTTTGATGCCCTTCGCCTCGATGAGGCGCGACAGATGGGATTTGCGGGCGACGAGGAAATCTAGAAGAAGCTGAGGATATTCCCGGCTCACCGCGCCAATGACGGAGGTTCTCGCGGCGAGATTGGAGCGCCAGCGTGCAACTTTTGGCTTTTGCGCAAAAATGCCGAAGTCATCGATGAGGTCGAAAACGTCGAAGTAGCGAAATACCGGACCGAAAACGGTATCGACGAGCGAGAAATCCGCCCCATCATACCAAGGTCCGTGAGCGAGGCGTTTCTCGATCCAGGCAAAGCGTTCGGCAAGGAGCTGGCGCTTGGCCTCGAACCCCGCCTCTGCGGGTGCGGCATAGAAACCCCAGATATCGTTGAGGATCGTCGAGCCGAACTCGATGGCGGCGCGGTGCTCGGCACGCCGCAGCGGATCCTTCGGATGCAACGGCCTTTGCTGCGTCTCCTCGAGAAATTCGAGGATGACGGCGGATTCGAAAATGGCGGAAGGGCCGACTTTCAAGACCGGCGTTTTGCCAAGAGGCGAAAGAGATTTGAACCAGTCGGGTTTGTTCGAGAGGTCGATATCCACGCGCTCGAAGGGGACCTGCTTCTCGGTGAGCGAGATCACGGCGCGTTGCACATAGGGGCAAAGCTTGTGGCTCACGAGAAGAAGAGCTTCATCCATGACGAACTCCGATTCTACGATTGCCGACGGCCGGTCTGCCGCGCCGGACCGCAGACGATGGCAAGCTGCCATCACGATTGCGGCTCAACGCTCATTCCGGGGCCATCGTGCATTTGGATGCATATGCATGAATATATAGATGCAAATGCATCTGGTAGCAAGCTTGATGCATTTGCATGGATCGCTAATATTTCAGCATGACCGAAAACGCTCCCTCGGAAACCGTCGTCCAGGCCTGGGCGCGTTTGGTGAAGGCGCAACATAAGGTGCTGGGTGCGGTCGAAGCCGATCTCAAGAAGGCGGGATTTCCGCCGCTCGCCTGGTACGATGTGCTCCTGGCGCTCAGGCGCTCGCCAGGACAGGGTCTCCGGCACCTGGAGATCGAGGCCGAGCTCTTGCTCGCGCAGCATAATGTCTCACGTCTTGTCGACCGGCTCGAGAAAGCGGGGCTCGTAGGGCGCCGTCCGGTGGCTGAGGACGGCCGTGGCCAGCTCGTCAGGATCACGCCGAGCGGTCGTGACCTTTTGCGGCGGATGTGGCCAGCATATCGCGCGGCGATCGCGCGGCATGTCGGGCGAAAGCTCGAGAGCGAAGCGCATGCAAGGTCGCTCGCGGACCTGCTCGGTCGATTGATCGATGCAGGGTAGGGGTCGGAGCGACGCAGTATTGCAGGCGAGCTTTGGTGCTGCCCGCAGTTGCTGAATAATGGCTCAAATCGCGACCATTACGACAAACCGGAGGAGGGGCTCAGCCCTCAACTTTGAAATTTGCGGACCCGGACGGCCTTGCAATAAGTGCGACGCCGAGCAGAAGTATGCTGGCGGCCACCACGAAGTAGGCAGCCACGATGGCGGCCAAGGCACCGCATAGGACGGCGTCGACCAAAAGTTTCAAAATCACCATGGCCTGCTCCCAAAACGGCAACTCCCCGTGCCGTGTTGGCGCGATGGAGCTGTTCCAAAGGCCATTTCGCAAATTGCGAGCCGGAGCTGCGAGGAAAAGGCGGACAGATCGCGAGGCGCAGTTTTCGGCAGCGATCGCGAAGCGACAAGCAACCCGGGTCTTACATGCCCCCCGCGCGACCGAGGCTCAGGCGTTCCGCTCGACAGCCGTCCGAATCAATTTCGAAAGCGTCCGCACACGCAGCTTCTCCATGATGCTCGCGCGATGACGCTCCACGGTGCGCACGCTTATTCCCAACTCGGCAGCGATCAGCTTGTCGATTGGCCTTCGGCAAGACGCGCGAATTTCGATCTCTCCCGAGGCGTCAGCGTCTGAAACGCAGAGCTTGCGAGCGTGAGATCGGGACGGCTTGGACTTGCAAGCTAGTGTCGTGAGATGTTGTTTGGAAAACGGTTGAAGCTGAAGAACGACCTGACGCTGATCGCGAACCGGTGGCTCGCGGCTCACCACATGGAGCCTTGGGTTCTTCCGAGCTCATGGTGCTATAGTTCAGACGACTACGCTGCCTACAAGTTCGATGGACCCATTCTGGACGATCGGTTCCTGTTTTCCGGCCCCGACTACACCATCCCTGCGATTCATTTCGATCGGCAATTGGTCGAGAAACGGCACGATCGCCATCAGGCGGTCCAGAACCGGACTTTGCTCGGGCGAAGAAGCCTCGACTCCTCAGACCAGCGGGCCCGTGCGGACGCACGAGGAGGCAGGTATCTGATGCGGCAAAAAGGGCGGAAGCCGGACGATGCCTCTATCCCGAGCACGCAACAACGCGATGGCTCTCTTTCACGCTCGCAATGCGGTTTGCGCGCTCGACGGGAACTTGAGGTCGCGCGTTTTGGGTTCGAGAGCCTCGCTTGTTCGCACGGCGATTTCGCGGGAGCCGCCACGGATTTGGAAGTCCTGGCGGAGCGGCTTCACCGTTCGGCGCATAACGAATGGCGAGGGTGCGTCAATGAGGAGGGAAGCGAACTCGCACGATCGCGGCAAAGCGCCTTAGAATGAATGTGCAGTTCTATACTGTAATCATGCTAAATCACTGAATTTAAGGGTTTAGAAATAGATTATGTGCAGTCATATTGAAATGAAATATGGACTAAAGTCGTTTGTGCAGCGCGTCAAGCTGGCACCATTCCTCAAAGACGATGTTGGCGCGACCGCCGTAGAGTATGGGCTTTTGGCCGCGCTGATCTCGGTCGTGATCATCGTATCGGTAACGGCCGTCGGCACGCAGATTGTCAAGACCTTCACTACTGTCAAAAATGCCCTTGCGGGCAATTGAGCTCCTCTACTCAACTACGCACACTGCCTCGCCCGTGATCTGAGGATGCGCGCTGTCCAAGGCCGACTGCTCACCCTACGTCTGCCTTGACCTGGATATACTCTCGGTGCCGAGCCTTTGGCGATACCGGCCCTGGGGCTCTTGGGCCGATACGCCGCCGAACCCAGCCTTGACGAGGACAAGGAGGCACTCGCGCTGTTCGGCGCTGGTGGTCTCAGCGATCCTCACCCGCGGCTTCCGCGTGACTGCGCGTCTTTGGGTTGTCAGTCATCGCAGCACGTCCGTTACGGCTCTTCTACCAATAGGAGTAGGGTGGCGTTTGGCCGCGACAGCCTTGCTGAGCCAAAGCCTCTTCTGGCCTACTGCATTGAACCCGTGATCCTAGACATGCAGAGTAATGCCGCGCGTCACTCCGCTGACATCTTGACAGCTTAGATCGCAAACGAAATCTGTTCTTCGAAGCATGAGCAAGGGGGTGGTCCCATGTTCAAGATCGTATGGATTTGCGAGGGTAAGCAGCACGACATTGGCGGATCTCCGATGTTCGCTCCGCCTCCGGTGCCCAACATTGCCGGTGACTATGTCGTGAAGCACATTTGGCCTTCAATTCACGCAAAATATCCCGAGGTATCAGGGTTCAAGCTGGTGGATCTGCCTAGCGGTCTGGATACCTTCCTCTGGGCCGCCAAGCAGAAGGTCGGAGAGGGCACCAGCCTACCGGCTTTGGAATGACCAATTGCTAGAGAGCGGTCCGAAACACCTGATGGGCAAGATAATTCGTCAGTGATCTGTTCGCGCGGTGAAGTGCAGCGAACTTCATGTATTGCCCATGCATGTGGGTGGCCTCCGGTCGACGGACCGCCTTGAAGACTTCGGGTCACGTCGGGGAATCATAAATTCTCCGCTGGCCGTTGGTAACCTGCAAAACCTCGAAGCGAGCGGGCTTTACCCAACGGGCGATCTTCTCGGCTTCCACGATGGCGGCTTCGTCGCTCTGGGCTTTAAAATCCTTTGTCTCGCTTTGACCGTCGGCGAGATGACAGACTATTCGATAGCCTTGAAGTTGCGCCATTGGTGGATTCCTGTTCGCGGGAGCCGGAGAGACGGAACGCAAGATAAAAGGGCGATCCAATTCTACTTGCCGTCGTCGGCCGTGGTTCCCGCTCGCCCAAACTGTTCCATCCATTGCTTCGGATACAAACACTTGGAACTAAAATAACTGGAACTAAAATCCCACCAAAGAATTTGCTGCCGTGTCTTCTCGCTCGCCGGAGCCGCACATGCTTTGGGCAGCATTCTTTTTTGGGCCGAACTGTTCGAGGTTCATCTTTTCCGCCAGACGCGGCTTAAGACTAGTCGCCTTGTCGTTTTTGGTCGGCTGCGCTTGGCTGATTGCGGAGGGCCAAAGCGCACGCGCTGCTCAGGTCAGCGCGCAGAGCGCAACGAATCTGCCGAGCTTTGCAGACCTCGTCGCTAAGGTGAAACCCGCGGTCATCGCGGTGACCGTGAAGATTCAAGGCGATGCGCGATCGAACGACACCGGAGATTCGGAGGCGCCCTCGCCATCAGAGCCTTTCGGCGGCAACTCTCCGCTGCATCATTATTTCTTCGGAGGGCCGGAACAGCGACAGACGCAACCCGCACCCGGGCCACAGATGATGGCGCTCGGGTCCGGCTTCTTTATTTCCTCAGACGGGTACGCCGTGACGAACGATCACGTCGTGCAAAATGGCGTTTCCTTCATGATAGCGACGGAAGACGGGACGACCTACCCCGCCAGGGTGGTCGGTGCGGATTTGCGAACGGATTTGGCCCTGCTGAAAGTGGATGGCCGCACCGATTTTCCGTACGTCAAGCTTGCCGATCACGAGCCACGCATCGGTGATTGGGTTGTTGCAGTAGGCAATCCCTACGGTCTGGGCGGCACTGTGACGGCTGGCATCGTTTCAGCACGTGGTCGCCACATAGACACCGACACTTACGATGACTTCCTACAGATCGATGCACCCATCAACAAGGGCAACTCTGGCGGACCGAGCTTCGGACTTGACGGGGACGTTGTGGGAGTGAACACCGCCATCTTCTCGCCATCAGGGGGCTCCGTCGGGATCGGATTTGCTATCCCCGCAACAACGGTTGCCCCGGTGGTCCGCGCGCTCAAAGAAAAAGGGGTGGTGACGCGAGGGGCGATCGGCGTCCAGATTCAAACCATAACCCCCGACATGGCCGACGCGCTCGGGTTGAAGCCGGAGCAGGGCGCTTTGATCGCACAGACGCAGGCCGACGGCGCGGCAGCCAAGTCCGGAATAGTACCGGGGGATGTGATCGTGACCGTTGACGACCGTCCCGTTAAGAGCGGCGCCGATCTCGCTGCCATGATAAGCGCGCTGCCACCGGGCGCTACAGTGAAAATCGGCGTTCTTCACGATGGCAGCGATCGCACCATTCCGGTCACGCTTGGAGAACTCCCTAACACCCCGTTCAAGGCTCCTGCCGCGTCGGCGCCAAAGGAGCCGCCGGGGCTTGGTCTTGCTCTGGCGCCAGCTGACAATGTGCAGGGCGCCGGAAATGAAGGAGTGGTGATCACCGACGTCGATCCAAACGGAGCAGCCGCTCAGAAGGGGCTCGTGTCGGGGGATGTCATAATTGAAGCGGGCAACGCTCCGGTAAGCACGCCGGATGACGTTCACAAGGCGGTGCGCACGGCACAAGAGAGTGGCAAGCGCGACGTCCTGTTGCGGGTGAAGAAACAGGATAACCGGACCCAATTCGTTGCACTGCCGATCGCTGCCGACAAGTCGACTCTGTGGGGTAGGATTGAGAGCTGGATTCACTCTCTGTGATCGACTGAGTTCGAATCGAGTTGCGCGAGCCGAATTCGAACTGCGTTCGGGACACGGTCTGCAACAGGCTCAGCTCGCGCCATTCAGGCAGCGCCTTCGGTTGGGCTTTCGTGCCGTTGCCTCAGGCTCCGCGCCTGAGCAGGTGCAGATGTCCGTCTCGATCGCGCAGAAGCGCATCGCAATCCGCCCTCCAGACGATCCTTGTCGCCGCGACGTCATTGGCTTCCAGCCGTCCCGCCGATCGGCTTCGCGATGTGCGATACGCGAGCAGCTCGAGATGTGGCGTTTCCTGGCGGGGCACCATCGCAACCACTTCCACGTCCACCCGGCTCAGCCCATCCAGAGCGTCTTGTGTCGGGCCGTGATTGTCTGTCCGATTTCGTGTCGACAAACCTAGTGCTGAGTAAAACTGCCGGCTTGCCTCGACATCAGAAACGCTGATCGCTGAGTGATCAATGCCGAGTAGTCCACTACCCTGCCAAGTCGCGCTGTGTGGTGGAAATTGCAAAAATTCGAGTGGGTGCCCCTCTGGGTCACGGAACTTGGCGGCGGTTACGCCGCCCTCGGACGCGGGGAGCGTTACGGGGCCGCTATCCGAGATCGGGATAGCGCCCAAGGCCCTCGCGCGCGACCAATGGAAGGCTGCATTGTCCGTTACAAGGGCTAGATGTTGGAAGTGGAGGTCGGCACTCGTAGCGCCTGTGGGATAGGGGCGGCCGGGGGAATCGAAGCAGTCGAGATCGACGCGCTGCTCACCAATGTGCAGCGGGGAACGGGTACCGCCGCGGTCAAGGCCCAAAAGCGCGATCTCATCATCAGATATTCTTTCAGGCTCGCCGAGGGCGAAGCCAAGGCCCGCGTAGAACTGGATAAGCGCCTCAGGTTGAGCAGTCGTAAGCCGGAATGCGGTGATCGCGGCGACCTGCGCGGTCATGGGCGCACGCAGCCCCGCACATTGGTGTAGATCGCCAATAAGCAATGGGAGGCGCACAGGAACAGGCGCGAGCGGTTGCGGCCTCCAAAAGCAAGGTTGGACACCACGAAGGGCGTCAAAATCTTGCCGAGCAAGTCCCCCTGCGGGCTGATGCACTGGACGCCGTCGGCCGCGCTGGACCATAGGTTACCCTGTTCATCGATTCGGAAACCATCCGCGAATCCGGGGCTGACCTTGTAAAAATCCTCGCCCCCCGACAGTTTTCCGCTCTCGGATACGTTGAAGCGACGGATGCACCGGCGGGCTTGCGGTTCAAACTGACGGCCGCTCTCGGCGACGTAGAGAATGCGCTCGTCGGGCGAGAAGGCGAGCCCGTTCGGGCCTTCGAAATCATCGGCGGCGACGGTCAAATCGCCAGTCGCCGGATCAAATCGGTAGAGCCTCGGGGGCAGCTCGGAAGTTTGCTTGCCTCCCTCATAATCAGTGTTGATGCCGTAGAGCGGGTCGCTGAACCAGATCGTGCCATCGGACTTGCAGACGATGTCGTTGGGGGAGTTGAGACGCCGACCGCAATAATGGCCGATCAAGATTGTCACGCTGCCGTCAAGTTCGGTTCGAGTGATGCAGCGATCGTGGTGTGAACAGCCGATCAGTCGGCCTTGCATGTCACGCGCATGTCCATTGGCGAAACCCGATGGTTGGCGGAAAACTGTGACCCCCGCGTCCTCGCTCCAGCGCAGGATGCGATTGTTGGGTATGTCGCTGACGTAAAGGCAATTGTGGTCGGCGAACCACACCGGCCCTTCGAGCCAGCGATAGCCTTCGCCCAACCTCTCCAGTGGCGCGTTGGGCAGTACCATGGCACCGAAGCGATCATCGCAGAACTCGAACGGGCTCATGCCGCGCTACCGGATGTGACAAGGATCGCGTGAAGGATCGACGTGCAGCTGAACGGTCATCAGTACCGTCGGCTGCTCACCGATCGTGCCTGAGCGATGGCCCTTTTTGCCGTCCCTCTCGGTACAGCCTTGATCCTCCCCGAACGAGAACTCTCCGGGTCCCTGCTCGATGCGGGTGCCATCCATGCTCTCGATCCACCAGCGCCCCGACAAGACGACAATCCATTGCGGCGCTGGATTTTCGTGCCAATCACCGACCCAGCCAATCGGTTGAACGGTAAAAACGACAGTCGATGGATGAGCGCCTTGCTTATCGTTCCACTGTGGATCTGCTGAACCAACCCGCTCGAGACGGTAGTTGCTCAGATGGCATTGCCGCTGGCGGCTGATGCCGTCCGGCCCCACCCAGAGGTGCCAATAAGAAATCGAGGGCTGTTGTCCAGGATCAATCACGGATGTCTCTCGCGCTGCTGTAGGGGTGGCTCGAGGCGAATGGATGCGCGAGGAAGGGCCACAGACCGGATCCGTCGGTCCCGACGACGATGAGCAGAAAGCCTGCGCCCAAGGACAGGTTCTTGAGAAAATCCCAGAACAAAACGCGCGCTTTGCTGTCGCCTTTGGCCCAGAAATCGCCAGGTACCCAGAAACGTTTGAAGAGCGCCGCCGTGGCCACGCAATAAGCCGACATGATCAACCCGGACATTCGGTCCGCGATCCCGGTCACGACGCCTAGCGAGACGATTGCTTCAATTCCGAACCCGCACAGGAGCACCGCGACAGCGAGAGACCTAGGCTTAAAAACCTCCTGGGATTGTTTCACCGCGCCGTCGAAGCCGATTACCTTGTCGAGCGCACTGAAAGGTAAAAACAGCAACACGAGCCCATATCGGACACAGAGGGCAACTATTGCGGCCGTGCTCATTTCAGCCGCTCCGCGATTCGATCCGCAACACGAAGTGCGTTTGCGATGATCGTGAGAGTTGGATTGACCGCGCCGATCGCCGGAAAAAAGCTCGCATCGGCGATGTAAAGATTGTCGAGCTCATGAGCTTTGCAATCGAGGTCGAGCACCGACGTCTTGGGATCGGTTCCGAAACGCGCCGTGCCCGCTTGGTGTGCCGTACCCCCGAGCGGAATATTTTTGCCCAGATAGAGCGAACGCTCGATCATCGCCTTGGGTTTATGGCCGGCGCGATCGAGAACTTCTCTGAGCTTGCGCTTGAGGTGAACGAGGGCCTGTGGATTGGTCTCGACCAGATCGAGATGAACCTTCTGTTCTTTGTAATAGACGCGGTTATCTGGATGAGGAAGGTCCTCGGCCTGAAGCCAGAAATCCATGGAATGGCGAGCCAAGACATCGAACGGCATGTCGGGCAGCCATTCCAGCCATTTCGGCAGCGCCTCGCCGCGGATCTGATCTGGATGGCTGGTGGCGCACATCTGCACGAGGCCGAGCGGATGGTCCCAATCCTTGGCGCCGAAATAAAAGTCGCTGAATGCCAATGTTTTCTGAAAAACGGTGTCGTTGATATCCGGGACGATTGCCATCAGAACACTCATGTTATGACGCATGTAATTGCGTCCGAGCTGGCCGGATCCATTGGCAAGTCCAGCGGGATGCAAATCGCTCGCAGAACGCAACAAGAGAAGTGCGGAGGACAACGCTCCGCACGCGACCACCACAATGTCGGCGGAGTAGATTTCTTCGGACCCATTTCGTTTGACGTGAATGGCATTGACCATGTGTCCGGAAGCGTCCGTGCCGAGTCGCGCAACATAAGCGCCTGTCAGCAACGTGACGTTGGAAAAGCTGGCTAGCATCGGGTCGATGCAGACAACTTGGGCGTCGGCCTTTCCGTTGAGCAGGCAGGGGAAACCGTCAAAGAAGCTGCAACGCATGCACACGCTCGTCGGCGTGGGTTTTCCGTCCTTTTCATCGAGCAAAATGCCCAAGGGAAGATGAAAGGGGTGAAGGCCGATCCCTCGGAAGTTATGCGCGAGTTCAGCAATTTTAGGCTCGTGACTTACGGGCTGGTGCGGATACGGAGCGCTGGCCCAAGGCTCGAGCGGATCCTCGCCGCGTTGGCCATGGACATGAAACAACCGCTCGGCTTGCGTGTAATAGGGCTCGAACACCTCGTAGCTGACGGGCCACGCCGGAGAGATGCCGCCGGCATGTACCACCTCGCCGAAGTCCCGCTCACGCAACCGGAGAAGGGCGGCGCCATAAACTTTGGAATTTCCACCGACATAATAGTGAAGGGCTGGGCTGAACTGATCCCCTTTGGAATTCGTCCAGGGTTCATCGGCCTGATACACCCCCTCCACAAAGACAGCCTGCGAGCTCCAATTCTTCTCGCTACGCGGCAGGTAATCGCCTCGCTCCAGGATCAAAATACGTTTGCCGGTGGGCGCCAGTCGCGTTGCAAGCGAGGCGCCGCCCGGCCCGCTGCCGATCACGACAACGTCGTAATGATTGTGCGCCAAAGTGCCGGTTTCCTGGTCTACATTTCGGCATGCTGAAGCTCGCCACTATCAGCAACGCAGGCTCCGGCGAAAGTTCCTTGACATATCGTGAGAAGCAAATTGACGGTAAGTCAGCGAGCTCACCTGCGTTACGTTTGAGACCGTCGCATCTCGCTTCGGGCCAAAGTCATGGGAGTGTGGACAAACCGGTTTGGCAGGACCGAGTTCGCCATCTGGCAGCATTTTCACGCGACGGTTTCGCCACCTGAAATCTGCGTCGGTCAGGGCTGACGCGCCTATCAGGTGATCGGTGAGACTTTTCGACGGTCCGCCAACAAATGTTCATTATCGAATATCTTTAACGGGCGAAATTGGCGGAGACGGAGGGATTCGAACCCTCGAGACCCCTTTCGAGGTCTGCTCATTTAGCAAACGAGTGCCTTCAGCCTCTCGGCCACGTCTCCTTGCGCCTTGGCCTATAGGGACGCCCTTTCCCGGTCAACCGGGGAGCGCGCTACGATTGCGGCCCGCTCGCCGCCTCATTCCTGCGGCCGCAGGACCACGCGGCCTGGCATGCCGCTTGCGACTTGGCTGTAGGCGTTGCTTGCTTGGTCGAGCCCGTAAGTCGCGGCAATCGGTGCGGCGCGATACTCTTTGGCGTCGAACCCGGGCTTCAATGCATCGAGCACTTCCGCGGACGCCGCGAGGTCCCGCTTCAACGTGTCGACGCCGAAGAGCCGACTTTCGTTGTGATAGAAATCTGCGAGATCGAAACTCACCTCCCGCTGACCCGTCGCGGCGATCTCGATCAGTCGTCCGCGCAGAGCAAGGCTGTTCACGGCGCTCCGGAACATCACACCGCCCACGAGGTCGAACACGACATCCGCGCCCCTGCCGCCAGTGATGGAATGGATCTCACCCGGCAAATCCTTCGCTGCAACGATCAGCTTTTCTGCAATGGTGGATATCGGCGCGTCCGCGCGCGGCACGTGCCTGTCAGCCCCGATCACGCGAGCGCCGAGGCGGTGCGCGATCTGGGCCGCGCCACTACCGACGCCACCCCCGGCGCCGATCAACAGGAGGGTCTCGCCTGCCCGAAGGCCGGCGATTTCGATGCCGCACCACGCGGCCATGTAATTGACGCCAATGGAGGCGGCTTCGTCGAAGCTCAAACTGTCCGGCTTGCGTCGCAAGCTCGCGACGGGGACAGCGATCAACTCGGCGTGCGTGCCGTCACGGGTGAACCCGACATCTCCGCCGGTCCCCCACACCGCTGCGCCGATCCACTCGGCCGGGCCTTGCTCGACCACGCCCGCGTAATCGCGGCCGGGGGGGGGTGCGCGGCAAAGTCGTCTGCGGCATCGCGCCGGCGACATTCTTGCAATCGCTCGGGTTGATCGAGGCGGCCATCACCCGAACCAAAGCGGTGCTCGCGTCGAGAGAAGGCGTTGGAATCTCCTCAAGACGCAAAACCGAGCTGTCGCCGAAGGCTTTGAGCCGGATCGCGCGCATCATCCGCTCCTTGTTCGTGTCGCCGGAGAGATGTGGGGTTTTGGCATGCGCCCAATCGGAAGGGGGTGCGCCCGTCTCGCACGAATCATCCCGCGAGCGGTCGGACGCTAGTTCAACGTATAGAGATAAGCGACGATATCTCGGGCGTCCTGCTCGGGGATATTCATTTGCGGCATCGCGTTGCCCGGCACGATGCGCTGCGGCTCGCGTATCCAGAGCAACATGTTGTCCGGAGTGTTGCGCAACATACCTGCGATGTAGATGCGGTTCCCGATGCGCGAGAGCGGCGGGCCGACATTTCCCTCAGCGTCATTGATGTTGGGGATGTCGTGACAGCCGCCGCAGCCATATTTCTGAATGAGCGTCGCTCCACGCTCAGGGTCTCCGTTGAAATTGGCGATGGGCTCGGCCCGTGAGCGATTGCAGCCGGTTAGCGCAGGCGCGACGAGGAGGAGCAGCGTGACGGTCGCGATCGATCTCGCCCCCGGCAGCACGGCCCGGTTCTCGGCCTCGCGGAGCCAAGCGACGAAGAGCCAAGCAGCGACGAGGAGATAGACGAGACCGCCCGGAATCCACATCACGAGCCCGGCGATTTCCTGGTCCTGGATCAGTGTCAGGCCCCAACCGGCAACGCCTGCCGCGTGCTCGGGGTAGAGCGGGCGTGGCGCAAAGACCATCAATGCGCCCGGAAGGTCCGTGAGCGCCGCTGCCGTGAGCACGAACAGGAGTTTCGCGCCATAGCCCGGCCCACCTCGCATGCCGGAGCGGAAGATG
>Ga0213875_10001546_pt1 | contig 14759 bp, 13 predicted proteins | sample BarmaccomBMRX_R8_FD_160105 | JGI IMG/M metagenome (GOLD analysis project Ga0213875, IMG submission 160105) | Root-associated microbial communities from Barbacenia macrantha in rupestrian grasslands, the National Park of Serra do Cipo, Brazil - RX_R8 | ecosystem: Host-associated > Plants > Roots... | reverse complement strand
TGAACGCGGCCCCGATCGCGGCGAGGAGCGGGTCGTGAAAAGCAGGTGCCAGGAAGGTCACGCCAAACGGCAACCCGTTGTGCTGAAACCCGCTCGGCACCGCGAGGCCGGAGAGATCGAGCAGGTTGGTGAAATTTGTGTAGCGGCCGAGATTCTCATTGAGCAGCAGCGGGTCGGCGGCAATTTCCTCGATGCGGTAGATCGTGCCGGCGGTAGGCACCAGCAGCACATCGATCTCGCGCCAGATGGCCGCGGTGCGTCGCCGGAGCACCGACAGCTGTTCCTGGGCACGGTAGACATCGGCGGCGGCATAACCGGGGTCACCTTCGACGATCAGTCGAAGCACCGGATGCAGCGGCTCGCGCCGATTGCCGGTCGCCGCCGCGATAGCCGCCAGCCGCTCCGCCAGCCAGGGGCCGCGATAAAGGAAAGCCGCCGCCGCCTCGAACGGCGCAAAGTCGATCTCGACCGGAATGCCGCCCAAGCGCTCGACGCGTGCGATGGCCTCGTCAAACAGACCGGCGGTATCCGGATTGCCGAAAAACGCGCGCTGCGCCGCGCGCGGGACACCAACCGTGAAGCGGTATGGCAACGCGCCGCTCGCGGCAAACCCGGCGGGAGCCGGCCGCGAATAGGGCTGTTCAGGGTCGTAACACGCCGCCAGATCAAGCACGGCGGACGTATCGTCGACGGTCAGCGCGAAAACCGAGACGCAATCGAGCGAGGCACAAGCGGGTGTGACGCCCCGCGTGCTGATAAGGCCGCGGCTCGGCTTCAGCCCGACGATATTGTTGAAGGATGCCGGCACCCGGCCCGACCCCGCCGTATCGGTGCCGAGCGCAAAGCTCACCAGCCCCGCCGCGACCGCGACCGCCGAGCCGGAGCTCGACCCGCCGGGAATATAGGCGGCATCGAACGGGTTGCGCGCGACACCGTATGGCGAGCGGGTGCCCACCAGCCCCGTGGCGAACTGATCGAGATTGGTCTTGCCGACCAGCAGCGCGCCCGCCGCCAGTAACCGCTCGACCACGGGCGCCGAGCATGCCGGCATGTGCCCAAAATCCGGGCAGGCCGCAGTCGTGGGCAGACCCGCGGCGTCGATGTTGTCTTTGACGGCAAACGGCAGGCCATAGAGAGGCAGCGCCGCAATCCCCTCGCGGGCAGCACGCTGTTCGAGACGCGCCGCCTCGGCCATCAGCGCATCAGGCGCGACACGGGCAGTCCACACCCCATCGTCACCGCGCGCCGCGATCCGCTCGACGACCTCACGTGCAACACCCCGCGGTGTCGTGGTCTCGGCCAGGTAAGCGCTGCGTAAAGAACCAAAATCGAGACCGGACACCATTCCCCGAACCATCGTCGCCCCTGTATGCCCCGACACACCTCTGGATATGCAAGAGCATCGCCAGAACCGCGAGAGTTCAACGCGAGGGCGTTTATGGCACGCGGGTTGCTGGACGCCGTTCGATTGCCGGTAGAGACGCCGGCGGGGGGACGGGTCGAACATGCGGCGGCGGGATTTTCTCAAAACCACGACGGCCGCGCTCGGCGCTGCTGCGGTATCGGCCCCCTTTATTCGCTCTGCGGCCGCTCAGGGGCGCGCCGCGACCCTGCTGACGCTGTCGGAGAGCGGCCCCAACAATCTCGACATCATGGGCGTCGGAACCAACCGACCCGGCTACGAAGCGTCGTGGAACACCTATGACCGGCTGGTGACGTTCGGGTCGAAACCGGACGAAAATGGGGTCGACCATTACGATTACACCAAGATCGAGTCCGAGCTGGCGGAGAGCTGGGACATCACCGAGACCTCGGTCACCTTCAAGCTAAAGCGCAACGCTAAATTCCACGACGGCACGCCGGTCACCGCCAGGGATGTGAAATGGTCGTTTGACCGCGCCGTGACGGTCGGCGGCTTCCCGACGTTTCAGATGAAGGCCGGCTCGCTTGAGAAGCCGGAACAGTTCGTCGTTGTCGACGACAACACGTTCCGCATCGATTTTCTGCGCAAGGACAGGCTGACCCTGCCCGATCTGGGCGTCCCGGTGCCGATCGTCATCAATTCGGAGCTGGCCAAAAAGCATGCCACGGACAAGGACCCGTGGGCGATGGACTGGCTGAAAAACAACGAGGCCGGCGGCGGCGCCTTCAAGATCGATAAATGGACGTCGGGTCAGGAGCTTATCTACCTTCGCTATGATGACTGGAAGTCCGGCCCGCTGCCAAAATTGGAGCGGGTGATCTGGCGCATGGTGCCATCAGCAGGCAACCGCCGCGCGCTGATGGAACGCGGCGATGCCGATATCTCGTTCGACCTGCCTCCGAAAGACGTGTCGGAGATGGCGCAGGAGAAGAAACTGAAGGTGGTCGGCACGCCGATCGAAAACGCGCTGATCTATATCGGCATGAACACCAAGATGGCGCCGTTCGACAATACCAAGGTGCGCCAAGCCATCGCTTACGCGATCCCCTACCAGAAGATCATGGAAGCGGTGATGTTCGGCCGTGGCATCCCGATGTTCGGCGGGCCGGCCGAGGTGACAAAACCGCTCTGGCCGCAACCAAGCCCCTATAACACCGACATCGCCAAGGCAAAGACGTTATTGGCGGAAGCCGGCCACGCCGACGGGTTCGAGACGACGCTGTCGTTCGATCTGGGCTCGGCGGTGATCAACGAGCCGCTCGGCGTCCTGGTGCAGGAAAGTCTCGGCCGGATTGGCATCAAAGTGACACTGAACAAGATTCCCGGTGCCAATTGGCGCGCGGAGTTTTCGAAAAAGACGCTGCCGTTCCTGATCAACGCGTTTGGCGGCTGGCTGAACTTCCCGGACTATTTCTTCTACTGGGCCTACCACGGACAGAACGCGATCTTCAACACCGTGTCCTATCAGGACCCCGCAATGGACAAGCTGATCGACGATGCGCGGTTCCAGCCCGATCGAGAGAAATACGACACCGACGTCGTCGGCTTTATCAAGATCGCGTTCGAGCAAATCCCCCGCATCCCGGTATTCCAGCCGTCGCTCGACGTGGCGATGCAGAAGAACCTGACCGGCTATCGCTATTGGTTCCACCGCCAGCTCGATTACCGGCAGTTGAGCAAGGCATGAGGAGACGCACAGACATTCCTCTTCGCCGGAACGCAGGAGCGGATGAATGATCGTCCTGCGCCGACTCGTCAGCGCCCTGCCGAGCGTGATCGGGGTGATCATTGTCACGTTTCTGCTGACCCGCGCCCTGCCCGGCGACCCGGCGGCGTATTTCGCGGGGCCGGCGGCGACGCAGCAGGCGATCGACGAGGTCCGTCACCAACTCGGCTTCGACCGCAGCCTGCCGGTGCAATTCGTCGATTATGTGAAGCATCTGGCGCAGGGCGATCTCGGCACCTCGCTGAGCACCGGGCAGCCGGTCATCGATGAGCTGATAACTCGCCTGCCCGCCTCCGCCGAATTGACCTTGCTGGGGCTGCTTCTCGCTGTGGCGGTCGCGTTACCGCTTGGCATCACGGCGGCCATGCGGCCGGGTTCATGGGTCGATCACAGCTGCCGCATTGTCGCGACCGCTGGTGTGTCGTTACCGACCTTCTTCACCGGTCTGCTGCTGGTCTACATCTTCTATTACCTGATGGGCTGGGCGCCCGCACCACTCGGCCGGCTCGACGTGTTCTACACCGCACCACCGAACTGGACCGGCTTTTACCTGATCGACAGCCTGATCGCGCGCGACTGGGAAACCTTTACCGCCGCGCTCAGTCAACTGGCCTTGCCTGCCTTTACCATGGCGCTGTTTTCGCTGGCGCCGTTGGCGCGGGTGACGCGCGCCTCGATGCTGGCGGCGCTCGGCAGCGAGTTCATCCGGACGGCACGGGCCAGCGGCCTCAGCCGCATGCGCATCGTTTACGTCTACGCCTTCCGCAACGCGATGCTGCCGGTCATCACGACGCTCGGCATGGTGTTCTCGTTCCTGCTCGGCGCGAATGTCCTGGTCGAGAAGGTGTTTGCCTGGCCGGGTATCGGTTCCTACGCGATCGAGGCGCTGATCGCCTCCGATTATGCGCCGGTGCAGGGCTTTGTCCTGACGATGGCGCTGCTCTACGTGCTGCTCAACCTGGCGATCGATCTGGTCTATGGCCTGGTCGACCCGCGGGTGCGCCTCGAAGCATGAACCAGATACTGCGCCACGCCCGCTATGTGCTGGGCGAGAACCCGGTGACCGCCGCCTCGTTCGGCATGTTCGCGCTGTTCATCATCGCGGCGATCCTCGGCCCGACGATCGCGCCCTATGACCCCCTCGCCAGCAACACCGCGCAGGCGCTGGCCGGCCCCTCGCCGGCGCACTGGTTCGGCACCGACCAGCTCGGCCGTGACATTTTCAGCCGCATCATCGCGGCCACCCGGCTCGATATGGGCATCGCCCTGTCATCGGTGGCGCTGGCCTTTGGAGTTGGCACCATCGCCGGTCTGGCGGCCGGCTACCGCGGCGGCTGGCTTGACCGCGTCGTCGGCCGCATCGTCGATACGATCATGGCCTTTCCCCTGTTCGTGCTGGCGATGGGGATTGTCGCGGCGCTCGGCAACAACATCGAGAACATCATCTACGCCACCGCGATCATCAACCTGCCGATTTACGCCAGGCTGGCGCGCGCCGAGGCCAATGTGCGCCGCGAGGCCGGGTTTGTCGAAGCCGCCCGGCTATGCGGCAACAGCGAAACCCGCATCGTGCTGACGCAGCTGTTTCCCAACGTGATGCCGCTGATGATGGTGCAGATCTCGCTGACGCTCGGCTATGCGATCCTCAATGCGGCAGGGCTGTCCTTTATCGGTCTGGGTGTCCGGCCGCCAACCCCGGAATGGGGCATCATGGTCGCCGAGGGTGCCAGCAACATCATCTCCGGCGAGTGGTGGGTGGCGCTATTTCCCGGCCTGGTGCTGATGGCGGCGGTGTTCTGCTTCAATCTGATGGGCGACGGGCTGCGTGACATCGTCGACCCGCGGCGGCGCACGTGAACGACGCCGGCACCATCGTCGAGCTGCGGCGCGGCGTCAGAATCGATCGCGGCCGCACGCCGCTCCTGGCGGTCGATCAACTGAGCCTGGAATTCCGCACCCGCAGTGGCATTGTACGTGCGCTCGAAAACATCAGCTTCGATCTGAAGCGCGGCGAGACCATGGCCCTGGTCGGCGAAAGCGGCTCGGGCAAATCGGTCACCGCCTACGCGATCATGGGCATCAACGACGAGGCCGCGCGCGTTACCGGCGGGAGTATCGTGTTCGGCGGGCTCGACCTGCTGTCGGCCGACCGTAAGACGCTCGACGAAATCCGCGGCCGCGAACTGGCGATCATCTTCCAGAACCCGCGCGTCGCGCTGAACCCGATCCGCCCGATCGGGCAGCAGATCGCCGATGTCCTGCTGCGGCACGGCAACGTCACGGCGCGCGAGGCACCCGACCGCGCCATCGAGATGCTCGCCAAAGTGCGCATCCCCGATCCGAAGCGCCGCGCCGCCGCCTATCCCTTCGAATTGTCGGGCGGCATGTGCCAGCGCGTGATGATCGCGCTCGCCCTCGCCTGCGAGCCGGCGCTGTTGATCGCTGACGAGCCGACCACCGGGCTCGACATCACGACGCAGGCGGTGATCATGGATCTGGTCGCCGAACTCGCTGCCTCGCAGCACATGGCGACGCTATTGATCACACATGATCTTGGGCTGGCGTCGGAATATTGCGACCGCATCGCGGTGATGCATGCCGGGCACATCGTCGAGATTGCGCGGACCGCTGACCTTTTTGCCAACCCGCGGCATCCCTATACGGCAAAGCTGATCGCCGCCACGCCGGGCGGTGTCGATCGCCTCGACGCGCTGACTTCGATCACCGGCAACCTGCCCGATCTGCGGCGCAACAACCTGCCGCCGTGCCGCTACAGCGAGCGCTGTGAGCGCCGCGCAGCCGACTGCGCCGAGCCTCCCCTGCCACGGCGCGCGCTTTCCGACGGGCACGTCCTCTTCTGCCAACATCCTTTGCCGGAAGCGCCATGAGCGACGCCGAGCCGCTTCTCGATGTCGCGGGGCTGCGCAAGCTGTATCCGGTGGGCGCGCGGGACTGGCGCGGCGCGGCGGCGTCGCGATTGCACGCGGTCGATGGCGTCAGCCTGACGATCGGCCGGGGTGAGACGGTCGGGCTGGTTGGCGAGTCCGGCTGTGGCAAGTCCACGCTGGTGCGGTTGCTGACCCGGCTGATTGACCCGAGCGACGGCACGATCCGTTTCGATGGCGCCGATGTCGGGACGGTGCCGGCGCGGCGTTTTGGTCGGGTGCCTCAGCGCGCGCAGATCCAGATGGTGTTTCAGGACGCCACCGATAGCCTCAATCCGCGCTTTACCGCCGGACGCTCCATCGCCGATCCGCTGATGCGCCTGCGCGGCCTCTCCGGCGCCGCCTTGCGCGCGAGGATCGAGGAGGCCGCGCGGCTGACCGGGCTGCCGCCCGAACTGCTGACCCGCTTTCCGCATCAGCTTTCGGGCGGGCAGAAGGCGCGTGTCGGCATCGCTCGCGCTATCGCTGTCGAGCCGAAATTGCTGATCCTCGACGAGCCAACCTCGGCGCTCGACGTATCGGTGCAGGTCGTGATCCTGCAGTTGCTCGAAGATTTAAAGCGCCGGCTGAACCTGTCCTACCTCTTTGTCAGCCACGATTTGAATGTCGTGCGGCTGCTGTGCGACCGCATCCTCGTCATGTATCTCGGCCGCATCGTCGAGTCGGGCCGGGCGGCCGAAATCTTCCGCGCCCCGGCGCACCCCTATACCAAGGCGCTGCTTTCCGCGGTGCCCACCCCCGGGGTGTCGTCGCGCGAGCGCCGCATCGCTTTGCCCGGCGAGCCGCGCAGCCCGGTCGATCCCGACCCGACTATCTGCGCGCTGTACGGCCGCTGCCCGAAAGGCACCGAACGCTGCCGCAGCGAGGCACCGGCATTGCGCGAGATCGCACCGGGCCGCTACGCCGCCTGCCACTTCCCGTATGAAGGCGCCGTGAGCTCCGAGCCGCGATTGGCGGTCGCCGGATCGCGCTGAACTGGACACCTCGCGATGAGCGCTGACGCTTTCGATGCCGATGCCTATGTCACCGCCTTTGCCGCATTGATCGGCCTGGAGATCGCGCCCGAGCATCGCCCCGGCGTCGTCCTCAACCTTACGCGGATCGCCGCAATGGCAGCGCTTGTCATGGATTTTCCGCTGCCCGATGACAGCGAGCCGGCGCCGGTCTATCGGCCATGAATACCGCCGATCTTGCCACCGCCGACGCTCTCGCGATCGCCGCCGCAGTGCGGGCACGCGAGGTGACGGCCGTCGCGGTGACGGAAGCAACACTGGCGCGCATCGCACAGCGCGATACCGTCTATAACAGCTTCACCACCGTCACCGCTGAGCGCGCGATGGCGCAGGCCAAGGCCGTCGATGCGGCAGTGGCGCGCGGCGACGATCCCGGCCCGCTCGCCGGGGCGCCGTTTGCGGTGAAGAACCTGTTCGATATCGCCGGTATGGTGACGGTAGCGGGGTCGAAGATCGATCGCGACCTGCCGCCGGCAACCAGCGATGCGACGCTGGTGCAGCGGCTCGCGGCGGCCGGCGCGATCCTGATCGGCGCGCTGAACATGGACGAATATGCCTACGGTTTCACCACCGAGAACGCGCATTACGGCACGACCCGCAACCCGCTCGATCCAGCGCGGATCGCCGGCGGTTCGTCGGGTGGATCGGCGGCGGCCGTAGCCGGCGGCCTGGTGCCGCTATCGCTCGGCTCCGACACCAATGGATCGATCCGCGTGCCGGCGTCGCTCTGCGGCATTTTCGGACTGAAACCGACTTACGGCCGGCTCGGACGTGGCGGGGCACGGCTGTTCGCCGCCAGCTTAGACCATGTCGGCCCGTTCGCCCGATCGGCCCGCGACCTCGCCGCGGTCTATGACGCCGTGCAGGGCCCCGACCCGCGCGACCCGGCTTGCACGCAGCGCGTCGCCGAACCCGCCTCCCCTGTACTCGCGCAAGGCGCCGCCGGACTGCGCATCGCGACCCTTGGCGGCCACTTCAACGCAAGCGGTGACGCCGCCGACGCCGTCGCCGCTGTCGCCAAAGCGCTTGGCGCCAACCGCACGGTCGAAATCCCCGAGGCAGCGCGCGCCCGCGCTGCCGCCTTTGTCGTGACCCCGGCCGAAGGCGCCAATCTGCACCTCGCCGACCTGAAATCGCGCGCCGCCGATTTCGACCCGGGCACTCGCGACCGCTTTCTCGCGGGCGCCCTGATCCCCGCCACCTGGATCATCCAGGCGCAGCGTTTTCGCGCCTGGTACCGCGCGCAGGTGATGCAGGTGTTTCGCGACACCGATATCCTACTCGCGCCGGCGACGCCGTGCAGCGCACCGCTGATAGGCCAGGAGGCGATCGAGATTGCCGGCGAACCGGTGCCGATGCGGCCGTTTCTCGGCGTTTATACGCAGCCATTATCGTTTATCGGATTGCCGATCGTTGCGGTGCCGACGCGGGCGCCGGGCAGGATGCCGATCGGCGCGCAGATCATCGCCGCGCCCTGGCATGAGGCCGAGGCGCTGCGAGTGGCTTCCGCGCTGGAGCGGGATGGGGTCGCCGTGGCAAGCTGTGCCGATGCCTGACATAGCCGAGCCCGAAATCAACATCCCCGAAATGGTCGCCGAGGTCGAGGCGGCCTTCTACCGCTATGAGGCGGGGCTCAACGCCAATGATGTGGCGGTGCTCGACAGCACGTTTCGCGACGCGCCCTATACGATCCGCTATGGGCTCGCCGAAAACCTTTACGGTTTCGACGAGATCGCCGCCTTCCGCTCGGCGCGCACCGCGCCGGGCGCGCGCACGATCTCGCGCACCGTCATCACCACCTTTGGCCGCGATTTCGCGACCGCCAGCACCTTGTTCCAACGCGGCGACAACGGCCGCCTCGGCCGGCAGATGCAGAGCTGGGTGCGCTTTCCCGAGGGCTGGCGCGTCGTCGCCGCGCATGTCAGCTGGATGAGCTGACCCGACGCTTGGCACGGTAACTGCTGCGGCCGGCGCAACTCGCACAACGCCGGCAGCTTGTCATGGACCTCGCACAGCGCAACGCGATCGTTACCGGTCCAGCCAAGGGAATGGGGCGCGCCATCACGCTGGCCCTGGCGCGAGCCGGCGCCGATCTGGTGCTGTGCGGCCGCGACCTCGCGCCGATCAATGATGTCGCCGCCGAGGTGCGGTCGCTCGGCCACGCCGCCACGGTGTTGGCTTGCGATGTACGCTCAGCGGAGTCGGTCGAGGCGATGGTCGCGGGCGCCAGTGAGGCGTTTGCTGGGCGCATCGACATTCTGGTGAATGTCGCCGGCGGGACCGGGCCGATCGGCGCGCCCTCCTGGGAGACGACGCCGGAGCAATTCGACGAGATCATTGCCGTCAACACCAAAGGCTGCTTTCTGACGATGCGCGCCGTCATGCCCCTGATGATCGAGCAGCGTTACGGCAAGATCGTCAATGTCGGCGGCACGTTCGGGTTGCGCGGCCAGGCCGGGCGCATGGCCTACAGCGCGTCGAAATGGGGCCTGCGCGGCATCACCAAGAGCGCCGCGCTCGAATGCGGCCCGTACAACGTCAACATCAACAATGTCTGCCCGGCGATGGTCGAGGGCGAGCGGTTCGAGACGGTGTGCGCCGAGCGGGCGCGCCGGCTCGGCACCAGTCGCGCCGAGGCACGGCAGTTTTACGAAAGCCAGTACGCGCTGCGGCGCATCTCGGAGGACCGCGACATCGCCGAGGCGGTTTTGTTTCTGTGCAGCGACCGCGCCCGGCAGATCACCGGCATCGACCTGCCGGTCGATGGCGGCTCCTTTATTTGAGGCGGCACTCATGGCCACAGCGTTCGATCTGCTCATCACCGGCGGCAAAGTCGTGACGGCCGACAGCGTGATGGAGGCCGATATCGGGATAGCCGACGGCATCATCATCGCGGTCGGGCGCGACTTCGCCGCACAGGGCGCCACCGAGATCATCTCGGCGACGGGCATGCACGTCCTGCCCGGCGCGATCGACAGCCACGTGCATTTCCGCGAACCCGGCTACACGCACAAGGAGGATTGGGGCACCGGCACCGCGGCGGCGGCCGTCGGCGGCGTCACCACTGTGTTCGAGATGCCCAACACCGACCCGCCGACCGGTACGGTCGAGGCGTTGCGCATCAAGCAGGAGGCGGCGGCGCGGCAGGCCTATGTCGATTACGGCATCTACGGCCTGCTCGACGAAAACAATATCGACCAACTCGAGGCGCTGATCGCGCACGGGGTAGCCGGCTTCAAATGCTTTATGGGCAACACTTTTGGTAACCTGCCGGCACCGAGCGATGGCGCGATGCTGGAGGGGTTCGAGATCCTTGCGAAGCACGGCGCGCGCTGCGTCGTGCACGCGGAAAACCCGTCGATCATGGCACGGCGGCAGGCGCGGATGGAGGCCGCCGGCCGCAGCGACGCGCACGCGCATCTCGCCGCCCGGCCGGAGGTTTGCGAGATCGAGGCGATCGGCCGCGCCGTCGTATTTGCCGAGTGGACCGGGGCGCGGCTGCATATCGCGCATCACAGCTCGCAGGATTCGCTGTACGTCGTGCGCGCCGCCAAGGCGCGTGGCGTCGATGTGACGGTCGAGACCTGCCCGCAATACCTATTGCTCGATAGCCATGACGTCGAGCGGCTCGGCGGCATCTTGCGGGTCAATCCGCCTATCCGCGCCCCCGGGCATGGCGAGGCGCTGTGGCAAGCCTTGCTCGACGGCACGATCGACATGATCGCCACCGATCACGCGCCGCACGCCCCCGAGGAAAAGCAGCGCGCCAGTATCTGGACCTGCGATTGCGGCTTCCCCGGCGTCGAGACGCAGATGTCGATCATGCTGACCGAAATCAATCGCGGCCGAGCGACGATCTCGGACTATGTACGGTGGAGCGCGGTCAACCCGGCCAAGGCCTGGGGCCTCTTCCCGCGCAAGGGCGTAATCCAGCCAGGCGCCGACGCCGACATCGCGATCGTCGATCTCGCGGCCGAGGGCACGATAGACCAGCGCGCTTTGCACTCGCGCAGCAAGATCACGCCGTGGCACGGCCGCCCGACCCGCGGCCGGCCGCGGGACACGATCGTGCGCGGCCGGGTGGTGGTGCGCGACGGCGTGCTGATCGGCGAGCCCGGCTGGGGCCGGCCGGTGCGCCAGGCGATGCGCGAGCCGGCACCGCACAACACCGACAAGACGATGGGCGCGATCACCGCGCCGCGCTGATTGAGCTAAACTCCCTCGCCCCCAATGGTCGGGGAGAGGGTGGCCGGCCCGTAGCGCCGGTCAGGTGCGGGGGACTCGCAAAAACTCTTTTCGTAAGACCCTCGGCCACCAGCCGCTTCGCGGCCGGTCTCCCCTCTCCCGCAGTGCGAGAGAGGGTTTCTCTACTCCGCTGCTGCGGCGAGGGAGAAGCGGGTGGCGGCGGCCGGGTCGAGTTCCGGGTCGTCGTAGGCGTAGAGGCTCGGCAGGATGTCACCGCTCTGCTCGAGGAACAGGCTGCGGGTGATGCCGCGCACCACGCGCGGCACGCCATAGCGCTGGCCGGTGATGCCGGTGGCGACCGGCGTCATGCTGAGCGTGCTCGAATAGTTGAAGGCGAAGATGTTCGCCAGCCACGGCGCGGTGCCCGGGTGCTTTTCCTGGAATTCGAAAGCCGGGCCGACATAGGGCAGTTTGGCGAGATCGGCATGCGCCGCGTCCGGTGGCGGGGTGTAGCGGTCGGCCCACAAGGCGATGTCGTCGCGGATGCCGGTGAGTTCCTCGCGATATTCCAGGCCATAGCGCAAGCCGGTAGCGCAGATCAGGAAATCGAACTGGAAGTCGCCACGCGTGCTCTTAATGTCGATCGCATTGCCGTTCCAGCGGATGTCGAGCCAGCGGCAATCGCCGTGGATGCGGACGCGCGGCTCGGCCATGGCGCGCTCGAAACTGTGGCGTCCGGGCGGCTGGTCGATGACATCGAAATGGCGCGCGATGTTCCAGCGAGTCGCATCGTCGAGCTCGGCGAAATGCGCCAAGAGCGGAATCGCATCGAGCCAGCGAAATGGGTTGACCACCGGCAATTGTACCCGGCGAAAGCACAGATCGACTGACGCGGCACCGATCTCCACACCGGCCAGCGCGGCGTCAAATGCCGAGGCACCGTGGCCGAGAATGCCGACACGCTTGCCGGCTAACGCCGCCAGATCGAACGGGAGATTGGAGTGGCTGTAGGCGTGCGCGGGCAACGCCTCGGCGATGTGATCGGGGACGCGCCACGCCCCGGCGCCATCCTGCCCCGTCGCGATCACCACGCGGCGCGCCAGTACCGTGTCGTCCCTTCCTCCCGTGCGGGTTTTGACCACGAGCACGGTGCCATCCGGTTCAATGCCGGTGACGGCAGTGTCGTTGCGCACCGCCAGCGCCGCGACCTCGCGATACCAGCGCAGATATTGCATCCAGTCGCGGCGCGGGATCCAGGTGATCCTGTCCCAGGCCGCCGCCCCGTAACGCGCCTCGAACCAGGCGCGCGCCGAGAGGCTGCGGATGTTCATCTCGGCGCCGACCAGCGCCTTTGGCGTACGCAGCACCGCCATGCGGGCAAAGGTTTCCCAGGGACCCTCAAACCCGGCGGCGCCGCGATCCAGCACCACGACGTTCCCGACGCCCTCCCGCTTCAGCCCGAGCGCCGTAACCACCCCGCTCTGCCCTCCGCCAACGATCACCACGTCATAGACGTGCCGCCCGGACGCGTGGGTGACCGGCCGCACCCAATCGCTCACCGGATGCGACAGCGCCGTGAGGTCATGCCGCGCCTGTTCGGCCAGACGCGCCAATGCCGCCTCGGCACCCGGCAAGGGGTGTAAGCTCAAATGAACGTCGTCGCTGCCCAGGGTCACGCTCTTCGGCTCGCTAACAGGGTCAATGAATGGCCGGGAAATCGTAGGCGCGCGCCATTGGCTGCGGGTCGTGCCAGTGCGCCGCGGCAGTCGGATCGCGGCGGGCGGCGACAAACAAGGTCGCCGCCTTGAGCCGCTCGCTGCTGCCGATCGCGCGGAAGGCGGCGAGCCGCAACGGCACCGGTAGAAAGGCCAGTTGCCCGTACCAATGAGAAACGCGTTGCACCCATTCGGTGAAGGGGCGCTCGCGCTGTTGCCAATCCGCGATGCCGGCGGTGATGTCGCGCGCTCGGTCGATCGCCTCGGCAAGGGTAAAGGCCGACATCATGGCGCAGCCGCCGCCCTGCCCAAGAAACGGCGGCTGGCCGCTCGCGGAATCGCCGACCAGCACGACACGCCCCTTCGACCAGCTACGGGTACGCACCAGTTCAAACCAGTCGCCGCGCCCGTGCTCGGGGATGCGGTCGATAATCCAATCGAGATGCGGGAATGTGGCGCGCCACAAATCCCGGTCGATCGGCGTGCGATTGGCGGCGCTATCACCGCGCACCGAGGTCAGTTGGACATAGGCCTGCGTCTCGGTGCAAGGCGCATAGAGGAGCCGGCGCGAGCCGTTCCAGTTCTCGCAATGGGTGCGGCCGACATCGCTGGTGAGCTCCGCGACAGCGCGCGGGATCATCACGCGATAGCCGAACTGCCCAACCGGATGGCGCCACTTGAGGAGGCCGAGACGGTCGCGGATCGGCGAGTTGATGCCATCGGCCGCGATCACGAGATCGGCGTTGGCGGTGCCACCGTCGGCAAACCGAAGAACGCCCTCAGGGTCAGCCGCGATAGCCCGAGAGCCAAACACGACCTCGCCGCCCGCCGCGATCAAGCCATCATACAAGGCGCTCAGCAGATGCTCGCGTAGTGGCACGTACAACCGGAAGCGCGGCGAGATCGAGCTTTGCGCGAAGAGAGTGCCGAGGCGGTCGCGCTTTTCATGGCGCCAACCGGGCAATGCATCGCGAATGACGCAAGGCAGTACCTCGAGCGCATCGAGAACGCGCAGGCCATTTTCCCAGAGATAGATCCCGGCACCGAGGATGCGCAGTCCGGAATCCTGCTCATGGACCCGCACGCGCCAGCCCTTGCGGGCAAAAGCGAGACCGCTGGCGAGACCGGCGATGCCGCCGCCGGCAATCTCGACCGTGCGCCTCACACCGCGAAACTCACCGGCTCGGCCAGCCGGCTCGTCGTGTAATCCGCCAGGTTGGTGTCGGCCAGTTCGAGGTTGAAGAAATTGCGCTCGGCCTCGGCAAAGTACGGGCCGGCATGCCAGGTGCCGCGCGCCAGCATGATGAAGCACTGGCCGGGGATGCGGAAGGCGCGGATATCGTCGATCGTCGGCGCGCGGCTCCGCGCCGGGGCGACTGCGATCAGCCAGGGTGTGCCGTCCGCCGAGGCGAGGCACTGCGTCACCCGGTCATGCCTTGCCAGCATCTCAAAGCTGAGGCCGCGCCGCGGCAGGCGCATCAGGTAGAAGCGTGGCACCCCCTGGGTCAGGTCGAGGGGCACATCGGCCGGCCCGTCGAACCCGTCGGCCTGCGGCAGCCCGATCGAGCCAAACGGGACGAAGCTCTCTTGCGTCAGCGGATGTACGGTAAGCGCAGGCATGGCTGCCTCCGACCTTCAATGCGTCGGCCACAGATCAGGTGAGACCGGTGGCACCCGCTTGCGCGCCAGATCGCGCAGCACCCCGTTCAGAGCCGTGATAAGGCGACGGATCATCATACGACCCCCGACACT
>Ga0213875_10001545_pt1 | contig 14760 bp, 14 predicted proteins | sample BarmaccomBMRX_R8_FD_160105 | JGI IMG/M metagenome (GOLD analysis project Ga0213875, IMG submission 160105) | Root-associated microbial communities from Barbacenia macrantha in rupestrian grasslands, the National Park of Serra do Cipo, Brazil - RX_R8 | ecosystem: Host-associated > Plants > Roots... | reverse complement strand
GCCGCCCGTGAATAGGCAGAGTGAGGAGGGGCCGGGAGATGGACCCCCGTGACCGAGCCGATGCCACACTCGCACGAGCGAGCGCTCGCAGCCGATGGGTGGTGACACCAGACAACGCCACCTCCCCGATGGACGCCAAGACGACGGCGAGGATCCCCCGAGCCGTGGTGAGCGCCGCGGATCCGGAGATCACGGTGGTCATCCCGGCGGAGGTGGCCAGCGGAGGGGTGCCCGTGCCGCAGCAGCAGAGCCCTGAACCGGAGCCAGCCACCAAACAACTGCCCGGGCTCATCCCGACCACCCAGCAGATCAGCGGCCGCCGACTGTCGCTCTCCGAGCGGCTCAGCGGTGCACTCGATCCCGAACAGACCTGAGTTCCCAGGTCAGCTTCAGGGCCAGGCCGGCCCGGATCACCAGTCGCAGCGGCGCCCACCACGGTCCGAAATACCGTTCGGCAAGGTACTTGTAGGCACTCTCGTGGTGTGCGGTCAGCATTGGCCGGGCCGCACGCGCGGTGGCGTGGCCGCCGATGTGCGTCACCTCGGCGGAGGGTACATAGACGTTGAGCCACCCCGCCCTCCCCAACCGGTCGCCGAGGTCGACGTCCTCGAAGTACATGAAGTACGTCGAGTCGAAGCCGTCGACGGAGTCGAACGCGGTCCGCCGGATCAGCAGGCACGAACCGGACAGCCAGCCCGCCGCCCGTTCCGCGACAGCCCTGGTCTGCTGGCGGTACTGCCGCGTCCACGGGTTGTCCGGCCAGATCTTGCCGAACAGCGCGTGCCCCATTCCCTTGCCCAGTGAGGGAAGCAGCCGCGCCGACGGGTACACCCGGCCGCCGGGTTCACGGATCAGCGGACCGAAACTGCCCCCGCGCGGCCACCTCTCAGCGGCCGCGAGCAGGGCGTCCAGCGATCCCGGTGTCCAGCGCAGGTCCGGATTGGCCACCACGACCCAACCCACGTCGTCGGGCAGCGTGGCGACGGCCCTGTTGGCGGCGCCTCCATAGCCGAGGTTGCCACCGGTGTGTAGGAGTCGGACACCCGTCCGTTCCTTGGCGGCGCGCTCCGGCACCCCGTCGGTCGACCCGTTGTCCGCGAGCACCACCCGCACCGGCCGGCTCGTGGCCCGCGTGAGCGTGTCGAGGAAGGCGTCCAGCGTCGGGCCCGGCGAGTAGGTGACGGTCACGACCGCGAGCTCGCCGCCGTAGGTCTTCACAGTGGGCGAGGTTATACCAACCGTCCCGGTGGCATGCCGACCGACGCGGCCACTGAAGTGCGGGAACAGCACCGTTTCGGGATCTATGGCAACCTTTCGGGGCCGGCGGCTGGGCGCGGGGGTCGTCGCCGCCCGCGCTCACCGCCGCGGTGCAGCAGCGCGGCCCTGCTGTACGCCTCCCGGTGCCGGGCCGCGCTGGCCGCCCAGGAGAACTCCTTGGCGCGCAGCTGGGCCGCGGCCGAGAGGCTTGCCCTGCGGGCTGGGTCGTTGAGCAGCTCTGTGAGGCCGGCCGCGATGTCGCCGGCGCCAACGCCGCAGTACGCGACCGTGTCGCCGCCCACCTCGGGGAGACTGAGCCTTCGGGTGGTGAGCACACACGCGCCGCTTGCCATCGCCTCCAGCACAGGCAGCCCGAAGCCCTCGCCGAGGCTCGGGTAGGCCAGCACGAGTGCGCCGCCAAGGAAGCCGGCGAGCAGCTCGAATGGCAGGTAGCCGGCACGGATCACCCGGACCCGGTGCGGCACGGCGTCCAACGCCTCCTCGACCCGGGTGTCCCATCCCGGCTGACCGGCGAGCACGAGCGCCGGCGGCCTGGCCTGCCCCTGGCAGGCTCTGGCGAACCCGCGGATCAGCGCCGGCACGTTCTTGCGCGGCTCCAGCGCGCCGAGAAACGCCACATACGGCGTATCGCCAAGGGTGAGTGCGGTGCGCGCGGCAGCGACCTCCTCCGGAGACGGTGGGTGGAACCGCTCGGTGTCGACACCGTGCGGCGCGATGTGGAGCATCCTCCTGTCCGCCGCGGCGGTGCGCACCAGCTCGTCGGCCGTCGCCCTGCTCGGCACGACGCACAGGGCGGCCATGGCAAGTGAGGTCCTCGTCCACATCCGGAAGAACCGCGCCTTGACCGAGGAGTGCAGCGTCGGGTCGGTGAAGAACGTGGCGTCGTGCAGAGTCACCACCGAGGCCGCGGATCCCCTCGCGCGGACCGAGGCCGTCTGAAAGGCGGGGTACAGGACGGAGGCCGACGCCAGCGGCATCGTGTAGTGCGGTGAGTGGACAACGTCGACGCCGAGCCTGCGGACGAGCAGGGGCAGCGCCGTCTGCTCCCAGGTCAGTCTTGCGGTCCTCGTGGCGACCGACTCCTTGGCAACGACGATCCGCGCGGACGGGGCGAGCTGGGTGTAGAGCTCAGCGTCCCGGGACTGGCAGACGACACTGAGGGGGGCACCATCGGAGTACAGGGCCGCGACAAGCGAGTCGACATACCGGCCAACACCGCCCCGATCGACGGGCACGGCGGTGGCGTCGATCAACACACTGGGGTCCGCATGGTGCACCAAAGCAGGGTACGGCGCGGGCCGGGACCTGTGCTCCGAGATCGCACAATCAGCGCCGTAGCCGCAGGTGCAGCCGCCACACCGACTCGGCCGCGCGCTGCCAGGTGAAGTCGGCGGCACGGGTCTTCGCCGCCTCGGCATTGGCCGCGGCCCGGTTCGGGTCGCCGACAAGGGCGCCAAGCGCTTGCGCCAATGAGACCGGATCACCCCGGCGGGCGACGACCCCGGCGCCGCCGGCCACCTCGACGAGGGCGGGCGCGTCGGAGTGGACCACGGGCACACCCGCTGCCATGGCCTCGAGCAGCGGCAGACCGAAGCCCTCGTCCCGGCTCGGCACCGCCAGTACCGTGGCGCCACGCAACACGACCGCCAGTTCGGCGTCGGTGAGCCGGCCCAGCCACCGCACGCGGCCGGCCGGCCTGCCCGCGGCGAGCTGGGTGAGGTCGACCCCGCCCCACCCCGCCGGTCCCACGATCAGCAGCGGCAGGTCGGGAGCATCGGGCAGGCCCATCGCCTCGACCAGTACGTCCAGACCCTTGCGGGGTTCGACGGTGCCGACCGCGAGCACATACCCAGGGGGCAGCTTCAATCGCTTCACGGTCGCACTGGCGTCGGCGGGCGCGCGGACGACCGAGCACGGCACGCCGTGCCCGACGACGTGGATTCCGACCGGGCCGGGTGCGTACCGCGCCAGTTCACCGGCGACGGCGGCCGTCGGGACCACGACGGCGCCGGCCCGACGGGTCAGCCGGGAGATCATTGTCCGGTGCCAGGCGGCCCCGTGCCTGGTCAACGTCTCCGGATAGGTCCACGGCACGACGTCGTGCACGGTCACCACGAGGGCGTGGCCGCGTTTGACGGTCGTCGGGGCGAACGGAGTCGGTGCGTGCACGGAGTCCCCGCCGGGCCACAGCGGCAGGCCGCGTGCCCACGCGGCCGCCAGCGCCCGTCGCGGCAGTGACAGCATTCTGGGACCCCGCACCCCGGCGATCACCGCCGCGCCCGGATCCGCGCACCGCGCCACCACGCCGGTGACCGTCCACCCCGCTGGCGCGGTCGCCGCGAGCGCGGCGGCGAGTTCGCGGGTGTAGCGACCGGTTCCTCCCGGCACGGGGGCGAGCAGTTGCTCGGTGAGCACGACGAGCTCGGGCATCCGACCAGGGTGACAGGTACTGTCACGCCTCGTGGCCGCAGCCCGAACCACCGTTGTCGTCGTCACCTGGCGGGGCAGCCAGCACATCGACGCCTGCCTGGCCGCTCTCGCCGCGCAGGAGCGCGCCCACCACGTGCTGGTGATGGACAACGCCTCCCGCGACGGTACCGCCGAGAAGCTGTCGGGCCACCGCGTGATCCGGCTTGCCCGCAACCGGGGATACGCTGGCGCGCTCTCGGCGGCGTTGCCGCACGTCGAGACCGAGTTCGTCGCCTGGCTCAACGACGACACCGTCCCCGCTCCCGGCTGGCTGACGGCCCTGGAGGAAGCACTGGACGCCGATCCCGGCGCGGCGGCCGCGGCGTCCGCGCTGGAATTGCCGGACCGGTCGGTGCAGTCGGTGGGCGTGCGGCTCACCGCGGACGGGTACGGCGCCGACCTGGCGTTCTCCGGCCGTGAGGTGTTCGGCTTCTGCGGTGGCGCGGCTCTGCTGCGCACCGACCGGTTGCGGGCCGTCGGCGGTGTGCCGGCCGGATTCTTCTGCTACTACGAGGACACCGACACGGCGTGGCGGCTGCGGCTGGGGGGCTGGCGGGTGATCTCGGTCGGGCCGGCGAAGGTCGTGCACCGGCATGGTGCCAGCAGCCGACTTGGTTCGCGCCGGTTCCACCACTGGAACGAGCGCAATCGTTTGCTTACCCTGCTCAGGTGCGCGCCGATGGCGGTGGCCGCCGGCCAGGCCGCCCGGTTCGCGGTGATCACGGCGCTGCTCGCGGCCAGGGGGGACCGGCAGCGGCCCGTCAACCTCAGGGTCGGGCCGAGGTTGGTGGTGTTGTGCGACGTGGCGGCGCGTATGCCAACGACCTTGATCGCACGGATACGGATCGGCCGTCGGTCCAGCGTGTGCCGGCGCACCGTGTGGGCGGAGTGGGCTGGCCGCTGAGGCTCACGCGCACATGGTGACGTCGGCCAGTTGCCGACGAACGAGGCGAGAACACGTCCGGACATCCCGGGTTTTCTCTCTGCACGCTAAGGTTCGCGCCGGAGCCGCGGCGGCCGATCATCGGCGCTCGCCATGCCCGGTCGGGGACTCCACCGAGCCGTGGTGCAGGCTTAGACCGTCACCTGCGAAGGGAGAACACGTGCGAGCAGGGGGATCGCTCCCCCTCGTGTCGGTGGTGGTGGTCAACTACCGCGGCATCGAGGACACCCTGACCTGCCTGCGCGCGCTGCGCTCCGAGGTGACTTACCCGGCGGACAGGCTAGAGCTGATCTGTGTGGACAACGCCTCCGGGGACGGCGGTGCCGACCGGCTCGCCGCGGAACCCGGGGTCAGACTGGTGCGAGCGCCGGACAACGTGGGGTTCGCCGGCGGCTGCAACCTCGGCGCGCGGCATGCCACCGGAGAGGTGCTCGCCTTTCTCAACAACGACGCGCGACCGCACTCCGACTGGGTCGGTGCGGCGGTCGCAGTCCTGCGCACGGACCCGACCGTCGGCGCGGTGGCGAGCAAGGTGCTCGACTGGGAAGGCAAGCTGATCGACTTCGTCGACGGCGGCCTTACCTGGTTCGGCATGGGCTACAAGCGTTTCGCCGGTCAGCCGGACGATGGTGCCCACGAGATGGCCCGGGATGTGCTGTTCGGCACCGGGTCGGCCCTGTTCGTCCGTGCCGAGGTGTTCCGCGCACTCGACGGGTTCGACGAGCGACTGTTCATGTTCTACGAGGACGTCGACCTCGGCTGGCGGCTGAACCTGCGCGGGTGGCGGGTGCGTTACGAGCCGAGTTCGATCAGCTACCACCGACATCACGCATCGATGTCCACAGTGGATATATCGCGAGAGTATTATCTGTTGGAACGCAACGCGCTCGCGTTGCTGTACAAGAATCTCTCCGAGCAGACCTTGGCCACGGCACTGCCGGCGGCGCTGGCGCTCGCGGTGCGCAGGGCGACCGCCCGCGGCGGACTCGACGCCGGCCAGCTGGAGATCACCAGGCGTCCCGCCGACCCTGCTGACGATGCCGAACCCGTCCCGGTACCGAGGAGCACCCTCGCTGGTCTGCTGGCCATCGACCAGTTCGTCGAGATGCTGCCCGCGCTGGCCAAGTCGAGGGAAATCGAACAGGCCGCGAGGGTACGCACTGACGCGGACCTCGTGTCACTGATGCGCAAAGCCATGGAGCCCGCCTACCCGCTGCCGCGTTACCTCGCCGCGCACGAGATCCTCGTCGAGGTCTTCGGTCTCGACCAGATGTTCGGCAGACCGCGGCGAATCCTGGTCGTCACCGGTGACGCGATCGCCGAGGCGATGGCCGGCCCCGCGATCAGGGCGTGGCACATCGCGGACGTGCTCTCCGGCGAGCACGATGTGCGGCTGGTCACGATCAATCCGCGCTGCCGCCCGCCGGAGGCACCGTTCGCGGTGGCGTACTCCGGCCGTCGAGACCTGGCCGGCCATGCCGACTGGGCGGACGTGGTGGTGTTGCAGGGACATGTGCTCGAGTTCCTTCCCGAGCTGAAGAAACCGGGCAACAACAAGATCGTGGTTTGCGACGTCTACGACCCGATGCACTTGGAACTGCTCGAACAGGCCAAGGACGGCACCGACGAGCAGCGCGGCAAGGACCTCGCCGGTGTCACCAGGGTCCTCAACGCGCAGTTGCGGCGCGGCGACTTCTTCCTCTGCGCGTCGCAGCGCCAACGGCACTTCTGGCTCGGCCACCTCGCGGCGATCGGCAGGCTGACACCCGAGCTCTATGACTCCGATCCCAGCCTGCGCTCGCTACTCGCCGAGGTGCCTTTCGGACTGCCCGGCAAACCCCCGCAGCGCACCGCAGCCGCGATCAAGGGTGCGATCAGCGGCATCGAGCCGACCGACAAAGTGGTGCTGTGGGCAGGCGGGGTCTACAACTGGTTCGACCCGCTGACGCTGGTGCACGCCATCAATCGGCTGCACGGCACCAGACCCGATCTGCGGTTGCTCTTTCTCGGCATGAAGCATCCCAATCCCGAGGTTCCCGACATGGGAATCGCCGACAGGACAAGGGACCTGGCCAAACATCTCGAGCTGGAGGGGCGACATGTGTTCTTCAACGAGCACTGGGTGCCCTACACCGAGCGGCAGAACTGGCTGTTGGACGCCGACTGCGGTGTGACGACACACTTCGAGCACGTCGAGACGACGTTCGCCTTCCGTACCAGAGTGTTGGATTACCTGTGGGCCGGACTGCCGATCGTGACGACGGACGGGGACTGCTTCGCCGATCTTGTCCGTCACGAGCGGCTCGGGGTCGTCGTGCCTGCCGAGGATCCTGACGCACTGGCGCAAGCGTTGGACCGGACGCTCTACGACGAGGAGTTCTCGGCCGCCTGCCGAAGCCGGATATCCGTTGTCCGCGAACGGTTCACGTGGGAGGTCACGCTGGCCCCGCTGGTCGAGTTCTGCCGTTCCCCGCACCCGGCGGCCGACCGCCTGCCGGCCGCGGGGCCGCTGGTGCGCAACGAGCCCCTCGGGGCGGCGGGCGTGCTGCGCAGGGATCTCTCCCTCATCCGGGAGTATCTGGACAACGGAGGACCCGTCGAACTGGTGCGGCGAGTCGCCGGGCGGTTGCGTCGGGTGTCGGGCCAGCATCTCCGGGGCGGAGGCGCGAACCGTGGCTGAACGAATGAGGGTGTTGCTGGACGGCACCCCACTGTTGGGACACAGGACCGGGATCGGCAGGTACACCGCCGCGCTCGCCGAGGAGCTCGCGTCAACACCGGAGCTGGACGTCCGCGTCGTCGCATACACGATCCGGGGCTGGCGCGGGCTCCGCTCCGTCCTACCGCACGGAGTGCTCGCCCGCGGCCTGCCCGTACCCGCACGACTGCTGCGCAAGTCGTGGCTGAAGTCGTCCTTCCCTCCCGCGGAGCTGTACGCCGGTCTGGCTGACGTCGTGCACGGTACGAACTTCGTGCTGCCGCCCGCGTTGTGGTCAGCGGGCGTGATGACCGTGCACGACCTCGACTTCCTCGACTCGGTGGCCGAACTGCCGCCGAGTGACCGGGAACTTCCGGAGCTGGTGCGCAAGTGCGCGGCCCGCGCGGACATCGTGTGCACACCGACGCATGCGGTCGCCGACGTCGTCAGCGAACGGCTGAGCGTGCCGGCGGACCGGATCGCGGTCACGCCGCTCGGCGTCGATCCGGCGTGGTTCGCCGCCCGACCCCCTGGTGAGCCGTTGCGCCGCCGACTCGGGCTGCCCGAGTCATACCTGCTGTTCGTCGGTGGGAACGGTCCACGCAAGGGTCTGCCCACACTGCTCGACGCGCATGCCCTCGCTCCGACGCTTCCGCCGCTGGTGCTGGTCGGTCCCGGTCACTTCGCCGTGAGCGAACGGATCAGGAACGTCGGCTATCTGTCCGATGTAGACCTACGCAGCGTCGTGGCAGGAGCGTCGGTGCTGGTTCTTCCGTCCAGAAACGAAGGATTCGGTCTTCCCGTCCTCGAAGCCCTGGCATGCAACGTTCCGGTTGTCTGTTCGGACGTACCGGCGCTGCGTGAGGTCGCTGGAGGACAGGCGCACCTTGTTCCCGTCGCGGACGCCGCGGCGCTGGCCGCCGCGCTGACCGACGCCTTGGACGATCCCCCGTCCTCCGACGTGCTTGCCGCTCGCCGGGCTCATGCCGCCCGGTTCACGTGGCGTGGTTGCGCGGAGGCCACCGTCGCCGCCTACCGGCGGGCCGCCAGCTAGTGCCTCGATCTGCCGGTCACTCCCGAAACGCGTCACCGCTGGCGGAAAACGCGGCGGCCAGCGCTTCGCGCCAGCCCCTCAGCGGGGTGAGTCCCGCCTCTCGCCAAGCCTCGCCGGACAACACCGAGTACGCGGGTCGGGGGGCCGGTCTCGGAAAGTCCGCCGTGCTGCACGAACGTACCCGCTCGGGATCGGCACCCAGCTCCGAGAAGACCGCCCGCGCGAAGCCGTACCAGGTCGTCTCGCCGCCACCCGTGCAGTGCAGCACTCGCCGCACCGGCGGCTCGGTCCGGACCGCGGCGGCGGCGAGGTCGAGCAGACCTGCGGCGAGGTCCGCCGACCACGTCGGTGACCCACGCTGATCGTCCACGACAGACACGGTCTCGTGCCGTCTCTCCAGCTTCACCATCGTCTTGACGAAGTTGGCCCCGGATGCGCCGTACACCCATGCGGTGCGTACCACCCAGGTCAGGTCGCCGGCATCGAGCACTTCCCGTTCACCGGCCAGTTTGCTCTTGCCGTAGACGGACTTCGGGGCGGTCTGATCCTCTGGTCGGTACGGCCGATCACTGTCGCCGGGAAAGACGTAGTCCGTTGACACGTGCACCATCGGCACGCCGTATGCGGCCGCCGTTCTCGCCACTGTGCCGGCGCCCCTGGCGTTGACGGCGTATGCCCGATCCGGCGCGGTCTCAGCGGCGTCGACAGCCGTGTAGGCCGCCGCGTTGACGACCACCGGTCTCAGCCCCGCCTTCACGGCGTCATCGACGAAGCTGGCGACACCACGGTCGACCGAGGCCGGCTCGGTCACGTCGAACTCCCCCGACCCGGGTGCGCGCAGCAGGGCGACTTCGCCAGCTCGTGCGGCCAGGTCGCTGCCCAGCTGGCCGTGACCACCGGGCACCAGCACGGCAAGCTGTCGGTACATGGGTCAGGCGACCGTCAGCGCGGCGCGCTGCTTCAGCGGCTCCCACCAGGCTCGGTTCTCGGTATACCAGCGCACGGTGTCGGCAAGACCTTGTTCGAAGGAGATCTGCGCCTGGTAGCCAAGCTCAGCACTGATCTTGGTGATGTCCACCGAGTAGCGCCGGTCGTGCCCCTTGCGGTCGGTCACCGGACGCACGAACGACCAGTCGCGTCCGGTGGCGGCAAGCAGCTTCTCGGTCAGCTCGCGGTTGGTCAGTTCCGTTCCGCCTCCGATGTTGTAGATCTCACCGGGTCGGCCGGCCTCGGCGACCAGCTGGATGCCGCGGCAGTGGTCGTCGACATGCAGCCAGTCACGCACGTTCTGGCCGTCGCCGTAGAGCGGAACCGGCTTGCCATCGATGAGGTTCGTGATGAACAGCGGGATGACCTTCTCCGGGAAGTGGTACGGCCCGTAGTTGTTCGAGCAGCGCGTCACGCACACGGGAAGCCCGTGGGTGCGGTAGTAGGACCTTGCCAACAGATCGGAGCCGGCCTTGGCCGCCGAGTACGGCGAGTTCGGTTCGAGGACGTGGTCCTCGGTCCAGGATCCCCGCTCGATCGAGCCGTACACCTCGTCGGTGGAGATGTGCACGAATTTGCCCACACCAGCGTCCAGCGCGGCCTGTAGGAGCACCTGAGTGCCGAGCACGTTGGTGCGCACGAAGTCGGTGGAGGCCAGGATCGAGCGGTCGACATGCGACTCGGCGGCGAAATGGACAACGGTATCGGTGCCAGCCATCAGCGTGCTGACCAGTTCCGCGTCGCTTATGTCGCCTTGGACGAAGCTCAGCTGTGGACTGTCGGCGACCGGGGCGAGGTTCTCCTGGTTGCCCGCGTACGTGAGCTTGTCGAGGACGACGACATCGGCGCCGGCGAACGCCGGATAGCTGCCGCCGATCACCTTCCGTACGTAGTTGGAACCGATGAAGCCCGCTCCGCCCGTCACCAGGATGCGCATGGTTCCACAGTACAGCCACCCTGCCGGCACACCACCGGAAGCAGCCGGGCCGGTAGGTTGGGCGCCGTGAGTGTTACGGAGCGCCTGTTCCTGCCCTACCTCAAGGACCCGTCTCGTCCCGTGATCACGCACTACGACGACACCCTGGAAAGCAGGGTCGAACTCTCGGCGGCCACCGTGGCCAACTGGGCGGCCAAAACCGCCAACTGGCTGCGCGACGAGCTGGACGTCGAGCTCGGCGACTCGGTCGCGGTGCTGCTACCGGGCCACTGGCAGACGCTGGGAGTGCTGCTGGGTGCGTGGTGGTGCGGGGCAAGGATCACCGGCGACCCGGACAGCGCCGTCGTGACCTTCGTCGGCCCCGATGGCGCCACCTCCGGCAGCGGCACGACCGCTGTCGTCGCACTCGACCCGATGGGCCGCGGCCTGGATTCCCCGCCGGGGGGCGGGGCGCTCGACTATGTGACCGAGTCGCGGATCTTCGGCGACGACTTCGCCGCCTACGCTCCGGTGACCGGCGATGCCCCCGCACTGGACGACCACACCATCGACGAGGTCACGGAGCTGGCTTCGCGGCGTGCCGGTGAACTGGGGATAGGGCCGAACGACCGAGTACTGTCCACCATGGACTGGTCGACCCAAGACGGCCTTGTCGACGGCTTACTCGCGGTGCTGTCCGCCGGCGCGACACTGGTCCAGTGCAGCAACCTCGACCCCGACCTGCTTGCCCGGCGCCGAGCGACCGAGCGGACCACCGTCGACCTGTTCAAGCGGTGACGGACCGCTTGTTCCGGAGGGCATTGAACAGCACGGTGTCCACACTGTACTTGCCGCCGGCGAAGCCGAGATACAGCGCGGCCAGCCCGAGCGCGACGACCAGCTCACCACCCCGCGGACTGATCAGCGGGAAGCCGACGTGCACGAACAGGAAGGCGCCCGCCATGTCCAGCACTATCGCGATCCCGGCCACTGGCAGCGCGAATCCGACGATCAGGGCCGCTCCTCCGGCCAGTTCAACGGTTACGGCATACAGCGCGGACAGGGTGGGGGCGGGGACGCCCAGCTGGGCGAACTGCGCCGCGGTGGCACCGATGCCGTCCTGCGCGAACTTCTGCCAGCCGTGAGCGATGAAGATGACACCTATGCCAATGCGCGCTGCCAGCGCGGTCAGGTCCCGGACACGGTCCACTGTGAGCTCCTTGTGTGGTCGTTGACTCCACGGTTGGACTTGCCTCCATGGCATCAACTGTTCAACCGACTCACAACGCATCCGCACCGGCTCTGCTGAAGCTCCGATACGGTGCCGAGGGAACGCTGAGAATTCGTGAGCCCATTGATCGGACGTTTCCCTCAACCACGGACTGACTACTCTCGGGCCAGGCCACAGGCTCACGGGCGACGCGGTGACACCGGGGCGGGGTCGACCGGGTGCCGGCCCCACCGCCGCCGACGAGTCTGCGGCGCCGATCGATTCGGTAGGCGAAAGCACGATCATGCGCGGGAGGATCGATGATCGACAAGACGCTCACCACGTGTCTGTGGTTCGACACCGAAGGCGAGGAAGCAGCGAACTTCTACACCAGCGTCTTCAGGGACGCCAAGCTCGGACGGGTCGCCCGCTACACCGACGCCGGCCCGGGGCCCGCCGGCACGGTCGTGACCGTCGAATTCGAGCTCAACGGCCAGAAGTTCGTCGCGCTGAACGGCGGCCCGCAGTTCACGTTCAACGAGGCGGTCTCGTTCCAGGTGCCGTGCGCTGACCAGGACGAGGTGGACTACTACTGGAGCAGGCTCTCCGAAGGTGGGCAGGAGATCGCCTGTGGCTGGCTGAAGGACAAATACGGGCTGTCTTGGCAGATCATTCCCGCCGCGCTCCTTGACATGCTCAGCGACCCAGACCGCGAGAAGTCCACGCGCGTCACCGAGGTGATGCTGTCGATGACCAAGTTCGACCTGGCGGCACTGCGGAGAGCGTACGAGGGCTGGTGAGAACCGGCGCCGTCTACCCGATCACCGGCCTGCGAGCCAGGAGATAGGCCTGTGGGCCCTTTTCGGTCTCGTCCGGCTCGCGGAGCAGCCTGGCGTGCACGCCGAGCCCCGCGTGTCTCACCAGCTCGGCCACCCGGTCAGGCTCTAACCAGTAGACGTCGAGCGAGATCGCGTGGCCGTAAGCGTGCTCCAGACGCCTGCGCTCGTCTCCTGCCTTGAACGCGAGCAGCAGGTGGCCGCCGGGTCTGAGGACCCGGTGGAACTCGGCGAACACCTCTGGTAGCTGATTCGGTGGCGTGTGAATGATGGAGTACCAGGCCACGATGCCGCTGAGCGCGGCGTCGCCAAGGTCGAGGGCGCTCATCGATCCCTCGTCGAATCGCAGGTGGGGGTACGTCCGCCTGGCCACGGTGACCATCTCCGGCGACAGGTCGACCCCGAAGGCGCTCACCCCGAGAGAGCACAGGTGCGCCGTGATGCGGCCAGGCCCGCACCCGATGTCGGCAACCGGCCTGGCGCCCTCGGCCCGCACTAGTTCGGCGAACGTGGCGAGCATTGCCCGGTCCACCGGCTTGGCAGCGAGTTCGTCGCGGAGCAGCTCGGCATAGTCAGCGGCGACGGTGTCGTATGACGCCCGGGTGGCGCACAGATACGGCGGGTCAGCCATGTCGAGCACAGTAGTGGCACGGCGCTGTCCGCCGGCGGAGGACTGTACATGCCGTGATCAACCATCCCCCGGGGACACCAAACTGATTTGCCGCGGCTGCCTTCACGTGCGGGTCGAGCCGTGACTCGCTCGGCATGCGTGGCCCGCCTGCGCGCCTCACGCGCCCGGCCGCTTGGCAGGCTCTTCGTGGTTGAGGGTGTGGCGGACGTGTGACGTCGTCGAACTATCCGGTCTTCACAGACCCGGCAACGGCGTAGGTGCTGAGGATGACGCCGGATGGCGTTGTTGTCGTACCGGCGAGCTCGAGTGACCGTGCCGGGGTTCCTTGCGCGAAGAGGCGCTTCCCCGTGCCCAACAGGATCGGGTAGACGATCAACAAGATCTCGTCCGCGAGCCCGTGTTCGAGCAGCGTCGAGGTCAGCGTGGAGCTGCCCGAGAGGATGAGGTCCGGGCCGTCGTGCGATTTGACGCGGCGAACGCCCTGGACGATGTCGGGTCCAAGGCCCTGGGACGGGCCCCATTCAAGGCTTTCCGGACGGTGGGTCGCGACGAATTTCGTCGCCGCGTTGAGGCGGTCCGCCATCGGACTGCTCGGCGCCGTCGGCCAGAATCCCGACCAGAGGTCGTAGGTCCGGCGGCCGAGCAGCAGGTCGAAGCTCTCGCCATGCCCTGCGAGCACCGCGTCCCGGCCCTCGGGAGTCCGGTAGGGCACGGTCCAGTCACCGTGCGGGAAATCGCTGTCGTCGGCGGAATGCTGGAGTACACCGTCCAGCGAGATGTGTTCGACGATCTTGAGCTTTCTCATGTGAGTCTCCGTGTTCCGGCGTTCCGACCCGTGGCGTCACGATGTGCCAGTCGAAGCAGTCGACAGTCATCGCGGGCGGTGGTGGCGTCGCAGAAAGTCGATCACGGGTGGCCACACGCGCTGTGGGTCGGTGAAAGGTGCCGCGTGCGCGATGCCGTCCAGTTCGACGTAGCGCGCACGCGGGATGGCCTGGGCCACCTCGCGTGCGCGGGCGGCAAAGGTGTCGGTGTCCAGTTCGAATCCCATCACAAGACAGGGTGTCGTGACAGCCGCGAGTGCTGGCAGTCGATCCTGATACGTGGCGATGAACGTGCCTGCCCGCCGTCTCTTCTGTGGGTCGGGTCGTCCTGCCCAGTCGACCTGCCTGGCTCGCATGTGCGCGACGAAGTTGTCATCGGCCAGGCGCTGCGGCGGGTACGCGGTCAGCAGCGCCATGGCCAGGCGAAGGCTGTCCAAGTCGTCGTCCCCCTGTGCGAGGCGGTCCCAGGACTGCTGAAGCGTCTTGTCGATCTCGTTCTGTCGGCCGTAGGTGGCTAACAACGCAGCGCAGGTGACTGCCTCTGGTGAGGCGAGCGCTACTTCCTGCGCGATCGCGGCCCCCTGTGACCAGCCCACCAACGCGACCGGTGCACGGCGGCGCCCCAGAAACTCGACGACGCACCCCACGGCGCTGCCCCAGTCCAACCTGTCTGGCCGATGCTCGAACGTGGTCACGCGACAGCCCAGCTCCAGCAGCTCATCGCGCACGACAGCCGACCAGTTCACGGGGTCGGCAAGGGGGTTGCTCAGGAACACCACCTCGGGGCCCGAGCCCCAGCTGTGCACGACTCCGAGGTCATCCTCCGACTGGTCCGCTGTCACGAAAACACAGCATGTCACACCGACTCGTCCATGACGCGGGGTTGCGCTGTCATCGCCAGAAGAGTGCACTCC
>Ga0213875_10001544_pt1 | contig 14762 bp, 12 predicted proteins | sample BarmaccomBMRX_R8_FD_160105 | JGI IMG/M metagenome (GOLD analysis project Ga0213875, IMG submission 160105) | Root-associated microbial communities from Barbacenia macrantha in rupestrian grasslands, the National Park of Serra do Cipo, Brazil - RX_R8 | ecosystem: Host-associated > Plants > Roots... | reverse complement strand
TCGCCCGGTGCGAGCGCAACGGCGACCGCGACCGCGCGCGTCTTCAGCGCACCCGTGATCGGCGCGTCGGCGCTGCCCGGCACCAGCGCGGTGCCCGTCGCCGTCGCTTCGCCGACGCTGCCGCCGGAACGCATCCTCTTCGCACCGACGGCCGCGGCACTGAAGCTCGTCGCGAACCGCCCGGCGGTGTTCGCGCTGTACGCGCTTCCGCACCCCGCAACGCCCGCGCCGAAGGCCGTGTCGGGTTCGGCCGCGCCGAAAGCGAGCGGGTCACCCGAGCCGTCGGCGTCCGAGCCGGTGCGGCCGTCCGAGAGCGTGAGCGCGCCGAGCGCAAGCCCTCTTCCTTCGCGCAAACCGTGACGCGGCTCGCGGCGGTCATCGGACACGCCGACGAAGCCGACCTGCTCGAACGGTGCATCCGGCATCACCTCGACGCCGGCATCGACCGCATCTTCGTGTCGTTGAACGTGGACGATGCGGACAGCGAGCGGGTCGCGCGCGCGTACGAGCATACCGGGCGCGTCCGGGTCGCACGGCTCGCCACCTTTGCGGCCGATCCGTTCCACCATTTCACGGCCGCGAAAGATCAGGTCGTTGCCTGGTGCGATGCGCAGTGGATACTGTTCGTAGACTCCGATGAGTTCTGGGTGTCGCGGACCGCGTCGATCGCCGACGCGTCGGATCTCGACGACGACGCGGATCTCGTCGACGTGCCGATGTTCCAGGCGCTTCCGCTCCGCGCGGCGGACGGGACGGTCCGCGAGCTCGCGTTGTCCGATCCGGCAAGCCTGCCGATCGTTGCCCAGGCGAACGCCGATGCCGACATGCTGCGCAACGATCCGGAGCTCGCGCCGTTCACCTCGTGGCCGACCAAGGTGCTCGTGCGCCCGGCGTTCGTGGCCGAAGTCGGCCGCGGCGCGCACCAGGTCGCGTCGGTGATCGGGACGCCGCGACAGCGCGCCGCGTCGGATCTCGCGATCGTGCACGTGCCGTTCACGACGCGTGAGCGGTTCGCGCGCAAGCTCCGTCGCGTGCGTATCCGGCTCGCGACATATGACGACCGCTTTGGGCCGAATCAGGCGTGGCACTGGCGGCGCTGGCTCGCGCTCGAAGACGCGGGCGAGATCGATGCGGAGTTCGAGCGCAACACGTTCCGCGAGGACCGCGTGCCCGAGCTCGTCGCGGCGGGCGTCATCACGACCGCCGCGCGACGGTTCGCGGCGATGCGCGCGGCGTGACGGCCGTCGCGATCTTCGGCGGGCACGCGAGCGGGCTGCTCGTCGCGGATTCCGTGCGCGTCTTGGCCGCGTCGGGTGAGCCGGTGGAGGTGCTCGGTTTTCTCAACGACGCGATCGCCGCGGGAGACCGTATCGGGCCGCATCGCGTGTTGTGCGGCTTCGACGAGTGGCGGCGGCTGCAGGCCGACGTTCGATTTCTCGCCGCGTTCCCGTCCCCGGGCGCCGCGCGCGAACGCCACGCGCGGTTGCGTGCGCTCGGCGTTCCGCCGGACCGCTGGATCGCCGTCATCGATCCCGCGGCGCGCGTGTCGCCGCTCGCGCGCGTGGCGCGCGGATGTTTCGCGGGACCGAACGCCGTGGTCGAGCACGGCGCGGACATCGGCGAGCACACGATGGTGCGCGGCGGCGCGTACGTCAGCCACGACGTGCGCGTCGGCGAGTTCGGGTTTGTCGGCCCGAACGCGACGCTGCTGGGGCGCGCGGTCTGCGGCGCCGGCGTCCACGTCGGCGCGAACGCGGTGTGCCGCGAAGGCACGGTGATCGGCGACTACGCGATGGTCGGAATCGGCGCGGTCGTGACCGCCGACGTGCCCGCCGGTGCGGTGGTCGCGGGCAACCCCGCGCGCGTGATCGGAGACCGCTCTCCGTGATCGGCGCGCAGCGTGCGGTGCTGGCGGTCGCGAAACCGAAGCTGCCCTCTGCCGACCGTGTTCTGCCTTATCTGCGTGAGATCGACGCCGCGCGCGTCTACGCCAACCACGGGCCGCTCGCGACTCGGCTGGAAGCGCGGCTCGCGGAAAGCGTACGCTCAGAGCGCGCGGAATCGGTTTGCCTGGCCGCCAACGCGACGTCCGCGCTGACCGCGGCGCTGGCCGCGCTCGAGCTCGCGCCGGGCAGCCTCTGTATGCTGCCGGCGTGGACGTTCGCCGCGTCGGCGCACGCCGTCGTCAACGCCGGGCTCGTCCCGTGGTTCGTCGATGTGAACGACGACGGCGCGCTGACGCCCGAAGCCGCGCGCGCGTATCTCGACACGGCACCGTTTCCGGTCGGCGCGATCCTCGCCGTCTCGCCGTTCGGCGCGCCGGTTCCGGCCGGCGCCTGGTGCGACGTGCGTAACGAGACGGGGATTCCGGTGGTGATCGACGCGGCGGCGGCGTTCGATTCGACGCGTGCGACCGAGCTCGTCGCGGTCGTCAGCCTGCACGCCACCAAAGTGCTGGGCGTCGGTGAGGGCGCCTTCGTCGCGTCGAACGATGTCGAGGCCGTGCGCGCGGTGCGGCGGCGCATGAACTTCGGGTTCGCCGGGACTCGCGAGGCGCGGACGCCCGGGCTGAACGCGAAGATGAGCGAGTACGCGGCCGCGGTGGGCCTTGCCGCCGTCGCGGACTGGGACGAGACGCGATCGGCATTTCAACGCGTCGCAACGGAGTACCGGCACGCACTGCGACACGTCGAACACGTTCGGCTGCAACGAGGCTACGGTTCCGCATGGGTGTCGGCGACGACGATCGTGCGTTTCGCGAACGGCCGGCGGGATCGCGTGGAGCGCGCGTTGGCGGCCGCGGGCATCGCGACGCGCCGGTGGTGGGGCGAGGGCGCTGCCACGCACGCGGCGTTTCGAACGTTTCCGCGCACGACACTCCCGATGACGGAGGCGTTGGGATCGAGTACGCTCGGACTTCCCTGCTGGCCGGACCTGCCGAGCGACGAGATCGCGCACGTCGCCGGCGTCCTCGCGCAACACGTCTGAGTCCCGGCGCGTACTCCGACCGCGCGGGGGGCAAAAGCCGCGCATGCAACACCAGGACGCGATCGCGCTGCTGAAGGCGGATCACACGAAGGTCAAAGAGCTGTTCGCCGCGCTCGAAGAGACGTCGGAGCACGCGAAAGCGCAGCTCACGCGGCTCGGCACACAGATCTGCGACGAGCTCACCGTGCACACCGAGATCGAGGAGCAGATCTTCTACCCGGCGGTGCGCGAGCGCACCGAAGGCGATCACAAGGCGGAGCACGATCTCGTGCTCGAGTCGTTCGAAGAGCACGCCGCCGCGAAGAAAGTGATCGAGGACCTGCGCGCGACGGACGCCGCCGACGAGTCGTACAAGCCGAAGGTCAAAGCGCTCAGCGAGCTGATCGATCACCACGTGCACGAAGAAGAGCACGAGCTGTTTCCCGGCGCGAAGAAAATCTTCAGCCGTGAGGAGCTCGACGAGCTCGGCTCGCGCATGGAAACGTTGAAGTCGCAGCTTCAGCAGGCAGCCGCTTCCGCATAGGCTTGCTCCCTCGGTGGGGAGCTAAGGGGGTTTCCGCGTTCGGTGGCAGGGTACCGCACCTGACGGATGCGAGTCCTTGGGATCAACGCCGTCTTCCACGATCCGGCGGCTGCGATCGTGGTCGACGGAAACGTCGTCGCGGCGGCTGAAGAAGAACGCTTCAGCCGCCGCAAGCACGGCAAACCGTGCGTGCCGTTCTCCACGTGGGAACTGCCGGAAGCATCGGCGCGCTGGGCGCTGCGGTTCGCGAACGTCGCGCCCGACGCGATCGATGCGGTCGCGTACTCGTACGATCCCGATCTCGCTCCCGCCGACGGCGCGCAGCTGCACGACAACGAGTACGAGGCGCTGCGCACGTACTTCGTCCGGCGCGCGCCGGGATTTCTCGCGACGCTGCTGCCCGGGCTCGATCGCGCGCGCGTACGATTCGTGCCGCACCACGTCGCGCACGCGGCGTCGGCGTACCTCGCAGGGCCATACCGCGACTGCGCGGTGCTCGTGATGGACGGCCGCGGCGAATCGACGTCCGCGCTCGCCGGCGTCGTGCGGAACGGCGAGCTCGAGATCCTGCGGCGCGTTCCGCTGCCGCACTCGCTCGGGCTGCGGTACGAAGAGCTCACGATGCACGTCGGATTCGCGCGCAGCTCCGACGAGTACAAGGTGATGGCGCTCGCGTCGTACGGCACGCCGCGCTGGCGCGACGCGATGCGCGACGCGATGCACCACGACGGCGACGGCGGATTCGTCGCGCTGCCGATCGACTTCACGCAGTTCGTGGCGCCGCGCGCCGACGGCGAGCCGTTCGCCGACGCGCACGCCGACCTCGCGGCGAGCGTGCAGGACGCGCTGCAGGAGACGATGCTCGGCATCGCGCGGTGGCTGCACGCGCAGACCGGCATGGACGCGCTCGTCATGGCGGGCGGCGTCGCGCTCAACGTCGTCGCGAACTCGTACGTCGCGCGGCACGGACCGTTCGCGCACGTGTGGGTGCAGCCGGCGGCCGGCGATGCGGGAACGGCGCTCGGCGCGGCGATGTACGTCGCTCGCGCGATGGGCGACGACGTGCGGCCGATGCCGACGGCCGCGCTCGGGCGCGAGTGGAGCGATGCCGATCTGCGCGGTGCGCTCGACGACGCGAACGTGTTCTACACGCGTCCGCGCGACATCGGTGAGGCCGTCGCCGACGTGATCGCTCGCGACGGCATCGTCGCGTGGTTCCAGGGCCGCAGCGAGTACGGACCGCGCGCGCTCGGTCACCGCTCGCTGCTCGCGAACCCGCGCCACGCCGACACGCTCCGTCGCTTGAACGACGTGAAAGGCCGCGAGCAGTTTCGTCCCGTCGCGCCGATGACGCTGCTGGAGAAGGCGCCGGAACTGTTCGAGGGACCGTTTCCGTCGCCGTACATGCTCTTCGTGCACACCGTCAAGCCGGCGTGGGCGGATCGCCTGCGCGCCGTCGTCCACGTCGACGGCACCGCGCGCGTGCAGACGGTCGACCGCGCGAGCGAGCCGCTCGTCGCGAGCATGCTCGAGTCCGTCGAGCGCGCGACGGGCGTTCCGGTCGTCGTGAACACGTCGCTCAACACCGCGGGCCGCCCCATGGTTGATAGCCCGCGCGACGCGCTGGAGTGTTTCGGCTCGGCGCCGGTGGACGCGCTCGCGATCGGACCGTACCTGTTGAAGCGCGAGTCGTTCGCACGTGGCTCGGCCGGCGTCCACGCGGCGTGAGCGCGTGCGGTTCGACGTCGTCGTGCCGACGATCGGACGTGCTTCGCTGCGCGCGCTGCTGGCGTCGCTCGCGCGGAGCGCCGGCCCGCGTCCGGAAAGCGTCGTCATCGTCGACGACCGCGCGCGGCGGAACGTTCCGCTCGACCTCGGTCCGCTGGACGACGACCTTCGCGCGAGCGTGCGAGTCGTCACGGGGAGGGCCGCGGGACCGGCGTCGGCGCGCAACGCCGGCTGGCGCGCATCGCGCGCGCCGTGGATCGCATTCGTCGACGACGACGTGATCGTCGGCGACACGTGGCTCGCCGATCTCACGCGGGATCTTGGCGACGCGCCGGGTGATGTCGCGGCGTCGCAGGGGCGCATCACGGTGCCGTTGCCGTCCGACCGCCGCCCGACCGACTGGGAACGCAACGTCGCCGCGCTCGCGGGCGCGCGGTGGATCACCGCCGACTGCGCGTACCGCCGCGCCGACCTGCTCGCGGCCGGCGGTTTCGACGAACGCTTTCGCCGCGCGTACCGTGAGGACGCCGACCTCGCGCTGCGCGTCGCGGCGCGCGGCCGGCGAATCGTGACCGGCACGCGGCGCGCGACGCATCCCGTGCGGCCCGCCCCGTGGCACGTGAGCGTGCGGCTGCAGGCGGGCAATGCCGATGACGCCCTAATGCGCGCGCTGCACGGCGCGGCGTGGCGCGAGCGCGCCGGCGCGCCGCGCGGCGCGTTTCGCGCGCACCTCGTCACCGTCGCCGCATCGGCGACCGCCGCCGCGTGCGCGCTCGCGCGGCGCCGTCGAGCCGCCGCCGTGTTCGCGGCGCTCTCCGTCGCGACGGTCGCGCGCTTCGCGTGGCGGCGCATCGCGCCGGGACCGCGCACGCCGCGCGAGATCGCAGCGATGGCGGCGACGTCCGCCGTCGTGCCCTTCGCCGCGGTCGCGCACCGCGTGCGCGGTATCATCGCGCTGCGCGCGCTGCTGCGCGAGCGCGCGCGCGCGCCGCAGCCCGCGCCGGCGGCGGTGCTCTTCGACCGCGACGGCACGCTGGTCGTCGACGTGCCGTACAACGGCGATCCCGCGCGCGTGCAACCCGTCGCCGGCGCGCGTGACGCCCTGGCGCGGCTGCGCGCGCTCGGCGTGCCGACGGCGGTCGTCTCGAATCAAAGCGGGATCGCGCGCGGTCTGATCTCGCGCGCGGACGTCGACGCGGTGAACGCGCGCGTCGAGGATCTGCTCGGCCCGTTGGGCCCCGTTTTCGTGTGCGAGCACGGGCCCGGCGACGGCTGCGGTTGCCGCAAGCCCGCGCCGGGCTTGATCGAGGAGGCGGCGCGCGCACTCGGCGTTGCGACCTCGCAGTGCATCGTCGTCGGCGACATCGGCTCGGACATCGGTGCGGCGCAGGCCGCCGGCGCGCGCGCGATCCTCGTGCCCACGCCGCGCACGCGCGCCGACGAGGTCGCGGCGGCGCCCGTCGTGGCGCGCGACATCGTGCATGCGGTCGAGCTCGCGCTGCGAGCGGCATCGTGAAGCCGCGCGTTCTCGCCGTTCGTCAGGACAACAACGGCGACGTGCTGCTCGCCGGACCCGCGCTGCGCGCGCTCGCGCACGGCGCGTCGTACGTCGCGCTGCTCTGCGGGCCGTCGGGTGAGGCAGCCGCGCGCGCGTTGCCGGACGTCGACGACGTGCTCGCCGTCGAAGCGCCGTGGATCGAAGCCGAACCGCACGCGGTCGAGCGCGCGGCGATCGACGCGCTCGTCGACCGTGTCGCCGCGATGCGCATCGACGTCGCGGTCATCTTCACGTCGTTCCATCAGAGCCCGCTGCCGGCGGCGCTGCTGCTGCGCATGGCGGGCGTCCGTCGAATCGCCGCGATCAGCGAGGACTATTCGGGTGCGCTCCTGGACGTGCGGCACCGCGGCGTGCCCGACGACGTGCACGAAGTCGAGCGCGCGCTCTCGCTCGCGCGCGCGGCCGGGTTCGCGTTGCCGCCGCACGACGACGCGCGGTTGTCGATGCGCGTCGCGCGGACGAATCCGGCGGCGGGCGCGCCGTACGTCGTCGTGCACCCCGGCGCGACGGTTCCCGCGCGCGCGTGGAGCCGAGCGCGCAACCGCGAGCTCGTCGCGGCGTTGCGCGCGCGCGGCGAGCGCGTCGTCGTCACCGGGGGCACGAGCGAACGCGAGCTCTGCGCGTTCGTCGCCGTCGACGGCGCGGAGAACCTCGCGGGCGCGACCGATTTCCCGACGCTCGCGCGCGTGGTCGCCGGGGCGCGCGCGATCGTCGCCGGCAACACGGGCGCGGCGCACGTCGCGGCCGCGGTCGACACCCCGGTCGTCTCGCTGTTCCCGCCGACGGTCCCCGCGGCGCGTTTTCGCCCGTGGATGGTGCCGCACGTGCTGCTCGGCGATCAGACGATCGCGTGCCGCGGTTGCCGCGCGCGCATCTGCCCGATCGAAGGCCAGCCGTGCATCGACGGCGTGCGTGTCGAGGACGTTCTCGTTGCGCTGACACGACTGCGCGCCGCGCGTGACGACGCGGCATGACGGCGCTCGATCCGCGCGGTCCGGCGCACGGCGGCCGCACGCGCATCTTCCTCTGGCACGTGCATGGGTCGTACACGACGGCGCTCGTGCAGGGCGGCCACGAGTACTTCGTGCCGGTTCTGCCGGATCGCGGCCCCGACGGCCGCGGCCGGGCGCGCACGTGGACGTGGCCGCCGAACGTCGTCGAAGTCACTCCGGACGAGGCACGCGCGCTCGACGTCGACGTCGTGCTGCTGCAGCGTCCGCACGAGGCGGAGCTCGCGGCGGCGTGGCTCGGCCGCGTGCCGGGGCGCGACGTGCGTGCGATCTACCTCGAGCACAACGCGCCGCAGGGACGGGTCGCGGAAATGCGCCATCCGTTCGCCGATCGTCCGGACCTCACGCTCGTGCACGTGACGCACTTCAACGCGCTCTTCTGGGACGGCGGGACGACGCCGGTGCGCGTGATCGAGCACGGCATCGTCGATCCGGGCTACCGCTACACGGGCGAACTGCCGCGCGCTGCGGTCGCGATCAACGATGCGGTGCGACGCGGGCGCGTCACGGGCACCGACCTGCTCGACCGCTTCGCGCGCGCGCTGCCGCTCGACGTCTTCGGCATCGGCGCCGGCACGCTCGGCGGCGTCGAGGATCCGCCGCAGCACGTGCTGCACGCCGAGATGCCGCGGCGACGCGTCTACCTGCACCCCATGCGCTGGACGTCGCTCGGCTTGGGGCTGATCGAGGCGATGCAGCTCGGCATGCCCGTCGTCGCGCTCGCCACCACGGAAGCGGTGGAAGCCGTGCCGCCCGGGTGCGGCGTCATCTCGACCGACGTCGAGCGTCTGTGCGACGCGCTGCGGCGCTACGCGAACGACGCGGCGCGCGCGCGTGCCGACGGCGAGCGCGCGCGTGCGTACGCGCTGGAACGATACGGCTTGGAGCGATTCCTTCGCGCGTGGGACGCGCTGTTCGCGGCGGCGCTCGCATGCGCATAGCGATGGTCTCCGAGCACGCGAGCCCGCTCGCGGTGCTCGGCGGCGTCGACGCCGGCGGTCAGAACGTGCACGTCGCCGCGCTCGCGACGGCGATCGCGACGCTGGGCAACACCGTCACGGTCTTCACGCGCCGCGACGATCCGAAGCTGCCGGTGCGCGTGCCGTTCGCACCGGGCGTGACCGTGGAGCACGTCGACGCCGGGCCCGCGCGGCCGATCCCGAAGGACGCGATCTACCCGCACGTCGCGGCGTTCGGCGCGGCGCTGCGCCGCGCGTGGAACGACGACCGCCCCGACGTCGTGCACGCGCATTTCTGGATGAGCGGTCTCGCGTCGCTCGACGCCGCGAAGCCGCTCGGAATCCCGGTCGCGCACACGTTCCACGCGCTCGGCGTCGAGAAGCGCCGCCATCAAGGGACGGCCGATACGTCGCCGCCGTCGCGCATCGGCGATGAAGCTCGCATCGTTCGCGACGCGGACCGCGTGATCGCAACGGCGAGCGCCGAAGTCTTCGAGCTCTTGCGCATGGGCGCATCGCCGAAGCAAATCAAGATCGTCCCGTGCGGCGTCGATCTCGAGCGCTTCCGCCCGGACGGGCCGGCGGAACGGTCACCGTCCGGGCGCATGCGCGTGGTGACGATCTCGCGGCTCGTTCCGCGCAAGGGCGTCGCCGACGTGGTCGAGGCGCTCGCGCACATACCCGACGCGGAGCTCGTCGTCGCCGGCGGCGGCGAAGGGCCCGACTTGGTGACGGACCCTGAGGCGCAGCGGCTGACGGCGCTCGCGCGCGCCGCGGGTGTCGCCGGGCGCGTGTACTTGCGCGGCCGCGTCGCGCGCGACGACGTTCCGGCGCTGCTGCGCTCGGCGGACGTCGTCGCGTGCACGCCGTGGTACGAGCCGTTCGGCATCGTCCCGCTCGAAGCGATGGCGTGCGGCGTCCCCGTCGTCGTGTCGTCGGTCGGCGGTCTCGTCGACACCGTCGTCGACGGGATCACGGGACTGCACGTGCCGCCGCGCTCGCCGCGCGCGCTCGCGCACGCGCTCGCGTCGCTGGCGCAGAATTCCGCGCGACGCGCGACGCTGGGGCGGCTCGGCGTCGACCGCGTGCGCGCGCGCTACGCGTGGCCGCGCATCGCCGCGGAGACGCTCGACGTGTACCGCGCACTCGTCGCGCCGCAGGCCGAAGCGCTCGCGCTCGGAAGCTGAACGTGCGCATCGTCGTGCTGCGCGCGCTGAACCTCGGCGACTTTCTCACCGGGGTGCCGGCGTACCGTGCTCTGCGCCGCGCGTATCCGCGCGCGGAGATCGTGCTCGCCGCGCCACGCGCGCTCGAGCCGTTACGCGAGCTCGCCGGCAACGCGCTCGACCGCATCGCGGACGCGAGCGCGCTGCAACCGCTCGCGTCCGATCTGCACGATGCCGACCTCGGCGTGAACCTGCACGGTGCGGGGCCGCAATCGCACCGCGTGCTGCTGGCCGCGCGCGCACACACGCTGCTCGCGTTCCGGCACGCCGGCGTACCGGAGAGCGCGGATGGGCCCACGCACGATGCTGACGAGCACGAGGTCGCGCGCTGGTGCCGGCTGCTCGCGCACGCCGGCATCGACGCCGATGCCCGCGACCTCGACCTCGCCGTGCCGCCGGCGCTCGTTCCGCGGCGCATCCGCGGCGCGACGCTCGTGCATCCGGGGGCGGCGAGCGAGGCGCGGCGGTGGCCGGTCGAGCGCTGGATCGAAGTCGCGCGCGCCGAGCAGCGTCTCGGCCGCACCGTCATCGTGACGGGCGGCCGCGACGAGGTCGATCGCGCGCGGCGCGTCGCCGACGGCGCCGGCGTGCCGCGCACGCACGTCTACGCGGGCCGCACCAGCCTGCGCGAGCTGGCGGCGCTCGTCGCGGCGGCGGGCCGCGTCGTGTGCGGCGACACCGGGGTCGCGCACCTTGCGACCGCGTTTCGGCGGCCGTCGGTCGTGCTGTTCGGGCCGATCGCGCCCGCGGCGTGGGGTCCCCCGCCGCGCCCGTATCATCGCGTGCTCTGGAACGGCACGACCGGCGATCCGCACGCGGACCGCGTCGATCCCGGGCTGCTTGCGATCGACCCGGGCCGGGTCATCGCCGCGCTGGATGCCCTCGGCGCCTGACCGGCGCCGCCGTCGCTACTTCGCGGGTTCGACGATCGCGGGCAACGCGGCGCCGCCGCCGTCGACCGCCGCCGTCGCGGGCGCGGCTGCGGGCAGCGCCTCGACCGCCGCGGCCGTCGCCGGCAGCACGGCGTTCGTGTCGGTGAGCCATTGGCGCTCGTCGGGGAGAGCGCGCGCGCGAACGGCGATCACCGTCGCGGGCGCGAGCGCGCGCCCGACGCGCGCGTCCAACTGCTTCCACACGTGCAGCACGCGCACGACGTAGTGCTGCGTCTCCGCGTACGGCGGCACGCCGTGATACTTCTCGACGGCCTTCGGGCCCGCGTTGTATCCGGCGATCGCGAGCTTCACGCCGTCCGGCTTGCCGTGAAAGCGATCCATGAGCGTCTTGAGGTACTGCGAGGTGCCGCGCAGGTTGTCCGCAGCGCTCCACGCGTCGACGCGCAGCGTCGCCGCCGTCGACGGCATCAGTTGCCCGAGACCGCGCGCGCCGACGCGCGACACGGCGTTCGCGCGCCACGCGGACTCGACGGTCACGATCGACATGATGAAGCGCGGATCGAGGTGCGTGCGCCAGGCGTCGGCCATCACCGAGCGTGCGTATGCACGGGCTTTCGCGAGCGGCAGCTTCGGGTTGATCGTGCGGAGCACGGCCGCGTACGCGGATTCGGTCGGCGCGGGGACGGGCACGGGCTGCGCCGTCGCGGGGGACACGGTGAGGGCCGCCGCGACAAAGGCGAACAGCGGCGCTGCGGTACGCAGCGCGGAGACTCGGAGCATCGCCGCCCACGTTCGCACGGGCGTCGCGCGGGACCCTCCTCCTTTTGTCGAGTCGCGCCGCGCGCTCGTGCGCGATGTAACGTGGAGTTTACGCAGCCCGCTCGCTACGCGCGGGCGGTGAGCACTTCGACCATGGCGTCGACGATGTCGGGGTCGAACTGCCCGCCCCGCCCTTCGACCAGCCGCTCCAGGGCAATCGACGGAGCGAGCGGCGGCCGGTACGGCCGGCGGCCGATCATCGCGTTGAAGCAGTCCGCGACCGCGACGATGCGCGCGACGTGCGGGATGTCCTCGCCGCGCAGTCCGTCCGGATACCCCTTGCCGTCGAACCGCTCGTGATGGCTGCGCACCGCGGGCGCGAGGTTCGCGATCAACGGCACCTCGAGCACGATCTTCTCGCCTTCCGCCGAGTGCTGCTTCATCACGGCGAACTCGTCGTCGGTCAAGGCGCGCGGCGCCGTGAGGATCGACGCGGGCGTCGTTACCTTGCCGATGTCGTGGATCAATCCGGCGCGCGTGAGGTGCAGCACGTCGGCTTTCGATCCGCCGAGCTGCTTCGCAAGCCGCGCGCACCACGACGCGACCGCGCGCGAGTGCTCCGCGGTCAGCACGTCGGCCTGATCGAGCTTCACGAGCAGTCCGTCGAGCACGACGTCGATCTCGTCGATCGCCTCGACGTTCGTCGCCGCGTCCGTTGTGCGCGCTTTCGCGAGCTCCGCCGCGACGGCGCGGCGCGCGCGCTCGAACGCCCGCGCGGTCAGCTCGTCGGCCGCACGAAACGCGGCGCTCACTTCATCGAGCGTGGCCGCGATCACGCGCTGCGCCGGCAGCACGGAACCGTAGCGCGCGCACGCGTCGTCGCTCCAGCGCGCGATCGCGCGCAAATCGCCGCTCGACGCCGAATCGGCGCATACGTCGACGAAGCGCGTCGCGAGCACTTTCGCACCAACGGTGCGTTCCGCGGGCGCGAGGCGCTCGAATGACGCCCTCACGATACGCGCCGAGCGCACGCGTACCGACGCCGCGAGGCGCGCGCGCTCGTCCGGCAACTCGTGCACGCTCATCCGGCGACCCCGAGCGCGCCGGGCGTCCAGCGCGTGCCACGTTCGATCGTCGCGACGGGCAGGCGCGCGATCAGGCGCGCGACGCCGCCCAGCGCGTGCTGCTCGAGCGCGTCGAGCCGCTCGCCGAGCGCGAGCACCGCCGTGGGTCCGCGCTTGCGGCAGCCGTAGAACGCGGTGACGCAGTCGATCAGCGAGCGGACGCGCGCGGGCGCGTCGACGCTCGCGGCGCGCGCCTCGTCGATCGACGCCGCAGCGGTCGCATCGTCGCCGAGCACGGTCTCCGCGAGCGCGAGGTACGCGATCGTGCGCACCGCCAGCGGTTCGGTTGCCGCGACCGCGGCCAGCCGTTCGCGCGATGCGTCGATCGCATCGCGCGCCTCGGCGACTTTGTTCGCGGCGGCGCCGTAGAGCGCGACCTCCGCCCAGCGGTACGCCGCGCGGAGGTGATCGACGAGCTTCGTCGCGCCGGGAGCGAGCAGATCGTACGCGTGCGTGAAGTTGCCGTCCCACGCGGCGCGCAGCGCTTGCGCGGGGAGCAGCGCCTCGGTGACGGCGCGCGTCATCAGCACCTGCATGTCCGCGAGCTGCCGGTTGAAGCGCTCGAGCGCGTGGACGTCGCCGGCGTCCACCTCGATCGCGTACGCGTTCAAGATGGCATACAGTCGCAGCGGCTCGCTGCCCGCCTTGCGCCCGGCTTCGTCGAGCCGCGCGAGCGCGTCGCGCGCCGCTTCGGCGTCCTCGGCGTGCAGCCACGCGACGTTGAAGACCACACTGAGCGCACGCGCCGCGAGGTCGTACAGAAACAGATCTTCGGCCCGGCTCAGCGCGCGCTCGGCGAGGCGGCGCGCGGTGTCCCAGTCGCGATCGTTGAGCGCGACGTACGCGGCCTGGTGCAACACGCGCGCGCGCAGGCCGTCGTCGACGACGCCGGGCAGGCGCATCACCGCGCGCGCGGCCGCCTCGCGCGCGAGCTCGATGTTCTGCGCGGCGACGTACGCCGTGCCGAGCAGCGCCCACAGCGCGGCGTCCTCGTCGGCGCTTGCACGCGCGCCGTCGCGCGCGGCTTCGGCTTCGAGCACGTCGACCGCGTCGGGACGGCCGCGGCGCACGAGGTCCATGCCGTACCGCAGCACCAGCTCGCGCCGGTCGCGCTCGCTCGCGCGCTCGATCGCCATCCCGAAGAGCACCTCGGAGACGTCGAAGCTCTCGTCGAGCGATGCCAGCGTCGCCTTCACGGCGAGCGCGACGGGATGGCGCGCCGTCGTCTCGTCGCCGAGCTGCGCGAGCGCTCGCGCCACGCAGCGCACCTCGCCGTGCTCGACGGCGTGGAAGCCGCAGCGTTCCAGCGTCGCGGCGAGTCGCTCGGCATCGCCGTCCTCGGCGCGCATGTCGATCGCTTCGCGCCAACGGCCGAGCCGTTCGAGCGTCGCGGCGGCGCGCTCGTGGATCGCGGCGCGCCGTTCCGGTTCGATCGCGCGCAGGCGTTTCGCGATGTGCGCGCGCGCCGGTTCGTGCAAGGTGTCGCTGGCGTCGTCGACGGCGTGGACGAGCTCGCATTCGTCGAGGAGGTCGCGGAAGCGCGGCTCGCATTCGAGCGCGGTGAGCACGGCGTCGTCGAAGCGCCCGATCGTCGCGAGCTCGAACAAGCGGTCGGACTGCTCGCGCGTGCAGCGCTGGAACGCGGCGTCGACGAGCCGTTCGTACACTTCGTCGCGCGTGAGCGCGTCGTCGACGCATCCCGTCGCGAGCGCAACGCGCAGCCCGAGCGGCCACCCGTGCGTGCGCGCGCAGAGCGCCGCCGCGGCGGTTTCGTCGATCGCGACGCCCGCGCGCGCGAACTCGGCGACGACTTCGTCGGGGCGCACGCGCAATTCGTCGGACTCGATCGGCAAGCCGCAGCGTCCCGACGAGAGCCAGCGGGGCACGGGCAGCGCGCTCGCATCGCGTACGGCGAGGATCCACGTGACGTTCGGAATCGTCGCTTCGATCAATTCCGCGAGGAATGACGCGCATCGTGGCATCGCCAGCACGTG
>Ga0213875_10001543_pt1 | contig 14763 bp, 8 predicted proteins | sample BarmaccomBMRX_R8_FD_160105 | JGI IMG/M metagenome (GOLD analysis project Ga0213875, IMG submission 160105) | Root-associated microbial communities from Barbacenia macrantha in rupestrian grasslands, the National Park of Serra do Cipo, Brazil - RX_R8 | ecosystem: Host-associated > Plants > Roots... | reverse complement strand
CTAACGGGGGCACTAACGCATTCGTCACGAAGCTATGCCCCTTGGGGACACTGCTGTACTCGAGCTACCTCGGCGGCAGCAGCCCTCAAGGCGATTCGGGGTACGGTATAGCGGTCGACTCTGTTGGGAGTGCCTATGTTACGGGCGCTGCTTATTCCGCCAACTTTCCTGTCGATAACGCATTTCAACTTAGTCATTTAGGGTTCCCAAATGCCTTTCTGACGAAAATCGGCAACAAGTAAGTCATTCATGAGTTCACTTTGAGGAAAGATTTATGTCAATTAACAAACCCGTAGTAATTTGTGCATGCTTCGCGGCTTCGACCTTTGCTGCGTCGCCTCTGACCAACTTTTCCCGGCCGCTGAGCTTTGAGCCGAACCGGGGCCAAACGGACCTGCAAGTCGAGTTTCTCGCGCATGGGCTGAATTACAACGTCTTTTTCTCAAACGGCAACGCGGTGATGGTGGCCGGGCATGACGTTGTCCGGATGACACCGGTTGGCGCGAACCGGGCGGCGCGCGGCGAACCGGTCGATCCGCTGCCGGGAATTAGTAATTACTTCATCGGGAACGATCCAGCGAAGTGGCGCACGAATGTGCCGACGTACGCGAAAGTACGGTACTCGGGCGTGTATCCCGGCGTTGATCTGATCTACTACGGCAATCAGCGCCAGCTGGAGTATGACTTCATCCTCCAACCCGGCGCCGATCCGCGCGCAGTGGTGCTGAATTTCGAGAGCAAGACGCCGCCGAAGCTGAATAGCGACGGGGAACTGGTTCTGCATACGTCATCGGGCAATCTCACTTTGCACAAGCCGATTGCCTACCAGGAGATCGGTGGCAAGCGGCAGTCGGTTGAGTGCGCGTATGTACAGACTCGCGGGCGGCTGCGGTTCTCCGTCGGCGCGTATGACGCGACAAAGACGCTGGTGATTGATCCGGTCATCGTGTATTCGACGTATTTGGGCGGTTCCGGCACTCGCGGCGCCGGCGGCGACACGGGAAACGGCATTGCCGTCGATGGAAGTGGAAACGCCTACGTTGCGGGCTCGACGATGTCGGATGACTTCCCGACGAAGGATCCCCTGCAGGCAAGAAATGCCAACCAATCCAGCGCTTTCGTTACCAAGTTCGACGCCGCGGGAACCGGACTTGTCTACTCGACATACCTGGGCAGCCCAAGTGGTTCAGGTGCGACCGGTATTGCGGTGGACAAAGACGGCGAGGCGTACGTCACGGGAGGCGTTTTTGGAAGCGACTTTCCAACGAACAATGCATTCCAGTCGAAGAACAACTGTTCCGGCGATTGCGAGAACGCGTTTGTCACCAAGCTCGCGGCAAGCGGCGCGGCGCTCGTGTTTTCGACATATCTCGGCGGCTCGGGTCCGTCATCGGCAGCGGGGATCGCGGTAGGCCCGGCCGGTGGCGCTTACGTAACTGGGTCTACGCAATCGACCGATTTCCCCACCAAGAATGCGTTTCAGTCGAAGAACAACGCCAGTTATGGGACCGCTTTCGTTACGAAGTTCTCACCCGCAGGGGATGCGTTGATCTACTCGACTTACCTCGGCGGATCCGGCAGTGACGCCGGCACCGCGATTGCGGTCGAGGGAGAGAGCGCGTACGTGACAGGCCTTACCTATTCCACCGATTTTCCGCTCGAGCATCCGTTTCAGGACACAAACAAGGCGTACGGCATCGGTAGTACTGCGTTTATCACGAAGCTCGCCGTAGACGGAAGCTCGCTGGTGTATTCGACATACCTGGGCGGCTCCGGCTGCGCTAACAGCAACGATGAGGAGGCGTTTGGTGATGAAGGCTACGGCATCGCTGTAGATGGAAAAGGCGAAGCTTATGTCGTTGGATCGACGGGCTCGCCGGATTTTCCGATCAAGAATGCGCTTCTGAACACGCTTCCGGCCTGTGGGCCGTCGGGATTTGTGACGAAGCTCGATGCTGCTGGAACGTCGCTCGTTTATTCCACTTTCTTGGGCGGTTCCGGGGTTTCCTACGGCTGTGATGAATTTCTTTGCACAGTCGGCGATTGGGCTACCGCGGTCGCAGTCGATATTGATGGAAACGCTTACATAACGGGCCAGACGATTTCGACGGATTTCCCCATTAAGGACGCGTTCGACCGGAAGGTGGACCGCGGTCAACCGAACGGAGCTTATAACGCGTTCATTACGAAATTCTGTCCAATAGGCTCGCTGCTGTACTCGAGTTATTTGGGCGGCTCGGGTGGGGGCGGGAGCAATGGTACCCCGGCCTTGGTCGGGGACGGCGGCCGCGGCGTCGCGGTGGACAGCAGCGGTAGCGCGTATGTGACCGGATTTGCCTCCTCGACGGATTTTCCGACGAAAAATGCATTTCAATCCACGAACAAGGCGGCCGAAATCAATAGCCAGAACGCGTTTGTGACTAAGGTGACCCCGCGGTAAGGAGCAATTCATGTCAGCGAAGAATCTAGTAATCAGTTTCGTCTGCGTCGCTGTATCCGGATTCGCGTCTTCACCGCTTAGTAACCTGTCCCGCCCACTAAGCTTCGAGCCGAACCGGGGCCAAACCGACAAACAGGTCCAATTTCTCGCCCACGGGTTGAATTACAACCTATTTCTGTCAAATGGCGAAGCCGTGATAGTAGCTGGGCAAGACATCGTCCGGATGGCGACGGTTGGCTCGAATCGCGCGGTCCGCGGGGAGCTCGTTCATCCGCTGCCGGGGATTAGCAATTACTTCATCGGCAACAATCCGGCGAAGTGGCGGACGAATGTCCCGACTTACTCCAAAGTCCGGTACCCGAGCGTGTATCCCGGCGTGGATCTGATCTACTACGGCAATCAACGCCAGCTCGAGTACGACTTTGTTGTGCAGCCGGGCGGCGATCCGCGGGCCATTGTGGTCGAGATGCAAGAAAGGCAGGAGACAAAGAGCGATCATCTGCCCGACGGCCCATGGGAGATGCGCGAGCCGGTTGCGTACCAGGAGATCGGCGGCAAGCGGCGGCCGATCGAGTGCGCCTTTGTGCGGGATCGGGGGCGGCTCCGGTTCGCCATAGGCGCATATGACCGGACGAAGACGCTGGTCATCGATCCCGTGATTGTGTACTCGACGTATCTGGGCGGGAGCGGCGGTGATGGAGCGTATGCCGTTGCGTTGGACGCAAACGGCAGCGCGTATGTGACGGGCGTAACGGGTTCCACTAACTTTCCTACGAAAGACCCGTTCCAGGCTGGTTTTGCATCAGCATTTGTGTCGAAGTTCGATCCCGCTGGAAACGAGCTTGTCTACTCAACGTATCTCGGCGGGTCGAACGGGAATTCCGCCAACGGCATCGCCGTTGACGCGGGAGGCAATGCCTACATAGCCGGCTCAACTACCTCGACCGATTTCCCAACTAAGAACGCGTTCCAAAGTTCGCTCAACGGCCCAAACGGGAACGCCTTTGTCACGAAACTCTCGGCGAGTGGATGCGCGCTGGTCTTCTCCACTTATCTCGGTGGGTCGGGAAACGGTAACGATCTCGGGGGCGATTCCGCTTCCGGCATCGCGCTCGACCCCAGTGGAAACGCTTACATAGCGGGCGTTACGTTCTCCTCCGATTTCCCCACAAAGAATGCTTTCGAGCCATACGACCCGAAGTCGGAGAAGTATTGGTCAAGCGCATTTGTTGCAAAATTCAGTACCGATGGCCCGCTGGACTACTCGACATACCTGGGCGGCGAGGGGCCGTCCGCAGGCGCAAGTGATGGCGATGGTGGTTTGGGGATAGCCGTCGATTCCAGCGGCAGCGCCTACGTGACGGGCTATACGGGCACTGATAGTTTTCCGCTTAAGGACCCGTTTCAGGGTGCGAACGGCGGGACGGCAGATGGCTACCCCGGTACAAATGCGTTTGTCACCAAATTCAGTCCTGCCGGGAACACGCTCGTCTACTCGACTTATCTCGGCGGCAGCATACCCTGCGGCGCATGTGTCGACGTCGATGATATCGGCACCGGCATTGCGGTGGACGACACCGGAAAAGCGTACGTTACGGGTGTTGCCGGGAGTACTGACTTTCCGGTCAAAAACGCGTTTCAGAAGAAGCTGAAGGGCGTTTCTTCCAGCGCGTTCGTAACGAAGTTCGACAGGGCCGGAACTGCGCTGATTTACTCAACAATCCTGGGCGGGTCCGGCAACGGTTCCGTAATTTCCGACCAGGCTAACGCGATCGGCGTGGACAGTGAAGGCGAAGCGTATGTGACAGGCTGGACGATCTCGACTGATTTCCCCACGAAAAATGCTTTCCAGGAGCATAACAAGACGGAAGGCTATTACACTGCCTTCGTTACGAAATTCTGCCCTGTAGGTACGTTGCTCTATTCGAGCTATCTCGGAGGAAGTAACGGGGACTTCGGTTATGGCATCGCCGTAGATTCAGAAAAAAACGCCTATGTTGTTGGCGTCACCTCGTCGAGCGATTTTCCAACTAAGAACCCCTTTCAGGATTCGCTTGAAGCGCCTGGCGGAAACGCGTTCGTCACTAAGATCGGCCCCAACTGAAGCCTTTGTGACGAAGATTAGCACGAAGTAACCGGTCATCATCGCGGGGGGTGAATGCGGGCGGAACACAGGACCGCGATCGTCCAGAAAACTGTGAATTGGGATGAGGACGGACCCGGAGATTACGGCGCTGAGGATATCGCCTGCGATGAGGATGACGAGCTGTGTTGCAGTTACTGCGGGTTGCCGGCCAAGTACTGTTTGTGCGATATGCCGGAGGTGACGCCATAACTGCGGCAGAGCATGACTTACTGAGACGAGCGAGGAAGAGAAGATATTCATGAAAGCGACTTGGTTGTTGTACGTGATCTTGGCGGCGGCCCTGTGCCCGGCGCAGCAGGACATTATCAGCACTTACGCGGGAGGGGGGCCGAATCACGTGCCCGCCACTGGAGCGAATGTTTTTTCGACTAACGTCGCTGTGGACCAATACGGCAATTTCTATATAGTAGGTGTCACGTCCCAAGGCGGTTACCGCGTCTTCAAGGTTGATAAGTCGGGTACGTTGACGGTATTAGCCGGAAATGGAGTTACAGGGTACAGCGGCGATGGCGGCCCGGCAACCAGCGCGCTGTTACACGAGCCGACGGGCGTGGCTGTAGACGCCGCCGGGGACGTTTACATCTCGGATACATACAACGAGCGAGTTCGCAAAGTAACGGTCAGCACCGGCGAGATCGCCACCTTCGCCGGGAACGGGGCGAAGGGTTTCGCCGGTGACGGCGGCCCTGCGAGGGGCGCTGAATTGAACTCGCCGGAGGCGTTAACGGTTGATTCGGCAGGGAACCTTTATATAGCCGATGGCTTTAACTATCGGATCCGCAAGGTGACGGCGAGCACTGGAGAAATCAGCACCATTGCAGGCAACGGCATTCACGGCTACTCGGGTGATGGTGGCCCCGCGACAAAGGCGGAACTCGATCTTGGAAATTTTCTCGGCATATCGTCGGACGCGAATGGGAACGTCTTTCTTCCTGATCAGCAAGTGTGTGTCGTGCGGGAAGTAACGACAAGCGGCGCGATCAACCGGGTGGCAGGAACACCCAGTAACTGCACGTCCGGCGGGGATGGCGGACCCGCGGTAACGGCAAATCTGTTCCTCCCGACCGGTGTTGCAGTCGACAGGTCGGGCGACTTCTACGTTGCCGAGTACCTTCATGTGCGGAAGGCTGCCTTAGGCGGCTATATCAATACGGTTGCGGGCAACGGAACCTTCCACTACGCGGGTGATGACGTCCCGGCAACTGGTGCGTCGCTGTTTGATCCGCAGGGGGTAGGCGCAGATGCGGCTGGAGATATATACATTGCGGATACCGGAAATTGCCTGATACGGAAGGTGACGGCGGGGACGGGAGTGCTGACGAATGTGGCGGGCGTGCCCGCTACGGGCCAGGATTACACGGGCAGCAACAATTGCGGCGATTCCGGTGACGGCGGACCGGCGACCAGCGCCGAGATCTATTTCCCGACGAGGGTCGCTGCCGACCTATCCGGCAATCTGTACATTAACAACACTCTGTTTGTATGCCGCGTTCGCAAGATAGACGGCGCTTCGGGAGTAATTACCACGATTGCGGGAAATGGCACGTGTGGTTACGCCGGGGATGGGAGCCCGGCGATCGATGCGGAAGTTAGGTATGTGTCCGGGATAGCGGTGGATGGGGCCGGCAATCTATACCTCGCGGGCCAAGGCAACTTTGTGATTCGAAAGGTGAGCGCGGCAACCGGCATTATCACGACAGTTGCGGGAACCGGCACACAGGGATTTTCAGGAGACGGGGGTCCGGCGACCAGCGCGGAGTTGGGCTATCTGAACGATGTGGCGGCGGGTGTTAACGGGAACGTGTATATCGCGGATAACGGCAACACTCGAATCCGGGTTGTGAACACGAGCGGCGTCATCAACACCGTTGCAGGTAATGGAACCTGCGGGTCGACGGGCGACGGCGGTCCGGCGATTGCGGCAGAGATTTGCCCGACGGCGATTGCGGTCGACGCTGCGGGCGACTTGCTAATCGCCGATGTACCAATTGTGGAGACTTCCAACAGGGTCCGGTGGGTGGATGCGCTAGGCATTATTCACACGGTAGCTGGAACCGGCGAAGGAACGTTTTCGGAGGACGGCGGCAGTGCACTGAAGGCGACCCTGCATTACCCGACGGGAATCGCAGTGGACCGCTCCGGCAACATCTTCATTGCGGACAGTCAAAATGCGCGTATCCGTGAAGTCAGCGCGATTGCGAATTTGAATTCGTCGGCGTATTCGGTTGCGTTCGGTTCGCAGAAAGTCGGGACGAGCACGACCAAGACGATCACGCTGACGGGCGTCGGTCCGCTCGAGATCAGCGGGATGTCGATGAGCGGCACGGACGACGATTTCACTGAGACGAACAATTGTCCGAGTTCGCTGGAATCGGGCGGGAGCTGCACGGTGAAAGTCACGTTCAAGCCGTGCTCGAAGGGGACGAAGTCGGGGACATTGGCGGTGAAGACGAACGGATTCTTTAATCCGAAGGTGACGGTTTCGGTAAGTGGGACGGGAGACTAAGGGTGATAACGATGAAATCGACTTACTTTGTGTGTGTACTAGCGGCGACCGGCTTACTGCAGGCGCAGAAGACGGTTACTACGACAGGAGGGGCTGCGAATAACGTCGCGAAGTTTTCGGGTTCAACGACTATCGTCAATTCCGCGATTTTCGAGAATAACGGCAATGTCGGGATTGGGACAACCTCACCGGCGGACCCGTTCAACGTCGTCAGTGCACCCATCGCCAGCTCGGGAAGCTTCATTAACAGCTTCCTGCAGATGTCGCCGAATCCGAGCGCCGCGTCGAGCGCCGTGTATCTCGGGCTGAAAGTCGAAACAGCAACGAAAAACGGCAGCACGGTTAATTTCAGCTCACCACTGTTCGGATCGCTCTTGGGAATCGACCACTACGGCACGGGCTCTCTCACGTCCGCCTATGGCGTCGAAGCGCAAATTGCGAACCACAGCACGGGCACTCTGACGGACGCGTATTCGCTGTGGTCGGAACTGCAAAATACGGGAAAAGGAACTATCACCAACGGCTTCGGGTTGCGCATCGGCGCGCCGGTCAACACCGGCGGCGGGAAGATCACGAATTTTTATGGAATCTATGTCGAGAGTCCCACCGCCGGGAGCGCCAACTATGCGCTGTACGCCGCGGGCGGGACGAGTTACTTTGCGGGGAACGTGGGGATCGGGGTGAGCGCGCCGACGTCGCCGTTGACGGTCAAGGGCGTCATTCAATCGATCAGCGGCGGCATCAAATTTCCGGATGGAACGACGCAAGCGACGGCCGAAGTAGAAGGCCCTGCAGGTCCACAGGGGCCGCAGGGACCTCCGGGGCCGCCGCTAAGCCTACCGTACTCGGCAAGCGTCAGCTCCAGCTCGACACTCTTCGCGATCACGAACACGGGTCAGGGCGCCGCGATACAGGGGAACGGAGGACCGGACTCTGGAAGCGGCGGCGGTAGCGGCGTAATAGGGAACGGAGGAATAGGCAATTTTAACGGCGGTGGCACCGGCGTAATTGGAAACGGAGGGTCAGATCCCGCAGCCCCTGGCGCGGGCGTAATAGGAACCGGCGGATCAACCAGCGGGAGCGGCGCCGGGGCGAATGGCGTAGAGGGCTACGGCGGGGCGGCGGATCGAGCATCGGCGGGCGTGGGCGGATACTTTGAAGGCAACGGCGGTTGGTATAACGGCAGCTCGGGAGTGCAGGCGTTCGGAGGTTCCGGTATACACGACAACGGCGGCGACGGAATTGATGCGACCGGCACCACCGGCGGCTATGGCGTCGTCGCAACGAACGGTGGGCAGGGGCCGGACGGCACGCCCCCCTACGCCGGCATTTTCAACGGCGACGTCGACATCACAGGCAAGCTCTCCAAGGGTAGCGGGTCCTTCAAAATCGATGACCCGCTCGATCCCGCGAACAAGTATCTCTATCACTCGTTCGTCGAGTCGCCCGACATGATGAACATTTACAACGGCAACGTCGTGACGGATGGGCGCGGCATGGCGACCGTGACCCTCCCCGACTGGTTCGAAGCGCTAAACCGCGATTTCCGGTATCAACTCACGGTCGTTGGGCAATTCGCGCAAGCGATCGTTGCGACTGAAGTTCACAACAACGAGTTCACGATCCGCACCGACAAACCGGGGGTCAAAGTCTCGTGGCAAGTAACAGGCATTCGGCAGGACGCATACGCCAATGCGCATCGCATTCCGGTCGAGCAGGACAAGCCGGAAAAAGAGCGTGGACATTATCTATATCCCGATCTGTTCGGCCACGCGGACGACGACAGCGTGTTCGCGGCGCGGCATCCCGACCTCTATAAGCGCATACAACAATACCGTGCGCGGCACAAAGAGCAGTAATCCCCCTACATCACCGGCGATCACAAGAGGACACCTATGAAATTGATTTACTTTCTGTATGCGACGTTAGCGGCGAGCATCTGCCTCACGCTGCCGTCAGCAGCCGGTGCGTCACTTCACATACCAAGGAATATTCAGGACCGAGATCTTATTCGTGCCGTGCATGAGCAAACTTGTCTTCAACAGCGCGGCTCGTTGGGAATGGAGGAAATAGTTATACCAGCGGCGCTCGACGATTTCCGGGACGATGGCCACGATACGGCGATCGGGATTTTTGCGCGCGCTTTCGAGTACATAGTCGACAATCGGACCGACTACGAACCGATACGGCGACTCGATGCATACCAGTTCCGGTACCGGCCGGTTCGCCGCGCGGGCGGGTTCAACGACGTCTGCCTCCCAGGTGCGGTTGAAATCATCGTGACCCTGTTCATCCCCCGACACATAGACGACGTGGATGTCGTCCGAGATCGCGAACGCGCTGCATAGGGCGCTCTTTGCAACTGTTGTCCAGCGTTGGATAGGAACGATCACGCATGGAGCAACAATGGTGTCGGGATCGATCGGCCCTGACGTGGTAATCTCCGCGAGAACTTTGTCGTAGTGGCGCCGCACACCGTACATAAAGGCGAGAATCGCAGGAATCGTGACTACGGTGATCCACGCTCCTTCCATGAATTTCGCAAGGATGACGACGATGACCGTAATACCGGTAGCAAATGCGCCCAACGCATTGACAAACATGTAGCGCTTGGCAGACTCGCCGCCTTGTCGGCGCCAATGGGCCACCATGCCGGCTTGCGACAGCGTGAAGGCGAGAAACGCTCCGACAGCGTAGAGCGGGATCAAACGATCCGTGATGCCGCCAAACGCGATGAGCAGAGCGGCAGTGAAAAAGGCAAGAACCAGCACACCTTGCGAATACACAAGCCGGCGGCCGCGGTTGGCCATCGAAATCGGCAGGAATGCATCGTTGGCTAGCACGCGGCAGACGCGCGGAAAATCGGCGAAGGCAGTGTTGGCCGAAAAAACGAGCACCAAAAGAACAGAAAAGATGGCGACATAGTAGAAAGTGCCGCGTCCGCTGATCGCCGCGAACATCATCGAAAGCACGCTTTGGTAATTCTGCCCGTTCGGATCTGTCGCCGCGATTTTGTAAGCATGCGCAAGGTAGGCGATCCCGCCCAGCATGATCAGGAGACAGGCGATGATGATGCCGAGCGTGCGCTGCGCGGTCCGGGCGGTCGGCTCGCGGAATGCTCGTACCCCGTTGCTGACGGCTTCGACGCCGGTGAGCGCGGTACACCCGCTAGAGAACGCTTTGAGGATTAGCCAGAAACTGAATGCGGCTACGGCTTTGGGCGGTGCGGGAGGCGGGAGGATGGGCGCCGGATGACCACCGCTCGCAATCGAGGTCACGACGCCCCAGGCGATCGCGGCGAACATGCTCGCGATGAACAGATAAGTAGGAACCATGAACACGCCGCCCGTTTCCCGCACGCCGCGGAGGTTTACCAGCGTGATTAGAGCGAGCGCGGCGAGACATAGCGTCAGCGTTCTTGGATGTAACTGAGGCAGCGCGGATGTGAGCGCGCCGATGCCGGCCGAGATGCCGACTGCGGCAGTCAAAACGTAATCGATCATCAGCGCAGTGGCTGCGAGCAGCCCGGGAAATGTGCCCAGGTTCTCGTGCGCGACGGTGTAGGATCCGCCGCCGCCCGGATAAGCCGCGATGGTTTGCCGGTAGGAGAAGAAGACGATCAGCAGCAGCGTAATGATTGCCGCGCTGATCGGCAATATGTACGTGAGGCCCGCGACGCCGAGCGGGATTAGCAGCGTAAGCGCGGCTTCGGGGCCGTATGCGGCCGAGCTTAACGCGTCGAGACCGAAGATCGGGATACCCCGCGAAATCCCGATCTCCTCTCCGCGCTCGTCGGATGTGGCGATCGGCCTGCCGATCAGGAAATCGAGAATGGACACGTCATCTCCATGGCTGGCTTTCGTCAGTGTGACACTTCGCGCTTTTCTCGCTAGAATCGTGACGTCCATGAGAACCGTATGCGTGGGGGTCTTATTTTTTCCGTTGACGGCAGTCGCAGCGCAAGCGCCCGCTGATTCGGGCACGTTTGTGTTGCACAAATTCGCGCGACCTATTGGGCAGGAGACGTATTCCATTGCGCACGACGGCGACACGTACACGCTAACCTCCCATTTCTCGTTTACGGACCGCGGGAGCACCGTGCCGCTCGACACCACATTTGTGGCGCATAGCAATGGAATGGCGCCGGTGTCATACACCGCGAAGGGACGCTCCTCGCGAATGTCGAAGATGGACGACAGCGTGAATCGCGATGGCGAGCGTCTCGTGATTGTGCGTAGCGGCAGCACACAAACCGTAACGCCCAAAGAAGCGTGGTTCGTCACCGACGGCTATTCACCCGTGGCGATGCAAGAACAAATGATGCGCTGGTGGGAATTGCACGCGCGTCCGCCCGAGTTTACTGTCTATCCGGCGAACGCGACCGTTCGGATTGTTGGCAGCGATTCCCTACGTGTCGCCGGCATCCCGATGCATGGCTACACAGTAAGTGGGCTCATTTGGGGTGTGGAGTCGTTATGGCTGGACGATAGCCAAAATCTAACCGCGCTCGTAAGCACGGATGCCGAGTTCGACCATTTCGAAGCTGTGCGCGAGCCATACGCGAGCAGCCTTGGAGTTTTCATCGCAGCCGCAGTCAAAGCGGATCTCGCGGCGCTCGGGCAATTGACCCAGAGTGCGAATGCTGTTCGAGCCGCGCGACTCGCGATCACCGGCGCGACGCTCGAGGATTCAACCGGTAGGCCGGCAGTGCCGGACAGCGTGATTTTGATTGAGCACGGCGTAATCACGGCCGCCGGACCGCGCGCGTCCATCACAATTCCCAGGGACGCGACCGTGCTGGATGCAACCGGGAAGTACGCTATTCCCGGCTTGTGGGACATGCATGCGCATTATGAGCAGGTGGAATGGGGGCCGATCTATCTTGCCGCCGGCGTGACCACCGTGCGCGACGTGGGCAACGAGTTCGACTTCATTCGCACCGTGCACGACGAGCTTGATCGCGCCGAGCCCCCCGCCATTGGGCCGCATCTTGAATTCGCAGGCATAATCGACGGCACGGGGCGTCTTTCGCTCGGCGCTGTGATCGCCGATACACCGCAAGAGGCGGTAGCGTGGGTCGCAAAATACCAAGCTGCGGGCGCGCGGCAAATCAAAATCTACAGTTCCGTGAAGCCCGATGTCGTGAAGGCAATTGCGGCGGAAGCGCATGCGCGGGGCATGACAGTGACCGGGCACATACCGGAAGGAATGACCGCGATTGAGGGTGTCAACGATGGAATGGATCAGATCAACCACCTCCAATATCTAGTGCCGTACTTCACGCGTCGACCGCAAGACGCGAATGGCAAGCCCGATCGGACGAAGCCGCCCGACCCGGATCTCGATGGCGAACGCGGCAAGGAGCTTCTTGCCGTGCTTGAACAGCACCATACGGTGATCGATCCAACGATCGCCCTGTTTGAGATGGGAGACCACTCGGGACCGTTAGACCGCCTGGAACCAGGTGTTGATCATTTACCCCCGCAGCTCAAGCAGGCGCTTGACACGCCTCCGGGGCCGGAAGAACGTGCGGCAGCCATGCGCGAGATCGACCTCGGCGTGCTACGCCGCGTGCACGACGCGCACATTTCCGTCGTGGCCGGGACGGATCAGTCGATTCCCGGATACTCGCTGCACCGCGAGATCGAGCTGTATGTCGAAGCGGGATTTACTCCGCTCGAAGCGTTGCAAGCTGCCACGATTCAGGCCGCGCGCGCGGTAGGCGTAGAGAAGGAATCGGGATCGCTCGAAGTGGGCAAGCGCGGTGATGTGCTGCTGCTCGACGCCGATCCGCTCGCCGACATCCACAACTCGCGTCGCGTCTGGCGAACGGTCGCGGCGGGAACTGTGTACGCACCGGGGCCTTTGTGGCAGAGCGTCGGATTTACGCCGTAGCAGGAGCGAAATCGGATAGCATCACTACATGGCCGGCTCAGAAGATCTGCAGTATCCCATTGGACGATTTCGGTGGAGTGCCGACGGGGGAAGCGAGGCTCGCCGCAAGTGGGTTGGTGAGATCGCGAACATGCCGCAGGAGTTTCGGAGCGCGGTCGCGGGCCTCACGGACGAGCAGTTCGATACGCCCTACAGGCCGGGAGGATGGACAGTGCGGCAGCTAGTCCATCACGTGCCCGAAAGCCACATGAATGCATACCTGCGTCTAAAGTGGGCTCTGACCGAGGAGCAACCCGCGATCAAAAGCTACGATGAGGCCCGCTGGGCCGAACTGCCCGAGGCGCGCTCCGGCCCTGTCGAGCCGTCTTTGCGGCTACTCGACGCGCTGCATGAGCGCTGGGTCACTGCTTGGAATGGGCTCAGCGATTCAGAGTGGCGCCGGACGTTGCGGCATCCGGAAATCGGATCGATGTCGGTCGAACATCTTGCCGCCCTCTACGCCTGGCACGGACGCCATCACGTCGCACACATTCGCGCGCTCCGGAAGCGCAGTGGTTGGGGCGAGTGATCGCGTCAAAGTGAATTGAAACCGCGCCTCCGGTGTGGGCGTCGGATTTGCCAAGGTCTGAGGTGCTCGTGTGATGGTTCTCGTCGCATTTGCTTTAGTAGCGGTGCAGGGCCAAATGCAGAGTTCGCCTGCCGGCGCGAACGATTCTCAACCCTCCGCCGTGACTGTGCACCTGCGGGTTGCATCGGAGAGCCCCACCTTCCACATTGGAGAGCTAATCCCGCTCGAGATGATGTTCGCTTCGGACGGTCCGAACTATGCCGCCGTACTCGCAGGACGGGACAAATACGGACAAAGAATCGATGAGGATCAGTTCCATCTAGAGCCGTCAACGGGCTTTTCTGACCCGCTCCGGTCGTATCTAAATGTATTGCCCATAAACGGCATGGGACCGCCGTTCTTTTCGATTCAGTTGAAGGCCGGAACTCCTCAAGCAGCTCACTTCGACTTGAATCAATGGCTTCGATTCGATAAGCCCGGTCACTATCGTCTCTTCATCACCACAAACCGGGTGTCTGAATATCCTCCGGACGGCAGCCAGGTGCGCTTCGTCCCGCTGGTAACGAACGCAGTCGAGTTCGATATTGCAGTCGCCACGTCAGAATGGCAGAAGCAGCAGCTCGCAGACATTCTTCGCGACCTTCATTCCGCCCCACCACCGCCGGATGCTGGAGAACTTACTCCGGTAATGAGGGAAGCACTGGCGCGCCTGCGTTATCTCGATACGCCCGAATCAACCCGCGAATTAGCGCGCGAACTTCGCGGTGAAAACATACTTATGGATCGTGAGTGCCTGCTCGGTCTACTCACGTCAAGCTCTCGTGAAACGGGAATTGATGAGACCGAGAGGCTCATGGCTGATCCGGAGTTCCCCGTCTCGGAACGATTTCTGGATGCAGTTTCCTGGTTGGCGATTCCGCCCAATTCTAACGAGTGGCCAAGGACAACGGACGAATATCCGCAAGCTATGGCGGCTGCGCGTCAACGATTGCAACAGCGGATCGCAGCGAATACCGGATATGCGCTCGCCGTTTCGCTCGACACGTTAATCGGCAACCCGCCGCGCCGCCTGACCGTTCGAATCGATCCGGCGCCGCTTAAGATACTGATCCAAAACTTCGAGTCGTTACCCCGAGAAAAGCAGGAACTGTGGCTTTCTCAGCAATGGCCTCGCGTCCGTGGACCTGAATGGACGCCGACGCTCGCTC